>Ga0209512_1000642_pt1 | contig 54035 bp, 53 predicted proteins | sample frozenSSSSmetaG_FD_184142 | JGI IMG/M metagenome (GOLD analysis project Ga0209512, IMG submission 184142) | Glacier valley bacterial and archeal communities from Borup Fiord, Nunavut, Canada, to study Microbial Dark Matter (Phase II) -... | ecosystem: Environmental > Aquatic > Freshwater > Ice >...
TGGCTTAACTGCTCTATTTCGGTTTTTTCCTGCTGTGTATGATCTGTGGGCTTCTTCATGTGTCCACTTTAGCAGATTTCCCGCCCTCTATCATTTTTTACCTGAATCCTTACAATACGGGTCTGTGGATCGATCATTTTATTTTCCTCAATTTGAGTAGTCTTAAAATTTTGAACAATTTTCCCCGATGGGTTTTGTCGAACTAATCTGAATGCGCCTGTGCTTGCTCCAAGCTTGCCCGCAGTTGCGCGGCTAGCACCTGTACGTGTGGCGGAGCTATCAGTATTTCCTTTTTTTTGAATCTTGCGTTTTCATTTAATAACAAGACCTCCTTCTTTAAAAAATGACTAATCTCTTGGTAAGTTTTTCCATCATTCATCAATTAAGATAGGTTCTCAACTTTTGAGCGACAATCTCACTTTCAATGATGGAGTAGTGGTTGCCAGGAATATTATTCGTAATCCTACTTCCGGCTGCCACAGAAGCCCAGCCAAGACTTGGGTCTTGGTTCTGCTTCATTGACTCGTCAGCATAGAAGAAAGTAATTCTACCTAAATAGGGCTGGGGCGTATAGCGAGCTATCGCTTGGGAGTTGGCTTTGAATATCCGAAATAGCGAACTGCCTTGCTTTTGTCCCATTTCTTTTGGTAAGATTCCGACTTCTTTAGCTTGCTCTAGAACATAGTTTAATTGCTCCTGTGCTTCTAGAAGGCGCAATGTTTCTGCTGATATTGACAAAGCTTTGTTAGACAGTCCACTCAGGTTTTTTACCCAATCAGCTAACAGCATTGCCTCATCCATCAAGAGAGAACCTTTGAACTTTTGGATAGGCGCATAGCTGTCAATCAGAGCTAGCAGAGAAACCTTTTGCCCAGAGGCTTTCAACTGCACAGCTATTTCAAAAGCGATCGCCCCACCTATAGACCATCCTCCAAGTTGGTAAGGACCTTCTGGCTGAATGGTTTGCAAAGCTTTGATATAAGTGGCAGCCATACCTTCAATTCGGGTTAGGGGTTCGCACGACCCATCTAAACCGAGCGATCTCAAGGCGTAAAAAGGTTGCTCTGGTCCGAGATAGTTCGCTAAATCTGCATAGCAGAGAACATCACCGCCGACAGCATGGACACAGAAGAAAGGAGACTTGTTTCCTTTTGGCTGAATTGGAACTAAACAAAAATCAGTTGGGATATCTTTTTCAGTTTTTATCAGATTCGCTAAATCTGCGATTGTAGGAGACTGAAAAAGTGTTGCTAAAGGTAAACTTTTTCCTAATTCCTGCTCAATTTTAGCCATCAAGCGGATGGCTAACAGCGAATGACCCCCAAGAGCAAAGAAGTTATCTTTCACTCCCACCAATTCAACATCCAAAATTTCTGACCAGATTTGCGCCAGTTGTCTTTCTAAGGCATTGCTTGGGGGAACAAAGTCGGGATCTGTGAAACTAGATTTATCTGGGGCAGGTAGAGCGCGGCGGTCTAATTTCCCATTGGGGGTAAGTGGCAGAGACTCCAAGACTACAAAGGCGGCGGGCACCATGTAGTTGGGTAACCTTTGTTGCAGAAAACTACACAGTTTACTGGCGGTAAGCTTTGAGAGTTTCGGCACGACATAAGCAACAAGTTGCTTGTCGCCTGATTCTTTGGTTCTGACGATAACTACACAGTCTCGTACTTCTGGGTGCTGACCGATCGCTGCCTCAATTTCGCCTAATTCGATGCGGAAGCCGCGAATCTTTACCTGATTGTCAATGCGGCCGAGAAACTCAATGTTGCCGTCTGGTAGATAACGGGCTAAGTCCCCAGTTTTATACAGGCGCACGCCTGGTTCATTGCTAAAGGGATGGGGGATAAATTTTTCTTGTGTTAAATCGGGACGGTTGAGATATCCTCGCGCCAAACCTGCGCCACCTATGTATAGCTCGCCAGGTACACCAATGGGAACTGGTTGGAGATGGTGGTCGAAGATATAAACTATATAATTTTGTACCGCAGTGCCAATCGGTGTGCGCCTGTCCTCATCAGTTACGCCGCAGAAGTTATAAAAGGTTGCACATATGGTAGTTTCGGTCGGTCCATAACCATTCACAATGCGAATTGCTGGGGACATATGAAGAAAGCGTTGGAGAATACCCTGGTTGATAGGTTCAACGCCTACTAATATTCGGTTGAGCGTAATCGAGTTACTCTGCTTTTCAAGCTCAGTAGCAACATCAGACAGTAGAGCAGGAGGTATGTACGTGGTAGTAACGTGGTGGTTAATCAAGTAACTGGCAAAACTTTCGGGATTAGCAAAGATTTCTGGCAGGAGGATGTGGAGAGTTCCGCCAAAACAAAGATTGGAGAAAATTTCCCATACAGAAAGGTCAAAACTGTACGGGCACACAAAGATACTGATAAGTGGTTCAACTTGGGGTGCAACTTGCTCAAATCCATGTAGCAGTGCCAAAACATTGCGATGGTCGATCATCACTCCCTTTGGCTTGCCTGTAGACCCCGAAGTATAAATCACATAAGCCAGGTTCTCACCTACCGCACCGAAGCAAGGATTTTCTTGACTCTCCTGCGCGATATCCTGCCAGTTGGAATCTAAACAAACCACTTGAGCTTTGTGGGAAGGCAATTTATCTAGCAACCGCTCCTGGGTTAGCACCACTCCTATCTCGGCATCCGACAACATAAATGCCAACCGCATCTGAGGATAGACCGGGTCTAGCGGCATATACGCTCCACCAGCCTTGAGAATACCCAGAAGTCCTACAATCATTTCTAGGGAACGCTCTACACAAATCCCCACTAGCACTTCTGGCCCCACGCCCAAGTGTTGCAGGTGATGTGCTAACTGATTCGCCCGTTGGTTCAGCTCTTTATAGGTCAGTTGTTCCCCTTCAAAAACTACTGCCACGGCGTCGGGCGCTCGCGTAACCTGTTCTTCAAACAACTGGTGGATAGACTTATCTTTGGGATACTCCCGCTGAGTCTTGTTCCACTCCACCAACAATTGATGTTGCTGGGGTGTCGTCAGCAGAGGTAATTCTGAAACTCGATGCTCCTGGCTCGCAACAATACCCTCTAGCAAAGTTTGATAGTGTTCTGCCATCCGCTCGATTGTAGCGGCATCAAATAAATCAGTGTTGTACTCCCACAAAACTGTTATTTCCTTCTCTCCCGTTTCAGAACTGCGCCCGACAAGTTGCTCGGAACGCGGGATAACAATTATATTGAGATCAAACTTTGCTGATTTGTTGCTGACATTTTCATCCAGGCTTATGTTCAAACCTGGGAGGTTCAATTCCGGCAGGGGAGCATTATGGAAGCTGAACGCTACCTGATACAGGGGATTATAACTTAGGTTCCTTACTGGCTTCAGGGCCTCCACCACCTTATCGAAGGGTAAGTCCTCGTTGGTATAGGCTTCCAGAGTACAGGAACGCACTCGACCGAGTAGTTCGCGAAACGTGGGGTTGCCAGACAGATCGGTGCGTAAAACAATAGTATTGACAATCATGCCAATTAACCCCTCTGTCTCGCGCTTCCGCCGATTAGCAACAGCAGACCCCACGCTGAGGTCGTCTTGCCCAGTATAGCGGTGCAACAGAATCAGAAAAGCTGCGAACATCGTCATGAACAGGGTGCTCCCCTCTTGACGGTTCAGAACTTTGAGGGATTCACACAAGCTAATGGGAAGCTCTATCCTCAGTAAAGATCCATGATAACTTTGCTCTACAGGTCGCGGGCGATCATAGGGTAATTTCAGGAGGGGCGAACTACCAGACAACTTCTGCTTCCAATAATTTAGTTGAGCTTGGGCTTCCTGGCTTTTGACCCATTCTCGTTGCCAATATGCAAAGTCCACGAACTGGAGTGGCGGTTCAGGAAGCGTTGAATGATTCCCCAAAGAGAACGCTTGATAAAGTTCCACCAACTCACCCAGGAAGACGTTCAAAGACCAACCATCGTGAAGCATATGATGCTCGACGTGGATCAACACATGTTCTTGGTCGCTCAATCTCAACAAAACCCACCTGATTAATGGCAGTTGATTCAGATCGAATGGCTTTTGAACTTCCTCATCAATCAGTCGTTGAGCTTCTGTTGAACGCTCAGATTCAGAGAATGTCTGGAGGTCTACCACAGGTAAGATAATCGGTAGGGCTGGATGAACCACCTGAACTACCCGTCCATCAACCGCAGGAAAAGTAGTTCGGAATATTTCATGACGGCGCACAATCTCGCTGAGGCTCTGTTGTAGTGCCGCTACATCAAGCTTGCCCTTAAGTCGGAGTGTTTCTTGATATTGGTAGGCGCTATTGCCCTGAGCTAATTGCTCGATGAAGTACACTCGCTCTTGAGCAAAGGATGTAGGCAGGTTGCCATGACGTGGCATTGGCTGAATGGAAGGAAGTGGCAACTGCTGCTCTATACAGCTTTCCTGTTCGATAAGCTTGGCAAAGTTGGCTATGGTAGGGCTTTCAAAGATGCTCTGAAAGGGTAGCTCTACTTGTAAAATATCGCGTACACGGCTCAGTAACTGAGTTGCTGTAAGGGAATGACCACCGAGATGGAAGAAATTGTCATTGACTCCGAGATGCTCGATTCCAAGTACCTCAGCCCAGATTTTTGCTAGCTTCTCCTCAATAGGGGTACTGGGTGCCACAAAAGTTTCTTCCAGATCGGGGCGCGTGTTCAAGGGCGCAGGAAGTGCGCGACGATTTACTTTGCCATTGAGGGTCAGGGGCAGAGCGTCTAGTGTGACGAACGTTGCGGGTACCATGTAATAGGGCAACTTCTCCTTGAGAAAGTGGCGCAATTCGCCGATTGTGGGTTGCTTCTGGTTGGGGACAAAGTAAGCCACAAGGCGTTTGTCGCCTGGGATATCTTCGCGGGCGATTACTGCTGCCTCCCGTACATCAGAGTGTTGACTCAGTGCTACTTCAATTTCTCCTGGTTCGATGCGGAACCCGCGAATCTTGACCTGATTATCTATCCGACCTAGAAACTCAATGTTGCCGTCCGGGAGGTAACGGGCTTGATCACCAGTTTTGTAAAGACGCGCTTCAGGTTCATGGCTAAAGGGATTGGGGATGAATTTCTCTACCGTTAAATCTGGGCGACCCAGATAACCGCGAGCCAAGCCAGTTCCACCAATGTGTAATTCCCCTGGAACACCAATTGGGACAGGTTGGAGGTGATGGTTCAGAATATACGTAGTAAGATTCCCGATAGGGACTCCGATGGGTACACAGGAAGCAGCAGGATTATTGGCTATGAACTCCGACAAGTCATAGTAAGTAGCCACGGCTGTTGTTTCCGTCGGGCCGTAGCCATTGAGCAATTGCGGAGGATTCACCAATCCCTTCACGCAACGTTGCCATAGCTTTAAGGTTTCTGGCAAGACTGCATCTCCTCCAACAGACACCACCCGCAACGATTCTGGGAGTGTCTGTCCTGCTGCTGCCAGTTCCACCATCACCTGATGCCAGTGGGATGTCGGCCAATCCATCATTGTTACTTCCCACTCGCGGCATCGTTGCACAAACCTGCTGCCAGACAGTAGCATATCGTCTGTCCGTAGAACTAATGTTCCGCCTGCACTCAAGCAAGGAAAAATTTCTATCACCGCTGCATCAAAGGCAATGGAAGCAAACTGGAGAACACGGTCTTTTTGTGTAATGTTGTATATTGCTATAGCAGACGAGGTAAAATTGACAATAGACCGATGCTCTATCATCACTCCTTTTGGCTGTCCGGTAGACCCAGAAGTATAAATTACATAAGCGAGGCTACTGGCTTTAACTTCAGTGAGTAGATTCTGCTCACTTTGAACACTAATCGCTTCCCAGTCGGTATCCAAGCAGATCGTGCGTGTCCCAATATTTTGTAATGAGTCTACCAACTTTTGTTGGGTCAACAGCACAGAAACCTTAGAATCACTTAACATATAAGCCAAGCGTTCAGTAGGGTAGGCTGGATCTAGGGGTACATAAGCACCACCCGCTTTGAGAATTCCCAGTAATCCTACTACCATATCGAGAGATCGTTCTACACAAATCCCTACTAAAACTTCTGGTTCCACACCTAGAGTTTTCAAGTAATGTGCAAGACAGTTCGCCCGTTGGTTAAGTTCTCGGTAGGTCAGTTGTTCGCCTTCTAAGATTACCGCAATGGCATCGGGCGATCGCCTAACTTGTTCTTCAAACAACTGATGGATACATTTATTCCGGGGATAATCAACAAGAGTGTTATTCCACTCCACCAACAGTTGATGGCGCTCAATTTCAGTTAGTAGAGTTAGGGAGTCGCTCATTAGACGTGAATACTGGAACATAAATCAAAAAATTTCTAATAGTGCCTTGTTTATTTAAACCGAAGCAACTCGGCATTCTAACTTTGAAAGCAGGCCGAAAATTTGATGTTAAAGCAGTTCTAATTCAATTCAACTATAGTTCGGGATGCTAGAGAAGTTGTGAAAAGCATCACGACTTAACCGCCAAGGCATTTGCTATACCTCCTGTCGTATTTAAGACTTTTGTACCAGTATCCCATATTGAGTTTATTCCACTATTCTTACTATTCAATACATAAAATTAATATTACTGTTGGTACCCACATTCCGCAGATCTTAACATTAATCTGGGAGTTTTTGCTAAAAAATAGCTGTAGTCCTTTCTAGGCAAGAGTTTTGACAATGTGTAGTAATATTAACTTTTGTTAGCGATTGTCTCTTTCTTCTCAATAGTCATCGATTATTGAGAAAATTTCTGAAGCTAAATCTCTAGGATGACGTTTTCTCGTCAAAATACTTTTGACTGTGTTAAGAAGTGCGGAATGTGGGTTACAAGTAAATTACTCATGTATTATATTGTAGTACAGGAGAGTTACAAGAGTCAAGATAAATTGCTAGCAAGCTGTTGTGTATTTTTGTAAAAATAAAATGTAGGGGATGAGATTAGCGATCATGTAACCCCTGAGCATAAAAATTCTAATTTTAAAGCAAGATTGTATCAAGCAGGTTTGTTAGTAAGATTACTGAGACTCATGATAAAATAAAGTTCTCAGTTAAGGGATTGATAAATTGCACACCCTCGATAACAGCACCTGAGTTGAAGTCCTCACTGTAAACGGTTGAAATTTGGTTTAATCGTGCTGTTGCCCAGATTTGAGCATCCCAAAACCCGAAGTGATGAGTTTCTACTCCTCGGATTGCTTCCAAGGAAATTAGATGAGTCAAATCAACTACTGTACATGCTGCTAAATAGTTGCGGATACGTATGAACGCTTCATTGGGTGTTAGCAACGGTCGTGAAGCACGGGTGGTGGCAGCGAAGAATTCACCCACGACCTGAGGACTAATAACAGCACGAGTAGTTTGAATTAGCCGATCTACAACAGCAATAGCTCGATTCTGTTTGACGGTATCTAAAGGATCGTAAATATAGACCAGGATATTCGTGTCAAGCAAAATCCTACCGTTCATAAAGGTCTTCCCGCCTCCAGTCCCGTCCACTTGGTAGAGGAGTACGTTGCTTAATGCAATCAATAAAGTCCTTCTCTATTTCCCAAGCAGCAAGATTGACTTGAGGAGCGTAAGCATTGCGCTGCGCCCAAGAGTCTGGTAAACCGAGATAGCGATCTAGAGCTTGACGAATGATTTCCGCTTCGCTCACCCCTGCTTGTTGGGCAGTTGTTTTCAAAAGTTTTTCTTGGCGAGGTTCAATATAAATTTGCTTACGCACTTTGTCAGCCATGATTTTCGGTGCGAGTTAATGTGTACATTATAATATACATCGCTTTTAAGAATGCAAATCAAGTTACTACATTTTTCGGAGGAACAGGTCTACAAGGATGCAAGTGAGGAAAAAATGGGTGGTAGAGGAGTCGAACCTCTGTGATACTGATTAAAAGCCAGTTGCACAGCCGCTATGCCAACCACCGCTCTGAAAAACCTATACAGAACTAGTGAAAACTAGACATATTTGTACAACGTCGGAGCGTGCAGACTAAGCTCTAGCTACGATTTTTGAGTCATGACACCTACGAGTGAACGCCAGCTTGTAGCACTGTCGAAGGCGGTTAAGTAATCAGCAAATAGGTTTATAGCTGTAGTGCTGCCTTCCTAACAAGCTCTTAAATCATTGTCGAGGCAAACATTACTTAGTAATAAGGCTGACAGAATATGTCAAATTACGTTTTTCTCATTGATGCGAATAAAATACCTCTTAATCCAGTACATCCAGCACAAGCTGTTCATCGAAAGGATGGTTACGACTATGCCTAAACCTCTACAAAATGACCAGACTTGTACAGATATGTACAGAAGTCAAGTTGGGAGCATCTCACTTTTGCAAAAATACCTGTAAATGAGGGAAGATAGTTACACTGTGCAAGTGCAACTACTATGACTCCTGAAGACTCCAAACGCCTCGAAACCTGTTTGCTTGAAGCAGCAGAGATTCTTTATCGAAACACTCAGACTAAAGAACTGACAAGCTTTGAGAGTTTAGAACAAACTGTGCGAAATAAGATACTAGAACAAGTAGGTCCAAAAATTGCTTTTTTTTTATTAAAAAAGTCACTGGAACAGAAAAAGGTAGAAAAAGAGTAGTAAAAAGCATCGTGGGGAAAATAACAGTCACAGATAAACAAGCAAAAATATTGGGGTTAAAGCCTTATAGTCAATTAAGCCCACTACTTGAAAAAAACTGCTTATAAGCGGGAATGAATCATTTCAGGATGGGGAAAAAGATATTGAAGCACTGACAGGGATTAAAGTGTCTCATAGTACCTTGCAACGACTAGTCTATCGGCAGGATTTTGAGGAACCGACGGCTTTACAAGGTGTATCGGAGATTAGCATTGATGGAGGAAAAGTCCGCCTACGTTCTCACTTCCCTGGTGTGGAAAGTTATTGGAGGGACTACAAAGCTGTCCGTTTACAAGGTATTTATTATGGCGCATTCTTTCAAGACAATCTTTCTTTGACAGACTGGGTAAATAGTCAACGTCTTCTTTATCCTCTTGTGTGTTTAGGAGATGGCCATGATGGAGTCTGGAATTTATTTCAAGAAATTGGTAGTGCTGAACAACGGCAAGAAATATTAGATTGGTATCATCTAAAAGAAAATTTATATAAGGTTGGTGGCTCGATTAAACGCCTGAAAGCAGCAGAGGCATTTTTGTGGTACGGTGAGGTTCAGTCGGCAAGTGATTTGTTTATAAATTTGACAAAAAAGCCCGCTCAAAACTTTATTAACTACCTGAAAAAGCATTCAGAAAGAATCGTTAATTATCAATATTTTTCTACTCTTGGCTTATGTTCTATTGGTTCGGGCGCTGTTGAATCTGCTGTAAAACAAATAGGGAAACGGTTAAAAATTTCTGGCGCACAGTGGAAATTGGAAAATGTGGCGAAGATGTTACAGCTTCGATCTGCTTATCTTAATGGTCAACTTACTGCCTGATATTTTTGCAAAAGTGAGATGCTCCCAGTCAAGTTACAGTTTCTAACCCATAGCATAGAGATGCGAATAATAGGATTTGAACCTATAACCGAGTGATTAAGAGTCACCAGCTCTACCAATTGAGCTATATTCCCAATAAACTCCGGGAGTGGGGATCGAACCCACAACATCGCGGTTAACAGCCGCGTGCTCTGCCAATTGAGCTATCCCGGAATAGCCCCTTGCCCAGGAGTTGAACCTGGAATACCAGCCTTCGCACGGCTAGTCCTGCATCCCGCAGGCAAGGGTAAAGGAAGATAGAGGAATCGAACCTCTACAACATCGCTGCTGTACCACGGTTTTCAAGACCGCTTGCCGTCCGTTCGGCGGTATCTTCCATTAAGGGTGTTTGACGGGACTTGAACCCGCTATTGTCTGGTTCCACAAACCAGTGTCTCGACCGCTTCGACTTCAAACACCATAAAATTGGTGGATACTGATCGGAGTTGAACCGCATCGCACCAATACCCTTGACTGGACTCGAACCAGCAACAACCAGGTCCTTAGCCTGGTGCCTCTACCGATTGGGCTACAAGGGCAAAAACACACTTAATCAGTACCCCTGACAGGATTTGAACCTGTAAAATCTGCATTCTGAATGCAGCACGTATTCCAGTTCCGTCACAGGGGCAGATCGGGATGCTAGGACTCGAACCTACGACTCCATGCTCCCAAAGCATGGCTTCTGACCGCTGAATTACATCCCGTGGATGCTCTTGGAGGGACTCGAACCCCCAACATCTGGATTTTAAATCCAGCGCCTACTTCCAATTGGGCTACAAGAGCAAGGTAAAAATTGGTACTCCTGGAGAGACTCGAACTCTCACTAAGCTGTTTTTGAGACAGCCGCCTCTACCAATTGGGCTACAGGAGTGAATGCTGGGAAGGAGGGCGTCGAACCCCCAAAATCTTCGCATTCAAAGTGCGACGGCTTTACCAGTTTGCCTACTTCCCAATAAATGGATGCCGGAGTTGGGGTCAAACCAACCTCTCTATGATTCAGAGTCATAGCGACTTATCAATCGTCCATCCGGCAACGACAGCCCCCTAGGTCGGAATTGAACCGACGACCTCCTGTTCTTCAAACAGGCGCTAGTACCAACTGAGCTACCAGGGGATATAAGGCGGAGAAGGAGGGATTTGAACCCTCGACGGGTATTAAACCGTGCCCTCTTAGCAGGAGGGTGCTTTAAGCCACTCAGCCACTTCTCCGTAATCATGGGTCGGGTAGGATTTGCACCTACAACGCAAATGCGGGGGTTTTACAGACCCTTGCCCTACACTCATAGGCGAGCCGACCCATAAAAGTAGCCCCAACGGGAATCGAAAGAAAGTGTTTTCTGATTGAAATTCAGAGCTCCTGGACCGCTAGATGATGGGGCCATTTGGTGGCAGTGGCGGGGATCGAACCCGCATCTACCAAGTTATGAGCTTGGCTCTCTACCATTGAGATACACTGCGATGCCAGAGGCTGAGGTGGGATTTGAACCCACGCATAAGAGTTTTGCAGGCTCCCCCCTTTGGCCACTTGGGTACTCAGCCTTAATTAAGTACTGATGAGATGAGAATTTCATATTCAGTTTTCAAGGTTCAGAAAGAATGCTCTTGATTACAAAAACAATCGACGCTTTTGGTAATAAACCTGTTGAATACTACAGATGTAGTGCTTGGTTTTTATTGATGCCTGATTGTCAGGCTGGACATTGATTTGAGAGCGTTGGTCATGAGAAGGTGTTGGCTTCCTCTTTCGTTTCGGCGGTGGAGGGTGTTGTTTTATTAAGCGAATGTAGAACATGATTTAAAGGAAGAAGTAATAAGTGTGTTTCGGCTTGTCTTATATTTATACTACAAATACACTACAAAAGTGTCAAGGGGTTGAGGAAAGTTTTTTGAGAAAGTTTTTTAGTGGGTGGGAGTAGGTAAATATTTACACTTATTCATAGGCTAAGGGCGCAAGCTTTGCGCCCCTACCTGATACAGATCTTTCCCGCAGCTAGCGAAACTGTATTGACCCTATTCCCAATACGGGTTCGTAGGGGCGCAAAGCTTGCGCCCTTGTCGGCATTGCGCCCTTGTCGGAATTGCGCCCTTGTCGGAATTGCGCCCTTGTCGGAATTGCTTGGGCGTATTAGGAGCAGGTAGATATCGGTAATTACGGAATTAAGAAAGAGGTGCTCCTTTGAGCTTCTTGCCAGAGTTTGCACAAAACGAATTCTGTGCGATCGCTCATAGCAGTAACAAACACACCTTCTTCAGCGGACGATCCAACGGAGAGCCAAGAACCGGACATACTGACTTCAATTGATTCCGCATCACCAGCACACACATTGATTTGATTGCCATCTCTTTGCGCTTCAGTCCGGAGTAAATCGACTCCTGGCAAATCAACAGGTAACAAAAAAGCAGCAGTGCTCTTTTCAACGCAGACACAGTGACCAACGCGCATTGCCAGAACTACACGTCCTGTCACCCAATCTTCTAAAGACTGAGTCAGACGCTCTAAATCAAAACTAGTCTCGGTATAAGTCAATTTCAGCATGAGCTAGTTCTCCTATTCCAGCTGTGCTTGAGAGTCGCGCCAAAACTGTTCGGCAAAAGAGATGGCTGGGTGGATTGGCGCTTTGAGCTTGGTACTCAGTTGCATACCAGCCTCTTGGGGAAAACGATCGCCTTTTTGGGAGTTACATCTTTCGCAAGCTGTGACTACGTTATCCCAGGTATGTGTACCGCCTTTAGAACGAGGAATCACATGATCCAGGGTGAGGCGCTTGCTGCTACCGCAATACTGGCAAGTGTAATGATCCCGCTTCAAAACCTCTCGACGATTCACAGGGGGAATTTTCCATGTGCGCTCACGACTAGCAACGGTTAAACGGATGTGTTTTGGTACATAAAAGACCAAATTGGGTGAATTTACATGCCAACCAATTTCCGTGGTCAACTCTAGCGGCTGAGCTTTATCAGTAATCAACAACACAATCGCTCGCTTGATATTCACCCGACACAACGGCAAGTAATTTTGAGAGAACACCACCACCGATTGCTCTAACACTTGCTTTACGTTCGCCACAGTTTGACTCCTTATAAAAAAACCCCCGCTTCACTTTGGGTGTTGTGCGGGGGTTGGGAATTGACTTGAAAGTCTTTTTGTCCTATATCGGTACAGTGTTGCTGGTCCTGTACCTGCCGCTTTTTTTATTTAATTGTCGTGCTATCAGCACATTAATCCTGGCATATTTAAAATTATTACTCTCATAAATAGACTTTGACTGGAGGCTCGAACTGCCCATAAATGAGTACTCCACCGCCAACGCGACCGATTCCCCATCGGGACAATGGGCAGGGCGTAAAGAAGTGGAGTTGGGCGGTAGGAGTTTCACAGAAAATTTCACCTATTCGAGATGTATTCAATCATTTCTTTAAACATACTACACTTGTATTACTAACCTGTCTACACCTTTAAGGAGAGAAACAGATGCATACAATTACACGCACGTCCACCACCGAAATGGAAGTCACCAGCATCCGTCTGGAGCGCGAGCTAAAAGATCATCTCAAAGAGCTATCTGGCAATCAGGGATATCAGGCGCTGATTCGGGATATCCTCTGGAATTACGTGCAGCAAAAGTCGGGTGACTGGAAGCCGCAATTTTCCCGCAGCGATATTCGCGCCAGCATCGCCGCCACAGCCCAGCAAGAAGAGCGTTGCGTCCTCACAGGTCAACTGATCCGACCGCAAGAACCCATGTTACTAGGATTAACAAAAAACGGTGAGATGTTGCCACTCAGAGTTGAGAGCCTCGCTGGGTAATTTAATTAAAAAGGAGGATGTGGCGATCGCTGCATCCTCATATAAGTTAATCTAATGCGACAAGTGTTTTTGATCCAAATATCTCAATGAATTTTGAAATAAACTCAATATCAACTTGTTGAGCGAGGAGTAAGGGAATTAGCGACATTTGATACAGTATTATCAATTTTATTGCGACAAATTTGTGGGTTCTCTCGCTTGGCTAGATTATCGCTTTTTGAGATAATTCTTCAGATATTTTCTGCTCTAGCGTCAGCCAAGAAGAAAACAAAACTAGTAGCTATGTATAAAAGCCTAAGTGGTAACGCGGTGTGCTATCGTCAGAACTTTGCATAAATTATAGAGGAATTACGGTTACTGTATAGTTACACCCAGGATAATGTAGGTCATAATTGGTAAATTACGTCAAGCCCTAAAAGGTGGAAGTGGCATTAAGGTTTTCTGACGCCAATGTTCCTTGGTGTTTTCGCTCTTTAAGCATTGGATTGTTCAATGTACCAGTTATTTGGGCATCCTTAGTCAGAGAGGCTCTAACAGGTGAGTTAACATTCTCATCTGCGAAAGCTCGATCATAGAGCACATGACAGCAATAAGTCGTTATGGTTTACCGAAGTGTTGCCCACAAAATGCATGTAGCGATCATCCAATCTGAGTGTCAGAAATGAAAGAGCCTTTATCGTCGCCATTGTACCTAGAGAAAAAAGAGCGCCCGCAGGAATACCCAATCAAACTGATGCAGCATCAGCAAGACGCCGCCCAACTGGCACAAAAAATCCATCAAATTATCGTCAGTAGCGGCGAAGCACAAAATCGACTACAGCAAATTGCTCAAGTGATAGCATCCGCTTTTCGAGTAGATTGTTGCTGCTTGACCTCAGTTACTTTTGACAATTCCGAGCCGGGGATTAGTGCTTATTGGTTGGCGGAACCTCAGCCGCCAGATGAAATGCCTTCGGTGGAATTATCAGAAATATCTCAATTTGCCGGTACACCGACGATTGAAGAGATATCAGCTATTGAAAAGAGTATTTTAAGCATTTGGCAACATTTACCTCTAACTATCTCCGCTTTGTTGACAATTCCTACCCGATTTCAAGGGAAAAATAACGGAGCAATTAGTTTAATCTGTTCGCAGACCCGTGATTGGCAACAATGGGAACAAGAACTTCTAGATGCCGTGAGTGGGTATGTCGCTTTAGCTATATCGCAAATCATCCAAGCACAGAAGCTGGCGTCTTTCCAGCAGCAAATCTACACCAGCAGCCAGTACCAGACATTACTCAACCGCTTGACCTTGGTCAGCCGCAGCAATTTAGATTTAAATGAAATTCTCCATTTGGCTATTGCTGGGACTGCAGAAACCCTCCAAGTTGAGCGTGGCTTAATCGTACTGCTGAAATATGCCGATCCTTTATTCAAAACTCGTTCACTTACACAAATCCCCAAAGCCAAAGCCACTGTTGTCAGTGAATGGTCTAACAGCTACTGGTCTAGCCGGGGAGACACTTCTAAGAATAAAAAGGCAAATTTATTAAATCAATTCTTTTGGCTAAATGAATGTAGTTTGTGCAAAAGTGGCTTTGAAAACGCCGGTTCGCCGGTTTTAATTGCTGATAAGCCGGATTTGCTAGCATTTGCGCCTGATTTGACTATTTCGCCCTTGTTTCATATTGACCAGTTACCAGCCCTACTCTTAATGCCTTTAGAAAGTCAAGGCAAAGTGTTGGGCTTTTTAGTCTTACAGCAAGCTAATACACGCCATTGGCAGCCGGAAGAATTAAAACTTGTAGAAATGGTCAGTGCGAAAGTGAGCAATGCGATCATTCAAACTCAGACCCTGCGCCAAGTCCAGAGCTTAGTAGATGAACGGACAGCCCAATTACAGCGGAGTTTGCAAGTTCAAGGCAAATTATACGAGAAACTCCGCCAATACAACGAACAATTACAAGCGGCAAATAAGCTGAAAGATGAATTCGTCGCTAATGTTAGCGATCGCTTACGGCATCCACTGACAAGTATGAATGTCGCTATCCGCATGTTACGGCAACCGGGACTCCAAGAACAGCGTCAGGCGAAATATCTAGATATTTTGGAGCAACAATGTACCCAGGAAATTAATCTAGTTAATGACCTGCTGAAACTCCAGCAACTAGAATCTCACCAAGCTACCCTGCAACTGGCAACAGTTGACCTCAATTCTCATATCCAAAACCTCCGTCCTAGTTTTACAGAAACTTGGGGAGACAAGGGATTGACGCTTGCTTTAGATATTCCCGAATCACTACCACTCCAAACTGATGTTGAAAGTTTTGACCGCATTCTCAAAGAACTGCTGACCAATGCGGGTAAATATTCAGCCACTGACAGCACCGTCTTTTTAAAAGTAACAAGTCAAGTCAGCCAACAAGATGACCAAATTGTTTTAACTTTGACTAACAAGGGACGCGATATCCCTCCAGAAGACCTACCTTCCATCTTCGACAAGTTCCAGCGGGGTAAGGGTGCTAGCCAACAAGGAATTCTCGGGACTGGTTTGGGGCTGGCGCTAGTAAAATGTTTAGTGCAACATTTAAGTGGTGCGATCGCTGTTTCTTGCAATCCGACCGAGGATGCCAAGAAGAGTGAAATTTGTTTCACCCTGACCCTGCCGCAATTTTCCGTTCACGATAAGCAGTATTCCGATGTCTAAACAAATCTTTACAGAAGAAATCGCCTCAGATGACACCACTGTTGAGTCATTGCCAGTAGAAGTCAAAATTGAAACTGTTGGAGAACGTCAGCGACAAATTAGCGCTTTGATCAAAATCGACCATCCCCAGGAAAGAGTTTGGCAAGTTCTCACCGATTATGCAGCTTTGGCGGACTTTGTGCCTAACTTAGCAGTCAGCCGGTTACTAGAGCATCCTACAGGCGGTGTGCGCTTAGAGCAAATCGGCAGTCAAAAGCTGCTTACTTTTAACTTTAAGGCACGGGTAGTTCTCGATTTAGAAGAACACTTCCCTCAAAAAATCCATTTCCGTCTGGTGGAGGGCGACTTAAAAGAATACTCTGGTAGTTGGCAGCTAGAACCATCCATAGACAGTAACGGTACCCTCCTGCATTACAGTGTGCGTGTTTGGCCTCACCGTACCGTCCCAGTGGGGATGATTGAACGCCGCTTAGCCAAAGATTTGCAATTAAATCTGTTAGCGATTCGCCAGCGCGTGGAGGATTTGTTTAAGATTTAAATACATTTGTTTAACTAATATTGCAGATAATAAGTTGAATTATTAATTATGAATTTTCTCAGGCAGAATTGAGATCATAGTTAACAATCGATATCGCAATGAAAAAAATTTTACTGGCTGTCTCAGGGTTGGGACATGCCGAAGAGATGATGAAAACCTTGAAAGAGTTGCCGTCAATTCAAGACGCTAAAGTCACAGTTTTGCATGTTGTACCGCCGCAAACAGCAGCAGAAGCGATGACGACTAAGTGGGAAGAGGGTGGAAAGATTCTCGCCAACGCCATCCAAACTTTAAACTTCGATCCTAGTCAAGTCTCCTCAGTTTTGCGCCAAGGCGACCCAAAAGACGTTGTTTGTCAAGTCGCTGAAGAAAGTGATACTGATTTAATTATTATGGGTTCGCGTGGACTCAAGCGTTTGCAATCGATTTTAGCAAACTCAGTCAGTCAGTACGTTTTCCAACTGTCCTCTCGTCCCATGTTGTTGGTCAAAGATGACATTTATGTTAAGAAGATTAAGCGTGTGATGGTAGCAATAGATCCATCTGATGCTGCTAAACAATGCTTAAAATTAGCCTTGTCACTAATGCGAGATATTCCAGGCAGTCAGCTAATTCTGGTTCATGTTAATCCAGATCTACGTGGTAAATCTGCCGAATCAGCCGCCATGAGTGCAGATCAAAATCCGGTTTTAGCCGCAGCATCTGCTACTGCAAAAACACAAGGTATACAACCTCAGTGTATTACTAGCACTGGGAATCCCGGCGAAGAAATTTGTCGTTTAGCGGAGGAAAAAAATATCGATTTGCTAATGCTGGGTTCGCCAGACCGTCGCCCTTCAATTGCTAAAAGCTTCGTCGATCTTGACCGACTATTAGGGGCTTCCTTATCTGACTATGTACGAGTTAATGCCACTTGTCCAGTGTTATTAGCGCGGACAGTTGCTTAGATGAATCGTCATCAATCATCGGTATGATTGATGACTTTGATCCCTTTAATCCTTTCTGCCTTCGCGACTGGCAGTTTGGATGTACAGGATTAATAAAAATACTGTGGGGACCAGTACGAACAGGATGCTCGCTACAAACCCAAGGTTATTAGTTTGCATCTAAAAAAAGCCTCTCTTGAATTTTAAACCAACATCTTTAGGATATCATTTTATCCACGCCAGAGTTCGTAGTAGCAATGACCGCGCACTCATGGCAACTATTAACTCGGCGCTACTACAAACCTCTAGTTACTTAGGCTTGGTGACGACACTTACAGATCCGTTGACCGTAGCTTGACAAGCAAGACGGTAATTTGCTGGCTTTTTTGCCAATTTTTTGGTTTCAAAGTCTGTTCGTGGCGAAAGATTTTCTATCCCTTCAACGATCTCCACAATACAGGTGCCACATTGACCATTACCACCGCAATTGCTCATCTTGCCAAATAGGGTATAGATGTCAATCCCATTTTGCATGGCTTTCAACCGGAGATTCGCACCATCGGCGACGATTATTTCCTGATTCTCTTTGATAAATTTAATTCCCATCTTTAATTCCTGATTCACCTATGTGGGTGTAAGGCTGACGCCGATTATTTTAATTTATTGCGAAATATTAAGAAATATATCACTACTGAAAACTAAAATAAGGACAGGAAGTACACCTGCCCTTATAATTTCCCGTTCATTGAATGATTGCCGATTAAATTACCGGAAACCTACAGCTGCTTGCCAAACAAAAGCTAGCAGTAAGAAAAAGACGGGAATAACGGGGAGGACGTCTACCAATGGGTCAAGGATTGAGTAAGCTTCCGGTAATTTCGCTAATAATAATGCTGCTTCCATGCTTTTTTAAATCCACCTATCCAACACAGCTTGTCAATGTTGATGAATATTTTATCATGGATGGCAGGAGCGAGATGCAAATTTTTGCATCTTTAGATACTATTCCAGCCACTTAGCAAACTCTGTTGTAAAGCGATCGCCTAGTATTGCCTCACGTATCCGTTGTGTAAACTGAATTAATTCCGTCACATTGTGAATACTCAACAGAGTGTAAGCCAAAATTTCCTGCGCTCGCACCAAATGAGAAATATAAGCACGGCTAAAGTTTTGGCAAGTGTAACACCCACAAGTTGCATCTAGGGGCGTAAAATCTTCACGAAACTTAGCATTCTTTAAATTCCAACGTTCTCCTTGCACCATCGCCGTACCGTGTCTTGCAAAGCGAGTTGGAATTACGCAGTCAAATAAATCGACACCAGATGCAATTGCTTGTGCCATTTCGCGATAAGTCCCCACCCCCATCAAATAGCGCGGCTTATTTTGTGGAAGCAGTGGTGCTGTTGCTTGGACAATTTTGGCAATTAGTTCTGGAGGTTCTCCCACACTCACACCACCAATTGCATATCCTGGCAAATCTAAAGACGCTAAAGCTACCGCCGCACGCGATCGCAAATCGAGATACACACCACCTTGAACAATCCCAAACAAAGCCTGTTCTGGATTTTGATGTTCCACCATACAACGCTTCAGCCAACGATAAGTCCGGTCTGTCGCCAACTCAACCTCTTCTCGGCTAGCTGGATAAGGCGGACACTCATCAAAAGCCATAATCACATCTGCGCCTAAGATGTTTTGAATTTGAATTGACCGTTCCGGAGTTAAATTAATCGTCAAACCATCATGAGGCGAACGAAAGGTAACACCTTCTTCAGTAATTTTTCGCATCTCGCTTAAACTAAAGACTTGAAAACCTCCCGAATCGGTCAACATCGGACCTTGCCAACCCATAAACTTATGTAGACCGCCACCCCCGGCGACAATTGCTTCCCCTGGTTGGAGGTGCAGATGATAGGTATTCGATAATACCATCTGTGCTCCAGTCTCTTTTAATTGGGCTGGCGTCAAAGTTTTGACATTAGCTAACGTCCCCACAGGCATAAATCTGGGAGTTTCGACCAACCCATGCGGCGTTGAGAACACACCAACCCGCGCTTGGGTATGGCTACAGCTAGCGAGACATTGAAAAGAAAATTTTGCGCTCAAGGTAGGAATAACTGTTAAGATTTAGAACGGGTAAGAACCGTCATCATCAATTTCTGCATCCCAACGAGCCGATAATACTTGTTCCATCATCGCTTCTAGGGCTGTGGCATTTAAGGTTCGGTCTTGTCGCTCTTGGAGAGGAGTCGAAAGCGGGATTAAGCGTAGGCAGCATCCTTCTTGAATCAAGTCGAACCAAGTTTTATGGTCTGGAGACTGCTTCAACTCTAGGTAATCAAAACTGTGAACGTTGAGATAAAGAGCGTGGTTGGCAACTAAGGTAGACCGCCGAGGATTGGCAAATACTTCGATTACATCTCCTTCCCCCTCACTCTGCAACTTGCCGTCATGAGTATAAATGTAATGTACTCGACCTAAATCTGCCAGCAACCGTCGGATATCAACTTTATTTACGATTACGCCAGTATCGATAATGCATGGAGCTGGTAATCTAGTGTCTGGTAGATGGTGACTCATAAGGAAATGGCTTTTGTTTGAGCAGAACTCTATTGAGGGAATATTAACGCCGGTCTAGGGAGAAGCTAACTTAGTTATAACTATAATTTTCGCAGCCTAACTTAAAAATAATCAGATGCTGGTTACTATTTGTCACTTTTGAGAAACAACTTCATCTAAATGAAATTTATTCTTCAACATCCTCGCTCCTCCTTAGGTATATATCCCACAAGCAATACCTAGCAGGACCAAACTGCAATTTTTGGACAGAATGCATTCGATAACTATGGTTTACCAGTCAATCTTATCTCAAGATTTAGCAAGTGAGGAGAGCGGCTAGTACCGAAATTTATCATTAGTGAGTCGCACATAAACAACTATGAAGTGGTGGATACAATTAAGAGGCGATTTTCTAGCTGCCGTTACCTTTTATACGTCTATTCCTATCCCCGTCAGCGAAATATTAGATTTTCAACGGGTGGCTCGTCTCGCACCACTATTGGGAATAATGATCGGCGGGATTTTGGCACTAATTGATGCTGAGTGTAATTACTTAAGTATGCCGAACCTGACTCGTAGCGCTTTCATCGTGGGAATTGGCATTGCGATTACGGGCGGACTCCACTTAGATGGAGCAATGGATACTGCTGATGGGTTAGCTGTGCAAGATCCGCAACGACGACTCAGTGTGATGACAGATAGCGCGACTGGTGCATTTGGCGCAATGGTAGCTTGTGTGATCATTCTGCTCAAAACAACGGCTCTAACAGATATTCATCATCATCGCTGGCTATTATTGATGGCTGCATGTGGGTGGGGACGTTGGGGACAACAAGTTGCCATTTTCGCCTATCCTTATCTCAAACCTACAGGAAAGGGGGCATTTCATAAAGCCGCAATTACGAATTATCAAGATTTGCTTCCTGGACTGTTACTATTACTCGGTTTGAGCGGTTTACAAATATTATTGGACAAAGATATTTTACTCGCGATCGCGATGGTATTCGCTGGGAGTGTTTTAGCGGTGCTAACTGGTGCTTGGTTTAATTATAAATTGGGTGGACACACAGGTGATACCTACGGCGCTGTCGTTGAATGGACGGAGGCTTTATTTCTCTGTGTTATGACTGTTTTCTAAATTAAATTGGTCTTAGGCGCGAAACTTTGAGCTTATAGCGACCAACTCCAGTTTCGCCAAAAGAGCGGACACGCACAATATAAGTTCCAGTTTCGACAATGCGGGTGAAAAGCAGAGAATTAGTTGAGCCATCTGGCCCGTCATCATTTTCGGCTACAGTTGCACCCTTGGGACCGAGTAAAGTGACAATAGTATCAAAATTATCAGAGCTAAGATCGATCGCCAGATTATCGCCTTTAGTTAATTTAATTGTGTAATCGCGAGCAAATCCACCCTGACCAGTGGGAATATCTTTATCTGTGAGCATATCACTGACTTCATTACTCGCTGGTAGAGGCATGGGGTTATAAAATCTACCTTGAGCTACCGATGCTGTTGTACTGATGCCAATTGCCAGTAGTGTGGCAGGAATGATCGTAACTTGTCTCAACGCCGCCACAACAGCTTTTCTCATGATTTAGAGCAATGTCCTAAAAAAACAGCCAGGTTCGGTCAATTATAAAGTTGGATCGCGTTAATTGCCCATTAATTCTTTATTTACCTTTAACTAACAGCAAATTTACTTAGTCTGAACTGTACTAGCAACTGCTACCACTCCATGTACACTAATTCCTGATTTTTCAAGTGTCTGTATCGCGGAAATCGCAGTTGCACCAGTAGTATAAATATCATCCACTAACAAGATCGGTATATTGGTCGGATGGCGGCGAAATTCTGGTGTGAGGGCGAAAGCTCTAGCTAAGTTCTGTTGGCGCTCTGAAGGTGAGAGAATATATTGTGCTTGCGTCTCCCGGACTCTTGCTAAGGCATTTTCTTTGATTCTCAGGCCTGTAATTTCGCCGAAAGCTTGGGCGATGAGTGCGGCTTGATTGTAACCGCGTTCTTTTTGTTTCTTGGGATGGAGGGGGATGGGGACGACGACAAGATTTGGCGCAAAGAAAGGTGATTTTAACCATGATCTCGCTAGCGCATGACCTAAAGGACGTGCAATCTGTGGTTGACCTTCATATTTCATCATCGAGATTGTCCGTTTGAGCGCACCGCCATATACACCCCAAGCGTAGACTGATATTGGTGTTTTTGGACGCTCGCGCTCGCTTAACTGACAACGTTGAAGTTGTTTAATACAGTCATCACAAATTTCTTGCGCTGTTGAACGTTGGCACAAAGGACAATTTGAGTCTAAAAACAGACTCAAGAAATTTTTAGTCCAGCTTTTCATTTAGGGAAGCATTTTGCAATAATCTCGGCGGCGGAGTCGCGTACCGTAAGGTCAGCGAAGCTATCGCACTGTTGCCAATCGCGAATTAAAAAATCTCGATATACAATCATTTAACTATGTATCCGAGGTTGTGGATGCAAAGTGGCGAGTAACTCACTTTCGACGACAGCTAATTCATCCAAACGAGACATGACTACATCCCGATCAAAATAAGTATCAGCCAACACCCAGTAAGCACCGTAATGTCGCGCTTCTGATGCCATCAAACTGTGAAAGAATTTAGCTAACTCAAGTTCCGGACAATGAGTGGCGAGTAATCCCAACCGTTCGTGACTGCGAGCTTCGATTAAACCTGTGGCGAGTAAAGAATCTAAGAAGCGATTGGGTTCTTGGGGACGGACTTGCGCCTTCAAACCAGCGCCGTAGGGAGGTGGCTGGAGAGGACGCAGCGGGATCTGACGCCGATCTAACCATTGATTGACTAGCTCAAAGTGTTCTAGTTCTTCTCGGGCTATAGCTGTCAACTGCCTCACCATTTTGGCATTAGAAGGGTAGCGAAACATCATATTAATCGCTGCGCCTGCTGCTTTGCGCTCGCATTGGGAGTGGTCGAGAAGAATCGTATCTAAGTTGGTGATTGCTTGTTCAACCCAGGCGCTACTGGTGGGTTGTTTCAAGACGCTAATTATCGGTAATTGAGAAACGCTCACAGGTTAAAAACTCTAGTTAATTTTAATCTTTAAAGCCGAAAGACCCGGTTTGTGTTCATTAGTATAGCCAACAACGTAATCTGCTTATAAAATAACGAGCTGTAGTAGCTGGGGCAATTCTCATTATGGCATTACGTCTAAGAGATAAAAAATTAGTAGCATTGCTGCTATCTATTACTTTATTGATATTTGGTTGCGTGTCAAATTTGAGGCGATCGCCTCAAGGTAATGGTGTCAACGTCATTTTGATGATTGGTGATGGGATGGGTTGGGAAATGGCTCGTGCCGCCGCAGTTGCCAAAGGTGTACCCATGTATACTAGCGGTAAAGGACAAGGTTTAAGTTTTCAGACTCTTTCAGGCTACACCCTCGCTACTACCTATGGCACCACGATTCCTGGTACTGACGGGAAATTCTCGACTAATAACTCGGCGCTGAATGGTACTGACCCGGTAACGGCGAAAAGTTCGGTACTAAACGGTTTTAGTTTCGACCCGACTCTTAATCCTGATAGTGCTGCTACTGTTGACCTTCCTAACACTGCGATTCAGACCACATCTAGAGGAAATATAGTCGGTTATGACACTGCTCGCGGTGGTGCGAATCCTTGGACACCTGGTAATGACCGAGAGTATATCAAACATAGCTATCCTGATTCAGCGAATACAGCTACCGCCCTCTACACTGGCGTGAAGACTTATAACAATGCAATGGGCGTGGACATCTACGAAAGACGCCAAACAACTATATTACAACAAGCTGCACTTAAAGGTAAATCTACAGGCTTAGTTACAAGTGTCCCTATTAGCCATGCTACTCCTGGGGCGGCGATATCTTTTGTCAACCGCCGTAGCAAATACGACAAAGATAGTCCAGATTTAGATAATATTCTCCAACAATCTCTACGAATTTTTAAACCTACCGTGCTCTTGGGTGGTGGTCATCCGCTTGATCAAGACAATAAAACTAGTCTGAGTGGAGGTTCTAACTACACTTACATCAGGCAGTCAACTTATAACAAACTTAAAAAGCAGCCGACTACTGAGTATGGCTATACATTTATCGAACGCGGTCCTAACGCTGCGGCAAATTTATTGAAAACGGCGGCGCAAATCGATCCTAACGACGGCGAAAAACTCCTGGGTTTATACGGCGCTCGTGGACAAAATGGTAACTTGCCTTATAGTTCAGCTAAGGGTGATTATAGTAGCACTGGGTTAGATAGTGCTTCCTTATTCTCAACCGCAGTCAAAAATAATCAAATTCCCCAGCCGGATACAGTGCGACCTTTACTTCCAGGCGAAACTGATGCTCAGTTTATTGCTAAAGAGGTGAACGAAAATCCGACCCTCTCAGATTTGACTACAGCGGCGCTGACAATCTTAGGTAAAGATCCCGATGGCTTTTGGTTGATGGTTGAAGGTGGTGATATTGATTGGTCTTGCCATGATGATAATCTCGACAACATGATTGGGACGATGAATGACTTTGACAAGTCAGTGCAAACTGCGATCGCGTGGATTCAAAAAAATGGCGGTTGGCAAAAAAATCTCCTAATTGTCACCGCTGACCACGATCACTATCTCACCCTCAACCCGAATTTTCCGGAGTTACTGGCACAAAAAGGGGCAAAAGATTTAACTTATAACCAGCACAAACCCACAGAAGCCGGTCATTTTTGGGGTTCTGACCCGAATGTCAAGTATGGTTGGGGTAGTCATTCTAACCATTTAGTACCTGTTTATTATCAGGGTGGTCCGGTTGACTTGGCGAAGTATGTTGGTAAAGAAGTGACTTTTGTTGATCGCCCTCCTGGAGGTGCTGCCAAGACCTATACTGTTGCTGGTGTTCCTGGTGCAGTCGATGAAACTCACATTTATCAGGCGATGTTAGAAACGATTAATGCCCCTGGTGTTGTGAAATAGGCGGGAATTGGAACTTGTCTTCTATTTGAAAGCGTCATAATCTTATTCATACAGGTTTTTTTGAGCAATGGTTTTAGTTCCATGTGAGTGCGCGTGTGCAGAAAATCCACCAATTAATCTCAGTCGCCAAAAAACTCGCCTGTTGTGGACTGCTGTCGGTTTACTTGCAGGATTTTTTGTCGCTGAGTGGAGTGTTGGTTTGTGGAGCCATAGTTTATCTCTACAGGCAGATGCAGGACATATTCTTTCTGATGTCGGTGCTTTAGGAATATCGCTAATTGCCAGTTGGATTGCTCAGCAACCAGCGACGGGTAAGGCGACTTTTGGTAATGGTCGTGTGGAGATTGTGGCGGCTTTGGCGAATGGATTGAGTTTGCTAGCGATCGCTTCTGTGATTATTTGGCAAGCAATTCACCGTTTCCATTCTCCAGAAATGATTTTGGGTTTGCCAATGTTAGCTGTTGCGGTCTTGGGTTTAATCGTCAATCTACTAAATATCAATTTACTTCACTCCCACAGCCACAACGATTTAAACCTACGTGGGGCTTTTTTACATGTGATTGCTGATACAGCAAGTTCTGTCGGTGTGATTATCGCGGCGTTGGTAATTCACTTATGGGATTGGTTGTGGGCTGATGCGGCGATTAGTTTGTTGGTCGCTGGTTTAACAGGTATTAGTGCTCTACCATTAATTCAAGAAAGTCTAAAAGTTTTATTAGAATATGCTCCCGAATCAATCGATTTGATGGAGGTAGAAAAATCATTACAATATGTTCCAGGAGTTTGTCAAGTAGATAAGTTACATATCTGGACGATTGCGAGTAAACAGGTGATGTTGTGTGCGAATATTACAGTTGATTGTGTGAAGGTTGAGGAACGCGATCGCTTGTTGCAGCAATTACAAGCGCACTTGCAAAATACATTCGGCATTACCGAAACGACTTTGCAACTGACTAACCGCCGTCCAGTACCGCTACATCCGCTGTTTAACCATAATTTAGTTTCTCTAATCACTGGAACGAAATTGATCTAACGAGTGTTTTTGGGGAATTTGAATAACGAATTCTGTTCCCCAACCAGGATCGGAGACGCATTGCAAAGAACCGCCATGTTTTTCCTTCACAATTTCGTAACTAATAGACATTCCTAAGCCTGTACCTTTACCTGCTGGCTTAGTAGTGAAAAAGGGATTGAATAACTGCTTTTGAACATCCTCGCTCATTCCGAGTCCATTATCAGTAATTTTGATTTCGATCAGATCTATTGCCTGAGGTGTTTTGGCTTTAATTATTTGGGTTGCAATCGAAATTATCGGCGAAAATCCTTCTAAGTGCTTGACCTCTTTCAAAGCATCAATCGCATTTGCCAAAATATTCATAAATACTTGGTTAAGGTGTCCCGCATAACATTGAACTAAAGGTAAGTCACCATAGTTTTTACATACTTCAATCTGAGACTGGTCGCGATTTGCTTTAAATCTGTGTTGCAGAATCATCAAGGTGTTATCAATACCAGCATGAATATCTACATATTTCATCTCTGATTCTTCCATTCGCGAGAAGTTTTTGAGAGATAAAATAATCTCGCGGATACGATTCGCGCCAATTTTCATCGAACTTAAGATTTTTGGCAAATCCTCAATCATAAAACTGAGTTCTATCGCCTCAGATTTGGCTTGAATTTCCGGTGCTATTGAGTCTAATTGCTGGTAGAGTTTCAGCAAACTCAACATATCTTCAGTATATCTATCCGCGTATTCCAGGTTGCCATAAATAAAGTTGATTGGATTGTTAATTTCATGAGCAACCCCAGCAACTAATTGACCCAAAGAAGACATTTTATCGCGCTGAATCAAATCAGCTTCTACTTTTTTTAACTCTAATAATGTTTTTTCTAGTTGCTGAGTTTTTTCTGCTAATTTCTGCTCTAATATCTGATTGTATTCTGCCAGTTTTTTATTGGCAATTTCTATTTTATACAGATCACTAATCTCTTTTTCTGGATTCATGCTTGTAGTAGATAATATTACTGGTGTCGTTGGACTCAGAATTTTAGAAGAAGCGTCTGGATGAAGCATTGTGATTAAGGCTCTGATTTGTGCAGCACAATTTCTCACCGACACATATCAAAAGCCTTTAGTTAAAGGCTCATGATAAAAAATAGAGGAAAAATGTGAATTTTTAGTGAATTTAAGATTTGCTGTGGTACTATTAAAATCTCATACAGTTCAGTTAGCAATCTTAATAATATTGTGGTCTTATAGGGGCGCAATGCTTGCGCCGTGGCTTTGTGGATAAACTGTGGATAAGTGTAGAAGATTATTGACCATAAACTAATACGGGTTCAGTTAACAATCTTCTTGCACCAACCTAAGAGATTAGGGCGCAAGCATTGCGCCCCTACGGAGTGCTTATTTGTTAATTAAACCAACGTTTCATTTCAACCCACATTCCGCCTGAGCATTTGTACTCGTTCCAGCCGATTCAGGACACGAGCCACTAGTTCTCTTCCCATAATCGGTTTAGTTACATAATCATCGGCTCCAGCTTCAAACACCTGTTCAATTTTCTCAGATTCAGTGTGAGCCGAGAAAAATATTACAGGTAAATCACTCCATTCCAGGTCATTACGAAGCACTTGGCAGAGATCAATCCCATCAAACTCTGGCATTTCCAAATTCAAGATTAATAAATCTGGGCGAGTTTGCTGAAGGATATTCCAGAATTGTCTTGGTTCATTTAATAAGGTGAGATGAAAACCCCAAGGTTGAAGCACCATTTCGAGAAAGTCTAAAACTTGCGAATCATCATCGACGATTAGCAACTTTGCTTGCTGTTGAGTTGAGCGTTGCAGTACTTGATGCACAGCCTCTAGAGCCTGCGCCGGTGATATTGGCTTCGGTAAAAAACCTCTACCACCTAAACGCGCCACCTGCACTCGCACTGGCAATTCCTCTACCGATGTAAACACTAATGTGGGAATCGGTGGTTGCAGACAAGCTAATTCTGCCAAAAGATCAAATCCGTTCTCTACTGAGTCCGGGAAACTTAAGTCCAGCAAGACAACATCTGGGCGAGATAGAGCGATCGCATCTCTCGCTTGTGTCAAATTAATTGTAATTTCTGCCTGAATTCCTCTGGAAACAGCCGCTGCTACTAATTGCTGTGCGAAAACCATGTCCTCATGGACAATTAACAGGTGAGGCGCTTGGACAATTTGTGGCGGTAACTCAGTATCCAAAATTACTGCCGGTTCTTCCATCGCTTCAGATAAAGCGAGCACTTTTTGAGATAAATTTTCTTTTTCCATCTGGTTCTCAGATGTCGTAAATTCTATTGCGGCAAATATCTGCTCGATTTGACGGGACAGAGTAGAAGCTGTGTCTAAACCAAAGCTACCTAACGACCCACTCAATGTATGTGCTTCTCGTCGTGCTTTTTGGCACAGTTCAATGCTACCAGTGCCAGCAGTAATGGCTGCGACTGCTTGCTCGATAATTTTCAGGCGATCGCGATATTTCTGTTTGTGTCGCTCCCAAGAAAGAGTCAACTTTGGTGCAGTTTGGTTTATAGTTTGCACTTCGGCAAGTTTTTCTTTGATTTGTGCCTGATGTTTAAGGCGATAACCCAAACCATACATTGTCTCAATTATATCCTCTGAGCCAGCTTGCTTCAGCTTCCGGCGGAGGCTCTTAATATGTGCTCTTACAGTATTTTGAGTGGGTGTTTCTTCAAATAACCATAAATGCTCAATTAAAGCACTTTGACTAAATATACGTTGGCTATTGCGTAAGAAAAGCTCCAGAATTCGATATTCTTTGTTAGTTAAGCGTAATGGCTGATCTTGGTAAGTTACTTCGCAATTTCTTGGGTTCATCCGTAGATCTTCCCATTCCAACACAGGTAATACATCTGAACTGTTACGTCGGAGTAGAGCACGAATTCGAGCTAACAATTCTTCAAAGTCAACAGGTTTGACAACGTAATCGTCAGCACCCGCATCTAAGCCGATCACCTTGTTATTACTGCTACCTTGAACAGTCAGGAGGAGAACAGGAGTAGTATTTTTGTTAGCCCGTAGTTGTTGGCAAAATGTAATCCCATCTAAGTTAGGTAATATCACATCCAGCACAATCAAATCATACTCGTATACCTCTGCTAAATCCCAGCCCACCTGACCATCTGTGGCAATCTCAACTAGATAATTCTGAGCTTTCAGGATTTCTGCTAATACCTCAGCAAAGCTCCGATCATCTTCTACCAGTAAAATTTTCATTTTCGACTTTTTGTCCTCTTTTCGCGAGGTGAGGGAGTAAGCCAGTCCCTTGATTAGTATAATTCTAACTTAAAAAGACAGTGGAAACTTACACTTGAACTTATGCCAGTTTCATTAACAAAGCTTATGTTTGACGGTTAAGCAGAGTGGCACTAGCTTGATCTGTAGGCATCAGGATAACTTCATTAATATTCACATGAAGCGGTCGAGTAACGCAGAAAAATATCACGTCAGCAACATCAGCCGGAAGCAGTGGAGTTAGTCCTTGGTAAACTTTTTGAGCACGTTCTATATCACCGTGAAAACGAACTTGACTGAACTCAGTTTCTACCATTCCCGGATCTACAGAACTGACGCGTACTGGCGTTCCTAGCAGATCCTGTTTCAAACCTTCAGAAATCGCTTTCACCGCCGCTTTTGTAGCACAATATACATTACCGCTAGGATAAGTTTGATGTCCAGCAATCGAACCTAGATTGACTACATGACCGCGACCACGACTTACCATTCCCGGAACAACACAACGAGTCAGGTAAAGTAAACCTTTGATATTGGTGTCGATCATTTCTTCCCAATCAAGGATGTTACCTTCTTGGAGTTTGCTTAAACCGCGACTCAGACCAGCGTTATTAATCAGGATATCGATTTCGGACCATTCCGGTGGTAAGTTGGATATTGCCACTTCTACAGCTTTGCGATCGCTCACATCAAGTTGCAGCAAGTGGATTTGAGCCGAGTCTTGGTATTTTTGCGCTATTTGCTCTAATAAAGAACTACGCCGCGCCGCCAGAATCAGTTTTGCACCTGAAGAAGCAAACACTTCCACGCAAGCTTCCCCAATACCACTACTAGCACCTGTAATTAAGATAATTTTGTCTTGAAGAGAAAGCATTTGAAATAAAAAAGTAAAGGGTGGTAAGCAGTTACCAGCGCTGTAGGAGGTACGTTTGTAGGGGCGCAAGGCTTGCGCCCCGGCGTTGATTTAAAATTGTTGTACCTTACTGGATTAAGAAACGCTATAAATGCGCCTAAATAATTCATCAAACTTAATTGTAGAGTGCGAACAACGCGTGAATAACGCACCCTACGATCTTGATGTTGGATTTATTGTCCAGAAACTACTTGTAGACGCTGCGTTACCATAGTCATTCCTTGTCCTGTCAACACAACAGCAGAAAGCCAGCGACTTTCAGGTTTAGAGGGGGCGCGACCTGTTTTAAAAATTCCTCCAGCTTGCAGAAGTTGTAAATTTACTGCTGTCGGGTTCAAATATCTATCTAGTTGAATCGGTTCTTCTAATGCCGTCCCTAAAAGTAGGTTAGTACCCAACGGTTCTTGAACAATCGCATCAAAACTATACTGCTGACCGACAGTTACCTGCTGAGGTAATTTGATTTCCAGTGTTGGTGGTTTCATGCCAGAAGTCAATTGAGTACGTTCAGCCAAAACATCTTGCTTGATAATTTTATCACCACTAATCCGCTGGCGGGATTTAATAGTAGCAGTTAAAGTTAAATTATTATTGTTAGTAGCGGTCGTGCTAGTAATATTGGTCACTGTCTCCGCAATCAGAACATTGCCTTCAGACTTCCAAGATTGTAGCTCTGTCAAGTATTTTAACTTAGGGTAGCGCTGCCACAGGTCAGTCAAAGCTTTTTCCATGCTTGGCACGGTTAAACCATCAGACTGAGTGAAATTGGGGCTGTAGTACTGGATGACCATTTTGACATTGCCTTGGGTAGCGGCGGTGTCAATTTGCGACAAGAGGGTTTTCAATTGTGGCGGCGCAGATTGGGGAGAGTTAGCGGCGGCGCGGTTCCACCCAGTAGTTAAACCGAGAGTGAGTAGAAACAGAAATAGCCAAGGGTTTGGTAAAAAATTGCGTTGTGGCTTGAGCATACAGATGAGAAAGTTACGCATGGAGTGATAGCTTAGATAATTGACTGAATATTCAAGATAATTGATCTTAGGTTAACCTGGGCACGGATATAGCGGACATATTAGAGGGTAGATGGCAAAGGCACCGATACGATTACTAATTGCGGCTAGTGGGACTGGTGGACACTTATTCCCCGCTCTAGCACTAGCTGAACAATTGCCAGATTACGAAATTGAGTGGCTAGGTGTTCCTGATCGCTTGGAGACTCAGCTTGTTCCTAAACAGTATCCATTAAACACCATTGGTGTTGCCGGCTTTCAAAGCTCTTTAAGTCTGGGTACAGTTTTAACATCAGGTAAATTAGTCGGCTCGATTTTCAAAGTTCGACAGTTACTCAAACAGGGTAAGTTTACCGGAGTATTTACAACAGGTGGTTATATTGCGGGACCAAGTGTAATCGCCGCGCGATCGCTCGGTTTACCAGTCATTCTCCACGAAGCCAATGCCATACCTGGTAAAGTAACGCGCTTTTTTGGTCCTTGGTGTAATGCGGTTGCTGTGGGATTTGATGTCGCCGCTAAGTATCTCAAAAATGCCAAACCAGTGTACACAAGTACTCCCGTCCGTTCTCAGTTCTTCCGTAATGATAATCATCTAGATTTGCCGATCCCCGAGGATGTACCTTTAATCGTCGTCTTTGGTGGCTCTCAAGGCGCTGTCGCCGTCAACAAGCTAGTGCGTCAATGTGCAACCGCTTGGTTTGAGGCTGGTGCTTGGGTGGTGCATTTGACAGGAGACAAAGATCCCGAGACTTTGCAACATCCCCAATATATCGCTTTGCCTTTTTACGACAATATGGCAGGATTGTTACAACGTGCCAATTTAGCCATTAGTCGGGCTGGTGCTGGCAGTTTAACCGAATTAGCCGTATGCCACACCCCCGCAATTTTAATTCCCTATCCCTTCGCCGCCGAAGATCATCAATCTTACAACGCCGAAGTATATACTAACGCTGGTGCCGGACTTAGCTTTCCGCAGTCAGAATTGACCGCCGAAGTCTTACAAACCCAAGTATTGAATTTACTCCAGTCACCCGGAAAGTTACAAGAGATGGGAGAAAAAGCGGCAACAATCGCTTTTAACGATAGTGCCGAAAGGTTAGCGAAGCTGGTACGAGAAATCATGGAAAAATGAAATGACTCAACAAAAGCCGATCAGTCCTTGGAATTATAAACCTTGGTGGTGTCAACCTTGGTCAATCTTGCTGACTGGCATCACACTAATTAGTGGTAGCTGGTTAGTATTTAAAACCATCTGGCTAACAGTTCTCGTCGCCATCCCTTTACTCGCGTGGATGGGATTTTTCTTATTAGTTTGGCCACAATTGATGATGCGTAGTCAAGAAGAGCCGAATATTCAATCTTAAGCGGAGATCAGCTCGCAAATTGCTCTCGCTGTTGCTGGTGCAAGTAACACACCATTACGATAGTGACCAGTAGCTAGGAGGATGTTACTACCTGGTAACTTCTCAATGATTGGCGCTGGTCGCCCTTCCGGACGCGGACGTAAACCCGACCAAGTGCGAATAATTTCGGCTTTGGCTAATTCTGGACAGAACGCGATCGCTTGTTGTCTTACAGACTCAAGATAATCTGGATCAGGCAATAATCGCTCCGAGGTCGGAAATTCCACCGTCGCCCCAATCCAATAATCAGACTGACCGACCGGAACAATATGCACATCATCACCAGTAATCACCGGCTGGAAATCTGCTGCAAGGGGAGATCCCAACCGTAAATGCCAAGCTTGTCCCAACACCGGACGGATATCAACAGGCTGTCTTAATTGTGCCGTCAACAGCGATGAACCCAACCCCGCCGCCACAACAAACCAATCAGCCGTAATATTACCCACACTCGTCTCAATTTCCTGACATTCCACCTCGCTTCCCTCGATTGATGAAGGCATTCCACCCACTCCCACCCCAAACTTAAACGTCACCCCGCGAAGCGAACAAGCCTCTACCATTGCTAAAGTTAAAGCAGTTGGGTCAACCTGACGGTCTTGAGGAGAATAAACCGCCCCAGTAATGCGATCGCTACTTAATTGCGGACAACAAAGATTAACTCGTTCCCGATCCCACACTTCCAATTGCCATCCCTGGGAATGACGCACTTCAGCCAGTTTTTCCCACCCTGTCATATCTTCACCCAGAAAACAGAGATGAAGAAGCCCTTGACGATTAAACGGTATTTCCCGACCTGTCAGCGCCACCAATTCCGGAATCAAAGTTTCATAGCGCTGAATACTCTCAGACCGCATTTGCCAAGCCTTACCTTTAATCTTCTGACTAATCGCCCCCATTAAAACACCCAGTGCCGCCCCTGTAGACGCCTGTGCTGGTGGATTTTGGTCAATAACGGTAATATTTAACCCTGGTACTCGACTCAACTCATAAGCGATCGTCGCCCCAATTACACCACAACCGATAATTACTACATTCATGATTTTTTTAGGAAGGGGGGAGTGAGGGGATTGTAACAATCTTTTACACTTACCCAAAGGGGAAGGGCGCAAGCTTTGCGCCCCTACAAGACGAATAACCGAATCGTATTGCCCGAAATCCCCTCCTCTGTTACGCTTCTGACTCAGGGCTAGGTTTAGGCATTAGCTGCAAGAAAGCATCAAGATCGGCATAGGCTGCTTTGTAATTACTGTAAGCTTTTTGGGAGTTACCTTCCGCCGCAGCTTGATAGACTTTTACCAAATGATCAAACAGTTCTCGCGTTGTTGACCGCGCCGCTTTTTGTTCTTTTGGTAGGAGGTTAGGAGTGATGTAAGTCATTGCCAACCGTGCTTCTCCCATTGGACCATGAATGAAATTACTCACTTTAATCCAGTCTTTCTCCTGAATCAAGGTTTGTAATTCGTCCGCGCGATCGCGTACTGGAGTAATCTGAGTCAAATATTGCTGAATTCTTTCTAACTGAGCTTGAGTGTAGGTTGGCGGTGGTGACGCCACAGTAGGACCGCCGCAACTTACGAGGAAAGTTGTCACAATTACTAGAAGCAATGACAGAATCGAGCGTGGAAGCGCCATAATCTCAAATTATTTCGTCTGCTGATTAACAGTGTCATTTTAGATCGTTGCCGGAAGCGCTCGTGACGATTAAAGTGCCAATCTAGGATAAAAACCAGTTATTACCCAACCTTCATTTCATATTCCTGTTTTTTTTGAGTATATCTTCTGATTGACAATTGAACCGTATTAAGTATTAAACTCCTGAATGATAGTTACGAAATCATAAAAGTATTGCGAAGCTCAGCCACCAACATACGCTCATATAGTTGGCAGTTTTTCGGTCGCGATCGACAACCTTATATTAAATATTGGCATACAGGAGTATTTTCGGTGAACGCAGCGGAACAAGCCACAAACCTGGAACTTACCAGCAAAATTGCCAGCATCGTCAACCTATTCAAAGCCGAATTTCCCGATGCGAAATCTGACCTCAAACCCTGGACAAACGATCGCGAAACCAGAGAACTAGTTGATCCCGATTCCATCGATATCGGCTTCCACTTCCCTGGATTCAGTAAATCATGGCAAAGTCGGAGTATCTTGATGCAAATTAGACTATACCAAGATCCTCTCCACGGTTCTCGCCGCGCCATCGGTGTCGAAGCCGCAGGATTTGACCATCGCGGTAAACAGTGGCGACTTTCCACAGTCGAAAACTGGAGTTTTGTCGGTGGAGTCCAACCCTCAAGAGAAATCGGCGATAAACTCAAACAGTTTTGTCGGCAAATTTTAGAAGTGTTTAATAATTAAATATTTTTTGAAACGCGGAGGGCGCGGAGGTAGCGCGGAGGTAGCGCGGAGGAGTTACTCTGCGTCTCTCTGCGTTACCTCCGCGCCTCTCCGCGTTTCAAAAATTCCTCTACTCACACTCAGCACAATAAGCTGATTTATAAGTACTAGAGCGCTTCCCAAACAAGGTATAGCGATTATCTCGCACTTGCTCATACACGCGATCGCCTACCCATTTTACTCCTGGTAGTGCCCGGTAAGTGTCTACGAATACACTGCCTAGAGGAAACAATCTGCCAATTTCTTCTGCGGCTGCACTACCTTGCCAACGGCGTGAGGGTGCATTTGCGTCGATCAGAATCATCCCTAATTCGCAATCTTGAGGTGTAATTCTCCATTGCTGTAGTGTGTTTTCATCTTGCATCGTCGCGTAGCGAAACATTTGACCTTTGTCTAAGGTTTCTAAAAGTTGCACTAAGGTGACGCAGAGATTACAGTTGCCGTCGTAGATAACGTAGTACATCAAGATAATATGTATATTTATTATCTTATTTTATCTACATTCTCTGCCTAAAAGCGGCAGGATTGAGTTGACTCAGGATTTTTGCGATAATTGGATTAAACGCAACCAACTAGTTGTCGCTTGTTGATATTCACTGGGGCATTGTCTGGCACGACCTCCAGGTAAGCCTGCTAATGATGGCAAAGTGCTATATTTACTGGGATTACTACCGTATAACAAGCAAATCAAGTTGAAATATCTTTGTTGATCTAAAGGATGTTCATCCCAGTAAGGTAAATTTTCAGGTCGGGTCTGCATTGCTCTTTCTTTAAATTGTCTGGCTACTGCTACTAAGGCAATTTCTCCGAGACTGTTCCCCCCTGCTGTAATAAATGTTACTCCTAATTGATCAGCTGCATCTTCCTCGCGTCCGACTGCGGGCAGATTTAATTCATGGATTAAGGTATGTCCTAGTTCATGAAATAAGGTAAAGAGTGTACTGCCGATTGTTGCTCTATACAAGTCTGTGTTGGTAGCCGCATAGGGAGCCGCAGATTTGGCAAATTCTCTCACTAATTCGTAACACATCACAATAGCATGATGTTTCGGATCGTAATAAGCATTAGCTTGACCACATTCAGTGGAAACAATCGTAATATTTCGCGGTAAGGCAATATTTTTATTTAAAACAGCAGCTACTCTTTCATACATGCGCGACTTGGTAAAGATGCTTTCTACTGTTTTGTATGAGGGATTTTTTGCTGGGTTGTAATAAACTTGAAATTTACCTCCAGATTTGGCTTGCTTTGTACCACTTTCATCGGGATTTGAGCCTAGCAATTTATCCAATAATAATGTTGTAGACTTTGATGGCGGTAAATGCTTGTGATTTTTTAAGATGACCTGATGTGATGGGACTGGCTCAGAAACTGGAACTTTTAAATTTGCCTCTGTGGTTTTAGATACCAATGATGCTACGGCGATCGCTGAAGCTAAAAGCGTGGTAAGCATAGTTTTGGGTATTATTTATGAGGTTTTTAGAACTATTTCCTGAAGAGCTAACTGATAATCATAATATTAATTACTGATTTCTCATCGGCTCTAGACGTTACTTCTGTAACCTACACTATCGTCCTAAAAGTTTCCGCAAAGTTCTCAGGAAGTTTGTGCGAAGTTTCCCGCGCTTTGAGAGATAACTTATATTATGTCCGCTTAATCACTTATAAATAATGTATAGGTTTGTAGTTGCGCGAACAGTGCCTATAGCAGTTACCAGCTAGATGAGGTACGTTTGTAGGGGCGCAAGGCTTGCGCCCCGGCGTTGATTTAAAATTGTTGTACCTTACTGGATTAAGAAACGCTATATCTTCTCTAGAGTGCGCTAAAGCGCAACTACGAACTTAATTGTAAATGCTCACACGGACATGATATTATTTGTGATCGCCCGACTCACACACATTTTTCGTGTTTCTGTTCTGATTGTGATATTTTCGCTTAAACTCTCAATACTGAATAGTCAGGATGATCTGGATTCGGGATCAGACGCTGATTTTTACAATCTACATGTAAATCTAGTGTTTCTAATACCGTTTGACCAATCAGCACCTCATCACCTGTGACTAATGCAGCTTCAGTAGTCTCGCGACCTTCTATTTCTAGAATTACAGGTTCGGTCAAGCCGATTACTTCCTCCCTACCATCAGCATATTTGGCTGTCTGCTGACCTCGGATTTTCAAACCAAGCTGCTGGACTATTGACATAGGCAGAACAGTACGTACTGCACCTGTATCTATTAATGCTTGAGTTTCATACAAGCGCAACTGAGTTGGATTCAGTAGTCCTCGATTAACTAAAATTTCATCAACGGCATTCGTTAGTTTGACTTTGACTCGTACTTCATCCATATTCTCATCCACACGAATAGAACGATTAAATAGCATTAGCATTACCTTATTTAAAAGTGTTTTAGCATACATTACAATTATTACTTATAAAATGCACTCGTCGGGATATAAAGGTTCGTAGTTAAGCTGCGGCGTTCTAGATCCTTTGCGCTGTTCGCGTAGTGTACCGTTAGGCATAGCGCAACTACGAACTTGATTTATATCTGCCAAGTTACGTATTACTAAGTGAGATGAAATGCTTACAATTAAAGCATGGTTCCTTGAGAGTAAGCGATGAAACCTTACAAATGGCTAGGTACAGCATTGGGTTCTTTAACTTTAAGCTTACTTTCCAATACTTTAACTGCAACTTCTGGACTGGCGGCGGAACAACTTGTTTTTTCTTACCCGCCTTTTGGAGATTTTGAAATTTCGACGACCGACTTAGAAGTCTTTGCGAAGGAAGGTAAAATTACTGATAATTTTGCCTATTATGCTAAACGTGTAAATAGCAAGCAGCGAGAACAACTGCGGGATTTACTCCAAAACCGTTTTGCAGTAACTCCGACATTGGTATCTCAGTTTTTTTATACACCTTTAGGCGAAAGTGTCCTCAAGCGTCTGGGAGAAATATTTGAGACAGAATCAGGGGTGAATGGTTTCTATGCTTTGCGATCAGCTTTTATTTTAGCAGCTGCTGATCCAGAAGGCTTGACGGCAATTAATATGTTACGTCGATATCCTAGTCGTAGTATTCGGCTTAATTTAGGACTGACTCAAGAGTTAGTAGGAGAGTTGTCGGGATTGCTGAAAAAAAGAGATGCGATTGTAGCGACGATTGGACAACAATCTTTGGCTGAAGCATCTCAATCTACAGTTAATTTTTCTCAGCAGCCAGATTTAAGATTACCAGGATCATTCCGCGTTCAGAAACAAAGTCTGACGCTGGTTGATAGTCAGCGCAATCGTAAACTCCCATATGTACTTTATTTACCGCAGGTACAGAATGCTGTTAAATCAGTCCCGGTAATTGTAATCTCTCATGGTGTGGCGGAAGACAGTAATAGTTATGCTTATTTGGCTAAACATCTTGCGACCTATGGTTTTGCAGTCGCCGCAATTGAACATCCGGGAACTAATGCGAAAAAATTCCAAGATTTCTTTGCTGGTTTAGGTGCTCCCCCAAATCCAAACGAATTTGTCAATCGTCCTTTGGATATAAAATATCTACTTGATGAACTTGAACGTCGCGCTCAATCTGAGCCAAATTTAGCTCAATTAAATCTTCAACAAGTAGGATTAATTGGTCATTCTTTGGGTGGATCTACAGTTTTGACTTTGGCAGGAGCAAAAATTAACTTAGTTAAACTTCGACGCGATTGTCGGCAAAATAAAACTTTAAATGTCTCTGTTTTGCTACAATGTCGAGCCGCTGATTTACCTAATAAAACTTATAATTTTATAGATCCTCGCGTCAAAGCAGTGATTGCTATTAATCCTCTGACAAGTGAAATTTTCGGAGAAAGTGAGTTAAGTCAAATTCAACTTCCGCTCATGTTTGTCGGTGGTAGTCAAGATACTGTTACACCCACTGTTCCAGAACAGATTCGCCCTTTTACCTGGCTGAGAACAAAAGACAAATATTTAGCGTTAATTGAAAATGGGACTCATTTTTCAACTGTTTCGGGTGTGGAAGGTGGTGGCGGTGTGTTACCTGTTCCGGCTGGATTTATTGGTCCGAGTCCGGCGCTTGCTCGTACTTATACTGATGCTCTTAGTGTCGCTTTTGCTGAAACCTATCTTGCTAATAAACCAGAATATCTTTCATATTTGACACCGGGTTACGCTAAGTTTATCAGTCAGGCTCCGCTGAATTTAAGTCTGTTGCAGTCTTTTACGCCTAAGCAATTGCAAGAAGCTGCTGATCGCAAGTTGACAAAGCAGTAGGGTAGCGATCGCTCTGATTTGAGAGATATTCATGGTATACACTCTATAGCAATCCCATAAGAGTAGTGAACAAAACTTTTTGTATAAATTGTCGTATTGGTTCGTAGTAGCGCTTTAGCGCTCTTAATCAGCGTATACTATTCGCGCAACGTGCCGTCAAACATAGTGCAACGACGAACCTCTATCTACTTAACCTATGACAAAGGCTTTGGCGCTGCACAAAAAACGAACTGTATTGGATGGCTAACGCTTATTACTATAATGCTGCCATAAATCTAGACATCCCATAGTAAAGCCTGCAGCCATAACACCGAAACCGAGACTGAAGATGAGGGAGTAAGCAAAAGGTATTGGGGTAGGAGTTGGCGAATTGTTTTGCTGTATCATGTAAGGAATGAGAGTTGCAGCGACACCAGCTGTACCAATACCAACACCTACAACCTGGATGGTGTTTTGTAATTCGCGATCTATTTCTACCTGATCGATTTCTAATCTAACTCGAATCGAGGCGATCGCTTTGTCAAGCAACCCTGATCCATGATTAACATATCGCAAGTCTGCTCGAATCTGTTCTTGGAAGAAATGACTGTTTTTCTGACCAAAGGTTTCTAGAAAGCTGATATCGGTATTAGGTAATATGCTTTTTATCAGAGCTATCTTATTATTGTAGTTATCACCGTGAATATTAATTATATTTTGCCATGTTTCAAGGTCTTGTAATGTTTTTGTATATTCTAATGCTGTTTGTGGTAAAGATTTAGCTTGCACCTTTAAATCTTCTAATTCCGTCGCACTCAATCTTTTCTCTTGAGCGTTAAGATTTGTCGTCTCACTGATTTTTGTAGTAATTTTGTCACGATAGAATTTCGCAGCTTCTTGATACGCATAGCGGCTTTCTTGAAAAGCGTTCACTACTTTGACGCGATGGAAAAATAAATCTAATAGTTCTTGATAGCATATATTAAAGTTTTTACCAGCTTCTTCATCACGAAAAAGCCAGACCAAGATATGGCGATAATTAGATATTTGGCTAAAAAGACCATATTCAAAAATTGGACTGCCAAATAACTGAGATGAGCCAGAGAACGGAGGTGGTGTATAATTTTCAGGGAAGAAAGCCTTAAGGCATTCATCAGCTAGCTTTTTAAGCATTTGCTGGTCTTGTGGATTGTATTCTGGTGTCAAATATGCGGTAATTAGTAAAGTTTGACCTAGAAAGTTATCTCCTTCTTTTAGCATCAAACAATTATCTGGATTTAGCTGGCGCAGTAGCTGAATATCCACAGCCTCTGTTTTCTGTTCATTTTGCCTTTTTGGATAAAGTAGATTTAACCAGAAATTGTTTTCTTTTTCTGGACGACGTAGATTTAGCCAGAGACCATAGCTATCATAAATTCGCAGTGGGTAGACAAAACCCGTAATCCCTATTGGCTGACTATCTAGAGATACTGTACCTTGAACAGAAATCGCATCATCATCATCATTTGGCTTTGTAGCTTTTAAAGATAAACGAGGGTTGTCTGATTGTTTATTTTTAGCCAGCAAGCGAATCAGATTCAGTTTATAATTAAGTGTTTTAGAGATAATATCATCGCCTCTTTGCCAAAGCCAATCATTCTCTTTGCCACCTGAATCAGCAGGAGAATTTGCGCTTCGTTTTAAACAAAAAGCAAAGAGGTGAACATTCGGCGCATAGACTTTATAGTTCATTATTTCGTCTGGGGTTTATTCTGCTTCTCTTGAATTGATCTACGCAATTCGGGATATTCATTGGTTTTAATACCCTCTTGACTGGCTGGGTCGCTATCTCTAATTTTAGCTATTTCTCTACCTGAAAAGCGGACAGCATCTCTGATATCAGGATAGTTTTTACACCAAACAATAATTGCATCAGCTATCACACTCTGCGATTCGTTTTTTAATTGTCTGATTTCATCATCAAGTAATGATAAAGCTTTAATGCTTTCTGAGTCCCAAACATGCGGATGTTCGTTGATGACTTTTAAAAAAGCTTGAATAGTATCTTGAGGTTGGATCGATCCCGTGTTAGGTTCCATAGAATGATTTTTGATTTTTAATTATTGCCCAATACCGTAGAATGCTGCCCAATATACAGGCTTAATAAAGGGTTGTTCATCGTTGGTATACCACGTTTCTAATTCATATTCAAGTATGTATTTATACTTTGAATCTATCTTTTGTTTTGCTAACCATGTCAGTAATTCCCCAGTTTTAATATTACGTAACCAGCACTGTGCCTGATTCAATGCTTTAGCAGGTGGAAAGGTTTGTAGATTAGCGTAGAACTTAATCATTAGCAATGTGGTAGATAGATCGTCTACTGACCATAAACTACTAACGACACTAGAGCTACCTGCTTGCAAAAAGCCACTAGGTAAACCAATATACTCATCGCTACTGCTTGTTGGATCTGTGAGTCCGGTTTCGCAAGCAGAAAGTGTGACAAGGCGACATTGATCGAGAGGGAGTTGCAAGATATCCGCAAGAGTTAAGCATTTTTCCAGATCTAGTTCGCGGTCGTTTATTAAAGGTAAGTAGCGCCGAGAGTTAGCATTAGCAGAATCGCCAGAAACAACACTATTGGCAAGAGCAAGGGCAGATTTTAGGGGAGAATCAAAGTTAAAATAGCCGTGACAAGAAAAATGCAGCCACTGATAAGATGATAAATTTTGAGCAGTCTGACTGAAAGCATCTTTAGTAGCTTGATGTTTTTTCAAAATCTCCACTTTTGCGAAGTGTTGAGTAATGGTTTCAACCTCAATGTTAGTGAAACTTAGGTTGGCGTTAGGATCTTGGATAGCAAATAAATATTTTTGCTCAGTGTGAGTAGATTTTTTCGCTAATTGCAATAGCTGGCAACTCGGGGCATACTTGACACCATCACGGAATTTATCGATAAGGTAATTTTGTCCTGTGGAGACTGGTAAGGCATGAAGCGGAAATAGATGCAGATAACGATGAGGTATCAGAATTAATGATTGATAACTAGTAGGTAAAAGCGTAAGAATATCATCAATATGTAAAATCTCTGCCAGACGGCGGAGGTTAGAGGCTAGCAGATGTCGCCATAGAGATTTTTCGCTGGCGTATGTTTTGCGATATTTATCAGACCAATCTTCTAAAGCTTGCAAATCTTGCGTTGAAGATGACCAAACGATGGGATCTAGATTGCGGGTGATAATAAAAACGCGAAAGCAATCATCAAATATATACCATTGCAAAATAATAGTGTTATCATCAAGCAGTGCTTGAATTTCTTTAAAGCTTATTGGTTGCCAAGGAACAGCTTCGGCAATCTGTTGACGTAGTCTGTTAAGTTTAATTGAATCTTCAATGATGCCAGTTTCTTTTTCTTTCACTTTTAGAAGCCGCTGTTCTAGCTCAATTTCTTGCCTTAGTTGGTTTAGTTGAGTTTCAAGCCTTTGCTTCGCCAGCAGTTCCATAAGGTTACGAGTTTTGCTCCGCTCAACGTATTCTATTGCTTGGGGAATGTCATTGAATTCCAGACAAACCTCTACCATCCCGCGATAAGTATTGTTATATTCTTCTGCTAGTCTTTGTTTTACTTCTTCCCCAGAGGTGATTTCACCACGTAGGTATTCTATGGTATTGATGGCAGCATCAAAAGTGTCATAAGCATATCGAAACTCTTTGGTATTTTTATAGGCAATAGCTAGATTAGATAAAGTTTCAGCATGCTTTTCAGGAAAGCGATCGCGGGTATGAATCTCTAAAGCCGCTTTATAGCAGATAATCGCCGCTTCCAAATTCGTCGCCTTATCCCCTGTGAGACGGTTATAGTAGGCATTGCCAAGATTATTTTGGATCATTGCCCAATCTTCAGGAAAGTACTCGCGGGTATGAATCTTTAAAGCCGCTTCATAGCAGACAATCGCTGCTTCCAAATTCTCTGCTCTGTCGCCGTAGATGCGGCTTCTATATGCATTGCCGAGATGATATTGGGTTATTGCCCAGTCTAGAGGAAAGTGCTCGCGGGTGTTAACCTCTAAAGCCAGTTGGTAGCAGACCATTGCTGCTTGCAAATTTTCTGCCCTGTTGCCGTAAATGCGACTTGTATAGGCATCGCCGAGATTATTTTGGAGTCTTGCCCACAGTTCAGGAAAGCGCTCGCGGGTGCAAACCTCTAAAGCCGCTTGGTAGCAGACAATCGCTGCTTCCAAATTCTCTGCTCTGTCGCCGTAGATGCGGCTTCTATATGCATTGCCGAGATTATTTTGGAGTCTTGCCCACAGTTCAGGAAAGCGATCGCGTGTAAATACAGTAGAGACAGCCTCATAAGCTGCAATCACTATTTCTAAATTTTCAGCCCTATTGCCTAAAGGAAACTGCTCAATCAGGAAGCTGAACTGGGCAATATTTATTGCAATGCTTTGCGCTGGTTCTGACTCTATATCTGAAAGAGTAGCTGCTGCCCATTTTTGCAGCACTTTTGCAAAGTTACTATCCAGTTTATCGAGGTTTGCTTCCAGCAGCGGATAGACAACCTCCATATTAGCGTCAGTATCATTTATAACCTGTAATACTTCTAAGAGAAAGTTAATTTGGGGGTCGAGATTTGAGATTTGGTCATTACTCGGAATTGATGACCAACCCAGCATGACAGCCAGTTTGCGACCAAGATTGCTCAAAAAATTACGCACTGCGATCGCTCTTCTCTGCCAACGCATACTTTCTTTTTGCCCTTGATTTATTTTTAACCTAACACACTTAGTATAAAAACAAATGTATACAACGAGTATTTACGGTAAAGGTTTTTGTCATGAACTGGAGTTGCGAATTATTAGACCTCGCCCCTCTACATCAGATTGCAGAAACAAACTCGCTGACTGTCAGTCCAGAAGTGCGGATGAGGCTACGCAGTGACTCGCACTTTGGCAGGCAAACTTCCAGCCGAAGGATTCAAATACACGGACGACTTCACGCCCACTGAGAACCGGAAGTGCCATAACTACGCCACAACTTCTACTTGATAAGTCTCCATAGTCAGGGGTAAACCTAAATCTGCTCGGACTTGAAGACAAGCAGCGACAGCATCCTTAATATTTTCTAAAGCTTGCTCTTTGGTTTGACCTTGGCTAACACAACCAGGAATACTAGGACACTTTACAATCCATACACCATCTTCATCTCGGTCAATGGTTACATTAAACTTCATGTATTTTTATCGATTACTTTTTTACAGTAATAAAAATCTTGCTTTTGTTAGAGGTTAAATTATCCAGCCTTCTAATATCTTAGCGGATAGTGCCGATCGCAGTCTTATACCAAGGCATAGCCGATAGTTCTGCCAGAACTGAAAAGACAGCAGAATTAAGCGACGAGGTTGTATCCACAGCAATGAACAATTGTGGCACTAGTACAGGGTTTGAATCAACTACAGGACAAAGTTTATGCGCTACAAACTTTTGGGTAAAAGCGGACTGAGAGTTTCCGAACTGTGTTTAGGAACAATGACTTTTGGCGAAGAGTGGGGTTGGGGTGCATCTAAAGATGAAAGCCGTCAAGTTTTTGATGCTTTTGTGGAAGCAGGAGGCAACTTCATCGATACCGCTAACGGTTACACTGATGGCACGAGTGAGAAAATTGTTGGGGAGTTAATTGCAAGCGATCGCGAGCGTTTTGTCTTGGCTACCAAATACTCGTTTCCGTTGCATATGACCGATGGCACGGGTAATCCTAATGGTAGTGGCAACCATCGCAAAAATATGATGCAGTCTTTAGAAAGTAGCCTCAAAAGACTCAATACAGACTATATTGACTTGTTCTGGCTGCATGCTTGGGACTTTATGACGCCTGTTGAAGAAGTGATCCGGGCGTTTGATGATATGGTGCGTCAAGGTAAAGTACTCTACACCGGAATTTCAGACGCTCCAGCATGGATTGTATCTCAAGCTAACACCTTGGCGCAATGTTATGGTTGGACGCCGTTTGTGGCATTGCAAGTTGAGTACAGTTTAGTTCAACGGACACCGGAACGGGATTTACTCCCAATGGCAAAAGCATTCGACTTGGCTGTTACACCTTGGTCTCCCCTGGGTGGCGGTATACTTACGGGTAAGTACAGCCGCAATCAGGGTAATGGTAATTCATCAGGACGACTAGAAGCAACGAAAGCAAATATTTCTGAACGCGATTTAGCAATTGCTGATGTTGTTGGTCAAGTGGCTACAGAAATTGGACACACGCCGCCACAAGTCGCATTAGCTTGGCTGTTGCATCAAAGTGGGATAGTTATCCCCATTATTGGTGCAAGTAAAGTAACGCAGATTAAAGATAATTTGGCTTGTCTGGATGTGAAGCTGTCTCCAGAGCATTTGCAACGTTTGAATGACGTTAGTAAAATCGATTTGGGTTTCCCTCATGAATTCTTGCACAGTGAAATGATTCGCGATAGCTTCGCTGACCTTACGGTACGCCTGTTTGGTGGCACGTTTAATTCTATAGACAATCATCGCGATTTAGCTTTGAGCAAGTAGAGTTAGCCGATTAATAATCACTCTACAGGATATTTCTTTGAGATTGCACCCACTGCCGAAATGCTCGTCGGACAGAACTCATCACCTCTGTCTGACCGCGTTTGACGAATTGAGGAATCACTTCCCGCAGTGGGAGTCCTGGGAAGATGAGACTGAATTGAGCATCTACATACAAGCCATCGCGCAATACACTAATATTCAGACCCTGGTCATAGCACCAGACTTCTGGAACTTTCAACGCTTGATAAGCACTGATTTGAGTCTTGGAAGTTACATCTACTTCAATCACCAAATCCGGGGGAGGAGCGATGGTAATATCTAAGCGCTGGCATCCAACCATTCGCCGGCAATTCTCAATATAAAAGCAGTCATCTGGTTCAATCCCCGCTGCCATCAATTGCTGCTTAAAGGTAGTTGAACCAAGGGAAATCCACTCGATATTCATCTCCTCAACTAGAATTTTCACAAAGTCACCAATAAATACCTTATTGGTTTCATGCTCAGGCAATGGAGCCATAATCTCTAAAATCCCTTCACTGTAAGCAATCCGTGTAGCTCGATGTTCTCCTAATTCGGCTATTATTTCTTCAAAGTCAGTCCAGCTAATATTCTCTAGTTGTACGCGCTGTCCAGGTGGAACTCGAATCTGCCGCAGTGGGATTTGTAACATATAATCTTGGAGCTTTTATGCTCCTCGCGCTTTGAAATTGACAACCTATTTTGCTCAAGTTTACAATAAACTATAGATTGTGTGATTAACACTCCACTATTCAAGCTATCTCCAGAACAAGTAGCCATCAGGAGAGCGATCGCCATGTATGCCCCATTACACGAACCACTGACATTTGCCGAATTTCTAGCGTGGGACGATGGCTCAGGTATAAATTTTGAACTCCGTGATGGGTTTCCTATGCCGATTGTCGATCCCAATGCTAAACATGAGGATGTCGCAGACGAACTTTGTCAGCTACTCTCTGACCACTGCAAAGAATCGGATTTACCTTATATTCCCAAACGCCAAAAGCAAGTCATGATAGGAAAAAATCTCACGTCAGGTAGGGAAGAAAGCCGAAGAGCCGATATTGTAGTGTTTGTCAAAGATGAATGGGATCGGATGCGCCAAAGCTCTAACTCTGCTGCAGCTTATATTCCACCACCGCTTGTAATTGAAGTGGTTAGCACTAACTGGCGAGATGATTATGAATACAAACTAAATGAATACGAGGCTTTAGGTATCTCTGAATATTGGGTGGTAGACTACGCTGGATTGGGTGGTATTCGCTACATTGGCAAGCCTAAACAGCCGACAATTACGATTTATCAATTAGTTGATGGAGAGTATCAGCCTGAGTATTTTCGCTCTGATAGTAAAATTAAATCTTTTATTTTCCCAGACTTGAATCTAACGGCTAATCAAGTCTTTGCGGTGGGATAGTAGCTTTATTTAAAATGCGATTCATTAAATGTCAGGATATGTCAATCATCCTCTAGATAGATTGTTTGGATTTGGTAAACTATAGGAAGATAGTCGAGTTTTGCGGGAAATCTTCATTGATCGCCGCAAAACCACTTGTCAAGCATTATTTTATAACTTACACAAGGTAAATCCATGAGCCAAGAGAATTTATCACGCCTTTACCCAACTCGGATTGACCTACCGACAGAAACGCGATCGCAAGTCGTGGTCATTCTCAACAATACTCTCGCCGCCACTTTGGATCTTAAAACCCAAGTCAAGCAAGCACACTGGAACGTTAAAGGTACAGACTTCTACCAGTTGCATGAAATGTTTGACGAAATTGCTGGTGAGTTGGAAGAGTACATTGACTTAGTGGCTGAACGTATCACCGCTTTAGGCGGGTACGCTTTTGGGACTGCACGGATGGCTGCGGCTAATTCCATCCTGCCAGAATACCCTGACAATATCTCGGCAGGAATGGATCATGTAACAGCTTTAGCAGATCGTTTTGCACTTTACGCCAAGCATTTACGGGAAGCGATCGCGAAAACAGATCATTTAGAAGATGCTGATACTGCGGATCTTTACACTGAAGTGTCTCGCACCATTGATAAGCGCCTGTGGTTCTTAGAAGCTCATTTACAAAAGTAGTAGCTAATGACTAACCTAATCCATCAAGGAGATGCTCGCGGTCACACCAAAATTGGCTGGTTAGATAGTTACCATACATTTTCTTTTGGTGGTTTTTCCGATCCGCAGCGGATGGGATTTCGATCCTTGCGAGTAATTAATGATGATCGCATTACTCCAGGTGCTGGTTTTGCGGCTCACAGCCACAGGGATATGGAAATTCTGACTTATGTGCTGGAAGGCGCGATTGAACACAAAGATAGTTTAGGTACAGGCTCAGTGATTCTTCCTGGTGAGGCGCAGGTCATGAGTGCTGGGACGGGAATTACTCACAGTGAATACAATCACTCACAAACTGATGGTGCTCACTTTCTCCAAATTTGGATTCTACCTGATACCCAAGGCTTGAAACCCAGATATGAACAAAAAGCTTTCCCGATTGCCGAAAAGCGCTCACTCCTCCGCTTGATTGCAGCTAAAGATGGACGTGATGGTGCTGTCACCATTCATCAAGATGTAGATTTGTATGTTTCTGTTTTAGAAACTGGTGACGTTGTTACCTATCAACCACGACCAAATCGTTATGTCTGGCTGCAAATAGCGCAAGGCGTTGTCACATTAAACGGTGAAGAACTTAGAAGTGGGGATGGAGTACAAATGAGTAGCGCAGAACTACTAGAAATTAGCACTAATGTGGGTGCAGAGATTTTGTTGTTCGATTTAGCTTAATGTTTGTTCGGTAAACCCAGATTCTCAAAGCGGACTCAAGGAAAGTGGGAGATTAAGCTTCCCCGACCTGAAGGTACGGGGATTTCTCAAGAGTCCATAATCGGACTTTGCTAGGCGTACTTAAAACGCCCCTACTGATTTCACTTAGATTTAATCCAAGTGTTACCGCTACTTTTCTAATTATGTTGGCGCTACCCTGACAATCAGCATTAACCAAAAAACCCGTTGCCGTCTTATACAAACCACGTTTGACTCGTTTTCCTGATGGTTGCCACCCTTCGGGTTTCGCACCGAAAGTAGGTAGCGTATCGTTATCCAAAAACGAGGATTTAGATGTATAACTTTCTTCGGTTTCTACAAAGTTTATCCCGTACTGTTCGCATAATTGAGCAATACGGTTTTTGACTTTGGCAGTGGGAATCTGGACAAACTTTTGATTTGTTTTCTTGCCCATATTGGCTGAATCTTTCTGTCCTGTATTCCAGCCAAACACAACAGTGCCTATTTTGTTCTCAATGCAATGGTTGATGACAATTCGAGCCGCTTTATTAACGGCATCTCTCATCTGTCTATTACGTTTCTCAGTTATCGCGGCACATCTTTTACTCCAAAATCCCTGTGGTTGATTTTCTTTGAGAGTGGCTACAGATTTGTTGTACCACTGATTCACAGATTTAAGATGCAATCCATCAACTAGAAATGAAGTCCCAACATTAGAGACGCAAGTTAACCAATTATTGATACCGTGGTCGATGCCTAGTACTTTGCTGGCATCTTTGTCAGCACTGCTTGCAGCAGTTTGGTAGATAAATTCAATGTAAAACTTGCGGTTTCTTGGTAGTATCCGGTACTCTTTGATGTTTTTAAGACGTAGGTTTGTTGGCATTGGCAATGTAAAAGAGTCAATACCAAACCACGCTTTAACTTTCTTGCCGAGTGGAAACCGAAGCGAACTATCAATGAGCTTGACTGACCTTCCTGTATAGGTTACAAGCGAGAAGCCTCCAGACTTTCTGTAATTTGGTAGCTTAGGGTTTTGAGTAACAGTTCCCTTTTTTACTCCTTTAAGTAGTCCCAAGAAAGATTTGAAGGACTCGGCTACAGTACCTAATATTTGTTGTGCTGTATCTGAGTACAAAGCTTGGTAGTGCTTATTCTGCTGAATTGTACCTAATTGTTTGTTTAAGTCAAATCCGGTTGGTATCTTTCCTGTCTTAAAATATAGTTGACGCGAGTAATAAATGCCACAATTAGTCAAGTTATTTGATTCAGTGCAAAGGAATTCTAGGATTCCTTTGAGTTCCTTGTCAGGATTGATTAGATTTTGCTGGCATCCATAAGACATTGATTTAATCATCTAACTGTGTTATCACTATATTAGCACAGTATTAGTAGATTAAGCGGATGTCTAAGAAAAAAGGATCAATGGTTTATTTGTCAGAAGAAGACAAGGCTAAACTAGAGGGTATCGCTTTTCAATGGGGTGTTTCGCAGTCTTCGGCTATACAAAGATTAATCAGAGAATATAATATCAATATAAAGCCGTCCTAGAAGGACGGGGTTTCTACCCAAATTTTTGATGAAATAACCCTGATGACCAAAAAACAGAATAGGAAGTCAAAGCTGAGGCATTGACAAATCTCTATGCATGAAGGCTATTGTTCAGCGATCGCCAGCAAAATACTTAATACTTATTATACAGCGTTGATATCATTTTTAAGTGGTATCAACTGTTTTTTTTGATATGCTTCTCGACTATGCTATGTAGGCTATTGATTGCTCTCAAGAGTTAAAATGCTTTTTTAAGTTGTCTAAATAATCTTTAAAGAATCATAGCAGACTACGATTCTCTATCTTTGAGAAATAAATTGGACAGCTATTATGAAGGAGAAAAATTCAAGGCTTTTTAGATTCAAGCTTTTAAAAAACAAGTGAGGAAAACAAGTATAAAAATAGACGCCCTATTGATTTGATTTCCGTAATTCCAGAGATATATATTGTATTATTAGTCGTAAGTATGTAAAAATTACTCGGCTGTTGTCACCTAATTAAAAAAGCGTAACAGACAAATTTTCAGTTTCATTCTCAGTATGCTATCGGACAACTTAACTTATGCCTTCTATCAGGTCAAGCACCAACCACTGGTTTAGTTTAGCAAGTTTATTATCGCGTCTGACTTATTGGCGAAGTCAGTCCAAGAATTTCCAGCCGAAAATCCATGATTACCGAAACATGGTTGCGGGTCAAGACTACGTATTTGAACTCGCGGAAGGAGGCACAAAGGCTTATATTACAGCACAGGGTAGAGGTATTCAAGTGGGCGATCGCATTATTTTAGGTGATAACGCAGGGGAATATCAAGTTGAAGAAGTCGACTATTACGCAAATCCGTCAGATATGTGGACAGCTTTAGTTAAAGTTGATGTACCCTAACTACACTTGTATATGTCTAATACCATTACGATTACTGTCAAGTTATTCGCCGCTTACCAAGAAGCTTACGGCGCGACTGAGTTACATCTGGATTTTCCTGAGCATACACCAGTTGTTGCAGTGTGCGATCGCTTGATTGCCGAGCATCCACAACTGGGCAAATGGCGCGACCTCACCCGCTTTGGCATCAATCTACACTTTGTTGAGCCAAATACCATCTTACAAAACGGTGATGAAGTCGTGTTAATTCCTCCTGTTAGTGGGGGTTAAATTTGGGAAGCTAGGATTGGGATTGCAAATATTACCAATGACGCCAGAGTCGAGGAGGATGATCATTGTTAATCATTTTGACTAAACAATTTTTGTTCTGGTTCGCGTTCGTCATCAAAATGCTCGCGAAAACGTTCAAAAAAAGCTACACCTTCAGTCGATGGCTGTTTGCTCTTGCACATAGCTTAAAATAAAAAAAACCTTTTCACACAGTTAGTATGGCAAAAATCACGCTTGAGATTTCCGATGAACTCTATGAGCAGTTGGCAAAAGAAGGGGATAGCATTGCTGACCTGGCGGTACGCTTACCTGAACTGCTTGCCTTAAGTCAACAGCCGCCTGCCATTCCCGCTCATATTTACCACTACATATTGGATTTCATTAGCCGTAATCCTACACCGCAACAGATTGCTGATTTTAGACCCACGACCCAGATGCAAGAACGTTTAAAGACACTCCTGGCGCGTAGCAAGGCAGAAGAATTGACTCCCAATGAGCAGGTTGAACTGGATGAATATGAGCGGATTGAACATCTAGTTATCATGATCAAATCAGGTAATCTCCGATACTTGACGAGTCCATCGTGAGCAAAACATATATTTCCGTAGCACTGCGTCGCCTCGTCGAAGAGCGAGCCAACCTCAAATGTGAATATTGTCGTTTACCTGCTCAGGTCACGTTTTTCCCTCATGAAATCGATCATGTGATTGCAGAGAAACACAAGGGTGCTACAAGTGAGGAGAATTTAGCATTGACTTGTTGGCGTTGCAATCGACACAAAGGCACTGATTTAGGTTCATTTGATCCTCAGACTAGAGAATTTTGTTTTTTGTTCAACCCACGTACTCAGCAATGGCACGAACATTTCAGATTTGCAGGCGCTGAGATTGTGGGAATGACTCCAGAAGGAAGAATAACAGTCGAACTTCTTCAAATCAACAGCAATGATCAATTAGCGGAACGACAGCGACTGCTAGCATCATCTCCGGACTCGTTGGGATAGTAAGTACTGAAGCACTACTTGAATCTGCTGACTGGTTTAGCTAACCGACTGCAAACCCGGTATATTGCCGCACCAAAGGTTCATGAAATGCCAAAACAATATCTGACTTTGGGACTCCCAATTTGACCAACTCATCAGCGATCCCAATCTCCGTGCCATCATGGTGTATCCAAATCTTGTCACCTTTTAGATCTAGATGCAAAACACACCCGTACATTGGTCGTCGATTTTTCCAGCCAGTATGAACAACTTGATAATGGTCGCGCTCAATATCAAAAACTAGCTCAGTTTCAGCTTCATCATCCGATGAGCTAAGTCTTGCATACTCACTCAATAATTGTTGAATACAAGTGCGATAGTGATCTAATTTTTCCATTCTAAAATTACCTCGTCTACTGGATCGTAAATTATTAATATAATTTGAAAACGTTGAATTATGGTTTGTATAAATGGAAGAGTAAAAAACCGGCGATATACACCTATCGGAACTGCTAAATATAAAATGCGTTGAGGCTGCGATTCCTCTAAGGCTACTCGATAGTTAAGAAATTGTCCCACTGCAGTATGAAAATCAGAAATATTTGATGCGCCAATAAAACTTTTGATTTCAACAGCGATTTTTTCCCCTTCCCTTTCTGCTGCGATGACTTTTTCTGCCCCCAAGTCAATTTCCATATTAACTCCACCCGCTTTAATTCTGAGTGGGTCATCCGTAATCAGCCATCCCTCCGTTTCTAAACCCTTCCTAACTGCATCGTGAAAAACATCTTTAGCCATTGAGTCAGTAACCTGATAACCTAAATCGATTATTTCATTAGTCCACTGGCAGGTCATACTTGGGACGCTGTTCTTCAGCAAAATTATCAAATGAGTGGAATTTACAGGCATCAAAGTCTTACAACCCTCGCTGGGTAACAGCAATCGCCTTTTGGGAGTCTTGCAATTCCCACTCTAGAACAGCTCTAGACTAAGAGAAATCTTTATTGCCATAAATCTGCTGCTAGGATTTTTGCTCTGTATGTCATTCTAGCAAAGCTCAGGGAATTAAACTCAGTCAGTGGTCTGAATATTGCCTTAAAGTACACTAGTTTAACAATTTGCGATATTCCAAAAGGATGAAGTGCTTCAAGCGATCGCTATAATCGCTCCTTATCCTCTACTTATGTAAAATAGTCAATAATTATTTTACTTAGTTGCTTATGACACTGAAAGAATTAGAGCCTCAGCTTTTGGCACTCTCTGACGATGAAAAAGCTCAGGTAATTCAACTTCTATCTCAAGGCAAAATCCCATTAGGACGAGGTATTGAGAAAACACCAAATGTTTGTGGTGGTAGTGCTTGCATTGCGGGAACTCGGATTACCGTTTGGGGGCTTGTAGAGGCTCGCCAAATTGGGTATAGTGAAGCTGACTTACTTACAAGTTATCCATCTATATCTGCAACTGACTTAGCAAATGCCTGGGCATATGCCGAAAGTTTCTCCGATGAGATTGAAATAGAGATTCGGGAAAATGATGAAGTAATGCATGAGACTTCATAGGTTACAATAAAATAAGGAATTAAGGAGCAAATGTAATGATTGATCAACTCAAAATCCACAAAACCATCCTCAGTGATTCTTTGGAAATCAGCGGGCTAGGTCAATTTCAAGGGCAAGAAGTTGAAATTATCATTACTCCT
>Ga0209512_1000643_pt1 | contig 53909 bp, 43 predicted proteins | sample frozenSSSSmetaG_FD_184142 | JGI IMG/M metagenome (GOLD analysis project Ga0209512, IMG submission 184142) | Glacier valley bacterial and archeal communities from Borup Fiord, Nunavut, Canada, to study Microbial Dark Matter (Phase II) -... | ecosystem: Environmental > Aquatic > Freshwater > Ice >...
TATGATTTGTCTCCACTTCTAACATGAATTATTGCCTCTTTAGTTCATTCTAAAGGGACGATTTAATCCTTGCTAACTGGTACACTTTTCAACTGGATATTGGTACACTTTTCAATCGGTATATACAATTGGCCTGATATCTCTAAATGATCATATAGATACTACCCACAGCTCAAGGAAGATTGATTTTTAACATCTTCGCTTCGCTTTCCGAATTTGAGAGGGACTTGCTCCGGGAACGGACAAAATCCGGTCTGGAGGCAGCCCGGGCCCGTGGAAGGAAAGGTGGAAGAAGCCGGGGGCTTTCTAAAGAAGCCGAGCGAACGGCCATGCTTGCCCAAACATTATATAATGAACGAAAACTTGGAGTTGACGCTATTGCTAAAGAGCTTTTGATTTCAAAAATGACCCTTTATAAATATCTAAGGCATCGAGGTGTTGAGATTCATAGCAAAAACTAGAAAGAGTCGGAAGAGGTGATTCATCAAGTCCTGGCGCTTTTAATACTTTCTTTTAATTTACCCTGGCGAAATGGAGAATCTAGGAAGTGTCACTATTTTACACTTTTTCGGCAAAAGCCTCATCTAGTACTTTTTTATAAGCCTTCTGACCTATTGGTGTTAAATATGGGTAAAAAGTTTCGAATAAAATCAAGTGATGCTCGGTTATAGTGGCTGGAGTAAGGGGGGTTTGATAAAGTGCTACGGACGATAGCCAGAAATCGCTGTAAGAAATTAGGCGACTCGCTAGATGGTTGTACTCTTTTTCTATTTTAGAAGGATGCATTTCACCGGCTGCTACAAGCAATCCAAATACATGTTTATACCCCAGGAAACGCTTCTGATATACCTCGGTAAAATGCTTAAGGATGGTATCATTTTCCCGAAGCAATTGAGATAAATCACGCCATATAAAATTATATTCAGCCATCTGGAACATACTGATTCTTGATTGTTTATAAATTATGGCTAAATCAACTTTTGTAGACCCTAGGTTATTAACCCGGGCATCAAAGTCGGTAACCATCTCAAAATACAAGGCTTCCAGAATATCTTCACGTCTTTTATAATGGTAATTTAAGTTGCCCTGGCTAATTTTTAATTCCAATGCAATTCGCCTAAGTGTAACATCGGCTATTCCAAGTTTGTTAAAAAGTGTTTTTGAAACCTCCAGGATATGGGCTTTTATATTTTTCATTTAGTAAACATGACCTAAATATTTATTTTATTAGTAACTTTGACCTAAATATAAAGGTAGGCGAAAAATGCCTGAAACCAAGCAAAGATAAATCCCGATACAAGATAGGAGTAGCAGGAATAGAATGTATATCACCCCTCACCATTATGAAAAGTCTTTATAAAAGCGCCGAAAATAAAAAAGAAATCTTAGCTATTTACCAGGAAAAGCTGGAAGGTTTAAGTATGAACTATTCGACCCAAAAGGTTTTAACGACCTTTGGCGAAACCAATATTATTATTACTGGTAACCCATCTAATCCGCCATTAATATTGCTACACGGAGCTAATGCCTGTGCGCCAGTCGCACTCGACGAAATGAAAGGTTTAGCCGCTACATTTAGGGTTTATGCCGTAGATATTATCGGTCAACCAAATTTAAGTGCTGAAACCCGGCCAAGCATGAAGACCGAAGAATATGGGCAATGGTTAAACGAAGTAATTACGCAACTGTCCCTTGTGCAGGTAGTTCTGGTCGGCGTTTCTTTCGGTGGCTTTGTTTGTCTTAAAACCCTTATCCAAGATCCATCAAAAATAAAGAAAGCGTTTCTTATCGTGCCGGTTGGTATTATCAATGCTAAACCATGGGGCGGCTTATTTGGACTTTTTCTGCCCCTGCAACTATATATGCTTACGAAAAAAGAAGCGTTTTTACGCACCTTCTTAAATGCTCTTTTTACCGAAAACGATTCATACGCTTTTAAATCACTCTCCCGCATTTTATTATATTTTAAGCAGGATTTTACGCTCATTCCCTTAATTTCAGAGGAAGAAGGGAGGAAAATAACTGTGCCGATCTACGTGGTTGCCGGAACCGACGATAAGTTTTTTCCTGGTAAACAAATGCTGGATCGGACAGCCAAAATTTTTCCTTCCTTTGCTCATTCGTTGCTTTTAAAAAATACCAAGCACGTTCCTTCTCAAACCCAGAACCGGGAAATTGAAAAGTTTATAGCTGAAACTGTATAGTTCTATTCGGGGTTCCAATAGAATCAGCCGAAAAATTACTCTAAGCAATTTCTTCCATATTCCCTTTGACAACCGTCGTACAGGTTATTTATCTTTAAGCGTGAGAATAGAATAATCAAGGAAATTGCCAAGAAAAAATCCTACAGCGAAGTCGTGGCGCTTTTTGTACTTTTCTTTAATTTACCCCAAAGTACGGTTGTACCTAAGATTACAAAAATTGATAAGTCGTATTTTAGCTATTTTAAAGATTTGGACCTCAATAGCCCTCAATATTTGGTTTGTGGAAGCTTCTCAGATTTTCAAAAAGAAATGCTCAGAAATGAGATATTAGCAATTCCTAAAATAGCAGAAACTGATATCCCAACATGGATAACTGGCGTGAAAGCTATTTTATCTAATTTGGTAGGATTTAAAAATGGGCAGTACTACGATATTCTAGCGGCTAATGCTTATGGCAAACAGCTTATCGAAGATGCGCAACCACTCAGCGAAAAGCAGAAAAAGAACATAGCAGCTTACTGGAAAGAAGACGAGATTGCTAAAATATTTTTGCTGAAGAACCAGAAGGTTATTGCAGCTAAAAAGTAATTAAATCGTATGAAGGCAATCCCCCAAAAGGTGCGTTACATTAATATCTTGGTTTTTATGTAAACTATGTAGTCAGGTATCGGTATCAAAAAACGGTGGAATTCTGATAAATAAATAAGCTGTTCTGCTTTTAAAGGAGAAACGGCACAGCTCTTGAGCACTTACACGAGCTATTTCTTTCCATGCTGAAATAATGCGATTTAAGTCCATATTGATCGGGTCTAGCCTGCCGGATCATGTAGGTTTATGCGCTGCTTGATGAAAAGTGCGTAACCTTTTGTTTCATTTGCAAATCTTTCAATTCGTTCTGCTTGCCCCCGTCTGGCACGGGGCTGTAGAGTTGCAAACGTAAGCACATTCGTTACCCAAGTTGATCCATCAATTTCCCCCTTCTTAAATTCTACTAAATTATCTTGTTATTTATTAATAATAATCGTAATATTGCAATATAAACATGGGGCTTACAAAAACAGAAATATTTACAGCGGAGCAGAATCAGCTTTCACAGCTTTTAAAAGCTATATCACATCCAGCTCGTATCGCTATTTTGCAAAGAATTCTGATTTCTAATACCTGCATTTGTGGTGATTTGGTAGAAGAATTAGGATTGGCACAGGCTACAATATCTCAACATTTAAAAGAATTAAAAAATGCTGGAATTATACAAGGTACTATTGAGGGGGTAAGTGTTTGCTATTGCATAAACCCAGAAACCTGGAAGCTAATGGAGAAACAAATCATGACATTCCTTACTGCGTTTAAAGGTCCGGCAAGTTGCTGTTAGCTTTTTTTGTGTATATCAATCGTTAAATTGCAATAATGTATTATATAAAATACCAATTATGAAATTATCAGAAATAAAAAACCATTTGACTGGAGCTGAAAGTGTAAATTTTAAATTAGAAAACGGTATACAAGTTCCTGAACACTTCCATGTAACTGAGGTTGGTGTTGTCACCAAAGATTTTATTGATTGCGGTGGCACGGTTCGTCATGAAAAAGTAGCCAACTTTCAGCTTTGGGATGCCAACGATTATGAACATCGTTTAAAAGCAAGCAAACTGCTTAACATCATATCGCTCTCAGAGAAAGTATTAGGGATGGAGGATCTGGAAATAGAAGTAGAATACCAGGCTCAGACTATTGGTAAATACGATTTGGGTTATAATGGTAAAAACTTCATCCTTATTACCAAAACAACAGCCTGCCTTGCACCAGATAAATGTAGTATACCTGAGGTAAAAGAAAAAGTTCAGTTGAAGAATCTTGGTACTTCAGGATCCGTGTGTACACCAGGTGGCGGTTGCTGCTAGTTAATTGTAGATAAAATGAAGAAAATATTAGTGCTATGCACAGGAAACAGCTGCCGAAGCCAGATTGCAGAAGGATATTTAAGACATTTCGCTGGAGAGACAGCGGAAGTTTATAGTGCAGGTATTGAAACGCATGGCGTAAATCCCAAGGCTATTGAAACGATGAAAGCTGATGGAATTGATATTTCAGCACATACCTCCAATAACGTCAATGAATACATGGATATCGATTTCGACTTTCTGATCACAGTTTGTGATAATGCAAAAGAAAGCTGCCCCTATTTCCCAACTCAGGCGAAAAAGTTTCACTATAATTTTCCCGATCCGGCAAAAGCATCGGGCACCGAAACTGAAGTCCAGGAACAATTTACAGTGGTAAGGGATATGATTAAGAACTATTCAAAAGATTTCATCAAAGAGAATATATAAACGATGTCTGCAAACCACTGTGCACCTGCTGTCGAAAGAAGAAAACTTAGCTTTTTAGACAGGTACCTTACCTTATGGATTTTTTTGGCGATGGGTATCGGTGTTGCTACCGGCTATTTTCTTCCATCTTCTTCCGGATTTATAAACTCCTTCTCCAGCGGAACCACTAATATCCCATTAGCTATTGGACTGATTTTGATGATGTATCCGCCACTTGCCAAAGTGAAATATGAAAAAATGGGAGAGGTATTTAAAGACACTAAAGTGCTGAGTGTTTCGCTTGTCTTGAACTGGGTGATCGGCCCACTTTTGATGTTCTTTTTAGCGATTATTTTTTTAAGAGATTATCCTGAATATATGGTTGGACTAATCCTTATTGGCCTTGCACGTTGTATTGCGATGGTAGTAGTTTGGAACGAACTGGCAGAGGGAAACAGAGAATATGCAGCTGGCCTTATTGCCCTTAACAGCATCTTTCAGGTATTATTATATAGTGTATTTGCTTACCTCTTTATTACCGTTTTGCCGCCCTTTTTTGGCCTGAGGGGCCTCGAAGTAAACATCACCATTTCAGAGATAGCCAAAAGTGTAGGGATCTATCTGGGGCTTCCCTTTGCAATGGGGATCATCAGTAGGTACGGGCTTATTAAATTGAAAGGGGAAGACTGGTTTCAAAACAAGTTTATCCCTCTGATTTCCCCAATTACGCTGATTGCCTTACTTTTCACCATTGTTATTATGTTTAGCCTTAAGGGGGAATTAATTGTGCAAATCCCTATGGATGTAGTGAGAATCGCCATACCTCTTGTAATTTATTTCTCAATCATGTTCGTGATCAGCTTTTTTGCTGGTCGTTACTTTGGCGCAGATTATTCGAGGAGCACCTCAATTGCTTTTACAGCGACGGGGAATAATTTCGAACTGGCCATCGCTGTGGCTATCGGCGTTTTTGGAATCAATTCCGGACAGGCATTTGCCGGCGTTATTGGTCCATTGGTAGAGGTTCCTGCACTGATCGCCCTAGTGAACCTTGCTTTTTACTTCCGTAAGAAATATTATCCATCAAAAATCTTAGATACCACACCATAATGAGAATTGCACTCATAGGATACGTTTACATACTTTATCTTCTAAAAAGCCCCTCAAAATGTTTTTCGACTACTTTACCTAAAATCGCTTTTTGAGTCCAGCTTTTGTCGCCGTATACACCTGCATGATTTGCGTTGAATAACTTGAAATTTATACTTTGTAGTGCAGATTTATTTGTCGGCTGATTGTTAATTAATCGCGGATCTGCCAAAACTGAATGCTCATCCTTCCCACTTTTTTGCCATTGCTCTATAGGTAAATTGCCAAAAGTAATTTTCTTATTTGTTGTATTCCAGTAAAGATTGTAATCTGATTTAAAATTGGCGGTGCTCCAATTGATACCGCTTAGTGCTCCCGCCCCATAAACTATGATATTATTTGTAAACGTAAAGCCAGTATGTGGTTCTACTCTAGTCGCTTCTAATTGTGCCAGCTGCTGGTTGTAAAAGATATTGTTGCGAACAGTGTTGTCCTGCCCATAATGCTGATGAAATGCCGCACTTTTGCAGTTGTAAACCAAGTTATTTTCAAGTAAAATACCGGTTGATCCTTCGTCAGTATAGAGTCCCCAACCTCCGTATCCTTTAGAGAAAATATCGTGTAGAACATTGTTCCGTAGTACGGTGCCTTCCGACTTCCCGAGTGTGTAGATGCCGCCCATATCACTTAAGATACCCCATCCAAGATGATGGATATGGTTGTAGGAAATGTTATTGTTCTTAGCCAGACTCTCGCCGTAACCCCAAGTCCAACCAACAGAAATGCCTGTATAAATGAAGTCTGCAATGTCATTGTGGGTTATGGTGTTATTGCTCGACTGGAAAATAATCAGCGCAGCAGCAGAAGGAAAAACCTTTGAGCCACTCTGCATAATGCAGTTGTTTATTCGGTTATGATGGGTCTGCATAGCTTGGTTTTGAACAATAGATTGCTCCCCAATTTTAACTGCATTGGCACCCAAGTCTTTAAACAAGCATTGTTCCGCAGTGATGTAGGAACATCCTCTTCGAATCCAAAGTGCAGACTGACCAGTTTTGGTAATGCTACAATTGCTGAAACTGATGTTATCGGAAAAATCTAACACAATTGCCGCCTGTGTATTGGCTGCTGCCTGTACAGGCTCAATGCCGGTTTGTGGCATTGTGTATTTAGTCATCTCGAAACTCAATCCCTTGAAATTCAGAAATGCCACCTTACTGCCTTCTGATCCTTTAAAAACTAAAAACTGTTCGATAAAAGGTGTAGTCGCGATAGTAGTTTTTGGTTGTTCTCCCGGCTTTGGCCTATAAATAATGCTTCCATCCTGATCATAGTACCATTGTCCGCCGGTTTTTAATGCAGTGCTTACATTTTCAATCGCTATGGAGCTTAGTTTATTTAGCGGATTCCAGGATTTTATCTTATTTCCACTGATGTAAAATGCTGAATCTGCCTCGTTGTAGCTCAGGATTTTTTTCCTGCTAAAATCCCAATTGTAGTAAAACGTTACTATTGCTTGATGCAAATCTGCCTGGGATATCTTACTGAAATAACTAACCTGTTCTTTATTCAATTTGACCTTAATGATAGCGGAATCTACCCCGGCTTTACCTGCGTTCATGATTTCTTCAGTTACACCTGAAGGGGAGAAATAGCCACTATCGGGATATCTAGATCTTGGAACACGCAGCCCATTGATGAAGAGTTGCTCCGGTTCTCCATTCCTTTTGACTGTTGTCGGGGCCTGGATAATCCAATTGCCGTCGGGTTTAACTTTGAATTCCGGCAATCTTATTCCACCAGTAAATATAGACAAATTCGCCTTTTCTGCCTGATAAGAAATGGGATGATCCTTTGTCCCCGAATCTTCTGCTGTAAAGGTTATTGACTCAGTGACAGAATATATACCGCTTTTAAAGATCACATTTACAGCCTCAATTAGTTCGCCTGCTTTTTTAAGCTTCCTGATCATATCCCGCGCAGCGATAAGCGTAGCCAAAGGCTTTTGTACGGTACCAGGATTGGAATCATTGCCCCTGGGTGAAACATAAATGTTTAAGGCCAATAGTTGCTGGCAACAGAAAAGACCTACAAGAAGAAATATTGCTTTAAGTTTCATAGTACCAATAAGTATACTTAAAGGTACAATATTTTAGGGCAGCGTGTATTTTCAGATCACAGCAGGCTATTTCTTCCCTATTTTATTCATTTTTTCAGTGTACGTTTTAATGACATTAATGGTACTGCTGTCAGTATCATAAACAGAATACCATCCCTGTGCTTCATGCGGAGGATCGCCTATAAAATCGTCACCAGCTTTCCAGAAACCTTCGGGCACCCTGGGACGCCCCTCGCCTGCCCATGCCCAGAAATTTACTCCCGCAAGTTCATTGTCTTTTTTATTGGCTCTAATAAACACCTCTTCAAAAATTCTGGCGTAGTATTTATCTCTTATAGATGTCTGTGATGTTGCTTCATGGCTGTTCAAATCTCTTGAAATACCAAACTCTTCTAAAACCAACGGCTTATTTAACTTTTTAGCGATTTCGACATGCTCTTTAATATAATTCAGCGCATAATCAACGGATGGCTGATAGGTTTTATCGGGCCTTTTTGGGTCATAGAAGTTCCAGTTTTGCACCCATATGTGCATGGTTGTATAATCAATAGATTTGCTGGAATGATCGTTTTTAAGATTGGTGCCTGATGCTACATCATCTGATGTTTTACCCTCGCTTCCTGTCGTTACCAAGTGGTTTTGATCTAGACTTTTTATTAAACCGGCAGTTGCATCTACCCATTTTAAAAAGTCAGGAATATTATTTACACCCCGGGGCTCATTAGCCAGTTCCCAGGCCATAATGGTCGGATCATCTTTGTAAGCAACGTTAGAAACAGAGTTGATCCGATTTACGATAAACTCGATATGTTTATTAAACGTTTCAACAGCCTTTTGATTAGAATAAAATTTAGCCGTGAACTCAGCGTATTTGCCCCAATCGCCATTAGGATGTGGCGGTGGATATGGAATAGAGTCAGCAGCACCAGCCCAAACTAAGTACTGCCCCATGCCGCCCGACCATGGCCAAAAGTCATTTAGGCACATAACCGCTTTCATATCCCTTTTTTTCATCTCATTTAAAAGGAAGTCAAGACCCTCTACAACATCCTGATTATACTTACCAGGAGCGGTTTGCAATGATGGAAGCATTCTCCAAGGCTCAGTATCTGGCCCTTCACTTCCAGCAACAACACGCAGATTTCGCACACCCATGGCGGATAGGCGATCCAGTTCCCTAACTAATCGCTCTCTATCACCTCCTGCACCTTTGGAGCCAAGGTTCATACCGTACCAAAAATTGGTGCCCAGGTAGTAGTATGGCTTTCCATTTATTTCGAATGCGCTGTTTTTAACTTTAACAAAGCCATTTTGATCTTTTTGCCTTTCCTTTCCGCTATTACAAGCAAAAAATAAGAGGGAAAAAAACAGAAGTAGATAATTCTTAATCATGCTTGAAGATTAGCTAAAGATATATAGTCAATTAGATGAGTAATAATACAAATTTTTTATATCAATGACCAATTCTCCGTATTTTTATAAATACTCATTTGATTGTTCTCCATAGGATCCATTACCATCAAGTATATCCAATTGTTAACTAGTAAAGATTTCAACTGACTATTTCGTTCCAAAATTTCCGACACCCTTTTTAAAGGTGCCTCGATAATAACTGACAATCTCAGAGGTTGATGAAACATTTCTTTATCTGCACGATTAACAGACTGGAGTGGAAGCCCTCTCTTCAAATCTCCCCCATTCCCCTGAACAACACCAAATTTACCGGTTACATTGTGCGTGATTTTGGACCCTCCACCGAACCTATCGTTGTCTACCGTTGAAAAGTAGTAATGGTTATTTATCCATTGGGTGACCACCATTGGGCCCTGCATAATGCCTTCCAGGAATTTTCCTTCCGCATCTAATTTCCAGTCGTAGGAATGTAGAAAGCATCTGCTCTCTAAGTCAATTTCTTTAGTAATCCTGCGTGGACCGATTACAAATCCAGCATTGTTGGCTAAACCCCACTCCGGTCTTGTTTCTGCCCAATTTGAAGCATTTTTGATTGCCTTCTTAATGCCATGACTTTTTACCGCTAGCCTTTCTGAGATCGCAGACTGTTGTACGGCTGCTAAATCGACCTTCAACGCTTGTATCGCTTTGAGATGTGAACCCGGAACTTCAGCGTCAAAAAGGATGATTTCATCAGTAGTGGTATTGTGTTCTGCACCAATAAAAAAGGTATTGTCTGGGATATTGATATTAAATTCTTCTCGGAGCGCAGTCTTAACTTCCGGTAAGTTGGCTAGTTTGGCCAGCATTCTCGCGTTGTGACGACCAGGACTTGCCGCGCAGGCTCCACAATCCAGGCTTGAACCGAAGGGATTATTCGCAGAGTGACTTGCATGACCAGCAAAAACAACTAGTGGCGCAAACGTATTCCATCCGAGAAGGTCAAAGGCTGATTTCACAATTGCTACTTTCTCTTCTGTCGAAATCCCTGCAACTTGATTAGGAGTGGTGTCGTTTAAATGGATTTGCGGTTCACAGATCTGTTCATGTTGAACTTCATATCTACCAGCAATCAAATGATATTCCACCGGAAAAAGAGTCCTCCATACCATCTTGAAGCCGTAGAGGAGACCTGCTCCTTCCACATAACCAAAAGCAGAAGGCAACATATTCTTCATACGACTGGACAAGAACGCTAAGAATTTTGAGAACACAGTTTTTTGTAGGAATTGGGTGAATTCTTTTGTCTTACCTGGCTGAGGGCTTTCTGAAATGGTATATGCAGAGGCAACGATGGGCGGACATGACTTACGTACTAATCCAGTACCTACATCCATGTAATCTGTGGCTATTCCAAAAAAGCCTGCATAACCAAAAGTTTCATAATTATTCGTCTTCTCTATATGTCTTCTTATCAATTCTGATCTGGTATCAATGCAAAACACCATTTGGACAAGTGAATGAGGCTCTTTTTTAGATTGAAGTCCTAAGTCGGTTAAATTGGACTGCAACTTAAACCTCAATTGATTTTGGAATGTTTTTTCCCACGCTCTTAGCCAGGCATGCTGTACTTCAGTAAATTTAGATCTGATTTCGGAAACAGGATTTCTACTAACAATTTCACCATAGAGATGATTTGCCAGCCATAAACGAACAGCGAGGTATTCTTCTAAATTGATCGGATATTTCTGCTGCCAGGCTGAATTTTCGACCAGTCGATATTTGATATATCCTGTCCAACCAGGAAGTGCGGCAATGTGTTGCTTAAAAATATCCAATTGTTCCTGCTCTGAAAATAAACTCAAGAGAGAACTCAGCATTTCAGCAGCAGTTTCAGGTATTTGTCCGGTCGATATAACTCCAATTTCCTGATCATATTTCGCCAGTTCTCGCCATGCCTTATAAAAGCCTTTGGATCTGCCGGGCATTTCCCATTCTGCCATACCCTCGTCCAGAAAAACACCAAGCCATTTCGAAACTATCCTGTCTAGTTGATGGGTGGCATTTTTAGTGGTGGAAGTTCTTTCCGCCTCCATTTCTTTTAGGTAAAATTCGGGTTGCTGACACAGACCAGCTTTATTTAACATATCCTGAAGTATGGCTTTGTCTATTTTTCCGTGATCCCATGCCTGGCGAAACAAGTATGCCTCAGGTAAGGATGAACCACCCATAAACTTATTCGCCTGTTGCGTAGCATCTTCGAAAGATGATCTTTCATAACCAGATAGCGGATTGGAGGTTACAAAGGCATATAACGGCCAGGTTTTACCCACTATAGCGGAAGCTTCTTCAATTTTACCAGTAAAATCTTGCTCGATCATATAGATTTTTTATTAAACATTAAAATTGTTTTTTTAAAGGGTTGAGATACGTTTAACAGCATTACATATACAAAAGGCACTTTTCGATATACACCCAGCTTCATGATAAAAAAGCAAAGGAGGAAGGCTATACCAAAGGAAATTTCCAGGAAAGAAAGTGAAGACGGCACTTCCACATTGGGCATTCCTTTCATTACTTTGGTTACACCATTGTATATTAAGGCATAGCTAACGATGCCGGAAAAGAACAATATTATGGGTAAAAATAACTTTTGTAAGGCTTTCATACTCTTCTGTTTCACAATATTGTAAGTGGCCTGACCAACAGTAATCGCCACAATGAGTGTTAAAAAAATGCTGCTGTTAACTGAAGTCCCTTTACCGGTAAGAGTAGCAAAAAGTAGCGCTCCCAGTAGGCCCATGACGACAACGGCTATTGCCTGCAATGGCCTTATCTGTAAAAAAGCCGGCTTTTCTGGAGCAGAGGCTTCAATATTTTCACCAGAAGAGAGGAATAAATAGGCCTTGTAAAAGCCGTGCAGAATCAAATGGACTATGGCTGCGTTGAAAAATCCGAGTCCACATTGCATGATCATAAAACCCATTTGAGCAATGGTGGAGCAAGCAAGTTTCTGCTTAACTGTTACTTGTAGAAGCTTAGTGAACTGGGCAATTATTGCTGTAATACCTCCTATTACAAACAAAATGGTCAGCGTTCCAGTTGCAAAAAAAAGCGTGGAAAATAGCGTGAGCAAAATACCGGCCGCATTAACAAAGCCAGCGTGCATTAAGGCTGATGCAGGGGTCGGAGCCGTCATTGCCGAAAGTAACCAACGGTGGAAAGGGTAAATCGCCGACTGTATAATGGCCGCAAGTATGATAAGGCAGGCAGAAACTAACAATATGCGTGAAGACAAAGTTCCCAGACCTGCCGTTATTTCACTTAAGCTAAAACACCTACAGTTATAGGCCAATATTAAAATGCCCAAGGCTAGGAAAAGTGTTCCGAGCACAAAATATCTGAAGCTGAATTTTGATGCTTCTTGAGCTTCAGCCCAATCCTTATCTGTTCCAATCAGTTTAGCCATAAAATAACCCATTGCAAACCAGCACAGAATAAATAGTCCAATATTGTCGCTGGCTACAAATAACATGACTGAAATTGTAAATCCCAGAGTTAGCTGAGTAAAACGGGCATGAAATTTAAACCCCTGAAGATAGGTTTGACTGTAACTATTAATCAGCGCACTGAAAAAGCTCACGACGGTCCATATCAATATCGTAAAACTGTTGACGCGGAAAATTCCAGAAACACTCCAGTCAATCTCGTTAGATTTTAATATCAAATAACTGATGTTTGCAAGGAACACAATCCATAGAGAGCTATTAATAAATTTAGATAAATGATTTTCGCTTGTCTTCATTAACTGATTTAATTTATATTAATGTTATATCGACCGCAAACTTCAGCAGTTTTTACCATATATTTATATATATATATTCTATGATATACATAAATTATATTAATGATATAATTCCTTTAATAAAAATCTTAATCAATATGTTCAGCTACCTAATTTTTGAAAAGATGAGTCTCTTCCCTTTTCTACTTTCATTAAATAATCCTTGGTCATATACCAATACCCCATTGACAAATGTTTTAACAATCTGACTTTTAAAGCATTGGTTTTCAAAGGGTGACCATTTACACTTAGAAAGTATATTAGTAGAATTTACTGTCCAGGGGCTATCGATATCAACCAGTACCAAATCTGCGTAATACCCTTCTCTGATAAATCCGCGTTCTTTAATCCTGTAAATATCTGCTACGTTGTGGCACATTTTCTCGACGATGGTTTCTAGACTTATCTTACCTTGGTGATATAGCTCTAGGGCTGTTGGCAACGCGTGTTGAACCAATGGGCCACCTGATAGTGCATTGAAATAGTTTCCTTCTTTTTCTTGTAGGGTATGAGGTGCGTGATCTGTGGCTATGATATCAAGCCTGCCCGCTAACAGGGCAGATAAAAGTCCGTTTTTATCGTTTTCAGATTTAACAGAGGGGTTCCATTTTATTTTCGCTCCCAGCCTTTCATAATCCGCATCTGAAAACCAGAGATGGTGGATACAAGCCTCGGCTGTAATGCGCTTTTTACCAACAGGCAATTGATTATCAAATAGATTTGCCTCTGCAGCCGTGGAGATATGAAATAAATGAAGACGGTTATTCCACTTTTTAGCTATTTCCAGAACACACTTTGTAGCGCTCAGGCAGGCCTCTTCGTTTCTTATCAACGGATGAAATTTGAAAGGTATATCCTCACGGTATATTTTTCGGTACTTTTCAGTATTCTGGCGGATTACGACATCATTCTCACTGTGTAGCGCCACCAATGAGCTAGTTCTCGAAAAAAGTTTCTCAAGGAAGTACGGGTAATTAGCTAAAATACCCTCTTCATTATTGAAGTAAAGACCATCATCTGTTATTCCGCAAACCTTTTCGTTATCAGTTTTCAAAGCCTCCTCCAGATTATCCTTAGCTATACCCATAAAAAAAGAATAATTAGCAAGTGAACTTTCGGATGCCAGCGTATATTTTTCTTCTAATAACTGCTGGGTAAGTGTATTAGGTAGTGTATTCGGCATATCCATATAAGACGTAATCCCACCTGCGACAGCTGCCTTGGATTCAGAGAAAATAGTTCCCTTATGAGTTAGTCCGGGTTCCCGGAAATGTACCTGATCATCAATAATGCCTGGTAATACATAAAGGCCTTCAGCAATAATTTCATCGTACAACGTTTTGCCGGGTAGTGCTATAACAGACTGGATCTTTTCAATTCTTTCGTTGGACAGGAAAATATCACTAACTACAACCTTTCCCTCATTTACCACCTTTGCATTCCGAATAACAGTTTTCATCTATTTTCTTTTTGATGCCCTTTCAAGCCGGTCATTGATTGTTTTACCCAAATCGTTATCTGGAAATTTCTCGGCAATAATTACATCTAGGTTTAGCCTGTCCAAACGGTGCATCGCACTAAATAAGTTGCTTGCGGCCTCTGTAATATCCCCATTTGTTGATAGTATTTCTTGATGGATTATCCCGTTATCGACAAGCCTATCTTTAAACACAAGAAGGCCAATTTTTCTTCCGTCAAAGATTTTAACCGTTTGGTTCACATTGTTGGTTACATGCAAATCTGTACGAGGGGCATAATGACGGGAGAGCATTCCAGGCGCATTTGGTCTGCTATCACTATTAGTCTGGAGGGCTAATGGTCCGATTACTTTTTCTATTTCTTCTATTGATAAGGCACCGTGCCTATATAAAATGGGTTGATTATGTTCAAATCCGATGATGGTTGATTCTATTCCTCTTACACATAAACCGCCATCCATAATAACTTCAATTTCTTTATTAAAATAATTTTGAACATGTTGGGCAGATGTGGGACTTATGCAGCCGAATGGATTTGCACTTGGTGCTACCAAAGGGAAATCAAGTTGCGCTAATAAATCCAGCGTCAATAAATGATTAGGAACCCTTACCGCAACGCTTTCTCTACCTGCTGTTACACTATCAGGTATACAATCCCGCTTTTTTAACACTAAAGTTAGCGGACCTGGCCAAAAATATTCAGCTAATTTTAATGCATCGGGAGGAATATCTTTTGCAATTTCATTTAAATAAGCGAACGATTTAATGTGAACAATCAAGGGATTATACTCGGGTCTCTTTTTTAGTGCGAATATTTTTTTTATAGCAGTTTCGCTAAAAGCATTACCTGCCAACCCATATACAGTTTCTGTGGGAATGGCAATTAATTTATTTTTTATTAATGCGTCTTTCGCCTGTTTGACATTTGTGGTTATTTCCATATGTTGATCTTTTTCTAACCACTTTAACCCTGGTTTTCCGACGGCATAAAATCCGATCATTTGGTCTTAAAGTTGCGTAAGTTTCCTGTGAGAGCCTATCTTGTTTCAACAATAGGCGATAAGTGTAAGATCCTATTATTATGGGAACTGAAGCGAAAAATTGATAGTAAGGAAGATCTTTGATAAAGAAAGACATCACCAAAAAAAAGATCATAAATACCGAACCTAAATAAATTTTTGTTTGTAGTCTCATCATAAAACCTATTTATTATTTACACGCGCACTTTTAATCATTTGATTAAGCCGCCCACAATCCATTCCCCTTTCAACCAGTTCTTGCGGATCTTATTCTCTGTCGCTATCAATTTTTCCTGTATTTCTAGTAGTTTACTTTCCCTGGCGTTCACCAGGAACAATGAGCTGTCCCCAAACTTAAACCGCAGCTCCTCTCCTTCCAACAGCTTCTGGTTTGCTTCCAGCGATTGCCGGATCAGAACAAGCTGAGATCGAAGCGTCTCTTTTTCTGCGTTATTCTGATTTAGTTTAACGTTAAGGTCATTTCGAACCAAACTCTCTTCCAGCCGTGTATCTCGTAGCTTTATTCTGGCCTCTGCCAGCTCGCCTCTGGCCGTGGCAAAGGTCAGCGGAAAGGCTACCTGAATCCCAATCTTATTGTTGTTTTGCCCGTAAGGAACGTCCAGATTTCTAAAAGCATTAGAACCTCTGTTTAAGATCCCTAATTGCAGATCAATTGTGGGCCGAAGATTCTCTGCCTTTAACCGCCTTTCAATTTCCAGATCGCGAAGTTTAAATCCGTAACTGATTAGTTTAGGGTTATTGTTTATAGATGCATCCAGGTTACCTGGCAATATGACTGCAACACTCTGAGGAACTATACTTAGTTTTTGAGGGTCAACAGGCTGGTTTTCTGGCAGCCATAAAAATGAGCTGATTTCGTATAAAGAATTCTGCAATTCTAATCGAGCCTCCAGCAACTGCACCTCACGCTGTTGCAATTGGGTCAGGGCCTCAACAGTATCAATTGCCGGTCGGTCGCCTCCAGAAAGCCCTTCCTTTACTGCTTGATACCGCACCGTGGAAAGCGCCAAAGCCTGTTCAAAAACCTGGCTAATCCTGTATTGATTCTGCCAATTCAGATAAGCCTCTCCCGCCTCAAAAACCAAGTCATTTAAGATGCGCAACTGCTCATTGGTAGTGGCTTCCGTAAAGATCCGGGCTTGTTTCATGACTGCCCGGCGTTTATCCATTAGTAGTCCCTTTCCTAATGATATATTTAATCCTACGAAGCTTAGCCCTTCCTGCGGTAATTTATTCTCGGGGTTAAGGTAAGCACCCTCGGCCTCAGAGAAGTTACCCTTTAATTCTACACCATACCAAAGTGGCAACTTTACCTCTGGCGTCGAAAAACGGTAATAATTGGTACCACCAAACCGTTTTTGATCGTAATTGTAGGAAAGCTTTGGTTCAAAATTGCCCCAAGCCTGCAACAAACGTGCTTTAGCAAGACTATTGTTCAGGTTTGCCCTTGCCACGATTGGATGATAGGTCATCAGTACCTCCTTAAACTGACCCCAGCTTAATGTATCCACTACCGTCTGGCCAAAAGCAGGTATAGCGAAATTTAACGTCAAAAGAACAGCGAATAGTTTATTTTTCATCATTATTCTTGTCCTTTTTGTTATCTCCTGCAGTGTTGACTGCCTGGTAAAATTCGGGAGGGAATCCATTTAACTTTCTCCAAAGTTCATATACTATAGTTACGTCTTTCAATAAAGCAATTCCCTTTGCACCAGAACCATATCTCAATTGTTCGGGCCAGCTTTTTTCGCTTTCATCGGGTACTACCCATGCCCTAAATTTACCGCCTATACTGATAGATGGATTAACGGCGGCTATCTTTCCTCCGAAAGTACCGTATGATGAATTTGGCCAACCGGAAAATACAATCGCAGGAAACCCGTCAAACTGTAGTCTTACCTTCTGCCCTTTGTTCAATAAGGGCAAATCAACGGGTTCTACAAAGATCTCTACGGCCACATCAAAGACAGTGGGTACAATCTCCAGCAAAGGGTCACCTTCTTTTACCGTTTCGCCGATCCCTGCCTTACTGGCTTTTATAACCTGTCCGGATTGCGGCGCAGTGATCACATAAAAATTTCGTCTCATGCGGTAGTTGGCCAACTGATTTTGTAGTTTAGCCACTTCACTTCTCGTAGAAGCCATCTCTGATAAAGTGGAAAAGCGATCTCCAGTCGCCTTTAATATTTTCTCAGCGTATTCCTGGCCAATGGCGGATTGCTCTATCTTTATGTTGAGTAGTTCATTACGACTATTATAAAACTTATTTTCGGCACTTATCTTCTTAGATACAGCATCTTGGTAAGCTTGCTGGCGCTGCTCAAACTCGACCAATGATTTCAGTCCGGCATCATATAACTGCTTCTGGCGGCGCAGCTGCTGGTCGGCTATTTTCAACTGGTTTTCTGCGGCCGCAAAACTGATACTATCAGACCCTACAAGTAGCGCATATTGTTTTATTTTATTAACCAGCTGGCTTAGCTTTAATTTTCTGGAATTCCCTAAAGCGGCCGATTGTGAGCCAGTAGCCTCGGCCTTGTCCTTATAAAATTCAATAGAAGCACCCTTGGCCTTGATCTGTTCGTCTACCCGGGTTAGCTGCGAAGGATCAAGGTAATCTTCTTTAATCTCGGTAATACGGGCCAGGGTATCTCCTTTATTAACCAGATCCCCATCCTTTACGTACCATTCCGCAATTCTACCGGCAATAATACTGTTGATCTGCTGGGGGCGCTGCTGGGGGTTCAAGGTAGAAACCTGACCACCAGATTGAATATTCTGTGTCCAGGGCAGAAATAAAGCTACTACAAACAACACAATAAGAATGGCAATCCATTTATTGCTAACCTTGTTTCCAGGATGTTGTCTCATTACTCTTCCAAAAGCTTTAAACTTGCTAAATTGTGCGTAAGGTATTTTTGTATCTAAAAACATAAAATTGCTTAAATAGTATTCGGTTTCATAGATCCCTTTTCCATATAGATCCTGCGGTCGCAACGACTCGAGAAAGTTTCGTCGCTGGTTACCGCTATCATAGTAAATTCACTTGACGCTGCTGTTAAATAGCTGATTACCTGTTCCCGAACTGACGCTTCGATACCCATCCAGCCGTCTTCCATTAATAGCAGTGCTGGCTTCAAGATCAAGCAGCGGGCAAGCAGGATCTTCTGGATAATGTTGTACGACAGCTTTTTTCCCTGCGGATCTAAAAAAACCTGATAACCTTTCTGCTGTCCGTGTATATAATCTATAAGTCCTACAATCTTGCAAACCGCATCAAGTTCTTCCAAACCAACTGCTTTATTTCCTACGGTAATATTTTCGAACAAAGTGCCGCTGAACAATTCTTCATCGGCCAGCAATATTGAAACCCGCCTATGAAGAATATTTCCAGGAATCATTTTCAGGGGCATATCATTGTAAAGAATATTGCCTGAAAAATCATTATAAATACCTGCTAGAAGTCGTAATAGGGTGGACTTTCCGGAACCTTCTGGGCCCATAAGGCATATTTTTTCTCCGGAAAGAATATGTATATCTATTCCGTTGATTGCCGGTTTGTGATCAGGGTAACTGAAAGTGAGGCCGTTGATCTTGATATCCATGCCAGTTGTAATGGCCATCTGGTGATTTAAAGTTAGGGTATGTTCGTCATCCTGGGGCTTATCCAGTACTTTGTTTAATTTTTCTAATGACGTAAGAACATCGTACAGCACCTCAAGACTTAAAATCATTTTTTCAATAGAATTTAAAACAGTGATAATGATAATTTCAGCCGCAATGAACTGCCCAAGGTTAATCTGTTGCTTAATGAACAAAAAAGATCCAATAATTAAAATGGCACCGATGACGACCACTTTAAAAGCAATCATTACCCGGTACTGGAAAAGCAAAACAGAAAAATGTGCATCCCGCGACTCCAAGTAGCCGGTAACCAGCTTATCGGTACGATCCAGGTGCAGTTCGTGTTCCTGACCAAATTTAAAGGTTTTAATAGCTCTTGATACTTCCTCCAGCCAGTGGGCCACGTCGTATTTATAATCTGATTCGGCCATACTGGTATTAAATCCTCTGGGGCTGGTAAGGTAAAATATCAGTAAAACCAAGGTGATGATCATCAGGGCAAAAATGATAAATACCGGATGATAAAAGCACAGCAGGGTTAGCCCAAAGAGAATCTGGATGCTGGCAGCTGGGAAATCAAGCAACAGCTTAGAAAAACCCTTTTGCAAGTTTGCGGTATCAAAAAATCGGTTCACTAGTTCGGGCAGGTAATATTCATCGATGCTTAGCAAACTAATCCTCGGAATACGATAGGCGTAGGCGAAGGTTAAACGGGTGAAGATCCGCTGCTGGATCCGTTCGGTGATTCTCATTTGCCCAACTTGCAAAACCCCATTTAAGATTACTCCTAGAATAACTACCCCAATCAGAACAATTAGGGAAGTACTTACCGTGCCACCGAATAGCAGGTTGGTAATGGCCTGTATGCCCAGCGGAAGGGACAATAGGATAAACCCACTGATAACCGCGTAAAAATATACATTCATTATTTCCCTGCGTTCAACGTTTACCAGATGGTAAAACCTATAAATTGCTTTTCTAAGTGAATATTTTTCCTTTTCGTCCATTAAGTTTAGTTTATGAATTACAATAGTAACAATAACCCGCATACGCCACTATTTTTTTCGGGAATTTTTCCTAGGCATTGTAGTGGCAGCTTTCGCAATGATAAAAATGGCTCAATAGCATTTTGGGTTTTGTCGGAACACCTCTTTAATTTTTAACCTGACTGTTTCTTTAGGACTATGTACCGTTCAATCTCGCCGCTAAATATACCGAACTGATCCGTATCCAGTTTTTCGGCAACTTCTAAATTAATATCCAGTTCCGTTTTAAACCAGGGAACAATAAAAATCATGGGTCTTCATTTCACCAGGCTAAGGTTCATTGTTGACAAAACGTACTGATACTACGCTACTTATTTCCACCTGACATCCCTGCTCGACCGCTTGCTTCATTTTTTGCTGAAAAGCCTCACGGGAATTGCTTAGCTCGTTTACCCTTTCAACTTCGTGTGGAAGCTGAGTTCCGTCCCCCTCATGTGCCCTGAGAATATTTCGGTTATGGTATTCGATTTTCGTACCAAACAATGTAGAGATCAAGGTTGATGCGTCCCTAGGATCGAACCTTCCTTCAATAAGTGTGAATATTTCTTTGCTTTCCATTATGATTTAATAAATTACTTTACTTTTAAGATTAGATTGATTTTATTGCCCCTGTCCAAGAGAAAAACCTGCTTTTTCATTGAAATAAAAGAGATTTTGCGGAAGAATTACGGTGATAAGGCTTAATGATTATTAGACTTACATTGTTATAATTTACTGGTTTTAAATCTTGGGACTTTGATCCAACTTGCTGATTACTGCTTGGGCGAATTCTTTGGTACCTACTTTTTCTTTGCTGCTGTTTTCCTTATAGATGACGTAAGTATGTGTTGAGAAAAACCTTGTTGCTTCTGACACTTTCCCAAGATGCTTTGGCAATGCCCGAAATATTCCCTGAAAGATAAACTTTTTCCCCTACCTCGATTTCGTCAGTTTTGATCCTAGCTCCCGCAGCCAGGATGATGTTCAAGGTAGCATCCATTATTTCCGGCCCGATGCCGTTGCCCTTGGCGACTGTAATTTTTTTCATAATTTTGTCTAAATTGATACCATACAAACCTATTCCAGATAATCCATATATTATCATTTATATTTGCTATGCAAACCATAAGCATTTTTTATGAATTACACCCTTCATCAGTTGCAGGTCTTTCTCAAAATTGTTGAGACTAAAAGCATAACCAAGGCTGCCAACAAGCTTTTTTTAACTCAACCCGCAGTTTCCATTCAGTTCAAAAACTTCCAAGACCAGTTCGATATCGCCCTAACAGAAGTAGTCGGAAAACAGGTTTACATTACTGATTTCGGACATGAAATAGCAGAGATGGCTCAGCGGATAATTGATGAGATGTATGCTATCAATTATAAAACCTCCCATTACAAGGGGATTTTATCTGGGCGTTTAAGATTTACGATAGTGTCTACAGGAAAATATATTATGCCCTATTTTTTGTCGGACTTCCTAAAAATAAACTACGACGTTGAGTTGACTATGGATGTGACCAACAAATCAAAAGTTCTAGAAAGCCTGGTAAATAATGAGGTAGACTTCGCGTTGGTTTCGGTCCTTCCCCATAAAATGAAGGTTGAGGAAGAAGTGCTTCTAAAAAATCATTTGTACCTCATCGGCAATCTCGATGAAAAGTTTCACAAAACAACTTATCCAAAGTCTATTTTAAATGATATTCCCCTAATATACCGGGAAGCTGGCTCTGGAACCCGCTTCGTAATGGAAAGCTTTTTCGAAAAAAGTAGGGTAAAAGTGCGAAAAAAGATGGAACTCACCTCTAATGAGGCGGTAAAACAAGCTGTGATTGCCGGTTTGGGTTATTCGGTTATGCCCTTAATCGGCGCCCATACCGAGCTGTTGAATAAGGAATTGCAAATTATTCCTGTTTCTGGCCTGCCTGTAACATCGACTTGGCGATTAATTTGGTTAAAAAATAAAAAGTTGTCTCCTGTTGCACAAGCCTATCTTGACTACCTTAAACAACATAAAGAGGAAGTTCTTGAAAAGAATTTTAGCTGGTTAAAGGAATTCTAGTAATTATACTTTATCATTGCTTTAACGTATTCGTCGTCCGTTCCAGCACGGCCAGTAGACATATTGACCCATATATTTTTCTTTAAGTCTTCACTTAAGAAATTACCTATCTAACATTTTGATGATAGACTTTATGTTTTAATTTTTAGCATTACATCATATAACCTACAAACTAATAATAAGAAAGAACAAGGACATCTCTAGTAGAAAACAAAAAAACCTAAATTAGACAGTTTATGGAAGCACGAACTAAAATGAAAGTTGTTCCTATTACTCCGGAGGACATCAACTTCATTAATGAAGAGATTAAGCCCAAACACAAGAAAGGACTAATTTATTTTTCGTTGTTCTTTTTTGCTTTTTCTATCCTGGCTCCATTTATACCAGGGAGAAATGTCCACGTAACCTCGTTTAACAGTTCTGACTATATCTACGGGTTCATGTTCTATGGCATATGCGCTACCTTGATAATTGGTTTTCTATATTACAAAAGTATTTATTGCTTAAATCGGGATTTGCAGGAAGGAGAAAAGTTAGTGCTTAATGTAAAAGTGTTGAGAAGAGCGAAAAATAGATACGCCCAAGATGAGTTAGTATTGCAGCGGCCCCGATCTCCATCATTTGATAAAATTCTAATTCCAAAAGAGAACTTCGATTGTTGGAGCGCGGGCGATATAGCCAGCGTCGAGTTGCTTGTAAGATCAGGTACAGTTTTGAGCTATGAAAAATTTTAAATCTATTTTACTATCTTGAGATATATCAACATTGACGACCTAACCTCATAAATTATGAAACTATACCGCCTAGCTCTGGTGCTTTTTCCATTTAGCACATTGATAACCGATAAAAAATCGATGGCTTTTCATTCTCCATATGCAGTGACCGATACGCTCAAAAAGCTACCAACTACCGCTGAACTTAAAAAATGAAAAAGGAAATGATAAAAGTTCTTTCCAAAGGGATGTCAGATGCGATTGTAAACACAATCAACGGCGCAAAAACATTGGATTTCTCAGCCAGTCCAAAAGAAATGATCAAAATGAACTACGAAATAGAGAGAGAGGAACTCCTTACGGAATTTAAAAATGATTCGTTCCATAGCGCTGAGGAAAAGTATGAATTTAGGAAAGAGATGAAAGAAAATTTAAAAGAATTGAAACTAGATTATAAAAAAGCATTGATAGAAAACTGAAAGGAACAGAAGGAAATGAAAGCCTCATTTAAGTAGGTCGACATAAACGCAATCTTATCTTTTCGCAATAAAAATTATATGATAACTTTGCATCCATGTCAGAGATCAAACAACATCCCGTTTTAACATATATTTCAGAAAAGATTAAATCTGCGATAGCGGATGCCAAACTTGAGAAGCAATCAGAAAATATAACCGTTATCAAAGATGGTAATGACCAGATTCATTTGGAGCAAGTAACAGATATCTCAAGCAATATCACTATTCAGATCACGGACAAAAAAGAAATACTTTACAGTGAGGATCTTTTAGAGCCTTTGCAAAACATTGAGGAGGGTACAGAATCACAAAAAGAACTATACGGAGCTTTACAAGCTACTACCATTGTAGTGAACGGTTTAAGCATTGAAACAGATTTCGTATTTCAGGCAGTAAAAGACTGCTTCGATACCTTAAGCAGCAGTTATCAATTTGTAAAAACAATTTCTAAACGAGTTAACGGGCTTACCATATCATTTCAATTTGGCGATCACAAGTTTCAACTTGTAGTAGTTAATGATCCAGCCAACATCCTCATAACCTGCGATTTGGACGCAGTGAAAGATACAAAGGTCAAAAAGACGATTGAAGGTGACGTGTCTAAAGTACAGCAAGCGTTGAATAAAATGTTTAAAGAATAAGAGATCAGATACATTAGCGCTGATGAAATATTTTAATATAAAAGGGTTAAGCAAAATGTTTGCTTAACCCTTTTAGTTAATGAAATAATCTTATTCCCATCCTTGCGACTGTTGTCCGCGGATATTTTCATTCGCATCAATTTCAGTTTGTGGAATTGGAAAAATCCATACCCTTGAACTCGATGGTAATGGTGTAGTTTGTACTGAAGCTGCCTTTCCTGCGAAATCAGTTCTAACAACTGTTCTCGTTGTACGTTTCAAATCGAACCAACGGTGTCCTTCTGCAAAAAGCTCTTTTCTTCGTTCTATGAAGATTGCATCAATTAAGGGCTGTCCTATCAAAACGACTGGGACATAACCAGAGATCCTCGCGGCCCTTAATGCATTCAAGTCGGCCAGGCCTAAAGTCTCTTTCCCAGCCTGCATCGCTCTCGCCTCTGCACGAATGAGGTACATCTCCCCTGTTCTAAATGCTTTCCAGTTTACTACGTTATCCAGATTGATGCCTTTTCCAGTATATTTATTTACGATTTTACGGGCGATTGTGCTTGCAGGATCGGTTACAATAGCAGCGCCACTTCCTGTACTACGGCTGGCAATATAAGTGCTATAACGAATATCGCTAGTTTTATTTGTAAAGAGGTCAATCACACTAGCCGTAGGTTTGTATTGATTTCTATTGGAGCTGGTGGTGATCAGGTTATTTGCCGGACTTCCTTCACCTGCATTGAATGACAATGACCAGATTACTTCAGCAGACGCGTAGGAATCTTTCCAAACATTGGGGAAGTTTGCCGAAGAGGCCAGAGGCGTCGCTGTTATCACTAAGGATGAATAGCGCTCTGCTTCAACGTAATTTTTAGCATAAAGGTTAAGTCTCGAAAGCACTGCACGCACCACATTTAAATCGATAAATGATTTATTATTGGCAGTATTAATAGCTACATCAACATCTTGTAGAAGCGCTTCTGCTGCGTTCAGATCGGCGTAAATTTTATCATACGTTTCTTTTACAGATAAACGCGCTGGCTTATTCTCAGGATCCACCACTGTTACGTAAGGAATTCCCAATCCGGTAGAGTTTCTGCCGTAATCCGCACCCCAATAACGCAATAAGTCAAAGTGTGCCAATGCTCTAATGGCTAGTGCCTGACCTTTGATGCGGTTCACCGCTTTGGGTTGAGTTGAACTGAATTGATCCAGATTTCTAAGAACCAGGTTAGATTGTGCAACAACCCTATAAGCTGCAAGCCACATTGCCAACAGATCACTTTCTAATGTATTGAAAGAGTAGTTCGTCATGGTTGCGTTGTTTGCTAGATCCTCTGTTGTTTGCAATAGATCTTCACCCATCATATCAGGTAAAGTGGACCAGGCTCCTGTTGTTGCGGAACCATTGCCAAAGTAGCCAACTTGCCTAAAGAGTCCATAGGCTCCTGTTAGTGCAAATTGATAGTCAGTAATACTTGTATAAATCGCGGAACCGTCCTTTGTGTACTCAGGTGCAACCTCAATAATCTTTTTGCAGGACGATGAAGATAGCACTAACGCTGAACACAAACTAAAACATAGTATATAAGAAATTCTTTTCATGTCGTTGTCGTATTTAAATTAAAAACCAATGCTTAAGCCTGCAGTAACTGTTCTCAAGGCAGGATACTGCGCACCAGTAAGTGTTCCACCTGTTATTTCAGGATCGTATCCTCTGAATTTGGTCCAGGTAACTAGGTTTTGTCCTTGAACAAATACCCTTACAGAACTGAACTTAGCATTTGATATTAGTGTTTTAGGTAACTCGTAAGATAAAGTAACGTTTCTCAACCTTAAGAATTTACCATCTTCTACGAATCTGGTAGTCTCTGTTTCAATTGGCTGATCTGCTCTTGGGATGTTAGTAATCTGTCCCGGTTTGCGCCATTCAGTCGATAGTTCAGTACTTAGGTTGTCAAACAAATAATCAGGGATCTCAATGTTTGTACGGTCATTATTATAGATTTTATTACCAGTTACATAACTAAATAATGCACTTAGCTCAATCCCTTTAAAACTAAAGCTCGTTCCAAAACCACCAAAATAAGGGGCATCCGTTGAGCCAAGTAATACGCGATTATCTGCGCTGTAGTCTTCTGTTTGTGCACCGTCTTTATCAAGATAGATTGAATTCCCATTATCAGGATTCACACCAACATACCTTACAAGATATAAGCTATTTGCTGGCTGATCCGGACGAAGCAATGTTAATCCTTGTGTGATCTCCGCTTGTCCACCAGACAAACTCACAACCCTATTCTGATTATAAGTAAAATTGGCAAACAAATTCCAGTTCACAAACTCGCTTTTTACTACATCTACACTTAAGGAAGTCTCGATACCTTTATTTCTCAATTCACCAGCATTCGTAGTGATGGTAGAGAAGCCAGTAGTGGTAGAAATTGCTCTAGGGAACAATAAGCGGCTTGTGAGTGCATTATAGTATTCTACACTTCCGCTAATCCTACCTTTAAAGGCAGTGAACTCAAGACCTGAATTGAAGGTTTTTCTAGATTCCCAAGTCAAATCAGGACTAGCCAGCTGGGATTGCACCAAACCACTCACGCCATTATAAACCGATCTAGAATACAATTCTCTAGATGCAAAGTCAGTCAAGCCAGACTGGTTACCTGCTGAACCGTAACTTAATTTGAGTTTGAAATCATCAAATACAGTTTTTACAGGGGTAAAGAAGTCTTCGTTCGACATTGCCCAGCTAAGACCTACAGACCCGAAATTCGCATATTTTTGGTTGGCACCAAATCTTGATGATCCGTCTCTTCTACCACCAACTTGCAAAAAGTATTTGTCCTTGTAACCGTAGGTAATGTTTGTAAAGTAAGATAAGATTGCATTCTCAGATCCTGAACCACGAACATTCGGAATAAAGTTGTTGGTAGTGTTCCCAGGTGTAATTCCTGATTCGTTTTCGAAAGCACCACCCAGTCCGAAACCAGTAAAACCAAAACTAGTCCCTCTTCCTTTGATCATTTCATTGAAGACAGTTGCTGACAGCGTATGGTCTTCACCAATCTTCGTCTCATAACCTATTGATGACGTTAACGTATACCGCACAAACTTATCATAGCCTCTTGCCAACGAACCTTTCGTGCCTGTTTGCAGTGAACCAGTGTAAGTAGTTGGATTGATAAACGACGTAGTCTCATTTGAAGCGTAATCAGCACCAGCGTTCACTTTGGCGAACAGACCTGGTACTACAGGAACATGGTAAACGGCAAATACTGTACCTACCGCTTTAAACTGACCACCAACATTTGAGTTTTCTAATAACTCAGAAAGTGGATTTGGCTGACCTGTGGGATTTGACGAATAGCTTCCATCAGTATTGTATGGAGCCAGGTAGGGATTGGTCCAGCGAATCGCATTAAGTGGTGAGTTGATCCCTGTATTTACCTCACTTGTATTAGTCAAGTCCGAGTAACCAACTGATGAGGTTAATCCGAAATCGAGATCTTTAGTACCGCTGGAAACATTCACACGACCAGTATACCTTTTGAGCTTGGTTGTTGGAACAGTACCTGATTGATTGAATGCATTTCCTGAGATCAGGTAACGGGTCTTATCAGTACCACCAGAGACAGACAAGTTATGACTTCTGGTAGTTCCCGTTTGGAAAAGCATATCTTCCCAGTTGGTATCTATTAGTCGAAATTTAGCGATCTCGTCATCACTCCATCCATTTGGATTACCGTTTGCCAACTCGTAATCGAGCTTTTGCTCAGTATTCATCACTTTTAGCTTATTTTCCGGAGCTCTTGATCGTCCCAATTGTAGATCGTAAGTGATTAGTGGCTTACCGATTTTACCTTGCTTCGAAGTAATAACAACAACACCATTCGCACCCCTGGAACCGTACTGAGAAGTAGACACCGCATCCTTCAGAATACTAAAACTATCAAAATCAAGTGAATTTAATGTTGCAAAGTCCCCTGCCGTGATCTCAACCCCATCTAGTATATATAATGGCGTCGTTGAGCCGGACAATGTACCGCGACCACGAATCGTTATGGCAGCAGAGGCACCCGGTTGTCCTGAATTAGCAGTTACCAATACACCGGCCGCGCGACCTTGCAGTGCCTGATCAAAAGAAGCAATTGGGACAGCGCCAACATCTTCGGATTTCACAGAAGAAATAGAGCCAGTAACTGAACGCTTGCTTTGCGTTGTGTAACCCGTCACAATCACTTCAGATAATAATTGTTCGTCTTCCTGTAGGATCACGCCAATCAAGCCATTGGTAATAGTAGCTTCTTTAACCATGAATCCTAAGTAAGAAAATACGAGGACTTTAGCATCATTTGCAACAGCCATGCTAAACATACCCCTTGCATCAGTTTGAGTTGATGTCCTGGTGCCTTTCACAGTCACTGTGACTCCTGGAAGAGGAAGACCGTCACCTTTAGCAGTGACCTTTCCTGTGACATTCTTAGTTTGCCCAAAAGACAAAGCAGAAAACGTCAAAAATACCATGATAAATAGTAAATTTTTAGTCATATAGATAATTTTAATAGTTAATTAGTGCGCTTTTTCCAACAAAAAACATTGCAATATAAAAATATCAGACTAAAAAAATATAAAATTAAAAATTATAGGCAAAATTTACCAAGATCAGCTATTTTTTGGAGCATAAAAATATTTTGATGATCAAATCAAGTTCAAACACCCAAATTAATAATTTACATAGCGCTGGTCAAAGCTACCATCTTCATAAAAATCAATTAAGCCTTACCTAGGAGTGGTTTTACACCTGTTTCCATTCCACAAGCTCCAGACACCGCCCCATTGCAGAGGTGAGTACATCTGTTAAATATGCGATCCGAAAAGCTGGCTTTTTAAAAGCTCAGTTAGTTGCATAGCATATTAAAGGCAGCAATAACGAGCCACCTATACTCTTTAATGCTGATCTTCTTTCCATAAAAACCTAAACGACTATAAATATAATGGTAACATTTGTCGCCAATAACGCGGTTTATGTGCATCACTGCTCCAGATATGGCATTGATTGGAAATATTTTTACTTCGAAGCGTATCCCTGAATTCCATGTTTGACTGGAAAAATGGATCTGTTTCTCCAATCGCTAAAATCAGCTCAAGTCCAAGCAGGGCATTCAACAATGAACTGTCGCTTAGATTGGGAAGGTATTGTGCAGGCATATTAAAGTAAACATTTTTATCCCGCGATGCCCGTCCAGAAGATCTTTGAAGGTACCAGGAGTCTTGGTGAGGTCGTACCTGCCACTTATGCCGACTGCTTTATTAAATAACCATGGATATTTCATCGCAAGGTTAATGGCGTGGTAAGCGCCCATACTACAGCCAGCAGTTTCAATATAGCCACTTCTATTCTTGTTGTAGATTAATGGGAGGACTTCGTTGATGACGTAATCTTCATACTGAAGATGCCTGGCGATTCTCACATCCGGATGCACGGCTGTATTGTAAAAGCTCTCGCTGTCAACACTATCAATGCAGAACAGTTGTAGTTCGCCACTATTGATCTTCTCGCGCAGCGCATTGACAATCCCCCAGTTCTCATAATCGTAAAATCTGGCCATCCGCGTTGGGAAGAACAAGACTGCGTGACCCCCATGGCCAAATATCAAAAGTTCCATTTCCCGGTGAAGCCTTATGCTAAACCACTTATGGTATTCCCTGTTCATAATGCGTGAAGCTTAATTATGGAAATATCACGCTTAGATGTTAAGGTCATGTTATTAATACGTAATGATTAGCCCAGGTGAGAATGAATGATGTCTTTCCATAACAGGTAGCCATCCGCGCTTAGATGCAACCCGTCTTGCTCATAATATTTACCGTTAGGCATGCCATTCTTATCCAGCATGCTTTTATAAATATTGATAAACGTCCAGTTTCCGTTGCATTTGATGATCTCACTTTCGATCAAATTGTTAGTATAACTGAACTGATCTGCTAAGTGCCAGCGTGTCAAGCTTGGCTTTAGGGAGATAAAATAGCAAGGTATATCGCCGAACCGCAGCGCGGCCTTAACCATTAGCTGCTGAAAGAAGACAAATATCTCTTCGGGATGCCTGCCATCTCCCAGGTCATTATCACCGGCATAAACCAACAATACCTTGGGCTGGTAATGCATCATGATTCTTTCAAAAAACCATACACAGGCAGCAAGGGTAGATCCGCCGAAACCGATATTAGTCACCCTTCTAGTAGGAAAATCCTCATATAAACGATCCCATAAACGAATGGAGGAGCTGCCATAAAATATAGTCTCGGGTTCATATCCCTCTTTGAGCCGATCTCCTTCCAATCGCTTCACCTCGTCTTCGTACCAATACATCCAATTTTCTTATCAACTAAAGGTAAGCGCATTTACCTTTAAGTAGAATGCGTATATCTTATAAATAACAATTTAATAATGTTAAAAAGATGCTAAGGCAACAACATAACAGGTTATTTGAGTAGTCGTTCCCTACTATTTATCTTCCCTATGAAAAGGACTAAAGTTGCTTTTTTTGCAGAAATACTAATCGAAGATTTTGATGGTGCTTCCCGTACCATGTTTCAGCTAATCAAGAGAATTGACCACAAACAGTTTAAATTTCTATTTATATGCGGCGTTGGTCCGGATCGGATCATGGGTTGTGATTGTATGAAAATTCCAGTTATCAACCTGCCGATAAATACCAATTACACGATGGCACTTCCTGCATTGGCTAACAAAAAGCTAAAGAACAAACTCACTGAATTTGGGGCAGATGTTATTCATATAGCTACGCCATCCCTGCTAGGCGCTTTCGCCCTTAAATACGCCAATAAAAACCATATCCCTATCATCTCTATTTATCACACTCATTTCATCTCTTATATAGACTATTATTTTAAACATGCACCCTTCCTTATCGGCAAAGTAAAACGGGCAATTGCAGGAACGCAAAAGGCATTTTACAACCATTGCGATGTAGTTTATGTTCCTGCAGAAAGCATTCGCCGGGAACTCGAAACGATGGGTGTCGAAACGTCGAGGATGTGTATTTGGCGAAGAGGAATTAGTACAACACTATTTTCTCCAGAGAAAGCTGATCGGGCGTTTATGCAAAAGTTGACGGATAACGACTATCCGACAATATTTTTTGCAAGCAGATTGGTCTGGGAAAAGAACCTGGAAACACTCTTTAGAATTTACGATAGGATTCAAGAGTCTGCGTTAAAGGTTAATATTCTAATCGCCGGCGATGGGGTAGCATTGAAAGCTTGCAAAGCAAAGATGAAAAATGCCATTTTTACGGGTAAGGTGGATCACGAAACCCTCTCTATGCTGTATGCCAGTACCGACGTATTTCTTTTCACCTCGGTATCTGAGACCTATGGCAATGTGGTATTGGAAGCCATGGCCTCAGGATTACCATGTGTAATCGCAGCCGGCGGTGGCTCGGCAGACTTTATAACACAGGGATTGAACGGCTTCAAATGTGCACCTTTTGATGAGGAAGATTATTTTAGAAGGATCTCTCAGGTACTGGGTGATATCCCGCTGAAAAATCAATTCATTACAGAAGGACTGGAGCGCAGTTCCTCCCTACGCTGGGAGCACCTGGCAGGAACATATTTTGAAGAAATCCAACAAATGTTTCTTCGCAAAGAAAAAAAATATCTCGGAAATCAGGTATGAAAAAAAGCCTGTTCCTAGCTATCTCGCTTTGCATCGCGGCTTCTTTACTGGTGTTTATTCAGGCCACTGACCTCAGAAAAGCTTTAGCATTGATCTTCCAGATAGGTTATAGATTTTATCTATTGATATTTATCACCTTTATAGCCTACGTTTTGGGTACGTTGAGCTGGCAATATACTTTGGGAAATGATGCTAAAAAAGTATCTCTAACACGTCTATTTCTGATTCGTCATGTTGGAGAAACAGTAGCGTGGTTTAACCCAACAAGCGTGATTGGCGGGGATGCCTTAAAAGGGCTGTTATTGGCAAAATATATGATAAATAAAAAATCACTGGTACTTTCCATACTGCTCGCCAGATTAATTATGATTTCAACTCAGTTGTTCTTGCTGGCGAGTACGGTCGGCCTGCTATTGATACAACATCCTGAAACTGCCTCAAGCCACTTCCAATCCATGAAAATGGGAGTTGTACCTATTGGATTAATGAACAGATCCGCATTATTAGCCAAGCTGAAGGAGCTGACGGCCGACATTAAAAAAGCAATTCACCTACACAGCAAACTATTGCTTTTTTCTTGCTTATTCGCCTTGCTGCATTGGCTGGCAGGATCGCTAGAATTTTATTTCATTTTAAAATTTTTGGGCTTAAAAGTGACACTTATGCAGGCGCTACTGGTCGACCTTGGAGTAATCATTTTTAAAGCGGCTGGCGCCTTTATCCCAGGCCAACTAGGTGTAGAAGAATATGGAAACAAAATTATGCTGATGGTCATAGGCATTCCCGGCGTAGAAATATGGGTCTCGGCATCTATACTTCGCAGGGCAAGACAATTGGTATGGGCCTGTTTTGGTATATCCGTGTACTTTTTGATATTCCACCGGAAGATACCTGTTTTGCAAACCTGATATGGAGATCTTATTCGTAAGTCATAAATACCCTCCGGCTACAGGAGGGATGGAAAAGCAAAGTTATGAATTGATCAGAGGAATGGCTGCGCTTACCAAAGTTCATCAGCTCGTTTACACCCAAGGCGAAAGTCGAATTTGCTTTTTCTTGTCTTTAGAAAAAAGAATAAAGCTGCTATTAAGCAAGAACCCCGGCATTACCATTATTCATTTTAACGACGGACTGATTGCAGCGGTAAGCTTGCTTCATACGGGTTACCTGTACTTGAAACGCTCCGTTACTTTTCACGGACTGGACGTCGTATTTCCCTCCCTGCTTTTTCAGAAGGTAATCTTTCCAAAGTTCAATAATTTTGATCTGGTATTTGCAGTGAGCAGCGCCACAGCAACAGCATGCAGGCAGCGCGGCATTTCAGAAGAAAAGACTGTTGTGGTAAAGAATGGTGTTGATGTGTCGGACGGAATAGCCGTAACACGAACTGATATTGACGACATGATGGCTAGAAACCATGGACTGGACATCCGCGGAAAGCAAGTGTTGATGGCCATTGGCAGACCGGTCAAGCGCAAAGGCTTCTCTTGGTTTATCAAGAATGTTTTGCCTCTATTAGATCTTGACACGGTGCTACTCCTAATTGGTCCGACACAAGATACTACATCTTTTTCGCACAGGTTTATTGGAGCGCTGCCCAATCGTTTGAAGGATAAAATTGAATTATTTTTAGGCTCACCTAGTGATGAACGGGAACTTCGGCAGTTGCTGGAATATCCCAACCAAAACCCGAAGGTGATCAGAATGGGTAAATTACCATTGCAGGAGATGAATGAGCTCCTTAGTGTTGCGGATGCTTTTGTCATGCCCAACATTGAAGTTTATGGCGATATGGAAGGCTTTGGGCTTGTTTGCCTAGAAGCTTGCATGCAGGGTGCAAAGGTATTTGCTGCAGCAAGTGGCGGAATAACCGACGCAATCGTTCATGGCAAAAATGGCGTGCTCCTACCATCCGGTGATGCCGAAAGCTGGGCTGCCGCCCTTAACCGCAACCGCTTAAATCAAGAAGATACTTTATTAAGTCCTGATCAGATTATCTCGTTTACAACGGAAAATTTCAGCTGGGAAAAGATGTCTTCAGAATACCATCAACACTTCTTAAAACTTTAGAGGAAGCTCGTAGTTATTTACAAATAGCTTTAAAGATTCGCTACCTGCCCCTAATGATTTAACCTATTGATCAGCGGCAAAGTAGATGGGTAATGTGACTAAAAACTATGAAGTCGATTAAATGTATGTTAAGAACTTCTATATTTAGCCTCATCACTATATGCATACACTTACACAATTACGTAACGGAGAACTTAAAGGGGCATCAACACTTAAACTCTCCGAAGATCTATCTCAATTTCCGGAGGAGATTTTCGAGCTTGCAGATACCCTGGAAACGCTGGATCTCTCCGGCACAGGACTCAGTGAATTGCCAAAAGATTTCGGACGACTAAAAAAGTTAAAGGTCTTTTTCTGTTCAGATAACAACTTTACATACCTACCGGGGGAATTAGGCGACTGCCTAACACTGGATATTGTTGGCTTCAAATCTAACAAGATAGAAACCATCTTTCCTAAATCGATAAATTGTAATTTAAGGTGGCTGATCCTGACTAACAATAAGATTCGCGAGTTACCCTCAACTATTGGTGGTTGTACGCGAATGCAAAAGTTAATGCTTGCCGGAAACAGACTGACGGATCTTCCTGAAACACTTCAAAACTGTAGGAACTTAAGATTGTTAAGAATTTCTGCAAACAGACTGAACGGTCTACCAGATTGGTTGCTGAGCATGCCGAAACTTTCATGGCTTGCATTTTCGGGAAATCCCTTTGTTAGATCTCCCAAAATTGAAGCGCTTGATTTGATTAGTTGGACGGACCTGGAATTGAAGCATATTCTAGGCCAGGGTGCCTCAGGGATAATCTATCAAGTACGGAGAAATAGCCGAGTTTTAGCGGAACAGCTGGCGGTTAAAGTCTTTAAAGGCGAGGTTACCAGCGATGGGCTTCCAGAAGACGAGATGAACACCTGCATTACTGCCGGACTTCATCCAGGTTTAGTAAAATTGGTTGGCCAGATCAGCAATCACCCAGAGAACAAGAAGGGTTTAGTGATGGAGCTTATACCTTCTAACTTCCACAACCTGGGAGCTCCACCAACCCTGGAATCCTGTACCAAAGATGTATTTCCAGAAGGACTCAAACTTACATCAGAAAAGGCGTTAAAGATCGCCAGCACGATTGCCTCCGTGGCAGCACAATTGCACAACAAAAAGATTATGCACGGCGACTTGTACGCGCACAATATCTTAATTGATAATGATTGCAATACCCTTTTTAGCGATTTCGGCGCTGCTACTATTTATGAAAATCCTTTGTTGGAAAAGATTGAGGTAAGCGCATTCGGATACCTGTTAGCCGATTTAATAGGCTTATGCAGGGTGGATGACAACAATCTAACGGTGGAAAAACTTCGTAAACTTCAAAAAAAATGCCAACAGGAATTGCCGAATTTACGACCTAGATTTGAATCGATTGCCATGGAATTAGGATGAATTGGAACAAATTAACCCTTTCTAGTTCCAGTAAAATTTCCGTATTTTTAATTCTACATTGGTTTGTGATGAGAAGAAATACTTTGATTTTTGTACTGCTTAGTTCAGTTGGGCTGCTTTCTTGCACCAAAGAAAGTGAGAAGGGGATGGCATTAAATACCTCTGAACGACATTTGGTTAAAATCACTGAGGTGAACGGCATGACAACTACAATTACAACACTGACCTACAACGAAAAAAGACAACTATCTACCATCAAAACGGGTAGTGAGCTGACGAAATACTTTTACACTGACGATAAATTAACAAGCATGGATGTCAATGATGGGTATCTAAATACAGTCTCAGAAATCACTTATAAGGATAATTACCCTTCTAAGGGCGTTACCAAGATTTATACAGCTGGAGTTCTTAAAAGGACACTGAATTTGGATTATATCAGCAGTCTTTCTCAAACCGGACAGATCAATATTTTTGAAACAGGGAGCAATACAAGAAGACATTATTACGAATACGATAACGCAAACATTATATCGGAGGTTGAAATCGCAAATAGGGCATTTATTAACTACGATTTTGAATACGGTGAAAAGAAGAATGTATTCTTTAATGCTTCTATCAGATGGCCGCTTGCCATCGAAAAATTCGATCGTGTATCTACAAACGAAATTCTGACTATCAAAACCGAATCAAGGGGAGTAAAGCATCAGAGGTCATTCAGCTATGTTTATGACACCGACGGGATGCCGCTTAGCGCCGTAGTTACAGATACTGACCCACCATCAAAATTGGAATATAAGTCCGCAATTACTTACTCCTACGAATATTTATAAAAGCTGTTAGTATGATCAGTATTTGATTTTACTAACAGTTACTATCCCTGTTAAACCAGAAGCATCCAATTTGCTATCCGGACGGTAAGGATTATTGTTCGTCCATGTTTTCCTTTGGGATTCCGGCAATCTACTATCGCCAATTAGGCGATTCACCCATGTGTTCACCACCGAAATTTCTAATGTATTGCTACCAGCTTGTATGGCATCAGTTATATCTACTCTCCAAGGTGCTGTCCATACACCTCCAACAGGTATGCCGTTTACTTTTACTTTAGCCATCACTTTCACGCCATCTAGATTTAAATATATACGTTCTCCGGCAGCTGCCTTGGTAGTTTTAAAGCTATTGTTATAAACGGCTGTACCTGAGTAATACTTAATGCTTTCTTCCGGCCTTGATGTCCAGTCAACTAGCTTACCGAATACTACAGTTTCCTTTGGACCCCTCATCTTCTCATCGAAATTAACTTTCCAGGGACCTTTAATTTCTACTGTTTCACTTGCCGAAGGGAAGTTTGTAGCAGCAGTCGCGCGAAGGCCAGTTGCTTTCTTGAATACAATGAATATGCTTTGCAGCGGCGCTAAAGTGAGTGCTACTGCAGCTACCTTATCATTCTGCGTAAATTCCGGCAATACTCGTATCTCGCCAGTAACAGGATCCCAGATTTCGGGATGCATCCCTTGAGTCCTAAATTCAGGAGTCAATTTTATTTCTCTTTCGTTCTGATTACTTAGGAAATAGATCTCTCCATCTGCAGAACTACGGTGGATATACAATACTTGGTCTTTAGTGTTGGAACTAAAATCAGGGACGACCCCTAAATTGTTCAATGCGGATGCCATATCCATACCAGACATCACTTTCCCTTTACCAAGGCTTCTTGACTTCACAGACGTGCCGTTTACATCCCCCCAAATTTCTGAAACCAATGTCTTGACTTTGCTATCGGCTTCCGGGAAATTAGCCAAACTAGGCGACCGTTCTGGCGCTGGCCCCATTACCACTGCACCCTGCATTATCAAATCCTTGATTTTCGCCAATAACTGTGGGCGAATTGTTTTTAGTTTTGGAAGTACGAGTACCTTATATGACATTCCGTCCGGCAATACCAGCCTACCGTCTACAACTTTTACTCTCGTGTTGATGACTTCTGCATTGATATAATCGTATGAGTATCCAGAAGGAAGCGAAGGGTCCGTTACCCCGGTCATCTTTGGTGCGTCTTCTCCGATAAAATAAGCCACATCCGCTACATATTTCCCTTGCTGCAACATAAAGTTGGTACGTTTTAAATACATCGTAAATAGGTCTAAATAACCGAACCAGGTATTATGACGATTAAATTCATTACCAAAATTCGCATTTATGCCTGGTACTTTTTCGTCGCTCGGCTGTTCGATAAATACGTGTAGCAACGTGTTATTAATCCCTTCTGTGAAGAAACGATCACCTCTCTGTTTCATTACATAGGGATATCTTTTATAAGGTTGATCTCCGGCAGTAAAGGACTCGGCAGAAACCTTTGTCTTACCATAAATGTGAGCCGCTGAAGATGCCGCTCGGTTCTCAATGTTCCCCAGTTCACCTTCACTCCAGAATTCTCCACCAATTTCATCAGATTGTCCACCGTATTGCAGAAACTCTCCCGGGAAACCCCAATGGCCATAATTTTCCAACCAGGTAGTTAAGCCATGTCTGTGACTTACATCTCGCAATCCACCTACGTAATCATAAGCTACGCGATCAGCAATAAATCTTCTCAGGTCCCATAAGAAACGGTCAGATTTGTCTTGCGTACCAACAACTTCACCCTGTAATACTGGAAGAAATTGAATTGGATCGTAACCGTAATTAGCCCTAAATTTATCGAGCATTCCATCTGTCCAGTTTTGTCCACCGGTTTCATAGCTGTCTTCAACTACGATCTTCCAGGTTTTGCGGTCGGCCGCTGGGATTCGTCTCAATAGCTCTCCCATAAATGCATCAAAGTGAGTAGCTACGTGTGCTTTGCTCATCTTATCGACTTCCAAGCCTGTTCCTTCTGGTGACGCTGGTCCATTTTTTACTCCCGTTGGCAACATCCCGCTACGCATAATTGTCCAGTCACCTTGCGGAACCGTCCATTTCAACACCCCATCATCAGTCATAAATTTTGAAATATCGACAACAGTTAAAGGATCGATTACTAGTTTTGGGTCGTCTATGACAGCCTGATCCGCCCATTGGTATTCATTCCAGTATGGCAGCGGGGTCTGATACATCTTCGCCAGCGTTTTCTCTATAAAATTTCCAACGACCGGAGTAGCAGAGATCTTTATCTCCTGGATCAGGAAGTCTCCTGTTCTGCTAAACACCAAACGATAGTTACTCGACGTTACTGTTGGAAAGGAAACTGCAATTGGACCATAAGGCTTAAAACCTACATTCAGGTTATCATTGCTGCGATTGATATCAAATGATTTGATCGTTTTATATTGTCCATTTTCCTTTACTTGAAGTTGAGCCTGGAGATTTACTCCTTTTTTCCCGGGATATAGAACAAGACTTCTAGCTGTAAAGGCTTTCTCTACATCGAAGTCGATACTAAAATTTTCTGAACCTGGGATCCTGACCTCCGTATCCATTTTGCCATCGATTAGTCGCTCGACGTTATCCACTTTTTGTGAGGTACTGATCTTAGGATTGAAGGCCGAAATGCTATTTACATAGTTCTTAGGAGTTTGGTAAGCAATTAGCTTTACGTCCTGAAAGTCACCTTCTGGTCTCTCTAATTTTAGATTGATCCTTTTCGGTCCTATAACATTTACTTTCGACGATGAAAGGTAACGCATAGATTCGCTAGGTTTAACCCATGGACCGCCAGACTGGCTCCATCCCGGACCATTGAAAATCCCGATCTCAATATTTAGTTCAGTTGCGGTTTTTAGTGCAGTGTGCATGATGTTCCACCACTCCTCTGAGAACAATTTCACCTTGCCATAGGGCGTAGATTCGTATCCGATGTTTCCTATGAATGCTCTGTTTATGCCCACAGATTTCATGGCATGCAGATCCTTTACCACACCTTCTTTAGAGATATTGTCTGACATCCAATACCAATAAACGCTCGTCTGGATGGAGTCTGGCGGTTTGATAAAACTAGTTTCTAATGAAGAAGCGAGAGTACTAGAAGAAGTCTTAACAGCTGGTTGCTTACTTACACAGGAGAAGAGGAATCCTAGTGCAAGCACGAGTAAGGGAACTTTTTTTAACATTCTGATTTTGAACTATTTGGTCATCAATGCGCTGGGCATTTACTAATTGTTGATCAAAATACAACTTAATACACAAAGAGTTGTCATATATTTTCTTTTTTGCAATTGCCTATTGTTAAATCGATTTATTTATCTGTTTCTTTGTGTTAAGTAATCAAATAACACACAAATTAAATTTCATTACCATGCTGCTGAGCATTCTAAACGCAATTTTTTGCCTTTCTTTCGTCGTCTTCGCTTATCTCAACTTGAATGATATAGATCCATGGCTTTGGGTTCCAATCTATCTGGTTGCTTCCGTTTGTTGTGGATTTGCCATTTTTAACAAATTTTATCCAAATGTTTATTTAGGTGCCATATCTTTCTACTTGATATATGCAATCATATTATTCTTTTCCGAGGATGGCGTGCGAGACTGGATTCAAAAGTACAAGAGACCCAGCCTGGTAGAAAGTATGCAGGCGACTAAGCCCTACATCGAAAAAACCAGGGAATTCTTTGGACTGCTGATTATCAGCGGAGCGCTTGCCATTAACTATTTTGTGGCCGTTAACTAAGATTAAAAAAATGTCTTCATTAAGTACAGTGCAGCTCAATGAGCTAGACGCTATTTTCTTTTCAATATTAAAGAAAAACCTGTCCAACGACGCATTTGGATGGTTAGAATCAAAGGCCGAAAGTATTCGAACGGAGGATAAGTCCTTGCAATTAAATCAGGCTTTTTCTCAATTACCAAATCATGCCGGAAAGAACTTATCAGCGGTTTCTGAAGAAGAATTGACCAAATTAAAAGAACGAGCCCCTGGCTTTTCAGCAGAAGGCTGGAGCATCGACAGGCTGGGCAGGGTGTGGCTGTTAATGCAGGTATCTCCCGCAGATAAAGATGGTTATCTAAAGAAAATAAATGGACTCTTTACTGCATCAGAAATGAATGAGCAAGTGGCGTTATATTCGGCATTACCTTTTTATTCTTATCCTGAAGAATGGATCGGCATAGCTGAGAATGGTATTCGTAGTAATATCGGTACCGTACTCGAAGCCATTATGTATCATAATCCTTTTGCAGCAGAATATCTTTCAGAAAATTCTTTTAATCAGTTGGTACTGAAAGCCTTTTTTACCGAAAAGGATGTGACCAAAATAACAGGCTTGTACAGTCGTATTAACAAGGCTTTGCAAGATACGCTAAGTGACTATGTTGCCGAGCGAACAGCTGCTCATCGGACCGTTGAGCCCAACATTTACAAATTAATAGAACTAAAAAATACAGAAATTTAAATATTGAATTATGTGCTGTAATGATAATTTCCAAGAGAGAAATGAAGGAAAGAAAATTCAAACTACGCTTGATCTTAATCTGATAAGCGGAATGAAATTCTTTGATCCGCATGTACATATGACTTCCCGGACTACTGATGATTACCAGGCAATGGCTGATGCGGGAATCGTAGCATTGATTGAACCAGCCTTTTGGCTTGGACAGCCGAGAACGGGAGTTGACAGCTTTACAGATTATTACAGCAGTCTGATTGGATGGGAAAGGTTCCGTTCTTCGCAGTTTGGCATCAAACACTACTGTACAATCGGTTTGAATTCCCGTGAGGCAAACAATGAGCAGCTTGCAGAGCAAGTGATGGAAATTCTTCCTAACTTCATCTTTAAAGAAGGAGTTGTTGGCATTGGTGAAATTGGCTTTGATGACCAGACCGCCGCTGAAGATAAATATTTCAGGCTGCAATTGGAGCTGGCGCTGGAAGCAGGCTTACCTGTTCAAATCCATACCCCACACCGCGATAAGAAAAAAGGCACGCAACGCAGTATGGACATCGCTATAGAACATGGCATTCCCTCTCATATGGTAATCATTGACCATAACAATGAAGAAACTGTTAAAGAGGTTTTAGACAGAGGCTTCTATGCGGCATTTACAATCTACCCTTTTACAAAAATGGGTAATGAACGCATGGTTGAGGTTGTAAAACAATATGGATCCGAAAGAGTAATGATAAATTCAGCTGCAGATTGGGGAATCAGTGATCCTCTTGCTGTTCCGAAAACAGCCGCATTAATGGTACAGTCCGGCATCTCTTTAAAAGATATCGAGATGGTAAGTTATCGAAATGCGATCAATGCATTCGGACAAAGCGGACAAATAGTTGAGAACGACTTTGCTGCAATTAAAACCATTGACCAGAGTCAGAAGTTCGAAAGCAACTCCATTCTAAGAGGTGGTCAACAACCAAGAATAGATAAAAATTCCATCATCATCTCTTAAGAACTTGAAGAAACTAATAGGATACCTCAGGTTAATGAGGCCTGCAAATGTGGTTACTTCGGTTGCAGATATATTAGCAGGGATCGCTATAGCGGGTTATTTTGTGGCCTCAAGCGGTCCGTGGTTTACACCCGTAAATGGGGCTAACCTTCCCTTTTTACCAATCATTTTACTTTGTATTTCCACCATTGGCTTATATAGTGGCGGGATCATCATGAACGATGTTTTTGACGCACAGCTAGATGCAGTAGAGCGTCCGGAGCGACCAATACCAAGTGGTTTGATCTCTAAAAATGCGGCGACTATATTTGGTGGAATCTGTTTTTTCATCGGAATATTTACAGCAGGCTTATTGGGAAGAAATGCACAATATCTCGCTGCAGCGATTATGATTTGCTGTCTAATCTATGATAGGTTTTTGAAGCATAGCACGATTTTTGGTCCCATCAATATGGGCTTATGCAGAGGTTTAAACCTGTTATTGGGAATTTGTATTATCCCAGAGCAAGTAGAGCATTACTGGTATCTTGCCATTGTGCCCATAGTATATATTGCCGCAATTACAATGATCAGTCGTGGTGAAGTTCATGGCGGAAGTAAGAACACGCTTTATTTTGCAGCGGGATTATATACTGTTGTGATTGCGACAGTGACCTATTTTGCTGTAATAAACCATTATTACCTGCCTATTACAATGGCATTCCTCGGATCATTTGGCGCTTTCATCTTTATCCCATTAATTAAAGCTATTAAAAACCCTGTCGGACCTAACATCGGTAAGGCAGTGAAATCAGGCGTTATTGCACTGATCGCACTGAACGCCGCTTGGGCTGCCGCATTTGGAGCGTTACCAATAGCAATTGCTATTATCATTTTACTACCAATATCACTTGCGTTGAGCGCAGCTTTTGCGGTTACCTAGTTTTGAATTTAACCAATATGAACTACCTGGAACAATCATTTAGCGTAAAATTTGAGTACAAGATCTTCTTTACCTCGTCGCTGTTCAATATAAACAACAACACCCTAATTGATTTCTTTAAACAGAAGCCATCTGAATCACTGCGTAAGCTGTTTTTTGTAGTCGATCAGGGCGTAGCTGATGCCCATCCTAATCTTTTAACGGACATCTCCACTTATTTTGCTGGCTACCCAGAGGTTCAGCTGATTAAAGAAGTAATGATCATTCCAGGTGGTGAGGCCGCGAAGAATGATATCGCCCATTTTGATAGGATTGTTGAGGCCGTTAATGGATTTGGTATCGACAGGCACTCTTATATAGCTGCTATCGGCGGTGGTGCCATTTTGGACTTGGTTGGCTACGCAGCAGCGGTATCACACCGTGGCATCAAGCACATCAGAATTCCTACAACAGTATTGTCGCAAAACGACTCTGGCATAGGTGTAAAGAACGGCATCAATTACAATGGAAAGAAAAACTTCCTTGGAACCTTTGCGCCACCAAATGCCGTGTTCAATGATGACGAATTCCTCGCGACGTTAACGGATAGAGATTATCGTTCAGGAATCTCTGAGGCTATTAAGGTATCTCTGATAAAAAAACCAGAGTTTTTCCAATGGATAGAGGAACATGCTGATGAATTGGTAGCGAGGAATAAAGTCAGCATGAATCACTTGATCAAGCTTTGTGCACAATTACACCTAAACCACATTGGCGGAGATGATCCTTTTGAAACAGGATCCGCCCGCCCATTAGATTTTGGCCATTGGGCAGCGCACAAACTGGAGCAGTTGAGCAATTTCGGCGTGCTACACGGGGAAGCAGTAGCGATGGGTATTGCGTTAGACAGTACCTATTCCTTTTTAAAAGGTATGTTGACTGAAGAAAAGTTACACCGCATTTTAAAGTCACTGGTAAAGCTTGGATATGACATTTCTAATCCATACATACAGATCAATGACCTGGAATCGCCAATATTGAAGGGTCTTGCCGAGTTTCAGGAACATCTTGGCGGCAGACTTAGCATTACTTTGCTGACTGATTTAGGTACCGGTGAAGAAGTCCATGAAATGGATCAACAATTATTGATCAAAGCAAGCAAATATGTGAGGGATTTTACAGAATCGAGTTCAACAACTACTGCTTATGAAAGTTAATACGGGTCATCTAACCTATTGTACTAATATCCATGCTGGCAAAAACTGGTCGGAGGATTTTGCCGCCCTGCAAAAGAATTTTCCGTTAATTAAGGAAAATGTTTCTCCTGAAGCAGTGCTGGGCTTAGGCTTGAGGCTCTCCAATGAGGCTAGTTTGAAGCTGATACAAACAGCCCCTTTGGCTGATTTTAAAGCATGGCTGGCCGAGAATAAAGCATACGTATTTACCATGAATGGCTTTCCATACGGAAAGTTTCACAATACTGTGGTGAAGGAGCACGTGCATACGCCCGACTGGACTACACAAGACCGCGGAGATTACACGATCCGCTTATTCCACATTTTAGAAGAGCTATTGCCTGCAGGAATGGACGGTGGGATTTCTACCTCCCCACTTAGTTATAGGCATTGGTTTAATACAACTGAAGAACTTAAAACAGCGATACACACTGCTACATTAAATATTATAGCTGTTATTAAAGAGCTTGTTCTCATCAATCAGAAAACAGGAGTGATAATGCACCTGGATATCGAGCCTGAACCAGATGGAATACTGGAAACAGGAAGAGAATTTATAGATTGGTTTGAAGGCGATCTCTTATCCCTTGGTATCCCGGAACTGGAGAATTCATTCAATGTTTCTGCCGCTGAAGCAAAAGAACTGCTGGAACGTCATTTGAACCTTTGTTACGATGTTTGTCATTTCGCTATTGGATATGAAAAGCATGCAGACGTACTAAAAGAGTTGGAAGAAAAGAATATTAAAGTCGGCAAAATACAAATTAGTGCTGCCCTGAAAGGCAATATGAATCTCGCTCCGGACAAGAAAACGGGTATGAAAACCGCATTTAGTAAGTTTAATGAACCTACTTACCTCCACCAGGTTGTAGCCTTAAAAAACGATGGCGAAGTGATCAGGTATCAGGATCTTCCTGTAGCCCTCGAAGATTTCGACCACGAAGATGTAGCTCAATGGCGTGCACACTTCCATGTTCCAATTTCGATTGAAGAGATTGGACTACTGGAATCTACTCAAAGCGATATCGTCGAAGTACTTAAGTTGCAAAAAAACAATCCGTTTACAAACCATATGGAAGTAGAAACCTATACCTGGGAAGTGCTTCCTGAACAATTAAAATTACCCATTACCCAGTCGATCAGTAAAGAGTTGCAATGGGTGGTTGATCAGTTGAAATAAAACGAGTTAAGATGAAGAAAACAGTAGTTATAGACGTAGTAGGTTTATCGGCAAACCTGATTGCTGAGCACACCCCATTCTTATCGGCCTATGTAAAAGACAAGAAGTTATCGGCCATTCAACCAATGCTTCCTGCTGTAACCACCGCTGTTCAATCGACTTATTTAACGGGTAAAACGCCTACAGAACACGGAATTGTTGGAAATGGTTGGTATGATAAAATTGATTCTGAAGTCAAGTTTTGGAAACAGTCCAACAAACTAGTTGCGGGAGATAAGATATGGGATCGTGCTAAGAAAGAAGATCCTAACTTCACTTCCTCGATGATGTTTTGGTGGTACAACATGTACTCTAATGCTGATTTTTCTGTTACGCCACGACCAAACTATTTAGCCGATGGTAGAAAAATGCCAGATTGCTATTCGCAGCCTGCAGCCTTAAGAGATACTTTGCAAGAGGAACTAGGCACATTTCCACTATTCCAGTTTTGGGGTCCGGGAGCGAATATAAAATCTACCAGATGGATTGCTGATGCTTCGATGCTGGCCGATGAACTCCACGACCCAACCCTTACCCTGATCTACCTTCCTCACCTGGATTATTGTCTTCAAAAGTTCGGTTCCGATTTTAGTCGTACCGGCAAAGAACTGAGAGAGGTGGATGAAGTGATAAAAGATTTGGTGACCTATTATGAGAAGAAGGGTGCCAATGTGATCATTTTATCAGAATATGGAATAATGCCGGTAAGTAAGCCCATCCATATCAACAGGATGTTTCGCGAAAACAACCTGCTACAGATTCGTGTAGAAAGAGGGCTGGAACTATTGGACGCAGGTGCCTCCAAAGCTTTTGCCGTGGCAGATCACCAGATCGCGCACATCTATATCGTCGACCCAACAGTTAAAGATAAAGTAAAAAGCCTGTTGGAGAAGTTACCCGGAGTCGCCCTTATTTTAGATGATCAAGGTAAGAAAGACTATGGAATCGACCATGAGCGTTCGGGAGACTTCGTTCTTGTTGCAAATGCTGAAGCCTGGTTTACCTATTACTTTTGGCTTGATGATGCTGTTGCGCCTGATTATGCAAGGTGCGTTGACATTCACAAAAAGCCAGGCTATGACCCGGTTGAGATGTTTATGTCTTCAAAGCCACGCGCTGCTTATAAACTATTGCGCAAGAAAGCAGGATTCAGATACATAATGGACGTGATTCCATTAAATGCCAGCCTCATAAAAGGATCACATGGAAGTGTCCATACACCTAAAGAATATCATCCGGTATTAATTACCAACCGCACCTTATTGGAAGATGCAGGTGTAGATCCGCAACATGTTAAAGCAACAGATGTGTACGATGTGATCTGGAAAGCATTGCACAGTTAATCTCATAGTTTATGAATGTAAGAAGGGAGTTTCTAAGAAGGCCCGTTAATCGTTAATGTATCTTTGTCACTATGACCGGCTAGATATCCCCTTCTAAACGGAAGAAAATTCTACTTCCGATCCACTCATGGGGGGCTGATCTAACGTGTTTTAGCATTCGCTGATTGCAAGAAAATTATTTACATTTGAGTAACTAGAAATGAAACAATGTTTAAACTTGAATTAGTACTTGTGTACGCATTCCTGATCCTTCTTGGATTTGGGTGGAATGCGAAGCAGGTAGAGGTCAACAAATCCTCAACCTCCCTTTTAAAAATCGATACATTACGCAATGCATCCAAATGGCCAGTCGAACTTAGGCTTACCAATTTCGCGGCATCAGAAATCACACCAAGTCCCGCTTGCGTTGCCGTTGCAGCTACCGGCGAGGTTTTCGTTGGGGTAGACAAAATTGGCTCCCTTGGAAAAGAACCAGGAAAAGGAAGCATCGTTAAACTGATCGATAGTGACAACGATGGTAAGGTGGACAAACACACTATTTTTGCTCAGGTAGACAATCCTCGTGGCATTCTACCCATCGGCGATAAGGTTTATGTGCTTCACACGACATTTAACAAGGAAACCGGTATCGCCACTGGAATGGCGCTTGTGGTATTTGACGACAAGAACAATGATGGTGTTGCCGACGCTGGGCCACAGCCTTTAATAGAAAACATCAGTTCCCCTAAATTCGTCCAAAGTCGCGGTACTGACCATGCCACTAATGGTATTCGCATGGGTATTGACGGATGGATTTACATCGCTGCGGGAGACTTTGGATTTTACAATGCAGTAGATCGCGAAGGCACAAAATTAACCTTGCATGGTGGTGGAATTGTACGCGTGAGGCCGAATGGTAAAGAAATGGAACTGTATACCCATGGCACAAGAAATATTTATGATGTTGCTATCGACCCATACATGAACATTTTTACAAGAGACAATACCAATGACGGTGGTGGCTGGAACATTCGCTTTAGTCATGCCATTCAGTCTGGTGAATACGGTTATCCACTGCTATTTAAGAATTTTACGGAGGAGATTATTCCCGGATTAGTTGATGTTGGTGGTGGTTCAGGTACTGGATCGTTGTTCATGGACGAGCCAACCTGGCCAGATAAATATAACCATGTACCAATGATGGCTGACTGGGGAAATAGCCAACTGTATATTCACCGTATAACTCCAGATGGAGCAAGTTTTACGCAGAAAGACGAAGAGTTTATTAAACTCAACCAAATCACCGACCTTGACGTTGATGGGTCGGGTAGATTATACCTTTCTGCATGGGATGGAGCAGGTTATTCAGGTAGTCCGGATAAAGGATTTATCGTTCGTGCAGTCCCTAAGAACTGGAAATACAAAGCATTTCCAAACCTTGCGAAAGCTTCGATAAAAGAGTTATCTACGATGATTAAGTCTAACAGTGCCGTTGCCCGTTTAAATGCACAGCAAGAACTGTTAGGTCGACCCGCCAAGGATGCAATTAAAGCTTCATGGGCAATCGCCTCCGACAAAAGCTTACCACTATACAACCGTGCAGCAGGTATATTCACCTATGCTCAGACGGCGGGAGAAAGTGGTATTGAAAATTTGGTATCGTTGACAGCTGATAACGATGTCAAAGAATTTGCTTTACGTGCATTGGCAGATAGAAAGTCGGCCAATAAAAACGTTCCTCTTAAACCATTTTTGGATGGACTGAAAGATGTTTCTTTGCGCGTTCAGGCAGCCTCAATTATCGGATTAGGTCGGCTAGGTAAGCAGGAGGCTATTGCAGCATTACTAGAAATCAAAGTTCCGTCTTCTTTTGTAGCACCTAAGAAAGGAACCGAAGGCCCACATGCTATACCAAATTCAGGAATTATCCCTGCACACCTTGCAGTCCGTTCGTTATTGAGTTTAAATGCGGTGAATCAGGTTGTCAATGCTATTGGAACACCAAGTTCTGACCTTGCGTTGTGGACACTTCGTTACATGCATGATCAGAAAGCTGTAAATGGCTTAATTGCAGCTTATAACAAGAGCGGCGATAAAGTATTGAAGGATAAAATTTTAACTACCCTTGCGCGTCTGTATAAAACAGAAGAACCCTACCAGGGATTAACATGGTGGAATACCAGACCTGATGGACACGGGCCGTATTACATGGCAGTAGACTGGCAAGGATCTCCGGCAATCAAAGATTTCTTAAGAGCAGAGTGGCTTAAAGCCGGTGCTGAAAGAAAAGACTTCTATGCAGACCTGAATGCGAAAAACCAAATGGGAATATTAGAATTCGGAGGTGAAGAAGCTGAGGCCCCAAGAGATGAGGTGACAGTTGATTTGGCGAAGATCAGAAATAAAAAAGGTCAGATTGGAGAATCTTCGATTGAAAATGTGATGCTTGCCATGGCAAAGATCAAAGGTGATGCATCCCTTGGAAAAGGCCTATTTACCAAACAAGGATGTATTGCTTGTCACAGTTTAAACAAAAGCGAACCTTTGAAAGGCCCATTCATGGGTCAGATTGGTTCGATCATGAACAGGGAGCAAATTGCCGAGTCTATCCTTAAACCGAACGCTTCCATCTCTCAAGGTTTCGCTACCGTGATGATTGAAGCAAAAGGGGACAAAAGTTATATGGGCTTTGTGACCTCTGAAACCGCCACTAGGGTGAGCCTAAGAGATATCGCAGGACAAGTGAGCAATATCAAAACCTCCGACATTATTTCGCGTAAAGAGATGGAAACCTCGATGATGCCTGCTGGCATGGCAAATTCACTTTCTTATGAAGAATTTGCCGCGCTGATTACATTTTTATCTCAACAAAAGAAGTAATTTATTATAAAACCAATCTTACTGAATCAATTTGAAAGGCAATAAGCTATTATCTTTAGATTGAATCAGTAAGATTTATAGGCATTGGATACTCAACGGCCATCTTAAGATTTAAATTTAAGTAAATCTTGATATTCTTCCTCATATCGAGTGGTTACACCTATTTTTGACAACTTTACTTCGAGGCCTTCCAAAACTGATTTCCTATACTCCCAAAGCTCGAAGAGGTCTCTGTTATTAGAATATTAAGCTGGCTTTTAATCGTTCCCAAGCACGTTTTCCATGTTATCAAAGTGCTCATCGATATTCGCAAATTTTTCGTCTACCAAAGTTTTACAACCTCATGTTTGCTTTTACCAAGTTCAACGAGAGATAGAACTGTAGTTTCTAATTTGGTTAATCTTTCTTTCGACTCACTATTTTTTAGCGCCGGAGAAAACCATTTCTCCAACGTTTATATTCTGTTGAATTCTATTCTCAGTTGGCGGCTTTGGGCATTGATAGCCATCACTGTAGGCACAATAAGGATTATAAGCTTTATTGAAATCTACCTTAATCCTATCATTAATGATGTCTTTTCTGTTCAAGTCAATGTACCTTCCACCGCTATAAGTATCTTTCCCATTCGTGAAATCCGTAAAAGGCAAAAATAAGTAGTCCTTAAAATCTGCAAGTTGAGACAAAACGATACTTTTGTAAATAGTCAACTCTTGAGGCTTGCCGTTTAAAGTAAACTTTAAACGCGCATAACGAATATATTGTTGTGGATTACCACTGTAATTTGACATCAAAAAGGGTGTTTCCTCTGTAAGCAATTCAATCTTGGCATTAATTGCATAACTGCTATCTGCTTTGAAGAAGCTGAGGTTGATTAAATCTTCCTTTTTGAGCGGTGACCCCGTCTCTTCTGAAAAAGCATTCTTATAAGCCTCCCTATACTTTTCTATTTCTGTTTTGAAGTTCTGGGAAAATGAAGAAAAAGACAATAAAAGTAAGAATATTAAAAGTGGTGCTTGTTTGAAAATGTTACTATGAATTTTCATCATTCAATAAATGTAACAAAGATCAGCTAAGTTTCTCGATCAGTTCATTAAGGAGTTCTTTTTACCGCTTATTGATGTGTGTTGCACCTTCCGCATAATTGAACTCCCATTCTTCATCTACTTCCGGAATGGATTAAACATTACAGACCGAGGTGGCCATTCAAATTCAAACACATTACTCTTGACGGCCCACGGGGATGCACCAACAAAAACTCAAGCTCAGTGCATCTTCTGAATAACAAAATGCCAAAGCTCCTTTTCATATTGTTATAATAAGAACGATCAGTGATGGTTGACTATTTTTTGGAAAATGCCTTGATAATCTTCTTATAGATTTCATTGTTTGGATAAGCACCCATGAATTCCATTGCACCCGGACCATAAGCAAATAACGGGACCATAATATTCGTGTGGTCATCCGTGCTAAAATTGCCACGTACCATTCCTGTTTTTGCTGAAGCATCTAATAATGACAAACCGCCAGTCTCATGATCTGCAGTAACAATAACTAGGGTCTCGCCATCTATATCAGCAAAATTAAGCGCAGCGCCAATTAGGTTGTCGAAATCAAGTTGCTCTGTGATTACGAAAGGCAGGTCGTTTGCGTGACCGCCATGGTCAATTTGCGCTCCTTCTGCCATGATAAAGAAACCGTTTTTGCTAGTTGATAAGAGTTCGATCGTCTTTAGTAGTGAACTTTTGAGCATCTCTCCTCTACCATCCAGTTTTCTCCTTGTTACCGAATCCTCCAGCAAAACCAATTGCTTACCAGAACTTGTTTTTTGAAAATCAGATAAAGTTTTTGAATAGTTAAACCCTTTGGCTTTTAAGCTAGACATCAACCCTCTGTCTTTATTATCAGTGAAGCTTTTTCTATTTGAACCCACCAAGATAGAGATTGGACTGTTGACCAAATCAGCAGCAATTTCCTGAGTCAGAGATCTTTCATTTTGATGGGCGTAAAATGCAGCAGGAGTCGCGTCAGTGACGTCACCACTACTTATGATACCGCTTACGATACCTTGCTTTATTAATACTTCCGGTAAGGCTATTAATTTTTTTCCATTGGAATCAACAGATATGTACCGGTTATTGGTTTTTTCGCCTGTTGCCATTGCCGTTGCACCCGCTGCAGAATCTGTGAAATCTGAATTCACCGCCTCTGTCCTTGATAAACCCAGGTGTTTAAAAGTCATTAGATTGGAATAGCCGAAGTTTGCAGTAAGACCAGCTTGAATTTGCGCCAGCCCCATTCCGTCGCCAATTAAAAGGATAACATTTTTAGCCTTCTTTTGTGCTCCATCTGATTTGTATGACGGTTTGTAAGGTTGATAGGGCTTAGTGTTCTTGTATTCAAGTTTTTCACGACCGCTATAATAAGCTTGAAGCTTTTCCGGATGATCAGTTCCTATCCAGTCGGCGCCTATATTTTCCAGTTCTTTCCAAGTATTGGGATTGTCTTTAGTGCCCCAAAAACGAAAAGGCTTATTCCATTTATGTGCAATTGCGATGGCATTTTTAAGTTTAAGCTTGTCTACAGGCGTTGGTGTCCCCTTTCCATTCCAGACTGTAAACGCAGCGATACTTTCACTTACCATACCTACTCTTTTAAGTTCTCCATCGGTGTAGGTATTTGTAGTACGACCATCGAAGTTGATGTAATCGGGGTAGTCCTTGAAGTTGGCTGCTGGTGGTACATCGCCGCTGATCAGAATTTGCACCGCATTTCCATTTCGCTTGGCATCGAATACGTCCAAGTAGGGTTTAAGATCAGTAATCAAAACCGCTAATACCTGTTGGGAACCGGCTTTGATGTCGATCAGCAATTGCAGTTTCTTGGTTTTATCTGCATAAGGTCTGCCCATATTTTCGCGGAATACCTTTGAAATGGGTTCCAAATATAATGTTTTGATGTCTTTAGCCACATCGGTATCTTCCTCATTATGGGCTACCAGCAGTTTACCATTCTTAAGATATACATCGGCCTCTACGGAACCCATGCCTGCATAGTACGCCTGGTAGAAAGGAAAATTCTGATTGTAGTCATTGTGGCTGTGTCCGAAATTTTCGGACTTTTTAACTTGCTGTGCACTTGCAAGAGTGCTAATTGCTAAAAGTGCAATAAATAGTATTTGTTTCACAGTACAAAGATATTTCCCAAATGTTAGTTTTAAATTTTCTCAGCATTAACAAACCATAAAATTAGTTGAAAAAATTTATCCGCCTTAACAATATGATAATCTAAAGCTAAATTTTCTATAACCTAACTTGTATAGCTTCGAAGTTTATTAAAATTTAATTTATGAAAAGAATAGTACTATTTGGTTTTCTGTTGACGGCCTTGATTAGCTGTAAGAAAGATAACGCGGTAATTACCGAGCCGGAGTTTTTTGTGAATGAAGATGCCGCTACGTTTGCTGAAACAGCTTCGTTTGATGTAGGCGAAACAGGTGCTGCAGAGATCACAGCCTTTGACCCGATTACAAAAAAACTTTTTGTAGTTAGAAATGAAAATGAAGGTCTTACAAATCAAGTAAATCAGATTGAAGTAATTGATTTTAGCAATCCGTCAGCAATGAAATCTATTGGCTCCATCACAATGCGTCCTTTTGGTGGTGCGGTGAACGGCGTTGTCGTTTATGAAGGAAAACTTGCTGCAGCAATTCAATCAACTGATAAACAGGCGAATGGAAAAGTGGTTGTTTTCAAAACTAGCGATTATAGTAAAATTGCTGAAGTTATTGTAGGCGCTCTGCCTGACATGGTCACATTCACGCCAAACGGCAAGTACATCTTATCAGCTAATGAAGGTGAACCTAACGCCGCATATACTAATGATCCTTCTGGAACTGTATCTATCATTTCGGTAGCCGACAATTACTCAGTAGTGACCATTGACTTCTCCTCAATGGCTAGTCAGCAAGCAGATTTGAAATCTAAAGGTTTTAGAATCTTTGGAAAAGATGCCTCCTTCGTAAAGGACGTTGAGCCGGAATACATCACCATTTCTGAAGATTCAAAAACTGCATGGGTAACTTTACAAGAAAACAATGCAATCGCAAAGATCAATATTGAGTCCAAAAGCATTACAAATATTTTTCCTTTAGGCTTTAAAGATTATAGTCTGGCTGGAAATGAAATTGATCCAAGTGACCTTGATGGCGGCATTAAACCAGCAAAATGGAATGTTAAAGGTATGTATTTACCTGATGCGATCACTTTACTCGAAGAAAATGGAACGCCATATCTTTTCACCGCCAATGAAGGTGATGCAAGAGAATATGATGGTTTCTCTGAGATATTACGTGTTAAAAACAAAGATATAAAGTTAGATGCGACTGCTTTCCCGGATGCTGTCACTTTAAAATTAGATGCCAATTTAGGAAGGTTAAACGTCACTACGACTCTTGGTGACAAAGACGGTGATGGAGATCTTGACGAATTGTATTCTCTTGGATCCCGTTCATTCAGCGTTTGGAATGGCAACACAGGTGGCCAGGTTTTCGATAGTAAAAATGAGCTTGACAAACTTTGCTTTACTGCTGGCGTGTATGACGATAACAGAAGTGACGATATATTTTAGCCCCCAATAAGTTCGGAGTGTTATTTTAAATTTCAAATAATACATTTGAAACATGAAGTACAAGAAATGGAGTCTGGCAGACAAGCTGGAAATCC
>Ga0209512_1000645_pt1 | contig 53871 bp, 52 predicted proteins | sample frozenSSSSmetaG_FD_184142 | JGI IMG/M metagenome (GOLD analysis project Ga0209512, IMG submission 184142) | Glacier valley bacterial and archeal communities from Borup Fiord, Nunavut, Canada, to study Microbial Dark Matter (Phase II) -... | ecosystem: Environmental > Aquatic > Freshwater > Ice >...
CATGCTCTCGCAGTACCTCGATTACCAGCGCGAGACGTTGATCGCGAAGACCGAGGGCCTCACCCGCGAGCAGCTGGCACAGAAGCATGCTCCATCGGAGCTCACACTCGCGGGGCTCCTCTATCACCTGGCGCTGGTGGAAGAGGACTGGATGGAGGTGCGCTTTGCTGGCCTACCCGATCGAGAGCCCTGGGCCAGCATCGACTGGGATGCCGACCCGAACTGGGAGTTCCGCACCGCAGCTCAGCTCGAGCCGGTGCAGTTACAGGGTCGCTACCGCGAAGCATGCAATCGGAGCCGGGACGTCGTATCCAAATCGACAGGCTTGGATCAACTGTCGGTCAAGGCGCTACGTGACGGGCGCCACTTCTCGCTCCGATGGGTGCTGCTACATCTTGTCGAAGAGACCGCCCGCCACATTGGCCACGCAGACTTACTGCGCGAAGCGATCGACGGCATGGTCGGCGAGTAACGAACCGGGACGCGAGAGTTGTTGATCGACGATCCGCTTTCGGAATGGTGAGGCGTCCCGGTGAAGGTTCCGCTGCGGGTACCTGAGGTGCTGCCCGGGGATCGTCCGGCCAGCGGGCCCTTTTGCCCGTGGTTTCATGTGCAGGCGGCCTCAAGTGAGGCGACGAATAGAACTGCGCGGAGGTTTCCCGCGGGTCAACGCGACTACTTCCCAAACGGGTGTCACCGGGCCTACGATGTGCCCATGAGTAACTCAACCAACGCTCACCCTCGGCTTTCGTCGCGCCTCGCCGCGCTCTCGCTCTTGACCATCGCGTTAGTCTTTGGCGCCTCTGCGGCACCCGCCACTGCCGCAGCACCGCAGCGTTGGTCTACCTTCCAATCGAGTGCCGACTATGTCGCGCTCGGGGACTCGTTTACCTCCGGGCAGGGAGCACCGCCCTACCTGAGCGGACCATGTTTGCAAAGCAAATACGCGAGCTACCCCATCATCACCGCGACTCTCAGTACCTACAGGTTGGTGGCGAACGAGTCATGTTCCGGAGCAAACACGGGTGCGGTGATTGCGCAACTGGGCCAGTTGCCAGACAGGTTGAAGCGGCCCGGTTCGCCCGTCCGCTTGGTAACGCTGACAGTGGGCGGCATTGACGCCGGCTCCAATCAGGTCGTCGCGGCCTGCACGCCCGATCCGACATCCGCGACCTGTCAGGCAGCCATCGTTTTCGCCGGGGGGCAGTTGTCGTCGCCCAGCCTCGGACTCAGTCTCGCCGCAACATACCGGGCGGTGGCGGATGCCATGCCCAATGCCAAGATTGTGGTGTTCACCTACCCGCACCTGTTCAACGACAATGTGTCGCAGTTGGGTAACGCCGTCAATTCCGCGACAGATGCGCTGAACACGACCATCAAAGGTGCCGCAGCCGGTGTGGCGGGCGTCGGCAAGAACATCCAGGTCGTCGACGTGACACAGGAGTTTGCGAACCACGGTATCGGCGCGAGTATCCCGTACATCAGTTTCGACCCGTCCAATGTGACCGCGCAGGCCAATTTTCACCCGAACGCGCTCGGCAACTCGCTCGGCTACTTCCGGGCGCTACTGAACGACCGCGTGCTGGGGTAGTGCGGAGGCTGAAGCATCCCGGTAAAGGTTCTCCTGCGGACACTCGAACGACCTCGGTGCTGCGGGACGCAGGATGTCGATTCGATCGGACTGATGCCTGGTGTCGGCAAGGCGCGGATCGCGCCCGGAACCCGGCACCCCGTCGAGCTACAAGCACTCGATCGACCCGCCGCTATCTGTTCTTTCGGATGACCCGTGTCCGAAGCTCGACGCAGGTCCACGCGCTCGACGGCTACTCGCCATCCAGGACGTTCGGGTCGTCTTCCGCATTGGGTGCGTGCTCCTCGTACTCGGGAGACGCCTCGAGGGGTTCCGAGCCTTCGGGCCCGGCGTAGTGGCCGGTCGGCTTGACCGGCTCGCCGCCGACAGCATCATTCGTGACAAGTTCGTCCGGATCGAACGGTTCACCCGGATAATCGAATCCTGAGACGCTTGCATCTGAGTTCATCTTTCCCACAGACTCTTCCCGTTGGATCCGCCAGGCAGATGGACCCGAGCGTGTTCTCGAGAGCGCTCGTGTTGGCCTCCGGAAAGACGATCATTCGAGTGTGATGCCGGTCTCGGCTGACACTGACCCGGCCGAGGTCCACCCCAATCTCGAATTTCAGACGCACCCAATAGAGTAGGGCTCTTCAGAGCCCGGCAAGTGTCGATTCGTGAGACCCACGAGGAATGAGCCGCCCGTCATGATCGAATTCCAGGACATCTCAAAGCGGTTTCCGGATGGCACCCTCGCTGTCGACGACTTCTCCCTCGTGCTTCCCTCGCACAAGGCGACGGTATTCGTCGGGTCGTCCGGCTCAGGCAAAACAACGCTGCTCCGGATGATCAACCGGATGATCGACCCGACCGCCGGTCGCATCCTGATCGACGGTGAGGACATTTCCGGACTGAATCCGGTGTCGCTTCGCCGACGGATCGGCTACGTTCTTCAGGCCACCGGACTCCTCCCGCACCGGCGGGTGGTCGATAACATCGCCACGGTACCGCGGTTGAACGGTGTGCCGAAGCAGGCGGCCCGCCGGGACGCGCTCACACTGCTCGACACGGTTGGACTCGACCGATCGCTCGCAGAGCGGTATCCAGACCAGCTCTCCGGCGGCCAGCAGCAGCGCGTCGGAGTTGCGCGCGCTCTTGCGAGCGACCCGGACATCCTTCTCATGGATGAGCCGTTCGGGGCAGTCGACCCGATTGTGCGGGCGGAACTCCAGGTCGAACTCAACCGCTTGCAGCGTGAGCTCGGCAAGACCACGGTGTTCGTCACACACGACATCGACGAGGCGTTCGCGATCGCCGACCAGGTGGTGATCTTCCGCACCGGCGGTGTGATCGCGCAGGTGGGGACTCCGGCCGAGATTCTGGCAAACCCAGCGGACGATTTCGTCGCGACATTCATCGGTGCGGACAGGGGAAAGCGCACCCTGCATCTCCAGCATCGCGAGGGGGACAGCGCGACCCTCATCGTCGATGGGGACGGGCGGCCCGCGGGAATTCTCGGGGCCGATCGATGAGGGAGGATCGATGGGCTGGTTCATCGAGAACTTTGGCCTGATCTCGGGGCTCACTGCCAATCATGTTGCACTCAGCACTGTTCCGATTGTGCTCGGATTCGCGATCGCTCTACCACTCGGCTGGATTGCCAACCGGCGGCCGGCCCTGCGGTCGGTCGTGATCAGCGGCGGAAGTCTCCTCTACACGATCCCCTCCCTTCCGCTCTTCGTGATCCTGCCCTACGTGCTCGGGACGAAGATCACCGATGACCGGAACATCGTCGTAGCGCTGACCCTCTATGCGATTGCGATGATGGTTCGCACCGCGGCAGACGCTCTCGCGGCCGTGCCGGCGGATGCGATCGAGGCCGCCACAGCCATGGGGTACTCCCCCTGGACCCGATTCTGGCTGGTGGAATTTCCTCTCGCTGGCCCGGTCCTGCTCGCGGGCCTTCGCGTAGTCTCGGCAAGCACGATTGCGCTCGTCTCGGTCGGTGCGATCATCGGTTCAGCGAACCTCGGCTACCTGTACACGAACGGCAAACAACGCGACTTCCTCGAGGAGATCATCGTCGGAATCGTGGCGAGCCTCGTCATCGCCCTCGTCTTCGACGTGGTGCTCGTTCTTCTCGGCCGGGTGCTCATGCCCTGGACGCGGCGGGATGGCTGGATCCGGCGCCGGAGTGTCCTTCCCGTCGGGCAGGTGGGCTGACCCGTGCAATTCTTTCTGGACGCCTTCCGCTGGCTGTTGGATCCCGCAAACTACGTCCCAGGAGCTCAGAACCCTTTTCCAATCCAGGATCGGATCGGCGAGCACCTGCTCTACACGGTCGTGTCGGTGGTGATCGCAGCAAGCATCGCGCTTCCGCTCGGTTTCTATATCGGACACACCGGGCGCGGCCGCCAGTTGGTGATCGGATTCACCGGTGGGATGCGGGCACTCCCGACACTTGGCCTGCTGATGGCCCTCTTCGTCATCGTCGGGGCGACAGTGCCGTTCACGCGGGCCGCGTTCGTTGCCTCGATAATCGCATTGGTCATCCTGGCGATCCCATCCATTCTGGCCGGCGCGTATGCCGGCATTGAATCGGTCGACAGCCAGACGGTGGATGCCGGACGCGCGAGCGGTATGACCGAGTTGCAGGTGCTCACGCAGATCGAGATACCGCTCTCGCTCCCGCTGATTATCGGTGGTGTCCGTGCATCCGCGCTGCAGGTGATCGCGACCGCCGTGATCGCCTCGTACATCTCGCTCGGCGGTCTCGGATCGATCATCTCGAGCGGTATCGGACTCAACGACAACAATCGCATCCTCGGCGGCGCCATTCTCGTCACGGTCCTCGCGCTCGTGGTCGACGGGATCTTCGCGCTCGCCCAGCGCCTGACCAGGAGACGTGGATCCTCCGACACGCGCGCGCAGAAAACACACGTCCGCGGCCGGTCACTCGGACCGGTCACGGTGGCGGAAACTCCCGCCGACGAAGGGAACAACTAATGTTCGCAGCAAACCGTAGAGCACGGATCGCCACCGCGGTCATCGCAGCAGGATCGCTCCTTGCACTGGCCGGGTGCGCCACCTCCGACCCGACCGGCACTTCATCGACCGACTCCGCGAAAGGGTCGAAGATCGTCGTCGGCTCATTCGCCTTTCCCGAAAGCGAGATCCTCGGCAACATCTACGCCCTCGCCCTCGAGAACGCGGGTTACTCGGTCGAAACGAAGTTCAATCTCGGACCGCGCCAAACCACGATTCCTGCACTGAAGGACGGGTCGATCAACCTCATGCCGGAGTACAACGGCAACCTGCTGTTCTTCTATGACACGAAGAACACCGCCCGCACCACATCCGAGGTCAACGCCGCGCTTGCGACCAAGGTGCCGAAGGGGTTCCGCGTGCTCACCTCATCCACGGCCGAGGACAAAGATGCCTACGTCGTCACCCAGGAACTCGCAAAAAAAGAGGGGCTTGTTTCCATCGGCGACCTCAGGAAGATTGAACCGTTCAGTCTGGGATCCAATCCACAGTTCGGCGAGCTCGGGTACGGCATTCCCGGCCTGAAGTCGGTTTACAAGATCAAGGATGTGACGTTCGTACCAATCGAGGACTTCGGCGGACCAGACACGGTGAAGGCTCTCGTCGACAACGCGGTGCAGGTGGCCGATATTTACACGACCTCTCCCGATCTCGTCGCGAAGAAGCTCCTGGTGTTGAAAGATCCGGAGAGCCTGATCGCTGCGCAGAACGTGCTGCCGTTGCTCAACTCGAAGATCTACAGTGCGAAACTCGCGAAAGTGCTCGACCGGGTTTCGGCCGCTCTCAGCACCAAGGATCTGATTGCGCTGCGGGACCGCGTCGAAGGATCGGAGAAGGCCCAGGCCGCAACGGCAGCGAAGGACTGGCTCACGAAGAACGGCCTGTTGAAATAACCGATTGCGGGGCGTCGTCCCTCGCTGACCTGCTCGAAATCCTTGGTCGTGATCCTCGGTCCCGCTCACGGACGTGCCACCCGCGAGCCCGGTCAGCTATTCCCCTAACCTTCCGTCGACTAGTACATTTCATTCGATGACCTACCCACTGACGACGTCCAGACTGTCCATCGCCCCGCTCGGCGCCGATGATGCGGCCGGATTCGTTGCCTACCGGCAGGATCCTGATGTTGCTCGCTGGCAAGGATGGGAGCCTACCTACAGCGACGTGGAAGCAGCGCAGCTGTTCGCGTCCCAGCCGTCTGCCGACCTTCCTGATCGTGGAGGATGGCTCCAACTCGCCATTCATGATCTCGGCTCCGGGAAACTGCAGGGCGACGTGGCCGTCCATGCCCTGACCGACCTACCCGACACCTTCGAAATCGGAATCACCCTCGCGCCCGCGAGCCAGCACCAGGGTATGGCTACCGAAGTACTCAAACGAATGCTCGATCACCTCTTCACCACCGCAAACGCTCACCGGGTCACAGCCAACTGCGACGCCCGCAACAGCCCCGTCGCTCGACTCCTTCGCGGCGTCGGCATGAGGAAGGAGTCCAGCCAGATCGACGTCGAATTCTTCAAAGACGAATGGATCACCCTCGACGGATACGCCATCCTTCAAGCAGAACACGCCGCCCAAGGTAGAGGCGCCGTCCACTTGTGAACTGGGACTGGTCCGAAGTACTCGCTGAGGGTTCGGCTTCCATGCCGACCTCAACATAGCGACGGGTGACGACCTGGACAGTAGGGTTACGTGGATGAGCGCTCTCCATGACATCGACAAAGAGAATGCCCCCGCGGTGCTCCCCGAAGGGATCCTGCTGTGACCGCCGCCTGGCCCGTCACCGACGGCGTCTTCTCGCTCGGTGACCTCGACGTCGAACTCGGCGGAACGATTCAGGATGCGCAACTGACGTGGCAGTCGCACGGAACGCTGAATGATGCGCGCGACAACGTGATCGTGTATCCGTGCAGCTACACCGCGACGCACGACGACCTGGCCTGGCTGATCGGCCCCGACGGTGTCCTCGACCCGACCGAGTGGTTCATCATCGTGCCCGATATGTTCTCGAACGGGTTCTCGTCGAGCCCGTCGAATACCGATGACTACCCGGCTGCGGTCACGATGGCCGACAACGTCCGGGCCCAGTACCGCCTCCTGACGGAGTTCTTCGGCGTGACGCGAGTCGCGGCCTCCTACGGCTTCTCGATGGGCGCGGGCCAGGCCTACCACTGGGCGGCGCTGTTCCCGGAGTTCGTTGAGCGCGCGATCGTGGTCTGCGGGAGCAGCCGGACGTCGATCCACAATCGTGTCTTTCTCTCGGGGCTGCTCCGCATCCTCGAGGCGGCGCCGGAGCACCTGGGCGGTGGACGCTTCAGCGCCGAGCCGGCCGCGGCGCTCAAGGCATTCGGGCACGTCTACGCCGGCTGGGGCCTCAGCCAGGACTTCTACCGTGAGCGCCTGTTCGAGACGGCCCTCGGCGCGCCCGACCTGGAAACCTTCCTCCGCACCGATTGGGAGGAGGCATTCGGCGAGAATCACGCGGCGAACCTCTATGCCGGGGCGGTCACCTGGCAGGAGGCCGACATTAGCCGGGGTGCGGTGTACGAGGGCGACCTCGCCGCGGCCCTCGCCGGGATCCAGGCCCGCGTCCTCCTCATGCCGAGCGAGACCGACCTCTACTTCCGCGTCGCCGACAACGAGGTCGAACTGGAGCACCTGCGTCACGGCAAGCTCGCTGTCATCCCGAGCATCTGGGGCCACCGTGCTGGAAGCCCCGCCGGCATCCCCGACGACCTGGAATTCATGACGCGCCACGTGCGGGAGTGGCTGGCGTCCTGAGCCGACGGCGGTCACGGCAGTGCCCGGGCTCTGGGCGTCGATGGTGGGCGAGGTGTCGAGGTGTCGAGGATCAGTGTCTCCACCGAGACGGTGTGAATCCCGTAGCGGTCATCGCGACGGGAGCCTCGATCGTCACCTCTCCGACTACGTTGGCCGGTGTCACCCGTGGCGCCGGCATCCTCGTCGAGTCAGTCGATCGGAACGAACCGATCAGAGCGCTCTTCGGCATCCGTTCCCTTCCTCTGGCTCGTTTACTCGGCAGGGAGGAAGATGCTGTTTATGACGTTCACAGGGTTTGGCGCCGACGCCAGCGGTTTTCTGTCCGGCTTGGCGGAAGACAACACGAAGACGTTTTTCGAGGCGCATCGTGACGAGTACATCGCGAGCATCCGGCAACCTCTCGAGGATTTGCTGGGCGAGGTGCAGGACACATACGGTCCTGGTCGGGTGATGCGCCCTAATCGGGATGTTCGGTTCAGCGCGGACAAGTCGCCTTACAAGACCACGGCGAGCATGTGGGCGGGCGACGTGGGCGGGGTGTACTTGAGCCTGAGTGCCACCGGGCTCGAGGTCGGTGGAGGGCTTTACGATCCCAGCCGCGACCAACTGGCCAGGGCCCGCCACGCCATTGCCGGCCGACCGCTAGTCGCGAAGCATCTCGGCGACATCCTGGGCGAGCTCACGCGGGACGGTTTTGTTGTGGCGGGGCCGTCGTTGAAAACAGCCCCGCGTGGCTTCGAGCGGGACCATCCCGCAATCGAGCTGCTCCGGCTGAAGCACTATGCGGCCGTGAAACGGCTTCCTCCGGGGGCGGCACCGGATACGATCCGAGCAACGTGGACGGCAGTCTTGCCTCTGATTACATGGTGCTCGAAGAACGTCGGAGCCGCGATTTCCGGGTCATGATGATCTGGGAGTCGCGGGAACCGCGCACGGGCCCAGGCTCAGCTCGTGGTCTGCTCCACCGTCGAAGAATGCGAGATCCGCTTTCCGAACGGTGAGGCATCCCGCTGAAGGTTCGATCTGGGGCGCTTCGGGTCGCCGCCAGACACGCCCGCGGGGGCGGTCGACGGCATCCGTCGATCGCCCCCGCGGGAGTCGTGCTGTGCTGGGAGACGTCGCTTTGGGCGTCTACCCGCGCGTCAGACTATTGAGCACGCCGCACGAGACGGGGTCGGTCGCCTCAGCCGGCAGGCTGGGGTCAAGCTCGCTCGCGCCCTGGGGCTGACTGAAGCTGTAGGCGCCATTGCCGTCGTAGTCGATCCCGTGGATGACGACGACACCCTTGCCGTCTCGGACCGCGTCGGCAATCTCCTTGGCCGTGCCCGTGCCACCGGAGTAGCCGGTGCCGGCGACATCAGTGAAGTCGATGTTGTCGCGGCTGTAATTCAGGACGCCACCGATGGCCAGCGGGAAACGCGAGACAGCGAGGCTACTTGCGGGAGTGGTGTCCCCGGTCGTGGTGAGCGAGACCGCTATCGGACCGTACGCCGGAGTGCCCTCGACCGTGTTGAGGCGGCCATCGCGGTTCGAGTCGTCCATGGCGAGAGTCGGGCACTCATGGCGTGCCTGTGCTCCGAAGTGGATGTGCTGGGCGTGCGGCGCGTCGGGCGTGAGCCCAGTTGCGTGGGTTTCGACGTGCAGGATCTTTTGGTTTCTCACCACGGCTGAGGCATTGCCCGTGGCCCCGGACCCGTTGAGCGGCTTCAATTGAGCCGTCAGTGTCACGGTCTTGTCCTGCCCTTTGTTGGGGGACTGTTCGTGCGCCACCGCCGGCGCCATGGCGAGCGAGGTCAGGATAAGCGCGGCGATACCGCTGGTAGCGACAAGTGTGCGTCGGGTGTGCATGAGGTACTCCGATCGATTAGTTGGACGAGAAACCCCGTCCTGTGACGTATAGGACTCTCGTAGTCTGAAAAATTGGTGTGAGTAATTAGTTCCCTGCAGTGCCCGCTCACACGGAAGGAGCACTGTGGAACAGGGTGGTGAATCCGGCTGACGGGTCTTCCGCCCACTGCTCATTGTGGGTCGAGGCGTGCACTGCAGGGGATGGTGCGTCGATAGCTCCTGTCGGCCAGCGCGGCTGAAGTCGCCCTGCACTCATCACGCGCCTGGCAGGTCTTCGAGAAGTCGTGTCAAACTCCGGTTCGTGCCGGCGTGGTCGATGAGTTCGATCGGCCGTCGGTGTGACGCCGATCCGCAGACCTTACGGCGCGGTGTCGATCAACGCGTCGAGGGCCTTGAGGTCATCGGACGAGATCGTGAAGTCGACGTCGGCGTTCTCGATCATGCGGCCGGGCGTCGTCGTTTTCGGTAGCGGAAGGATGCTTTTCTCCAGCAGGTAGCGAATGCAGATCTGGGCCACCGACTTCCCATACTTCGCTGCGATCCCGTGCACGTTCTCATTGTCGAGGATCGCGCCCGTGGCGAGGGGCGAATAGCCTTCGACCAGGATGTCTCGTTCGCGGCAGTAGTCGACCGTTTCTTTTTGCGTGTAGCCGACGAAGTAGCGGATTTGGTTTGCGTGGGGTGTCACGTCGGTCGCAGCGATCAGCGACTCGAGGTCAGCGGGGTCGAAGTTCGAGACGCCGATGGAGCGCGAACGGCCGTCGGCAAGAATCTTCTCAAATGCCCGCCACACCTCGATATTCCCGTCTCGGCAGTCCTTCCCCATCTCTGACCAGGGCCAGGGGGCGTGAATGAGATAAAGATCAACGTAGTCGAGGCCCAGAGCCGAAATCGTCGTCTCGAAGCTGACCTCCGCCTCGTGGCGGGTCTTGACTTCGGCCGGCAGTTTGGTGGTCACAAAGATCTGGTCGCGTGGGATCCCGCTGTCGCGAATCGCCCGGCCGACGCTCGGCTCGTTGCCATAGGCCCGCGCGGTATCGATATGGCGGTAACCTGCATCGATGGCGGCGGCGACTGCGTCGTAGGCCACCGGGCCGTCGGGGATCTGCCACGTGCCGAAGCCGATGCGGGGGATTTCGACACCGTTCGACAGGGTGAAGGTATCGGTCACTGCAGGCATGGTTTTCTCCCTTTGAGGACTGCGCGAGCACGGTTTCGACCGCCCTGGCTGCACGTTCCCGGACGTGCTTACAAGGAGAGTGTAATTCGAGGGCAGCATCGGCCGATAGGGATAGGTCTGCCACGGTTCGTCGTCTATCGATCCGTCGACGATGATGTCCTCCCACCCCGACCCGTTACTTGCGCGCATCGGTCGAGCGTGTAAGCGTTGGAGGATGACTGTGCTCGGCGCCGTGTTCCTCCCGCAGCTTCCGCCAGAACGACTGCGGGACGTCGCTGTCGCGGCGGATCGCGCCGGACTCGAGGAGTTGTGGCTGTGGGAAGACTGTTTCCTCGAGGGCGGGTTGACGGCAACGACCGCGGCACTGGCATGGACGGAACGACTGCGGGTCGGGATTGGCCTGCTGCCCATTCCCCTGCGGAATGTCGCAGTGACGGCAATGGAGATCGCGACCGTTCAGCGATTGTTCCCTGGTCGATTTCACGCCGGCGTGGGCAGTGGAGTGCCGGATTGGATGGCGCAGGTGGGCGCTGGAGTCTCCTCGCCGCTCACCCTGATGCGCGAATACGTGCCCGCCCTGCGCTCCCTGTTGCGAGGGGAGGAGGTCAGTGTCGAGGGCACATTCGTGAAGCTCGATCGGGTCAGGCTCGACTGGCCGCCGAGCGAGACAGTTCCGATCTTGGTGGGAACCGGAGGGCCGAAGGGCCTCGCGCTGTCGGGAGAGCTGGCAGACGGCACGATTCTCACGGGAGGAACTACCCCTGACGGTGTGCGCCACGCTCGCGCTCAGATCGACGAAGGACGCGCACGCGCTGGCCGAACGGATGCCCACCGGGTGACCGTTTACGTGCTGGCCGCGACCGGCCCGGGAGCGCTCGCCCGATGGGAGGCAGAGTGTCGCCGCTGGAATTTCGACCCCTCAGACGATGTCGGAGTCGCTGGGGACGCCCCCGCGATCGCCGCCGCCGTGAAGCGATGGGCGGATGCCGGCGCCGATACGGTGGTGTTCCAGCCGACTTCCGACGACCCGGATCCCATCCGGTTTATCGAGTTCATCGCGAGTGAGGTGCGACCTCTCGTCGACGCGTGACCCTCTGGACGCGGTGACCCTCAGATCACAGGCGCGGCAGAATTCGATCGGACTCTCCTCGCCACCGTATTCGCTATCGATTGTCTCGTGACCTCGTCGGGCAAGCTCGGCGAGCTGTTTGAGCTCGACACCGGGCACACCAGCTACCGACGTGTGAGCCATTTGGTTGGCGTATCTCCGGCCCATCCGGGTTGCCCGCATGCCGGACGGCAACGGGGACGCGGAGCGGTTCAGTCGTCCGATCGGCAACTGTCCGTGCAGGCCATTGACCGCCGCGAAACTGAGAGTTGAGCCTGACTGACTCAAGTTGCGGGGAATCGACTTGACAAAGTTATCCACAGGTTTCAAACTTGAGCATGTGGGACTCAAGTCTCACCCTGAATCCTAAAAAACAGACCCCACGCAGCACCGCACAAGCAAGGAGAAAGAGCATATGGCTCGAGCAGTAGGTATCGACCTCGGAACCACGAACTCCGTCGTCTCGGTTCTCGAGGGTGGAGAACCCACCGTCATCACCAACGCCGAAGGATTCCGCACGACGCCGTCCGTCGTCGCCTTCACCAAGGATGGCGAGGTGCTCGTCGGTGAGACGGCGAAGCGTCAGAACGTCACCAACGTCGACCGCACCATTTCGTCGGTCAAACGCCACATGGGCACCGACTGGACCGTCGACATCGACGGCAAGAAGTACACCCCGCAAGAGATATCGGCGCGCATCCTCGCCAAGCTCAAGCGCGACGCCGAGCAGTACCTCGGAGAGGCCGTGACCGACGCCGTCGTCACCGTGCCCGCCTACTTCAACGACGCCGAGCGCCAGGCCACCAAAGAGGCCGGCGAGATCGCCGGGCTCAACGTGCTGCGCATCATCAACGAGCCCACCGCGGCCGCGCTCGCCTACGGTCTCGACAAGGGGAAGGAAGACGAGCTCATCCTGGTCTTCGACCTCGGTGGCGGAACCTTCGACGTCTCGCTGCTCGAAGTGGGTAAGGACGACGACTTCTCCACCATCCAGGTGCGCTCCACCTCCGGCGACAACCGCCTTGGCGGAGACGACTGGGACCAGCGCGTCGTCGACTACCTGATCAAGCGATTCAAGGACTCGACCGGCGTCGACGTCTCCGGCGACAAGATCGCGAAGCAGCGTCTCAAGGAGGCCTCGGAGCAGGCGAAGAAGGAGCTCTCGAGCTCCATGAGCACGAGCATCCAGCTGCCCTACCTCTCCCTCACGGAGAACGGCCCGGCCAACCTCGACGAGACGCTCACCCGCGCCAAGTTCGAAGAGCTCACCGCCGACCTGCTCGAGCGCACCCGCAAGCCTTTCACCGACGTCATCAAAGAGGCCGGAATCAAGGTCGCAGATGTCGCCCACGTCGTGCTCGTCGGCGGATCGACCCGCATGCCCGCCGTCGTCGAGCTCGTCAAGAAGCTCACCGGTGGCAAGGATCCGAACAAGGGCGTCAACCCGGACGAGGTGGTCGCCGTCGGCGCCACCCTCCAGGCCGGCGTGCTGAAGGGCGAGCGCAAGGACGTGCTGCTCATCGACGTGACCCCCCTGAGCCTCGGAATCGAGACCAAGGGAGGCATCATGACCAAGCTGATCGAGCGCAACACGGCCATCCCTACCAAGCGAAGCGAGACCTTCACCACCGCGGATGACAACCAGCCGTCCGTGGCGATCCAGGTGTTCCAGGGCGAGCGCGAGTTCACCCGTGACAACAAGAATCTCGGAACCTTCGAGCTTCAGGGCATCGCACCCGCGCCGCGTGGCATCCCGCAGGTCGAGGTGACTTTCGACATCGACGCCAACGGCATCGTGCACGTGTCCGCGAAGGACAAGGGCACCGGCAAGGAGCAGTCGATGACGATCACCGGAGGCTCATCGCTGTCGAAGGAAGACATCGAGCGCATGGTGCGCGAGGCCGAGGAGCACGCTGCGGAGGATAAGGAACGCCGCGCGACCGCCGAGACCCGCAACACCGCCGAGCAGCTGGCCTACTCCACCGACAAGCTCATCAAGGACAACGCCGACAAGCTTCCGGATGACGTGAAGTCAGACGTCCAGGCCGATGTCGACGCCCTCAAGAGTGCCCTGGCCGGCGACGACGAGGCAGCAGTGAAGACCGCTTTTGAGAAGCTGAGCGAGAGCCAGCAGAAGCTGGGAGAGGCGATCTACTCCCAGGAACAGGCCGCAGCATCCGCCGAAGGCGCCGCCGAAGGCGAGCAGGCACCCGCCGCAGACGACGAGGACATCGTGGATGCCGAGGTCGTCGAAGACGAGCCCGATGCGACCGACAAGCCGGATTCCACGAAGCCCAAAGGCAAGAAGTAGCGCTGATGGCAGCCAACAAGAATCCGAAATCCGGTAAAGGGTCCGGTGACGATGAGAAAGCCAAGGCGGAGGCTGCGGCTGCGGCCGAGGGCCTGATCGAGGCACAGGGCCCGGATGTCGAGACGTCGTTCACCGACGACGATCTCGCCTTCCTGGCGGGAGGCTCCGACACTGCGGTGAACGGCCAGTCGGCGAAAGATTCTGCGGCGGAGATCCTCGGCGATCTCAAGCGCGTGCAGGCCGAGTTTGCCAACTACCGCAAGCGCGTCGAGCGCGATCGTGAAGCGAACCGGGAGGCGAACATCGCCGAAGTGGTGAAGTCTTTGCTCCCGGTCCTCGACGACCTGTCGCTCGCCGAGGCCCATGGTGATCTCACCGAAGGGCCGATGGTCGTGATCGTGGCCAAGCTGCGCGCGAGCCTGGAGAAGTTCGGGCTCACCGTTGTGGGGGAGAAGGGCGACGTGTTCGACCCTCACCAGCACGAGGCGCTCGTGCAGCTGCCGACAGCGGGGGTGACGGTCAATACCGTTGCCGACGTGATCGCACCGGGCTATAAGCTCGGCGAACGCCTGCTGCGACCCGCCAAGGTGGCAGTCTCGGTTCCCGCAGAATAGAAGCGTTCATGCTGATCGAGTAGGTCGCACAGTGACAGTATCGAGATTCGGTCCCGATACGGCCGCCAGAGCGACCTACTCGACCAGCGACTGTGCACGAGCTACCTACTACTCGATCATTGCTCTCGACCATCGCACCTGTAAGAAAGGAGGCGCCTGTGGCCAGCCAGGACTGGTTTGACAAGGACTTCTACGCCGTTCTCGGCGTCTCCAAGGATGTTTCCGCGGCAGACCTCAAGAAGGCCTACCGCAAGCTCGCCCGCAAGTACCATCCGGACTCCAACCCGGGCAACGCGGCAGCCGAGACGAAATTCAAGGAGATCAGCGAGGCGCATTCCGTGCTCGCCGACGCCGAGCAGCGCAAGGAATACGACCAGATGCGTGCCATGGGCCCCGGTCGCGCACGCTTCACCTCTGGAGCTCCCGGCCAGAGCGCCGGCTTCGAAGATGTCTTTGGTGGCATGTTCGGCCAGGGCGGCCAACGCGGCGGCCAGCGCTCCGGTGGTTCGGGCGGTTTCGACGACATCTTCAACGGAATGTTCGGCCAGGGCGGCTACGGCCAGTCCTCCGGCGGATTCCGCGGAGCAGGCGGTCCGACGAAGGGCCGCGACCAGACCGCGGGCACCACTCTCGACTTCCTCACGGCCATCAACGGCGACACCGTGAAGCTACAGCCCGCGGAGGGCAAGCCGATCAGCGTAAAGATTCCGGCCGGCGTGAGCGACGGGCAGAAGATCCGTCTCAGAGGCAAGGGGGAGCCGAGTTACGACGGCGGCCCCGCGGGCGATCTGACCCTCACTGTGACCGTGCGTCGGCATGCTGTATTCGAACGCGACGGACTCAACCTGCGGGTGGATGTACCCGTCACCTTCACGGAGGCGACTCTCGGCGCGACCATCGAGGTGCCCACTCTCGGTGGTGACCCGGTGAAGCTGCGGGTGGCCGCGGGAACACCATCCGGTCGCGTCCTTCGTGTCAAGGGACGTGGTGTCACCACCGACAAGGGCATCGGCGACCTGCTGGCGACCGTGCAGGTTGCTGTTCCTGCCTATCTGACCACCGATGCTCGTGAGGCACTCGAGAAATTCGCCTCCCTGCAGCCGGACGAGAACCCGCGCGCCGACCTGATCGCCAAGTCGCGGGCCTGAGCGGAGAGGCACAGCCATGGAAGCGACCGATCCCGTCTTCGCGATCGCGATCGCGGCCGAACTCGCGGGGATGCATCCGCAGACGCTGCGCCAGTATGACCGCCTCGAGCTCGTGATTCCCCGGCGAACTGCCGGGCAGTCCCGGCGATACTCGATGCGGGATGTCATGCAGTTGCGCGAGATCGCCCGGCTCGGAACCGAGGGAGTGAGCCTGGAGGGGATCAAGCGGATCCTGCAGCTCGAGAACCAGGTGGCCGCCCTCGCGGACCGCGTGCGGGAACTCGAGCATGCGCTCGCCGACGAGCTGCTCTCGCGTCCGGGTAGCCGCGTCTTCGCCGGAGGCGGATCCGGCGAAGTGGTTTCACTGCGGGCCGGGACGCGCGCCCAGCGCAACACTCAACTCGTGGTCTGGCGACCACTCGACCACGCTTGAGGCACCGACGATGACCGACTTCCTCCCAGCGTCTTCAACCATGTTGGTGAATGCTGCCAGTGCCTGACGTCGACCTGGGTCGCCTGCGCCGCTGGCCCGACCTTGAGGCACCCAACCTGTTCGCGGTGGATGCGAGTGACCGACTCATTCTGGATGAGGCATCCGACGCCGTAGCAGCTGCCCCCGCCGGTACCGTCGTCGTGATCAACGACCACTATGGTGCGCTCGCCATCGGCGCGGCCGCGAATCTCGGGGCCACGGGAGTGCGCGTGTTCCAGGATGCCCTCGTGGGCGAGGCCGCGCTGGCGGCGAACGCTCGAGGTATCACGACCGAACTGCGGAGTCTGCCGCTCGGCCGCGAGTTGCTCCTGGGAGCCACGGTCGTGCTGCTGCAGGTGCCGCGCTCGCTTGCCGAGCTCGATGAGATGGCTGGCGAGATCGCTCGCTCGGCAGACCCCTCCGTTGTCGTCTTCGCCGGTGGACGCATCAAGCACCTCTCCCTGACCATGAACGGCATTCTCACGAAACACTTCGGCCGGCTGGATGTCTCTCTCGCCCGCCAGAAATCGCGAGTGCTGATCGCCCGGGAGCCTCTCGCCGGGGACAGCGAGTTTCCGGTGCGCGAGTACAACAACGAGCTCGGCCTCTGGGTCTGCGCCCATGGCGCAGTCTTCGCGGGAGCGAGGCTCGACCTCGGCACTCGGCTGCTGGTCTCCGTGCTCGACGGCGCGCGTGCCGATGCTGCGACCGCCATCGATCTCGGTAGCGGCACGGGTATCCTCGCGGCCTCGCTCGCCCGGTCGCGTCCCGCACTCTCGGTGATCGCCACCGACCAGTCCGCCGCGGCTGTGGCATCCTCCCTCGCCACCATGCAGGCGAACGACCTCGCCGCCCGTGTCTCAGTCGTACGGGACGACGGACTCAGGTCGCAGCCCGACGCGAGTGCCGACCTCATCGTGCTCAACCCGCCATTCCACGTGGGAGCGACGGTGCACACCGGCCTCGCCGATCGCATGTTCCGGGATGCCGCCCGCGTGCTGCGACCCGGAGGAGAGCTCTGGACCGTCTACAACTCGCACCTCGCCTACCGGCCGACACTCGAGTCGGTGATCGGCTCCACCCGCGAGGTGGTGCGCAACACCAAATTCACTGTCACGTCGTCGCGACGACGCGTGCCCGCATCCGCTGGAAAGAACGCGAGTCGCCCCGACTCGCGCGTGGAAAGGTAACACGAATGGCCAACCTGCAGGGTGCCCCCGCCACCGACGAAGACCAGAAGACCGCTCTCGAGAAGTACGGCGTCGACCTCACGGCCATCGCGCGCACCGGCAAGCTCGACCCGGTGATCGGTCGCGACGCCGAGATCCGCCGCGTGAGCCAGGTGCTCACCCGCCGCACCAAGAACAACCCGGTGCTGATCGGTGAGCCCGGTGTCGGCAAGACCGCGGTGGTCGAGGGGCTCGCCCAGCGCATCGTGGCCGGGGACGTGGCCGACTCCCTCAAGGGCAAGCGGCTCGTGTCGCTCGACCTCGCCGCCCTGGTTGCTGGCGCCAAGTACCGCGGAGAGTTCGAGGAGCGCCTGAAGGCTGTGCTCAAGGAGATCAACGACGCCGACGGTGAGATCATCACTTTCGTTGACGAGCTGCACACGCTCATGGGTGCGGGCGGCGGCGAGGGGTCGGTGGCAGCGTCCAACATGCTGAAGCCGATGCTCGCGCGCGGCGAGCTGCGGCTCATCGGCGCCACCACACTGGACGAATACCGCGAATACATCGAGAAGGATGCCGCGCTAGAGCGCCGTTTCCAGCAGGTATTCGTCGGCGAGCCCTCTGTCGAAGACACCATCGCTATCCTGCGCGGGCTCAAGGAACGGTACGAGGCGCACCACAAGGTGGCCATCGCCGACACTGCGCTCGTGGCCGCCGCATCCCTCAGCAACCGATACATCAGCGGACGTCAGCTACCTGACAAGGCGATCGACCTCGTCGACGAGGCGGCCAGCCGCCTCAAGATGGAGATCGACTCCTCTCCGGTCGAGATCGACCAGCTCAAGCGTGCGATCGACCGGATGAAGCTCGAGGAGCTCGCCCTCAAGAAGGAGAAGGACGCCGCCTCGAAGGCGCGTCTCGAGAAGCTGCGCAACGAGATGGCCGAGATGCAGCAGAAGCTCGACGGTCTCAACGCACGCTGGACGGCGGAGAAGGCCTCCCTCCAGGGCGTCGGAGACCTGCGGATGCGCCTCAACGACGCTCGCATCGCTCTCGACCGCGCCATGCGTGAGGGCCGCTACGAAGATGCCTCCCGCCTCGACTACGAGGTCATCAAGAAGATCGAGCGTGACATCGCCGCCGCGGAATCGGTGGAGACCACCGGACCCCGCATGGTGAATGAGCAGGTGACCGAGGAAGACATCGCAGCCGTCGTGGCCGCCTGGACCGGCATCCCGGTCGGTCGTCTCATGCAGGGTGAGACAGACAAGCTGCTCAACCTCGAGAACGAACTCGGCAAGCGCCTGGTCGGCCAGAAGCCGGCGGTTCGTGCGGTTGCGGATGCGGTGCGCCGAGCACGCGCGGGAATCGCCGACACCGATCGGCCGACCGGCTCGTTCCTGTTCCTCGGCCCTACCGGTGTCGGTAAGACCGAGCTCGCCAAGGCTCTCGCCGAATTCCTCTTCGACGATGAGAAGGCGATGGTGCGCATCGACATGAGCGAGTACAGCGAGCGTCACTCGGTCGCGCGACTGCTCGGCGCCCCTCCCGGGTACATCGGCTACGAACAGGGTGGCCAGCTCACCGAGGCCGTGCGTCGACGCCCCTACTCTGTGGTTCTGCTCGATGAGGTGGAGAAGGCACACAGCGGCGTCTTCGATGTGCTGCTGCAGGTGCTCGACGATGGACGGCTCACCGATGGACAGGGCCGCACCGTGGACTTCCGCAACGTGATCCTGATCCTCACCTCCAACCTCGGCAGCCAGTACCTGGTAGACCAGACCCTCAGCGCCGACGCGAAGGAGGATGCCGTCAACGCGATGGTGCGACAGGCCTTCAAGCCGGAGTTCCTCAACCGACTCGACGACATTGTGATTTTCAGCGCTCTCTCGAAGGATGATCTCGCCCAGATCGTGGAGCTCTACATCGACCGGCTCACCCGGCGGCTCCAGGATCGCCGACTCGACCTCGCGGTGACCCCGGATGCCCGCAGTTGGCTCGCCGAGCGCGGCTACGATCCGATCTACGGAGCGCGTCCGCTGCGTCGGCTGATGCAGCGTCAGATCGACGACAAACTAGCGACGGCGCTGCTCAGCGGCGAGATCCGTGACGGGGATGTCGTGGTGGTCGATCTCGACTCCGAGACCGATGGGCTCAGTATCCATCGAGGGGAAGCGCCGCCAACGGCGTAGCCCCACGTTCTTCGCCGGCCCGGCTGTTAGCCTGATGCGCGATGCCAGAATCCCGCACGATCGAGTCACCGACCGCACCCGCGAAGGCGAGGGCCACCCACTTCCTGCCGCATGTGCAGGGACTCCGGGCCGTCGCGGTGATCCTTGTCGTGCTCTACCACTTCTGGCCGGGGCGTCTCTCGGGCGGTTATATCGGCGTCGACATCTTCTTCGTGATCTCCGGGTTCCTCATCACCGGGCAGCTTGCGCGCGAGCTCGAACGAACGGGACGCATCGCGCTGCCCACCTTCTGGGCCAAGCGAGTGCGGCGGCTGCTCCCGGCATCCGTCACGGTGTTGATCTTCGCGACCCTCGCGACCCTGTTCATCCTGCCGTTGTCGAGCCTCGCCGACTCACTGCGGGAGATCCTCGCGAGCACCTTTTACGTGGAGAACTGGTCACTTTCCCTCGGGACGGTCAACTATCTCAGCTCCCACGACGCCACCGTCGCGCAACACTACTGGTCACTCTCGCTCGAGGAGCAGTTCTACATCTTCTGGCCGTTGCTGCTCCTCGGGGCCACCTGGCTCGGGGTGAAATTCTTCGCTCGCCGCAAGTGGGTGGCGATGATCGGCATCGTCGTGGTCGTCAGCCTGATCTCTCTGATCGTGTCGCTGGCCTACACGCACACCAACCCGGCCGAGGCGTTTTTCGTGACGTTCACGCGGGTGTGGGAGTTCGGGGCCGGGGCCGTCCTCGCCCTGCTGCCGAAGTGGCGGCCGCGCGGGTGGCTGTGGCCCAACGTGCTCGGCTATGCCGGTCTCGCGGTGATCCTGATCACGAGCTACCGGTACGGCCCGACTACCCCGTTCCCCGGCACGGCCGCCATCCTGCCGGTGCTCGGTGCCGTCGCCGTGATCGCCTCTTCTCGCGCCGAACGCTGGTGGGACATCGGATCGGTGCTCGGAGGGCGCCCGCAGCGCTTCATCGGGGACATCTCGTACTCGGTGTACCTGTGGCACTGGCCGCTCATCGTGATCGCGCCCTTCATCCCGGGATGGGGGCTCGACGGCATCAACCGTGTCATGCTGCTGCTCGCTTCCTTCGTGCTCGGCTGGCTCACCAAGCGATACATCGAGGATCCGGTCCGCACCTGGACTTTCCTCATCGCCCGCAAGCCGCGCGCAACCTACGTGTTCGCGCTGTCGCTCATGCTCGTCTCCACCCTGTTCGTGGTGGGTGTCTTCGCCGTCCAGAATCCCAGGTACCAGGCTGCCGCGACCCAACTGAAGTCGATCAGCGCGAATCCGCCCGACTGTTTCGGCGCCGAGGCATCGGCCGACTGCCAGAACCCCGAGCTCGCCAACACCGTCATCCCCAGCTCGGGTTTCGGCAACGCCGACAAGCCCGGCCACGACGAGTGCTTTGTGCAGCTCAACGAGTCGGCGGTAAAGGCATGCTCGTTCGGCTCGACTGCGAAGGGGGCACCCCGTGTCGCGCTCATCGGCGACAGCCACGCCTACCAGTACATCGAGACCATGATCGCGCTCGCCAAGACCAACGGCTGGGCACTCACCACCTATCTCAAGGGCGCCTGCCCGTGGAACACGATCCCCATCGGGGGACCGAGCCTCGCGTTCACGGACTCCTGCAAGGCCTGGCTCGGCAACCTCAAAACCACCCTCGCGAAACAGCCCGCCTTCGACGCCATCTTCGCGACAGCGCTTCACAACACCCCCTACGTGACGGGCCACCCCGTGGGCAGCGGCGACGCCGAACGGCTGATCGCGGAGGGCTTCTCGAAGGCCTGGACCCAGGCGAGGGGCGCCCCGATCGTCGCGCTCGTGGACAACCCGGACTTTCTCTCCGACCCGAACAAGTGCCTACGACTGAATTCCGCGAAGGACTGCACCGAGTCGCGTAAGGCCGTCTTGAACAAGACCGACCCGATCGGTATCGCGGCTGCCGCGAGCGGAGTATCCCTCCTGGACTTGACCGACAGGTACTGCGACGCGAAACTGTGCTTCAGCGTGGTCGGCGGGGCAAACGTCTACCGCGACCGGGATCACCTCACCGTCACCTGGACGCTCACCATGAAGAATTTCATCGGTGATGCGATCACGGCGGCTCTCTCCCGTCCATAGCGTCGCGTGCGTAAGCACCGGCGTCCGCCGACATCGGTGTTCAACGGCGCTCGGCCAGTGAATTACGCTGGATTCATGCGTGCAACAGTTATTCATGGCGAAAGAGACATCCGCCTCGAAGAGGTTCCCGATCCCCAGCTCTCCACCGGCGGCGACGCGATCGTCAAGGTCGTCGCGGCCTGCGTGTGCGGGTCGGACCTCTGGCCCTACCGTGGGGTGACCCCCACGAAGCATCCACACCGCATCGGTCACGAGTTCGTGGGACTCGTCACGCAAATCGGTGCCGAAGTCTCGAAAATCCGAGTCGGTGACTTTGTGATTGCTCCTTTCTACGACTGCGACATGACCTGTGTGAACTGTCTCAACGGCGTCAGTACCTCATGCCTCAACGGCGGCTGGTGGGGAGCGGATGACCGCATCGGCGGTTTCGCGGACGGCGCCCAGGGCGAGTTCGTGCGTGTGCCGCACGCCGACGGGACTCTCGTCGCCACGGCGGAGCAGCCGACCCCGGAGCAGATCCCGGGCCTTCTCAGCCTCGCCGACGTCATGGGCACAGGGCATCATGCGGCCCTTTCCGCGGGCGTCACGGCCGGCGACTCGGTTGTCGTCGTGGGGGACGGTGCGGTCGGACTCTGTGCAATCATCGCGGCCAAGCGACTCGGGGCCACCCGCATCATTGCGATGTCGCGCCACGCCGACCGCCAGGCGCTGGCGACCGAGTTCGGAGCCACCGACATCGTCAAGGAGCGCGGTGATGATGGTGTCGCCCGGGTCAAGGAGTTGCTCGGCGGTGTGGGCGCGGACCGAGTTCTCGAGTGCGTCGGCACCAAGGAATCGATGGACCAGGCCATCCGCTCTGCCCGTCCCGGAGGTCGAGTCGGGTACGTTGGCGTGCCGAACGGCGGCTCCGAGCTGCCGATCCGCTCGCTCTTCGGCGGCAACATCGGTGTTGCCGGTGGCGTCGCTCCCGTGCGCAACTACATCGAAGAGCTGCTGCCCGAAGTACTTTCCGGTGCCATCAACCCCGGCCGGGTCTTCGACCTCGAATTGCCGCTCGCCGAAGTTGCGGAGGCCTACGAGGCGATGGACGACCGGCGCGCGGTGAAGGTGCTTCTGCGACCGTAGCGGACCCGCCTCCGTCCTCCCCCTCCGTCCTCTCCGTCCGCCTCCGTCCTCCCCCTCCCGTCGGTGGCCGCCTCCCGTTTTTACTACCGTCCCCCTGTTGAAACAGCGGTGTGGTGGTAATAACGGGAGGTGGTTCGGGAAAAAAGGGGAGGTGGGGCAGGGACGCGGATCGCGGGATGCGGCGGGACTTACGCGCCCAGTTCCTCCACGATTGCGGCGACGAACGCGTCCACATCGGCTTCCGTCGTGTCGAACGCGGTCATCCAGCGCACCTCGTTCGCCGCCCGGTCCCAGTCGTAGAAGCGGAACTTCTCCTTGAGCCTGTCGGCTGACTCGTGGGGAAGTACGGCGAACACTGCGTTTGCGGTCGTCTTCTGGCTGAACGAGAGGTTGCTGACCCGGCCGTCAGCGATTGCGTCCTCGAGGGAGCGACGTAAATGGCCGGCCATCGCGTTGGCGTGGTTTGCGGAGCGACGGTAGAGGTCGTCGGTGAGCAGCGCGACGAGCTGTGCCGAGACGAAGCGCATCTTCGACGAGAGCTGCATATTGAGCTTGCGCAGGAACAGGAGTCCCTCCGAGATATCCGGGTTCACCACCACGATGGCCTCGCCGTAGAGCAGCCCGTTCTTGGTGCCGCCGAAGCTCAGGATGTCCACGCCGGCATCTGTCGTGAAGTCACGGAAGGGGACCTGGAGGGCCGCGGCTGCATTCGAGATGCGCGCGCCGTCCATATGCAGCACCATGCCCTTCGAATGGACGTGCTCGGCGATGGCCCGCACTTCATCGACGGAGTAGAGCGTGCCGAGTTCTGTCGTCTGTGTGATGCTCACGGCGAGTGGCTGCGCACGGTGCTCGTCGCCCCAGCCCCAGGCCTCCCGGTCGATTAGCTCGGCGGTGAGCTTGCCGTCTGGGGTCGGCACGGTGAGCAGTTTTAGGCCGCTGACACGTTCCGGGGCACCGTTCTCGTCCGTGTGGATGTGCGCGGTGGAGGTGGCGATTACGGCCCCCCAGCGAGGAAGCACGGATGTCAGCGCCGTGACATTCGCGCCTGTCCCGTTGAATACGGGGAAGGCCTCGGCCTGCTCGCCAAAATGCTCCTTGATGACCTCCTGGAGGCGAGCGGTGTAGGCATCTTCGCCGTAGGCGATCTGGTGGCCGCCATTGGCGTCGGCGATTGCGGCGATCACTTCGGGGTGGGCTCCCGCATAGTTGTCAGAGGCGAAGCCGCGGTAGTTCGTGTCGTGGATCCTGGTCATTGACCCAGTCTGCCACCCGTGGGTTGTGCGTCCCCGCCGGTCAGCGGGCCAGCGCCTCGCGCAACTTCACTCGGCCGCCCATCCGCAGCAGGGAGTTCTCGTAGATGCGCGCGCCGATCATGATGACGAACGCCGTCGAGACCAGCAGGACCGCAAGGGACAGCACCGGCTCCCACCATTGTGCAGTACCGAGGAAGATGCGCATCGGCATGCCCACCGGGGCCGAGAACGGCACGTAGGACATGATGCCGAGCACGATCGGATTGTCGTTGAAGATGATCACGAGCAGGTACGGCACCATCACGAGCATCGTGACGGGTGTGGTGACCGCAGCCATATCCTCCTGGCGGGACACGAGGGATGCGGCGGACGCGAAGAGCGAGGCGAGCAGCACGAACCCGAAGGCGAAGAACACCACGAACCAGATGATCGATGGGCCTAGGGTGCCGAGCAGGGCGGACTGCCCGGTGACGAGCAGCCCCATCCCGGAGAGGATCGCGATGAGGGCGATCTGGCCGAAGGCGAGGATGCTGTTGCCCAGCACCTTGCCGGCGAGCAGGGTGCGCACCGGGATCGTCGACATGAGGATCTCGACCACGCGGGTGGCCTTCTCCTCCACGACGCTCTGCGCGATGGTGGACCCGAAGGTCACGGCGGACATGAAGAACACCAGCCCGAAGCCGAGGGCGACGACATAGGTGAGCAGCGGATTCTTCTTGGAGGTGTCGAGCAGTATCACATCCGGCGCAACGCTCACGGCCGCGATCACCGCAGACGGTGGCGAATCGAGCCCGATCACGGTGATGCCGAGCTTCGAGACCGTGGAGTTCGACACGATGGCGGCCTTGACGGCTCCCGATCGGACCAGCTTCTCCGCCTCGGCGCGAGTGTCGACATCCGTCACTGCGAACTGCGGAAGGTCGGGCAAAGCGTTGACCACCGAGCGCTGCACGGCGATCTTGGTCGGCTCGGCAATCGCGCTGACGACGCTGCCGATCACGATCGATGCAAGCACCCCGAGGAGAAGGATGCCCGTGGAGATGAGAAAGGCCCTGCTGCGGAGCCGCATGGTGATCTCCCGGTTCGACACGAGAAGGGTGCTCTGCAGGAAAGTGGGGGCGGCGGTGCTCACTGGATGACTTCCCGGAAGATCTGGGCGAGGGATGGATGTCGCGGGGCGAACCGCTGCACGGTACCGTCCGCGATGGCGCGTTTCAGTACCGACTGGGCGACCGCGGCATCCGCTGTCTCGAAGAGGGCGTGGCCCCTGTCGAAGTCGACGACGGTGACACCGGGCTGATCGCGGAGCCAGCCGAGATCCCCGTCCACGTCGAGTTCGTAGCGGTCGTGGCCGTATGCCCGTTGAAGCTGCTCGCGCGAGCCACTCGCGCGGATCTCGCCATTGGCGATGATGACGAGGTCGTCGCAGAGGCGCTCGACGAGATCGAGCTGGTGGCTCGAGAACAGTACGGGCGCGCCGTTGGAGGCGACATCCTGCAGGACCGTGAGCACGGAGTCCACCCCGAGCGGATCGAGCCCCGAGAAGGGCTCATCGAGCACCAGCACCTCGGGTTTGTGCACGAGGGCGGCCGCGATCTGCGCCCGCTGCTGGTTGCCGAGCGAGAGGCTGTCGACGGTGTCGTTCGAGCGGGCGGCGAGATCGAGTCGCTCGAGCAGGCTGGTCGTGCTCGCGGCGGCATCCCGTGCGGTCATGCCGTGAAGCCGACCGAAGTAGGTGATCTGCTCGGCCACCTTCATTTTGGGATAGAGGCCACGCTCCTCGGGCATGTAGCCGAAAATGCGCCGGTCGTCGGCGGTGAGTGTAGCCCCGCCGAGGCGCACCGTGCCCGAGTCGGCGGAAAGTACCCCGAGGATGATGCGCATCGTCGTGGTCTTGCCGGCACCGTTCGCCCCGACGAAGCCGGTGATGCGGCCCTCGCCCACTCCGAAGCTCACCTCGCGCAGTGCGGTGCGGCCGCCGTATGTCTTGGTCACCGTGTCGACCTGCAGCATCGTGATCCCGTCTCGTGTGATCTCAACCGTACGAGATGCTGGAGGATGCCGGGACGCTCCGGTGGGGCGGGTCTCGATACGCTCGCTGGGCTCGCTACTCGACCAGCGGGGCTGTTCGTCGGTCGAGTAGGTCGCACAGCGACCGTATCGAGACCGGCCGCTCTAGTCGCGCCCGGTCAGCCCCGCCGTCGACTCGATCACATCGGCCATCTTCTTCGAGAGGGCCTCGTAGAACATCGACAGTGGAAACTCGTCGGGAAGTACGGCATCCGTGAACCCCCTGGGCGGGCCGTCCAGCGGAAGGTCACGAGTCACCCACAGCGACGCGGGGTGCGGCGTGAGCGTCGCTGACACCAGCTCATAGGCCGCGAGCCAGTGCGCGGTCTTCGGCCGGTCTATCGAGCGCCAGTAGAGGTCGTCGATCTCCCGCCCGAGAGCAATGACCTGCTCCGGAACATCCGCCCAGTCGATGGTGAGGCGGGTATCCGTCCAGTGCAGCACGTGGTGCTGGTGCAGCCACGCGAACAGGAGCTGGCCGCCGACCCCGTCGTAGTTGCGCACGCGGGTGCCGGTGATCGCAAAGCGGAAGATCCGGTCGAAGAGCACCGCATACTGCACGAGCTTCGCGTGGTCGCGCGTCACGTCGTCGGTGTCTTCGGCGAGTTCGAGCCTCACTGCCTCCCGGTACGCGGTGAGGTCGCAGCGCAACTCTTCGAGTGAGTACAGGAAGTACGGCATCCGCTGCTTGATCATGAACGGATCGAACGGCAGGTCGCCGCGCATGTGAGTGCGGTCGTGGATGAGGTCCCACATCACGAAGGTCTCTTCGGTCAGGTGCTGGTCGTCGAGTAGTCGCGCCGCGTCCGCGGGGAGCTCCAGCTTCGTGATGGCGGATGCCTCCCGCACGACCCGACGGAATCGAGCCGCCTCCCGGTCGGCGAAGATCGCTCCCCAGGTGAAGGTCGGCACCGTCCGCATGGCGATCGTCTCGGGGAACAGCACCGCGGAATTGGTGTCGTAGCCCTCGGTGAAATCCACGAAGCGGATGGGTACGAACATCGCGTTCGAGTAGTCACCAGCCTCGAGGGCCGCGACGAACTCCGGCCAGATCACCTCCACGAGCACGGCCTCGATCAGCCGATCGGTGCTGCCGTTCTGTGTGTACATCGGGAACACGACGAGGTGGCGTAACCCATCCACGCGATCGCGCTGCGGCTGGAAGGACTCCAGCGAGTCGAGGAAGTCGGGCACGAGGAATCCCTCGAATGCCCAGCGCTCGAAGTCGATCGCCGCGGCAGTGAGGTAGACCGCATCGTGCGGGAAGACCGGCACGAAGGCGCGCAGGTGCTCGACGATCGTGGAGACAAGGGAACGGGCATCCGCGTGATCGCTGTCGTTCGGGATGCTGCCGTCCTGCACCTGCAGCGGTCGCAGCGCCGAGACGGCGGCCTTGAGCCCGAGCCAGGTTTCGCGAGATTCGATGGGAGCGGCGTCGCCGTCTTCGAGGACCTCAGGCTCCCCGACGATTGCGCTCTGAGATGATGATGTTGCGAGTGACACGGTTCGACCTCCGATCCGAAAGGGAAACGATGAGATGACGCGAAATGCGTCTGCTTCGAGGGTATCTGCGCGATCGCGCCGTTTGGTTGTCATTAGCGCGGGAAAGTTGCACAACTGGGCGGTTCTGGCGCACGATGCGCGCGCACGACCAAATGCCAGAGGGACACGTCAGCGGACTGGTCATTCGGGCGACCAGTCCGCTGGATCGCCTGGGTATGGGGCGACGGGCCTAGAGTTTCGCCGTCATCACTCGATTCGGGTGGAGTATCGAGGGGGTGTTCCTGACGGAGAAACCGCGTTCGCACTTTCATGCGCAAACACACGCTAACAGTATATTGGTCCTCCAAAAGGAGGACAGAACCCCCCCTTCGGGGCAATGCCGCTAGCTGTCGGCGGCCTCGGCCTCCAGGGCTGCAGTGGGCACGGAGATGAGGCCGAGCATCCGCAATGCGCCCTGCGCCGCGGCGCGGTCGTGGTCGCGGGCCGCAGCGATCAGCAGCTGATGGGACTCGCTCAGCGCTCGGAAGTCGAGGTAGTCGGGCAGGTACAGACTGCCGAGTTGGATGAGGTGCACAACCGAGTTGATAGCGCGCACGAGCGCGGGATTACCCGACAGCGTCACCAGGTGGTTGAAGAATCTGGCGTTGGCCATCGCGATCTTCTGCGGCGCAAGCTCAGCAAAATGCTCCTGCACAAGCTGGGGATTGTCCCGCATCTCGGCCATCCGCTTCGGGTCGAGAGCCCAACTCACATGCTCGAGAAAGTGCGCGTGGTCGGCGCGCATGTCGGCCACCAACTCCGGTGTTGCGAGCGGAATCACCTCGTTCACGAGCGCGCTGTAGAGGGCCACCCAGACAACCATGGCATCCGCCGTCTGTTTCGGGCTCACGAGGGCGACTCGCGTGAACCGGCTGGCGGATGCCTCGATGATGCCGATCTCCCGCAGCCGCTGGAGTGCCTCTCGCACGGGTGTGCGCGAAACCCCCAGCTGCTCGGCGAGCTCAGAGTCGCTGATGTGCTGGCCCGGGAGGAGGCGACCCTCGTGCACCGCCGACAGCACACGCTCGACTACGAGGTTGACCACCGGGCTCGTCGCGAAGGACGATTTGTCAGCGGTATCGCCGGTGGGGGATGTTCGGAAGTCGTTCACCCTTTGACCATAGTCGCGGTGCCGCGCCGGATTGGGCAGAACACTGCCCGGCCTGTAACCGGCGTGGGAGGATCGGCGCTAAAAAATCATCGGGCGATCGTCGTCTTCTTCCTCATCGAGATCGAGGTCGACGACCACGGGCACATGGTCGCTCGGCCCATCGCCCTTGCGTTCGTTGCGGTCGATGCTCGCCGCCGTGACCAGTTGGGCGAAGGCGGGAGAGCCCATGATGAAATCGATGCGCATTCCCTCATTGCGAGGGAAGCGGAGCTGCTGGTAGTCCCAGAAGGTGAAGCCTTCCGGGACACGGGGGCGCACGACATCCGCGAGCCCGATCGTCTCGAACTCCGCGAAAGCCGCGCGCTCCGCAGCCGAGGTGTGGGTGCTGTTCGTGAAGTCCCAGCTTGGCCAGACATCGGTGTCGAGCGGGGCGATGTTCCAGTCGCCCATCAGGGCGAGCGGAGTGTCGGGATGCTGGGCAAGCCAGGCTGTCGTATCGGAGGCGAGTTTGGATAACCAGTCCAGCTTGTAGACGAGGTGCGGGTCATCGAGGTTGCGGCCGTTGGGCACGTAGAGGCTCCACAGGCGCACACCCTCCACCGTGACGGCCATCGCCCGGGCCTCGAGGGGAGGCCCACCCTCGACGTGGCTCTTGCTGAATCCGGGGGCGGAGGGGAATCCGATTTGCACATCGTCCATCGGCAGCCGACTGGCGAAGGCCACGCCGTTCCACTGGTTGAGCCCGTGAAGTTGCACCTCATAGCCCGCTTCTTCGAAGAGCTGAAAGGGAAACTGGCTCTCCTTGCACTTGATCTCCTGCATGCCGAGCACATCGATGTCTTCCCGCCCGAGCCAGTCGACCACGCGGGCGGCCCGCGTTCGGATGGAGTTCACGTTCCAGGTGGCAACACGCATGGCTTCACTTTAATCGCTCTCCACGACCGGCAGAATCCGCGGTCGACAGCTCCCCCGGCAGAATCGGCCCATCACGAATCGGCCAAGTAGAATCGGGGCCGTGACCGACGCAAGGCAGCAGCTCATCCAATACATCTCCGAGGGAGCCGTGTTTCACGGAGACTTCACGCTCACGAGTGGCAAGAAGGCCACCTACTATGTGGATCTGCGCAAGGTGAGCCTCGACCACCGTGTCGCCCCGCTCATCGGGCAGGTGATGCTCGACCTGATCGCGGATGTCGCGGACGTCGCGGCTGTTGGAGGAATGACGATGGGGGCTGACCCGATCGCCGCCGCAGTGCTGCATCAGGGCGCTGTCCGCGGACTCTCCTACGATGCTTTCGTCGTGCGCAAGGAACCCAAGGATCACGGCCGCGGCCGCCAGGTAGAGGGACCGGATCTGGCCGGTAAGCGCGTGATCGTGCTCGAAGACACCTCGACGACCGGGGGATCCCCGCTCGCCGCTATCGACGCGCTCAAGAAGGTGGGAGCTGAGATCGCCGGTGTCGCAGTCGTCGTCGACCGCGACACGGGAGCCCGCGAGGTGATCGAGGCCGCGGGCTACCCCTATTTCGCCGCCATCGGGCTCGCCGACCTCGGACTCTCGAAGTAGCGAATCGCGCCATGGCCGCTGGCAACGACACCGGACCCCACCCGATCACCTCCCCCTTCGACTGGGGTCTCGGCAGTGCGAGCGTGCCGCCTGCAGCGGTGCCAACTCCCGTTGCGCCCGCCCCACCTCCGCCTCCTCTGAGTGCGCCTGTGCCTGTGCCTGGTGTGCCCGCAGCTGTCGCGCCGTCGCCTGCCGCGGCTGGGCCCGCCATCATCCCGCCGGTGCGACGCCCCGAAACCTACTTCACCTCGGATTCCGACGATGATGTCGATCCTGCCTCGCCGATCGCCCCGCTTATCGATTTGCCTGTCGATTCGATCTTCGTCTCGCCTATCGATTCGCTCTTCGGTGAGACCCAGTTCAAGGACTACGAGGGAGAACCACTGGTCGGTCCGCTGCCGACAGGGCTTAATCCCTTTGCCGGCGCGTTTGCGAGCCCGTCTGCCAGCGCGTCTCCGAGCGCCGCGACGCCGACATCCGCCAATACCTCGGTCATCGAGGGTGTGGCTGTCCCGGTCGCTGTCCCGGTCGCTGCCCCGCCGAGCGAGCCAGGAGCTCCCTTCTCGAAGAACCAGAAGCTGTTGTTCTGGCTGTCGGGTGGAGTGATTGCCCTGCTTGTGCTGGCCATCCTGTTCGTGGTCGGCACGAAGATTGCAGCAGCGCCAACTCCCGCTGCCACCTCGAAGAGCGCGACGCCGAAGGTCGTACCGTCATCCTCGGCCGCCCTGACTGCGAGCGCCACCGGCCCGGCCGCCGCGGGACTGCACCTGTGGAGTGACCTGCGCGGCGGCGAATGTGTCGACCCGTACTCGAACCCCTTCGATCTCAGGTTCACCGTCGTAGACTGCGCCGCGCCGCATCCGGCCCAGATGGTGTTCCGGGGCACGTTCCCTGGCGAGGCGACTGTGGCATACCCTGGGCTCGATTCGCTGCAGTCCCAGATCACCTCGCTGTGCACGGCCCCCGGGGTGATCGACCTCGCGAAGGCGGGTGCGTACAGCGACATCCAGTTCCGGGCGTCCTTTGCGGCGACCACGGAGGAGTGGACCAAGGGCCAGCATGACTACTTCTGTTTCGTGAACCGCTCCGGCGGTGAGCCGATCACCGGCAGTCTCGCGGGCACCCAGGCCAAGTAGCGTCGCAGGCCAGGTGCCGTCGTCCCGCAGCACAAGCTGAGTACAGCATCATCGTGGAACAGGTCGGTCGCGCCGACGATGCGAGGCTGGTCACCGTGGCAAATGCAGGAAGGTGCGTGACGCCTGGGTCACCGCAGACTCAGCTGCAACTTCTGTCACATGGCATCCTGCATTTCGAACGGGGCCGACCGGGCTGGGGCTGGCTCCCGCTGGGCCGGTCAGATTTCGTCGGACTCGATCGGCTCCGGGTCGAGCAGATCGGCGACGCTGTTCAGGACCTCATCGGGATGAAACGGGTACTTGTCGATCTCGGACTGGTTGCTGATACCGGTGAGCACGAGGATGGTATGCAGCCCGGCCTCGATACCGGCGATGATGTCGGTGTCCATACGGTCGCCGATCATGCCGGTGTTCTCGGAGTGGGCTCCGATCTTGTTCATGGCCGACCGGAACATCATCGGGTTCGGCTTGCCCACGACGTAGGGCTCCTTGCCGGTGGCCTTGGTGATGAGGGCGGCGACGGCCCCGGTCGCCGGCAGCGGTCCGTCGGCACTCGGGCCCGTTGCATCCGGATTCGTCACAATGAAGCGCGATCCGGCGACGATGAGACGGATGGCCTTGGTAATCGCCTCGAAGGAGTAGTTGCGGGTCTCGCCGATGACCACGTAGTCCGGCGCGGTCTCGGTCATGATGAAGCCGGCTTCGTGCAGCGCGGTCGTGATGCCCGCCTCGCCGATCACGAAGGCCGAGCCTCCGGGTACCTGCGAGGCGAGGAAGTCGGCGGTGGCGAGGGCGGAGGTCCAGATGCGGTCCTCGGGCACGTCCAGCCCGGATGCCTTGAGCCGGGCACTCAGGTCGCGCGGCGTGAAGATGGAGTTGTTGGTGAGCACGAGATAGGGCTTGCCCTGGTCCCGCCACTGCCGCAGAAGAGCGGATGCCCCGGGCACCGGTTGATTTTCGTGGACGAGCACACCGTCCATGTCGGTGAGCCAGCACTCGATATCGCCTCGGTCGGTCATGCGCCCATAGTACCGAGCGCAGATATCGTGCGGATGACGGGCAGCGGATCGGGGATCTCGATGAGGTCGCGGGGCGACCTACTCGATCACCGGAGCGGCTAGCCTCGAAGCCGTGCCAGAAGACGTGCCAACAGACCTGCCCAACCCGAGCGTCGAACTCACCACCAACGGCGTCGGCCCGTGGAAGGGCCTGCTGCCGACCGAGCCGTTCTACGATCCGGTGCTGCTCGAGAAGGGCGACTCGCGGAACGTCGTCGATCGCTACCGCTACTGGCTCCTCGAGGCGATAGTCGCGGATCTCGACGAGTCGCGGCATCCGTTCCACGTGGCGATCGAGAACTGGCAGCACGACATGAACATCGGATCGATCGTGCGCAGCGCCAACGCGTTCGGTGCCGACACCGTGCACATCATCGGTCGCAAACGCTGGAACAAGCGCGGCGCCATGGTCACCGATCGCTACCAGCATGTGATGTATCACCCGGATGTCGTGGGCTTCGCAACCTGGGCAGCGGATGCCGCACTGCCGGTGATCGCGATCGACAATGTGCCCGGTTCGGTGATCATCGAGACCTTCCCTTTTCCTCCCCGCTGCATCCTGCTGTTCGGCCAGGAGGGGCCGGGTCTCAGCGCGGAGGCTCTTGCCTGCGCGACGGCCATTGTCGAAATCAGCCAGTTCGGAAGCACGCGAAGCCTGAATGCATCCGCCGCCGCAGCAGTGGCGATGCACGCCTGGGTTCTGCAGCACGCGAGCCTCGACTGAGGCCCTCCGCGCTCTCTGTGCGCGGGTCTCCGTGCGGCGTCTCGGCGGGGGTCTTTGTGCGCGTGGTGACGGCCTGGCGGGATGGCGGAGTCCCGTCAGGCTCCGATCGGTGACGGCCGAAGTTCGCGCAGGATGCGGAACCGGCCCTGGCGCATCGCGCCGAGCACCGAGACCGCGAGCGAACCGACCAGCCAGAGCAGCAGCGGCAGGATCGACGACCAGACACTGGCGCTCAGGCCGCCGTACATGAGCTGGCGGATCCCATCCACGGCGTGACTCATCGGCAGCGCCTGATGCAGGGCGGCGAGTGGACCGGGAAGGGTCTGCCACGGGAAAGTGCCTCCCGCGGTCACCAGTTGCACCACCATGAAGACCAGGGCGAGAAACTGTCCAACACTGCCGAGCAGCACGTTGAGCGCGAGCACAATCGCGGCGAAAGTCATCGCCACGAAGGCCATGAAGGCGATGAGCCCAACGGGGTTGGCGACGGGCAGGTGCAGGGCGAGCGTCACCAGGGCGAAGAGCGCGACCATCTGCACGATTCCGAGCAGGGCTGGTGTGAGCCATCCTGCCAGGGTGGTGCGGATCGGGCGCCGAACGGCCGTCAGTGCCCGGCGCGACAGCGGACGCACCAGCAGAAAGAGCGCGTAGATGCCGATCCACGACGCGAGGGCGAGAAAGAAGGGTGCGAGGCCGGCGCCATAGTCGGCCGCCTGGGTGATGGCGGTCTGCTTCACGTCGAGCGGGTTGGCGATGAGATCCGCCGTCGCCTGTCGACCGGCCTCGGTGGTCACGGGCACCTTCGCGACGGCGTCGGAGAGCGACGACGAGAGCATCGAGGATCCGCTCGAGAGTTCGGCTGTGCCGCTGTCGAGAGCGGATGCCCCGCTCGACAGTTCAGCGGCCCCACTCGACAGCCGTGCCGCTCCGGCCGCGGCGGAGTGCACCGCGGAGGAGAGAGCCGGGGCGGAGGCGCTGAGTGCTGCTGTGCCGCCCGCGAGCCGGGCCGAACCCGCTGCCGCTGCCGTGAGGCTCGGCACCAACTGGGCGCTGATGTCCGCGGACACCCGCGAGGTGGCCTGGGCGAGTCCGGCGAGTTGCGCCGTGACCTGCGCGATCTCCGCCGGAGTCTGTCCCGCGAGCGTCAGCGCGTCGATGATCTGCTGCTGCTGGGCGGCCTGGGGCGCCAGGCTCGCCGCGGAGGCCGCGCCCGTCTTCAATGCGCTGGCCGACTGGGCACCGGTCGCGAGCCCACTGGCCAGGGTGGCCGCCCCGGCCGCCAGCTGCGCAGTGGACGACGGCAGGGCAGAGGCCTTCGTGTCGAGCCGGGCAAGTCCGCTGGAGAGGGACGCCGCTCCGCCGGCGAGGGTGGAACTGCCCGAGCTGATCGAGGCTGCGCCGCTCGCGGCCGTGACCGCGCCATCCGCGAGCTTCGTAGCCCCATCGTCCGCCTTCACCAGGCCGTCACGGATGTCGCCGACCGCATTGAGCAGGGCGATGGATGCCTTGCCCCCGACCTGTTTCGCGATCTCGACCCGCACGGCCTCAGCGGCCTGTTTCGCGATCGTGGTGGAGAGATAGCTGTTGGTGTCGTCTGTGATGAGTTGCAGTCGCGCTGACCGGGGTACGTCGCCCGATGCCGAGGCGAGCCGGGTGGAGAAGTCGGCGGGAAAGGCGATGCCGAAGTCGTAGGTGCCGTTCTTCACGCCGGCAGCCGCCTGCGCCGCGGTCACCTCGACCCAGCCGAACCTCTCGCCGGTCAGCAGGGACTCCGCGGCCTTCTCACCGTAGTTAGTGGCGCTGCCGTCGACGGTGGTTCCGGTATCCTGCACGACGAGTGCCGCGGGAACTTTGTCGAGGCTCGAGTAAGGATCCTGGTTGCCCCAGAGGTAGAGGCCGCCGTAGACGAGCGGCACGGTCATGAGCGCGATGAGCGAAGCGATGCCGATGCGGCTCGAGGTGAGGCGCGCGAATTCGGCACGGATGAGGGGGAAGATCATGACGACAGGTCGCTCTCAGGAGAATCTATGGGGGAGGACGGTTCCGGTTCCGGCCCTGTGCCGTCCCGGGCACCGAGCGATACGAGAATCTCGGCTGTCGCGTAGTCGGTGACGATGGTCACGGTGACCCCTCGTTCGGCGAGGGCGGCGAGCGGTCCGTACCACTGGGATGGCTCGCCGCCGTGACGCTCCGGCGAGGTGACGATGATGCCGTCGACCTTGTCGCGCAGTACCGCGAGCTCGCTGAGCAGCCGGATGCGATCGGCCGGCGGCAGAGAGCGCATCGGCAGCGCGGCGTAGTCGGCCAGGTCATGGTCGGCCAGGAAGCCGCGAACTGCTCGCCCGGAAGTGGGCAGCCCGGCGAACGAGAACTCCTCCGCCACGATCGTCCTCAGGGCGATGGCGGCGGTCGGCTCGGCGACGATCGGGGTGTCGACGAGTGCGGTGCGGCGACGCAATTCGTCCGCGTCCTCCCGACCGTCGACGAGCACACGCCCGGAGTCGGAGCGGATGCGGCCGGCCAGGAGCATCGATACCAGCAGGGGCCGCTCATCCGTCTGCACCGCGACGACGACGGGCACCGGTCCGTCGACGACAAGATCGAGGGCGGGAACCGCGGCGCCGAGACCGCGTCCGATGGCGGCCTGTTGCAGTTGAACGCGCATCAGCGGTGGGTCACATCGGTGTCGGCGGTGCTGCCAATGGCGTCGGTCCTGTCGGTGGCGTCGGGCCAGGCGAGCTCTGTCCATCCATCGATGAAATCGTTCGCATCGCGCCAGCCGAGGCCGACGACCGCGAGGGTCATCAGCATGATGAGCCGCCCTCCGTCGCGGGCACCGAGCGGATGCTCCGTGGAGTCCTCGAGCACGGCCAGGGCGGTGTTCTCCACCAGCCGGGCGAGGCACTCCGCCGGGAGGTCACGGCGCATCGAGCCATCCGCCTGTCCCTCGGTGACCGCGGCGCGCACCTTGGCGCGGATAGACCCGAGCGTCGCGACAGTGTGCGGGGCGAGCGGGCCACGCACAGCGATCAGAGCCATTGCACGCACACTCTCCACCTCGCGCCAGAGGGTTGATGCGACCAGGGCTAGGCGCACGAGCGGATCGGGATGCGCAACCGACTCCAGGGCGGATGCTACGCGGCGCCCGCCCGCGGTCACGAGTTCGAGCAGCAGCTCCTCCCGGTTGGCGAAATGCCCGTATACCGAGCGGCGGCTGAGACCGGCCTCCGCGGACACTGCTTCGAGCGACGCGGAAGGGTCGCGGTTGAAGACGATCCGCGCGGCGGCGAGCAGCGACTCGCGATTTGCGGCGGCGTCGCGGCGCGGCGCGCGAGGCAGAGCGGGGGAGGTCATGGTTCCAGTGTAATAACTTGCACATAACTGTGCAAGTTATTACACCTGGATCATGCAGAGCGGTACCGAGCTGTCTATCCGGCACTCATGGACCCGTGAAATCGCACGGATTGGTAGACTTGGGTCCCATCCCCGTTTGACGTAAGGATTCGCCATGCCTGCGATTGTCTTGATCGGTGCCCAGTGGGGCGATGAGGGCAAGGGAAAGGCCACCGACCTCCTGGGCCCCCGTGTCGACTACGTCGTCAAATTCAATGGCGGCAACAATGCCGGCCACACGGTCGTCGTCGGCGACGAGAAGTACGCGCTCCACCTGCTGCCCTCGGGAATCCTGAGTCCCGGTGTCGTTCCAGTGATCGCCAATGGTGTGGTCATCGACATCGAGGTGCTGTTCCACGAGCTCGATGCGCTCACCGCGCGGGGAGTGGATGTCTCGAAACTTCTCGTTTCCGCGAACGCCCACGTGATCACCCAGTACCATCGGACTCTCGACAAGGTCACCGAGCGCTTCCTCGGCACCCGCATGATCGGCACGACCGGGCGTGGCATCGGACCGGCATACGCCGACAAGATCAACCGCGTGGGCATCCGCATCCAGGACCTGTTCGATGAGAACATCCTGCGCCAGAAAGTGGAGGGTGCGCTCGACCAGAAGAATCACCTGCTGGTGAAGGTCTATAACCGTCGCGCGATCGGTGCCGATGAGGTCGTCGCCGACCTGCTCTCGTACGTGGAACGCCTGCGCCCGATGGTCGCTGACACGAGTCTCGTGCTCAACCAGGCGCTCGACGCCGGCAAGACGGTGCTGTTCGAGGGTGGCCAGGCCACCATGCTGGATGTCGATCACGGCACCTATCCGTTCGTCACCTCCTCCAACGCGACGAGTGGTGGCGCCGCTACTGGATCGGGCGTCGCGCCCAACCGGCTGGAGCGGGTCATCGCCGTCGTCAAGGCGTACACGACCCGCGTGGGTGCCGGTCCGTTCCCCACGGAGCTCCATGACGAGTCCGGTGAGTTCCTTCGCTCCAAGGGCTTCGAGTGGGGCACCACCACCGGGCGCCCGCGTCGCTGTGGCTGGTACGACGCTCCCGTCGCCCGCTACGCGGCGCGCATCAACGGCGTGACCGACTTCGTGCTCACCAAGCTCGACGTACTGACCGGCCTCGAGCGAATCCCGGTCTGTGTCGCCTACGACATCGACGGCGTGCGTGTCGATGAGGTGCCGGTGTCCCAGTCAGACTTCCACCACGCTGTGCCGATCTACGAGGAACTTCCCGGCTGGACCGAAGACATCACCGGCGCCCGCGCATTCGACGACCTGCCGAAGAATGCGCGCGACTATGTGCTCGCCCTCGAGAAGATGAGTGGTGCACGCATTTCTGCTATCGGTGTCGGCCCCGACCGTGAGGCCATCGTGGTTCGGTATGACCTCCTGCGCTGACCGGGCCGAGTAATGACCCCGCATGATCGGCGATCGATCGGTCATCGCGCATTCCGGGTGTTCCTTCGGCTGGTGCGGCCGCTCATCGCCTTCAACTATGTGGCCGGCGCCCCCACCCGAATCTCCGCAGGCGTGCCGGATGACGCCTCGCATGGTCTCATCGAAGGCCATGACGTCCTCCACCTTCTGGTCGTCGGAGGGCTCAGCGGCTCATCCGTCGGCGTGAGCAGTTACAAATTGGGCGTGGCACACCAGTTCGCCGAGAACCTCGCCCGCAGCACCGGGCGAGGGGTCGAATGGGAGAGCGTCGCAGGCGATCGACCGCTCCTAGCAGCAACAGCGGCCTCGATCCGCTCGCTGGACGGGCTGGGGAGCTTCGATTTCATCGTGCTCGCGTCCGGCATGTCGGACCTGCTCTCCTTCGCATCGTTTCGCCTGTGGGGGCAGGAGTTGGGGCGTCTGCTCGAATTCCTCTCAGAGAAGACCTCCGCGCGCGCAATGATCGTGGTGATCCGCATTCCGCGGATCTCGGGTTATGTACTGGTCGGGCCGGTGGTCAGCCGCATTCTCGACGAAGATTCGCTCCGGTTCGCGGCTATCGCCGCGGCGGCCTGTGCCCGAACACCGAAGACGAATTTAGTGGCGCTGCCAGCTGTAGAGAAGTCCGACTTCGTGGATGGTGCGTTCAGCTATGCAGTGCTCTATCGACGCTGGGGCACTTTCCTCGCCTCGGTGGCTGCGGGACATATCGCCGGTTGACGCGAACCGGGTGAGGGGTTCGCTGCTAACGGCTCAGACCATACTGAAGCCCTCCGGCAGTTGCCGACGTCCGGCGAGCGCGAGCAGCACATCCTCCCCCGAGCCCCGGCGCGACGCCACTGCCGCTGCGAGTGTGACGGCATTCTCGAGCGCTGCCAGCGGCAAGCAGTGGGGAAGCCCGGTGGCCTGCGACAGATCGATCGTATGCACCACGAGTTCGAAAACCCTGGTTCGCAGGTACTCGGAAAGCTGGATGCCCATGCCCCCGATCGACACGATACGGTTCGAGGGTTGAGATTCGATCGCTGCGGTGGCTCGGGCGAGCGCCGCCGAGACCTGGCTGACCGGGTGGTCACCCAGCCACTCCCCGGCTTCGACACCGCGGGCGGCGACGGCCGCGTCATCCGTGAAGGTGAAGTAGACGGTGGAGTAGTAGGCCTCCGCAGTGGCGATCGTCACGTCGCCCGGCTCCTCCTGCAGCAGGTAGTTCTCCACGGTGAGAATGGCACGGGCAGTGTGCCCGGCGAGGCTGCGCACGGTCCATGAGCCGAGTCCGGGCTCGGACCACTGGTCGCCGCCGATCTCACCGAGCAGGTTCACGAAGGCGGTTGCCGAACTCAGGAACAGGGCGGTAGTGGGCACAGCTGCAATTATTCACCAACGGCGCCAATTCACGACCGCACGGAAGCTGCTCGCCCTGCCAGACTGGGTCCTGTGACCGCGACCCGCCCCGTGTCTATCAGTATTCCCGGCCGATTCGTGCGTCTTGAACCATTGCGCCGGGAGCACCTGCCGGCGCTGTTTGTGGCGATCGGGCATCCGGTGGTCTTCGCCGGGGGCTATGGCGGTGGGCCGGCCGGGTTCAGAGCCAGCCAAGCGGGTTTCGCGGAGTGGGCTGAGAACTATTTCCGATGGGACGATTGCAACCCCTATGCGATTTTCCTGGTGGGAGGAGCTCACGATGGCGAGCTCGTGGGCACGACGACACTTGCCGACTTCGACCTGGCGCGAGAGGCCACCCAGATCGGTTGGACCGCCTACGACCCGCGGGTCTGGGGCACCGTGGTGAACGCGGAGGCCAAGCTGCTGCTGCTCGGATTGGCCTTCGACCGCGGGTTCGGCCGGGTCATGATCCAGGCGGATGCCCTCAACGAGCGCTCCCGCGCGGCCATCAGCGGCATTGGCGCAACCTTCGAGGGCATCGTGCGTCGGGATCTTCCGCGCGCCGACGGCAGCTGGCGTGACAGCGCGGTCTTCTCCATCATCCGAGACGACTGGCCTCGGGTGCGAGCCGGGCTTGAGCAACGCCTCGGGCGCCAGGGCGATCGTCCGGTACTCTTCCGCACGCGCTCGACGACGTAGCGCTCGCCGACTTCGGGTTCGACGACATTAGCGGGCACTCGGGCAACATCCGGACCGGGTCTGGACCTCGCCGTCGAAACCCTCAGCTACACGCCACGCGAGGCAACATCGACCTCGTGCTGACGGTGGTCGACTGGGCCCCTCACGGTCTCCGGCCTCACTGGCGGTTTCCGGCGGGTAACCTCGGAACCATGCCCGACTCTCTCGATCCCGCCGCACAGCTCCTGAGTCTTCGCCAGAGCATCGACAATGTGGATGCCGCCCTCGTGCACCTTCTCGCCGAGCGCTTCAAGTTCACCCAGCAGGTGGGGCGGCTCAAGGCATCCAGCGGTCTGCCGGCAGCCGACCCGGGTCGTGAACTCGAGCAGATCACCAAGCTCAAGGCGCTGGCAACCGAATCACACCTCGATCCCGCGTTCGGCGAGAAATTCCTCAACTTCATCATCGCCGAGGTCATCCACCAGCACGAGCAGATCGCCGGCACCGGCACAATCGCCACCCACCCCGCATGACCTGGAACCCGCGCGCCATCCCCTCCCAGGCCGGTAAGACCTTCGTCGTCACGGGCGGCAACGCCGGCATCGGCTACTTCATCAGCGAGCAGCTCGCAGCCGCCGGCGGGCACGTGATCATCGCCTGTCGCAGCGCGGCGAAGGCGGCTGCCGCGATCGCGGCGATCCACGCGCGCACTCCCACCGCGCAGCTCGAGCACGTGACTCTCGACCTCTCCTCGTACCAATCGGTGCGTGATGCCGCGACGGCCCTCGAGGGGAGGCGTATCGACGCCATTATCGAGAATGCCGGCTCGATCATGCCGAGCAAGCAACGCGAGACAACCGTCGACGGCAATGAGGTGATGTTCGGCACCAACCATCTCGGGCACTTCCTGCTCACCGCACTGCTGTACCCCACATTGGGTGCGACCCCCGGAGCGCGTGTGGTCACGATGGGGAGCGGTGCCACCCGCCTCACGAGAGCGCACCTCTCCGACCTCCAGAGTTCCGCCACATTCGCGCCTTTCGCGGCCTATGGCCAGTCCAAGCACGCGACGCAGTCCTTCGGATTCGAGCTCGACCGCCGGCTGCGCGCTGCCCGCGGATCCGTGGTCGCGCTCGTGGTACATCCGGGCAGCGGCATCGACGGCCTCAGTCCGGAGCGGCCCGGTGTGATCGAACCCTCAGCACGCGGCCGCGTTCTCGCAACACTCTTCCCCTTCGTCGGTGGCGGAAAGGACCGCGCGGCCTGGTCTGCGGTCCGCGCGGCGACCGACCCGGATGCCGTGGGCGGCCAGTACTGGGGCGCTCGTGGCGGTTTCAGCGGCCCGCCCGTGCTGCAGAAGCCCGTGGCATCCAGCAGCAGCGCGACCTTCGGCGCCGCGCTCTGGATCGCGTCGGAGAAGCTCGTCGGGCAGAAGTTCACGGTCTAGGGGTTACCCATCCGGGGGCCGGGCCGCCCGCCGGGCCGGGCCGCCCGAAGGGCCGGGCCGGGGCCGGGTCAACCGTCACAAACGGCTCTGGGGGTTTCCTTTTCCAGCAGAAAGTGACGGTTCGCTGGTCGCGGCCGCCGCGCCCGCGGGGCTCCGCCCGGCCCGCTCGCCGAGTGAACCGTCATGAACGGATGGGTGGCCGACCGCTGTGCGCGATTTATGACGGATGACTGGGACGGGTGGCGGACCAGCCCCCTGCCTCCAGCGCTGTTCCCACCTTGCCGAGCAACGTTGAGCGCTGCTGCATGAGGCTCTTATTGACGCGAATGACCCGCCACTTCTCCTCCATGAACGCGTCCAGGCGCGAGATGTCGATGTGGAACTGACGTTCGTCAGAGCGATGCTGGCCCCCGTCGTATTCGAGCAGCACACGATAGGACGGATATGCCAGGTCGCCGAGCCCGATCACTGCCCCGAAGCGATTGCAGATCTCGAAATTCACAACGGGTTCCGGTAGCCCAGCCCTGACGATCATGAGCCGGAGCATGGTCTCGCGCGCGGAGTCTGTGCGCGAGCGGATGTCGAGTAGCGCTCGGCGAAGGGCCGGGCCTCCCGGTCGGGCGCCCCACCCGGCAACGGCCGCCGTGAGCTCGGAAACCGTTGCGAGAGGAGACTGGCGACAGACGAGTCCGTCGCCCATGACGATCAGATCATCAACGGAGAGCTCGGCCGCGAGTTGGCACCAGGTTTCGACTGCATCGCTCACCCGTAGTCCCGACGGGAGGGTGCGTATCCGCACACTCGACAGCAGTTCATGGCCACGCACGCCCCGCAGCCTCGGTGCCCGCCGCGGTGTCGGAGCCGAAACATCGAGCATGGGACCGCCGAGCACGGAAACATCAGACACGTGCCGAAGGTGGACTTCGGGAAGACGAAGCCCAAGCAGTGCGGCGGCCGTCCCGTGACTGAAGTACTGGTCGGGCGGCATCCGGGTCGCGTAGGCGGCGGCGAGATCGGCGATTCCGCGGGCTTCGGTAGAGAGTTGCCCGTGCATCCGAGTTCCATGGAATGGTCGCCCCAGGTCACTGCCGCGAAGACGCCCCGCTCCGACACCGAGCGCGGTAGCTTCCCCGACGCTGAATGGTCGAGCGGCGATGGCGTGGGGGAGCGGATGATTGCGGCGCATCAGACCACCGTGGAGCAAGATACCAGCCCCTGGTGCCGCTCTCGCCGGACTGTGGGCGACGCTGTCGACCGTGGCCCGTGGAGGAGTCGAAGCGCGACACCACCAACCGTCGCAGATCGTCCTTCGGATGCCGCCTACCGGCAGTTTGTGACGGCCGGCCAGAAGTTCACGCGCCGAGTGGCAACCTCAGTGTGACGGCCGGCCAGAAGTTCACGCGCCGAGCGGCAACCTCAGTACCCGACGACCGGCCCGAAGTGCTCGGCGAGGGTACCGCGGTGGGTGGCGCGCAGCTCCTCGAGGGTGAGCGCGAACTGGTCCTGCACCTCGAGGTCCCTGCCATCCGTCACGCCAACGCGCAGGGCGGGCACGCCGCGACCCTCGCACAGCCCGATGAAGCGCACGTCGTCTTCGCGCGGCACCGAGACGATCGCCCGTGCTCCCGACTCGCTGAACAATGCCGCCGTCGCGTCGACGCCGTCGCGCTCCATGAGTTCGGTGATCCAGAGCCGGGCACCCAGACCGAAGCGGAGCACCGACTCGGAGACAGCCTGGATGAGGCCACCGTCGGAGAGATCGTGCGCGGAGGCGATGATGTTTTGCGCGGAGCCCGACTTGATGAGCCCCGCGAGCGCCCGCTCGGCCGCGAAGTCCACGATCGGTGGACGACCACCCAAGTGAGAGTGGATGACTCCCGCCCACGCCGATCCGTCCAACTCGTCACGCGTGGTGCCGAGCAGGTAGATGTTGTTGCCCTCGTCCTGCCAGCCGCTCGGGATACGGTCGGCCACGTCGTTGATCACGCCGAGCACGGCCACGACCGGTGTCGGGTGGATCGGCACGTCGCCGGTCTGGTTGTAGAACGAGACGTTTCCGCCGGTGACGGGGATCTCGAGCTCGAGGCATCCGTCGGCCAGTCCCTCGACGGCCTGCGAGAACTGCCACATCACCTCGGGGTTCTCCGGAGAGCCGAAGTTGAGGCAGTCGGAGACGGCGACCGGGGTCGCGCCGGTGACAGCGACGTTGCGGAACGCCTCGGCGAGGGCGAGCTGCGCCCCTCGGTAGGGGTCGAGGTAGGCGTAGCGGCCATTGGCGTCGGTCGCGACGGCGAATCCGAGCCCCGACTCCTCGTCGATGCGCACCATCCCGCCGTCATCCGGGAAGGACAGGGCCGTGTTGCCCATCACATAGCGGTCGTACTGGTTGGTGATCCAGTCCTTCGAGGCGAGGTTGCCGCTGCCGAGCAGCGCGACGGCCTGCTCGCGCAGCGCGGTGGGGGACACCGCACGAGGCAGGGACGACGCGGAATCGGCCTGCAGCGCATCGATCCACGTCGGGTAGGCGAGGGGTCGCTCGTACACCGGGCCGTCGACCGCAACCGTACGTGGCAGCACATTGACAATTTCCTCACCATGCCAGTTGATGATGAGACGGCCGGTGTCCGTGACCTTCCCGAGCACACTGGTCTCGACATCCCATTTCGCGGTGACCGCCAGGAATCCCGCCAATTTCTCGGGCGTCACGATCGCCATCATGCGCTCCTGCGACTCCGACATGAGGATTTCCTCCGCCGTGAGTGTGGGATCACGCAGCAGCACTTTCTCGAGCTCGATGAACATGCCGCCGTCACCGTTCGAGGCGAGCTCCGAGGTCGCGCAGCTGATGCCGGCGGCTCCCAGGTCCTGGATGCCCTCGACGAGGTTCTGCTGGAACAGTTCGAGGCAGCATTCGATAAGCACTTTCTCGGCGAAGGGGTCACCCACCTGCACAGCCGGTCGTTTCGTCGGACCGCCCGCGGAGAACGAATCGGACGCGAGGATGGATGCTCCGCCGATTCCGTCTCCGCCGGTGCGCGCTCCGAACAGCACGACCTTGTTGCCCACGCCGCGGGCATTCGCCAGGTGCAGGTCTTCATGGCGCAGCACTCCGACGGCCAACGCGTTCACGAGCGGATTGGCCTGGTAGACGGAGTCGAACCAGGTCTCACCGCCGATGTTGGGCAGGCCGAGACAGTTGCCGTAAAACGAGATGCCGGCGACGACACCGTGCACCACGCGAGCCGTGTCGGGGTTGTCAATGGCGCCGAAGCGCAGGGCATCCATCACCGCGACCGGTCGGGCACCCATCGAGATGATGTCGCGCACGATCCCACCGACGCCGGTCGCGGCGCCCTGGAACGGCTCGATGTAGGAGGGATGATTGTGGCTCTCGATCTTGAAGGTCACGGCCCAGCCCTGGCCGACATCCACGACGCCCGCGTTCTCGCCCATGCCCACCATGAGGTTCTCGCGCATCTTCGGCGTGGTCTTGTCGCCGAATTGGCGCAGGTAGATCTTGGACGACTTGTAGGAGCAGTGCTCGCTCCACATCACCGAGTACATGGCGAGCTCGCCGCTGGTGGGCCGCCGCCCGAGGATCTCGCGAATCGACCGGTACTCGTCGGGCTTGAGGCCGAGGGCCGCGTAGGGCTGCTCCCGGTCAGGGGTGGCTGCGGCGTTCGCGACGGTGTCCGGAACAGAAACGGTGTCTGAGGCGGAAAATGTGGAGGTGCTCACGGGCGCTAGGACTCCTGAATCGAGGGCGTACCGGAAGTGTCGATTCTATCGGCCCTCGCCTGTCCCGGTCCTCGCCCGCGCGTCCATCCTCCGCGCGTCCATCTCTCCGCGTCATCACTCACCACACGCCCGCAACCCCTGCGGTCCATTCGGATGCCGCTTTCCGTTGCTCCCGTGGGCCGGCGCAGCGGAAAGCGGCAGCTCGGCACGCGGGTCGCGCCTCGCAACTCGAGTCGGAGCCATTGCGCCCCTACCCTTGAGTATCGAAGAAGGGAGGCATATGTTCGACGTGAAATCCTGGATCGGGCTCGGCGTCGCCGTGATTATCGCTCTCGTCGCCGTGCTCCTGGTGGTGGTGATCACCTCGGCGGCCGCGCGGCTGACCGCCCGTCGGGAGAGCTGGGCGCGAGCGCTCATACTGCGGGTGCGCCTGCCCTATCGCCTGTTCCTCGTCGTGGTCGCCACGTGGATCGCCGTGCACTTCACCCTGCCGGCCGCGGCACCGCTTGGCACTGTGGACCACGGCTTCCTCATCGCCGCCATCGCCGCGGGAACTTGGCTGGTCGCGGCCCTCGTCGGCTTCGGCCTCGGTCTCGTAACCGGCAGGTACCGCACCGACGTCGCGGACAACAAGCGCGCCCGCCGCGCCCAGACCCAGATCGCCATCGTGCGCCGCCTCGCGAGCATTGCGATTGTCATTATCGGGATCGCCTCCATCCTGCTCACTTTCCCCGGGGTGCAGGCGGTCGGCGCGAGTGTGCTCGCCTCAGCCGGGGTGGTCTCGATCGTCGCCGGTCTTGCGGCCCAGTCGACTCTCGCGAACGTCTTCGCTGGCGTGCAGCTCGCCTTCAGCGACGCCATCCGGGTGGATGACGTGGTGATCGCCCAGGCGGAGTGGGGCCGCATCGAGGAGATCACGCTCACCTACGTGGTCGTGCACATCTGGGACGACCGGCGGCTCGTGCTGCCCTCCACCTACTTCACCAATACCCCGTTCGAGAACTGGACGAGGCATTCCAGCGAGCTCCTCGGCTCGGTGGAGTTCGACCTCGACTGGCAGGCGAGTCCGTCGCAGATGCGCGAGCGGCTCGATGCGATCCTCGCCGAGACGCGACTGTGGGATGGTCGCACCGGGGTACTGCAGGTGACGGATGCGGTCGGGGGCTACGTGCGCATCCGCATCCTGGTGTCCGCCGTGGATGCCCCGACTCTATTCGACCTGCGCTGCCACGTGCGGGAGCACATGGTGGAGTGGCTGCACCAGAGTGCTGCGGAGGCCCTGCCGCGCACACGCATCCTGTCTGTCGAACCCGCTTCGCATCCGACGTCGGTGCCGGTGTCCACCGGACAGATCGGGCTCTTCACTGGCACACCGGAGGCCGAGGAGCGGGCGAGCCAGTTCACCGGAGTCCTGCCGGTGGTTGGAGATGCAGGTGATCCCGACCGCAGCTGAGCTGCGGGCGCCCGGCACGAGAGGAGCTAGGCCGAGACGAGCGCCGCAATCGCGCTCGTGAAGACGGTGAGCCCGTCGGTGCCGTTGCGCATGGCGAGGGCGGTGTCCGGACCGAAGCCCTCTTCGGTCGCGTGCTCCGGGTGCGGCATCAGCCCCACGACATTTCCGCGGACATTCGAGATGCCGGCGATGTCATTGAGTGACCCGTTGGGGTTGACGTCGACATAGCGGAAGACGACCCGGCCCTCACCCTCCAGCCGCGCGATTGTCTCGGCGCTGGCGATGAAGCCGCCTTCGCCGTTTTTCAGCGGGATGGTGATCTCGCGCCCGGCAACGAATCCGTTGGTCCAGGCCGTCGAGGTGTTCTCCACGCGCAACTTCTGGTCTCGACAGATGAAGCTGCCGTGATCGTTGCGGATGAGTCCGCCCTCGAGCAGGTGGGCCTCGGTGAGCATCTGGAACCCGTTGCAGATGCCGAGCACCGGCATCCCCTTCGCGGCGGCATCGATGACCTCGGCCATGATCGGGGAGAGCGAGGCGATGGCGCCGCAGCGCAGGTAGTCGCCGTAGCTGAAGCCGCCGGGGAGCACGATCGCATCCACGCCCCGGAGGTCGTGTTCGCCGTGCCAGAGGGCGACCGGGGTTGCGCCGGCCAGGCGTACGGCGCGCTGGGCGTCCCGGTCGTCGAGCGAGCCGGGAAAGGTGATGACGCCAATTCTGGTCATGCGCGGGTGGGGGAGGGTTCGACCACGATCGACACCACGTCTTCGATCACGGAGTTGGAGAACATGTCATCCGCGAGCCGTGTGATCTCGGCGAGCACGGCATCCGTGACTTCGTCCACCGTCACTTCGAAACGCTTACCGATGCGCACGCCGGCGATCCCGGACTTTCCGAGGCGGTGGAGGGCACCGGCGACGGCCTTACCCTGGGGGTCGAGAAGCTCGGGCTTCGGCATGACTTCGACGACGATTACGGGCACGAGTCACTCCAAGAGTTCGCCTGTAGGTGGGTGCCCCCAGCCTACCGGAGTGCACGATCGGACCCTCGGCGCAAGGCCCGCACGAGATCAGCCGGTCATCGATACGCTCGATGGATGTTCACGAAGAAGCAGGTCGCCATCCGCGTGCCCACCCTGCGTGCCCCGACGGCGGTGTGGGGCGACAGTTTCGGCCGACTCGCGCTGCGCTGCGGGCAGGTCCTGCTCGTGCTCTCCATCGCGGTGATCATCGTGTTCGCCGCGACCAGGCTGCAGCTCGTGGTGGTGCCGCTGCTGATCGCGCTGATCGTGGCATCCGCATTCCGCCCGGTGGTTCGCCTGCTCGAGAAGCACATGCCGCGGGTGGTCGCCGCGATCATCTCGCTGCTTGCCGGAGTGCTCGTGTTCGGAGGGGTCGTCACGATCGCCGTCGTACAGGTGCAGTCACAGTTCGCCACACTTCAGAAGTCGGTGAGTTCCGGTATCAACACCATCGCCGACTTCATCCAGAACGGCCCGCTCACTATCGATGCACAGCAGATCAGCGCGGTGCAGAAGACCCTGGTCGACTTCGTCACGAGCGCACAGTTCGGCTCGGGCGCGCTCGCCGGGGTATCCACCGCCGCCGAGCTCGTCACCGGCGCGGTACTCACGGTGATCGTGCTCTTCTACTTCATGAAGGATGGGCCGATGATCTGGGCCTTTCTGATCACGCCGTTTCGGCCGGTCCTGCACGCCAAGCTGCGTCGTGCCGGGGACAGCGCGGTGCAGACCCTCGGGGGGTATGTGCGGGGAACGGCGATCATCGCGCTCGTCGATGCGACGTTCATCGGTGTGGCCATGCTGATCCTTCAGGTGCCGCTCGCGATCCCCTTGGCCATTCTCGTGTTCATCGGTGCGTTCATCCCCCTGGTCGGCGCGACGGTCACGGGCATCATCGCCGCTCTCGTCACGCTCGTGACCAACGACCTCACCGCGGCGATCATCGTGGTGATCGTGGTGATCGCCGTGCAGCAGCTCGAGGGCAACTTCCTCTCACCGTTCGTCATGGGCAAGTCACTCAAACTGCACGGTCTCGTCGTGCTGCTCGCCCTCACCGCCGGAACGATCCTCGGCGGCATCTTCGGCACCCTCATCTCGGTGCCGGCGGCAGCGGTCGCCTGGGCGGTCATCAAGCACTGGAATGACCGGATCGTGCCCGAGCCCGGCGTCGACAGCGCGAAGCGGACGTCAGTCGCGGCGTGAGGGCCGGCGTCGCAGCGGCGCCAGCAGGCTGAGCGGCACGGTGTCCAGGACGAATTCCGCCCACTCCCGATACCCCGATGGGCCGGGGTGGAAGAGATCGGTCGCCCAGAATGTCGGCGTGTAGGGCGGCGGTTTCGGTAGCGCGAATACCCGATCGACGCCTCGAACGGCGGCGCGCGCGGCGTCATCGAGGCTGGCCGCGTGCAGTGCGAGGTTCCAGCGCAGGGGGCTTTGCAGGCTGCGGAATCGGTCGAACCGGGGCATCAGGGAGACCAGGAGCAGGGCATCCGGGTTCACCTCCCGAAGACGGCGAACGATTTCGCGAACGTCCCGCGCGAAGGCGCGGCGCGACCGCAACCCGAGTGCGTCGTTGGCACCGACGGTCAGGAACACCACGTCGTACCGCCCGGTCGTGGCTTCGTCGATGAACCGCTCCAGGATGTCGCGAGAGCTTGCCCCGTTCTCTCCGATGGCGGTCCAGGCGGTCCCGCGGTCGAACCGGTCTCCGAACTCCTGGGCGAAACTGCCCGGCAGCGCCTCGTTCTGGCTCTCGACCCCGACCCCGGCCGCGGTCGAGTCGCCGAGCACGAGCAGGCGGATCAGGTCCGCTCCCGGCAGCGACCCGGTCCAGGGAAGCGCGGCCTCCGGAAGGCGCGGGATGCTCGCGCGCGCCTTCCTCGCCTGCATGAGCAGAACGGGGGCGAGAGGTATCGCGGCGGCCCGGCTCAGGAGGTTCGGGTGGAAATTCATCACTTCACCAATTTTAGGCCGCTCCCGCCGGGCAGATTGCCAGAAAAAACCCGCGATCTGCTGCATCCGTTTGCCGTGATCGCACGGAAGTACCAGATAAGAACATGACCAGCATGTTCGGGACTGGAGCAGACACGTGAAAACTCGAATCATGGCCGGCAGTGTTGCCGGCGCTTTCCTTCTCGCCGCGCTCGCGATTCCAGTGTCCGCTTCCGCGGCCACGAACGCCCAGCTGTCGGTGCTGCACGGCGTGCCCGGAGTCACCGTCGACGTGTGGGTGAACGGCGCCCTCACGCTCAATGACTTCAAGCCGGGAACGCTGGCCGGCCCGCTGAGCCTGCCACCCGCTACCTACTCGGTCGCGATCACGGCCTCCGATGCCACCTCTGCCACCGACAAGGTCGTCATCGGCCCGGTCGACCTTTCTCTCGCCGACGGAGGCAACTACACGGCGGTCGCCCATCTCGACCCGGCGGGCAAGCCCACGGCCACCCTCTTCACCAACGATATCTCCAAGACCACTCCCGGACAGGGTCGACTGACGGTCCGTCACGTGGCCGCGGCCCCGCCCGTTGACGTGCTCGCGGGCACCTCCCCCGTGATCAAGGGGCTCACCAACCCGAAGGAGCAGATCCTCAACCTTGCTCCGGCCACCATCTCGGCCTCGGTCGTCGCGGCGGGAACCCCCACTCCCGCGCTCATCGGGCCGGCCGACGTACCCGTCGTCGAAGGTCAGAACACCATCGTCTACGCCTATGGCAGCCTCGCTGACAAGTCTCTTGCCGTAGCGGTGCAGACCATCACCGGACTGCACACCCCGCCGGCGGGCGTTCCCGGCGGACAGACCGGCGCGGCAGCACGCGCCGAATCGGCACAGACCCTGTCGACGATCGGCTTCGGGGCATTCGGGTTGCTCCTCGCCGCCGCCGCTGTGCTGGTAGTCGCTCGCAGGAAGGCCGGGTCGCGCGCCTGACGGCGTACCGGCTGAAGAGGAACCTGGAGTGAAGATGACGGGAAGGGCCGGTCTCGGCGCCGCGCTGGCGCTGTGCCTGGTCCTTCCCGTGCTCGCCGGGTGCTCGGCATCGCCTGCACCGCCCGCATCGACGGCACGGTCGACCGCTTCTGCAACTCCCGCGCCGCGGGTGACCGTTCCCGACATCCCGCGAGTAGATGCTTCGCTCGGCAGCCTCACGGTGGCCGCGGTCGTGGCGCCGGTGCGCATCCGATTCGACCGGCTGGGCATCGACATGAGGGTGACCGCCGAGGGGCTCGACGCCAAGGGAGCGATGGCCCTGCCGGCCAACGCCGCCGAGGCGGGATGGTATCGCTACAGCCCGGGGCTCGCCGCTCCGGAGGGCGCCACCGTAATCGCGGCCCATATCGATTCCCGGCACGACGGTATCGGCCCGTTCAGCAAGCTCAAGAATGCGACCGCCGGAGACACGATCACGGTCTACGGAGCGGATGGATCCGCGGTCGACTACACCGTGCGCGAGCTGAGGCAGGTGGGCAAGATCGACGCCCCGATGGCGGATGTCTTCGAAACCACCGGGGCGCCAAAGCTGTCACTAGTAACCTGTGGCGGGGTCTTCAACTCGAAGACGGGACACTACCTCGACAATGTCATCGTCACGGCAACACCGGTTGCTGCGGCGACCGCGGGCAATTGACCCTTCACGGCCAGAGCGGAGGGGACTATCGTGAGCGACAATAGAGCCGCCTCTCCGGGCGACCAACCCCGACCGGCCGCCGTCAGGATCCCCGTGTCTGACCTTATAAACAACCACGACGAGTCGTCTCTCGTCGCGAGCTTTCAGGCGGGTGATGAACATGCCCTCGCTACCATGTACGAGCGCTGGGCGCGACTGGTCTATGGCATGTCGCTGAGGTCGCTCGGCAACTCCGCCGATGCCGAAGACGTGACCCAGCGAGTATTCGTGGCAGCCTGGCTCGGGCGGGCCAACTTCGACTCCGATCGGGCGCGACTCTCGGCCTGGCTGGTGGGCATCACCAAGCACACGATCGCGGACGCGCATGAGCGGCGCGCGCGTGATCGTCGGGACCGGGAAGCACTCATCCAGAGCCTCGACCGCGAGGTGACGGACTGGCCCGACGACCTGGCCGAAAGGCTCGTGGTGGCGGATGCCCTCGCCGACCTGCCGACGACGCCTCGCCAAATCATGAGACTCGCGTTCTACGATCGGCTCACGCACACACAGATCGCCGAGCGACTCGGTCTCCCGCTCGGCACGGTGAAAAGTCATATCCGTCGAAGTCTCGATCGGCTACGAACCAGATTGGAGGTGAGCGAAGATGAATGACCAACCCGTGCACGGTGATCCGGAGATCCTGGCCATGATGGCCATGGGTGAGCCCGATATCCCGCTCACTGACGAGCTTCATGTGCAGGACTGCCCCCACTGTCTTGATGAGCTCAACAGCCTGGTGCGCGTGACGACTCTCGCCCGCTCCGGCTCGCCTCTCGAGCATCCGCTCGACGCTCCGGGACCGGCGGTCTGGCGGTCGATCAGCCACAGCCTCGGCCTCGCGACCGATGTCGTGCCGGCACCCTTCGAGACGGGGGCTTCGCACGCTGCCTCGGACCCCGCGGCATCGCCGCTCCCGGTCGCCATAAGCTCGCCTGCAGCATCGTCTCCGCGGGGCCACCGTGCCCACCGACGCCGCCGCCGGCTGGTCGCCCCGGTGCTCGCGGGAGCGCTCGCGGTCGCCGCGGCAACCGGGGCCATCCTCGTCGCTACCAATGCCCTCGCTCCGAAGACCGTCGTCCCGAAGCCGACCATCCTGGCCGAGGCCCGCCTGACGGCTCTTCCCGATTGGGCCGGGGCCTCTGGCGAAGCCGTGATCGAGAAGACGGGTTCAGGGCGGCAGGTCGTCGTCACCGTCTCGGAGTCACGAAATGCGCCAGGCTATCGCGAGGTCTGGCTCATTTCTAGCGACCTCACAAAGCTGATCAGCCTGGGGGTTCTCTCCGGCGCGGAAGGAACATTCACGATTCCCAGCGATGTGAATATCGCGGACTATCCGATCGTGGATGTCTCGAGCGAGAAGCCGGACGGCAACCCGGCGCACTCGGGCGATTCGATCGTGCGCGGCACGCTGTAGCGGTTTCTACGAGGATGACGCGGTCACCCGGATCACGTTGGCCCAGGGGTCGTCGAAGCTCAGGGTCTGGCCGTCGTTGCGCGTCGCGATGCCGTGGTGCGACATCCGCTCACCGAGGGATGCGAGGTCGTCCGCTCCGGGCACGACGATGTCGACCCGCCCGAGACCGAGCGTGCGACCGCGGCGCCCCGCCCCCGCACTGTTCCAGGTGTTCATTGCCATGTGGTGGTGGTATCCCCCGGCGCTCACGAAGAGTGCGGAGTCGCCGTACAGGATGGTCTGCTCGAAGCCGAGACGATTCACGTAAAACTCGCGGGCCGAGTCGATTCCGTTTCCCTCCGGGTCGGTGAAGTAGAAGGCCTTGCTCACGAGATGATCGGAGCTGCCGGTGAAGCTGCCCGGCACCTTCGTCGCGACCGAGTAGACGGATGCCGCGAGCCCGGCCTCCGAGTCGAACAGGATGGCCGTGTGGAAGAGCCCGGCATCACGCGGGCTCGCATGTATGAGCTCGGGCGCGGCACGCAGGATGATCAGCGGGGTCGTGCCGCGTCCGAGAGTCACCGTGTCGGCGGCGGCTGTGTCGGAGGGGGACGGCAGCACGGTCAGCGCCACGGCATCGCGGTAGTAGGCGGTCATCCCGTCGAGGTCGGCGACGAGCAGGGTCACTGCGCCCATCGAGGTGTCGGCCGCGAGAAGGTCTGAAGTGCTCATATCAGCACCAACTTAGTTGATGCGACAACTATTCCGGTAGGGGGCTGTCCGGGGTGACCGTGGATCCAGCTACTCGCCGAGCGGTCGCGTCGTGCGCGCGGGCGCTGGGGGAACTGCTGGCACCAGTCGCAGTCGACTTCACCGGTCAATTCTCGTGGGGCACCACAGCCGACGGGCCGGTCGGAATCGCCGTACGCGACAAAGAACGCGGTGGTGTCCATCGCGGTCGGTACGGGCCCCAATGCCGCATCGGGGGTCCCGTGACGCGCCTCGATCTCGATCCGCATTGCTTCGCGAAGGGCCATCACCCCCGGATCGGACCACGGGGTCCTTCGGACAATCACGAGCCGGTAAGCCTCTTGATCAACTCTCGGTAGCGGGCG
>Ga0209512_1000647_pt1 | contig 53586 bp, 61 predicted proteins | sample frozenSSSSmetaG_FD_184142 | JGI IMG/M metagenome (GOLD analysis project Ga0209512, IMG submission 184142) | Glacier valley bacterial and archeal communities from Borup Fiord, Nunavut, Canada, to study Microbial Dark Matter (Phase II) -... | ecosystem: Environmental > Aquatic > Freshwater > Ice >...
AAACCGCATTAGAATATTTTTTTCCTCAAATAGTCGTGTCTCTTCTTTTACTTGATATTAAGCGCTTGATTCACCTGGCACGTAGTTGCGGTTTTGACATCCATTTTTCCAGGTGCAAGATATGAGTTAACATCGCCTGGATTGCCCATAGATAAACGACGAATGCGAATATCTATACGCGCTTTTGCTTGACGATCGCGCAGGGATTCAAACCAATTAACGTAAGTCTCGGTCTGACGAATTTCGAGCATGCATCAAGTGTATCCTACAAGATACACAAAAGCAAAGGGGAATCTTATTTTGTGTCCCTCAGGAAAAATGCGTAGTCAAAGTGCGATGCATCTGACAAGCATTGTGCAGACTACAAGTTGATAGTCAGATGCAGGGTTAAAAATGCGACAACTACCGTCTTGATCACAGATCAACATGAGAATCTTCGGTGGGAAAAGAACTGGATCAACCCATTCTAGAAATTTCCAGGTTTTAGTTTTTTCTGCGAGGGCTGGTACGTGGAATTGCATAATACTCACCTGTATTCTTCACAATTTTGATTTCGCCCATCTACTTTACTCATATAAAGCGTAGTAGCGGGAACTACTATTTCCTCTATAACTGGTATCCTCTAAATCTTGGGAATATGCAATGACCTGACATTTTAATTGAGATAATTTTTGAACTATTGCTGTAGATAAGTAGTTATTTGCAACATTGAGCAGACGAAGCTGGTTGATAGCTGGAGAATTAAGTAACAATTCAGCACCTGTATCAGTCATGGTTCCCTTTGACAAGTTAAGAATTCTCAGGCGATTTAAAATAGGAGAGTCTACTAAAACTTGTACAAGCCAATCAGTTTCTTCAAAGCTAGGTAAACCCAAATAAGATAAGTTAGGAAATGATTTGCCTGTAATTAGTGGGGCGAGGCTATCTGAAATATTTGATATATAATTACATCGTCCACCCCAAAGCTCAAGATACTCTAGTGCTGGTAGATTAAGCTCGCATGTTTGGGCTAATGAGTTCTTATCGTTATCTGCTGTTTCAATTATTAACGTTTTTATATGATCGTGGCAAATCTTTTCAGAAAAAAAATCTTTCATGGGACATCCATGTAGCTTTAATACTTCCAAGTGAGGAAATGCCTCGAATATAGGACTCATATCGCTCAGGTAGATTCGAGATTTTTTGTATTCATGTTCTCGGCGATCCCCAATAAACAAAGCTTTTAAACTAGTTAATTGCTTGTTTGCTTTACAAAGTACCTGTATAAACTCACGACATTCTTTCTGGTAAATTTGGATACCTCGCTCATCAGGCATCCAACAGGCTAAAGCTTCAATTTCACCAACTTGTGGATCTTTGAGCAAGGCTTGAAACTCGTCTAAAGTAAAATCCTCCACTATCTTAAAGCCACCACGAGAATTCGGTTCCTCACGATATAGGTTCACACTATATGCATTACTAACTACAGGAGCAATGCCAATATTTGGGTCAAAATCTTCAAATTTCCAGTCCTCTAGCATGGTGAAATGTAGCCAAGGATTATGTTTAAGCAATGCCTGCTTTCCTTTTTCACCGCCCTTATCTTTTAGGAGATGACCAGCAAAAAGCTGCACCTGTTCTGAAGAATCCTCTAAAGCTGCAATTAGTAAGTCTAAACCAGCTTCCCCATAACGAAACGCATCAATCAGGGTAGCAGCTCGTTCCCTAGCAACTGGGCTTTTCATGCGCTGTTTTACCCCTTCAAGCCCTCCTAAAACCACACCTTCAAACGGAGGTGGTACTGAACCTCCTAAAATCGCGTCGAATTTTCTGAGTAGATTCGGATTGTTGTTCATCTTTCTGGCTGAGGTTTCATTATTAGGATGATTTAAAAATTATGATCGCCTTACTTATCACAGTTATAATCATTACTCCTAATGATTGCCAATGTAGTAAAAACACTGTAGATGATGTGAAATATTAGCGATCGCCAGATGATAGGTTAAACAAAGAGCCAAACACAAGCAACCCAACCGCACCAATTGATGAAGTGGAGTATTGGCGTGGATTGGTATGTGAACAACAGCAGCTTATTGAGAAACTAGAGAAGCTTCTGTTGGTAGCAGAAAGAACGAATTGAGCAGTTAGAAGCATCCATCAGGAGTAGCTGGGAGCGGTTCTCCCATTCTTATTAATAATTTATGAGATTGGAGATTGTATTTTTCCTAACGAAACTAAACCATTGTCTTCAAAATCTATTTCAAGATGATATCCTTCCATAATCGCAGTTCCTAATAAAGGCTTATAACCCGAAGCTAAAATGAGGACTATTTTTTCTACATCATCCCAAACAATAGTCGCTAAATGTATAGCTGATAAAGCTTCGCTACCATCAGCCAACCTTATAGGTGTACTGGAATATAGAGGGAGATTCATGGCACTGACAGCTTGTGATGGTAAGGTAAGATAGCCGTTGAATCCAGTATCGATAGCAAAATCTAACGAAAAATCTGGTTGTCCAGGTAAACGAAAAATAACTGGAACTATCGCCTTACCATCAATCAATCTACTGTAAATCATTCAACTGTGCGCTCCAAAGAAGCACCACCAAAACTAAATGCAACATCATAACCAATTCGCATGGTAAATAATCTAGCATTGGGATTTTTCTGCTTTAAACTTAATGCTGTTTCTACACCTGTTTTATCAATTCCATATTCGCCAGTAAGAGCATCAATCGTAATCATCTTGCCAATATTTTCACCATGTTCAACACATGAGCGAATCCCCTGAGCGTAAAACTGTTTGGCTCTTTGGGCGACTTCTTCTACACTCCAAAAAATAGCCTGCATAATAATCACACCTATTTTTACTTACCGTTTTCCATATTCTTATTATAAAGGTTGGCAAACAAGTGCTAAATAAAATGCTGGGAGAGTAAGTCTTATTGCCTACTATAGTACATTAGTTCTATTAAATTGGCAAAAGATTTTTCGCCCAGAGTTAAGCATCAGGCGTGATATTAAACTATTCAAAGCGGGCGATGGGACTCGAACCCACGACGGTCTGCATGGGAAGCAGAAATTCTACCACTGAATTACACCCGCGCTTTTATGAGCAAGATTTTTGCTCATAGTTATTTTGACATACTCACTGTCCTAAAGGAGCAGTGATTCTTGACGCTTCACCGGATTTTGCTACGTGATGTAGTCTGACAATTCCTCTGCGCCCGTTTAGAGTCTCCCAATGCCCTATGGCGACTAATTTTAGTTTATCAGAAAGTCGTCCTTCTAGGACGGGGTTTTTACCCAAATTTTTGATAACCTATTTGCGAACAGATAATTTAGTTGGTTTCTCATCGCCAAGGGGGTGCATTGGGGTTTCGTCTTTGACTGGGCGCGGACGTTTGTTTTTGCCACCTTTAAACAACTGAATAATCCAGTGTTGCAAATCGTCAATATAAGAGAAGAATACCGGAACCACAATTACTGTCAGCATTGTGGAAGTGGTGAAACCACCCATAATCGCAATCCCCATCGACTGACGAACTTCCGCACCAGCGCCTAATCCTAAGACTAGAGGTAAGATACCAGCAATTGTAGCGATAGAAGTCATCAAAATTGGGCGCAAGCGGGATACTCCAGCATCAAGTAAGGCTTGGCGTTGGGTTTTGCCTTCTTTGATGTTGAGCATAGTGTAGTCAACCAACAAAATCGAGTTTTTGGTGACAATCCCCATCAACAGCACCATCCCAATCAAGGCATACAACCCTAAAGCTTTTTGGGCGATCATCAACCCCAAGAGTGCGCCACCTAAACAGAAAGGTAACGCCATCATGATTGTCAACGGTTGGAGGAAGCTGTTGTAGAGCAATACCAAAATGGCATAGATTGACATCAATGCTAGTCCTAATGCCGTACCGAAGCGAGCGAAAATTTCACCCATAATTTTGGCATCGCCGGCATCTTGCTGTGTCACCCCTGCTGGTAAGTTTTGAAATGCTGGCAGTTTTTTGACTAAAATTACCGCATCTCCTAAAGAAGTACCTGGTTGGAGGTTGGCTTCGATGGAAACTTGGCGAGCGCGATCGTAACGGCTGATGGTTGCCGGACCACTACCATAGCGGATGTCAGCAACGGCGATTAGAGGGACTACGCCGCCATTTTGGCTGGGGACTTGAAGATTTTTGAGGGTATTGATGTCTTCTTTGGCTTTGGGGTCGATTTGGACGCGAATCGGAATTTGCCGATCGCTCAAGTTATATTTCGCCAAGGTAGAATCATTATCACCGATAGTTGCCAAGGATGCGGTACGAGCGATCGCTTGTACACTCACGCCTAAATCACCGGCGCGTTTCGGATCGGGAACTACCAGAATTTCTGGTCTGACTAAACTTGCAGTTGAAGTTACCTCGACTAATCCCGGTACTGTCCGCATTTGTCTTTCTAAAGCATTTGCACCAGCATTCAAGGCTTCCGGATTTTCACTCTTCAAGAGGATGGTTAAATCTTTGCGACTACCTGCAGCACCTTGGGCTTGGAAACTAACTCTCGCGCCAGGGATTTCCTTAAAGCTGGGGCGGATTGTCTGCTCAATTTTTACTTGAGAAATTCCCGGACGTTCCTCTTTCGGTTTGAGTTTAACAGTCAGGGTGGCGGTATCAATATCTTGTGTTGCGAGCACACTTTCCACTGCTTTACCAACTTCCGGATTTTGTCTAATTAAGTTTGTGGTGCGAGTGACGACTTTGTTAGTGTCGGCTAATGTTGAGCCGGGAGGTAGTTCGATTGCTACCGTAGAAATACCGATATCTCCGCTATCAATGAAACCCTTAGGAATTAAGGGTACTAACATTAAACTGCCGATGAAAAATGCTAAAGCAAAGATTGATGTAGTTAGTCTGTGGCGCAATGACCAAGATAGTAGTGATTTATAAGGTTGACGCCGTTTACTAGCCTTGGGTTTTAACTCTTTGTGGGAATGTTTATGGTCTTTTTTCTGAATGTGAGTATTTTCGAGTAAATACGCACCCATCATCGGCGTAATCATCCGGGCGACAAAAGTTGAAAAAATTGTCGCCACCGAAACCGTTACACCAAAAGGTTGGAAAAACTGACCAGGAATCCCTCCCATAAAGGCGACAGGTAAGAATACAGCGACAATGGTGGCGGAACAAGCAACTACTGCTAAACCCACTTCGTCGGAAGAATCAATGGCGGCTTGAAATGGTTCTTTGCCCATTTCCATATGCCTTTCCATGTTTTCAATTTCTACCACCGCGTCATCAACCAAGTTACCCACCGCTAGCGCTAGCGCCAACAGAGTCATATTGTTGAGGGTATAACCCAACGCTTGCTGTACTGCAAAGGTGGGAATCATTGACAGGGGTAAGGCAACAGCAGTAATTAATGTTGCTCGCCAGTTCCGCAAAAACACTAAGATGGTGAAGATTGCTAGTACTGATGCAATTAATAAGTCATCAATTGTACTTTTGTAAGTTTCTTTAACGTAAGCAGCGCGAGTGAAAATCAGTTCGAGTTTGACATCGGCGGGTAAAGTTTTTTCGAGTTTGGCGACGGCTTCGCGGACTCCTTGTTCAACTGATACCGTGACACTACCAGTACTCCGCAAGACTTGAAAGGCGACAACAGGTTTGTTATTTAAAGTCGCAGTTTGACGGATTTCTTTATGGCTGTCTTCTACCGTTCCTAAGCTATTTAACGGGACGGAACCACCACCAGGAAGGATGATTTCATAAGTTCGTAAGACTTTTACACTCGGAGCACTACCTAGGGTACGGATGCTTTGTTCGCTACCACCTATTTCCGTGCGTCCACCTGGTAAGTTAATATTCAGCGCCCGGATTTGGTCGTTGACTTGAGTGGCGGTGATACCTAAGCTTTGTAATCTGGATGGATCGAGATTAATGCTAATTTCCCGGTCAACACCTCCCACGCGATTGACTTGGGCGACGCCTTTGACTGCGAGGATGGCGCGGCTAATTGTTTGGTCAACTAAATTGCTGAGATCTTCGACTGGTCGCGTCTGGGATGTCACCGCATAAGTTAAAATTGGACCACCGGCAAATTCTACCCGTCTGACAATCGGTTCGTTGATGTCTTGCGGGAGATTTTGACGCACTTGGGAAACGGCGTTGCGGACATCGTTGGTGGCGCGATCAGTATTCGTGCCTAACAAAAAGTTAATCACGGTTGTGGAAATACCGTCATTAACCGTCGAAATCATAAAATCAATATTACCCAGCGCGGCGACGGAATCTTCAATCTTTTTCGTCACTTGTGATTCTAGTTCCGCTGGATTCGCTCCTGGTTGAGTCACCGTCACCGATACTGTTGGGACATCGATATTCGGGTTGGTATCAATTCCTAAGCTGGTGAAGGAAAACCAACCGATGACAGTTATAACAACGAATAAAATAATTGTCGGAACCGGCTTTTTAATCGACCACTCTGAGATGTTGAATGACATAGAGTTAAAAATTAAGAGTTATCAAAAATTATGGACACCGGGAATTCTGCGTCTTCATCTGTAGATAAAATTCTCACGCCAAGGCGTATCACCGCTACTCCGTTAGGGGCAAAGGATATAATTGCCATTCGTCTAATTACTGCACTACAACTTGGACGCGATCGCCATCCTTGAGATATGCACCACCTTCAATCACGACGCGATCGCCTGGGGTAAGACCTTGCTGAATTTCGACATTTCCCCCAATTAAGATTTCTCCTACTTGTACAGGTAGAGCTTTGACTTTGTCTTCACCTGATAGGGTGAAAACGATTGCTTTGCCATCCGGTTGCGGCAATACTGCTTTAGAAGGTACGGCAACACCTAAACCTGTATTGGTGGTAATCTTAGCGCGGGCAAACATCCCCGATCGCAGCAAGGCATTTGATGGCAACTCGATTTTCACAATCGCCTTGCGAGTTTTCTCGTCTACTAAAGGCGAGATTTCCCGCACTTTACCTTCCAAGTGAATCCGGTTATCTGTATCCGAGGAAATTAAAGCATTTTGTCCCACAGAAATCTGTGATAATTGGACTTCTGGCACCTGGGCTTGCAGTTCTAATGTGCCATCTCGAACCATCTCAAATAATTGCTTAGTACCAGTCACATCGCCAACTTCCACATTCTTCTTCGCTATTGTGCCCGCAACTGGGGCGCGAACTATAGTTTGGGCTAATTGAGCTTGTAATTGTTGGACTTTGGCAAGATCATTCCGCACATCGGCGGCGGCACTGTTAATATTTCCTTGGGTAACAGCAATATTCGCTTTTGCCCCATTCACCGCTTCCATCGCTGCTAGGGCTGAGGCTGTACTTGTAGCTGCAGTTGTCTCGCGTTCCGCTAGTTGTTCGCGACTAATAGCACCGTCGGTGGCTAACTTCTGATAATTTTTCAGTCGCTGTTGAGCGTCTTTTGCACTAGCTTGGACTTGGGCTGCATTCGCACGGGCTTGGGCGACACTGGTGTTGGCTTGAATCAAAATTGCTTTCTTCTGTTCTAGCAGTCCTTGATCGGATTGGACTTTTGCTCTCGCCTGGTCGATTTGGGTTTGCAATACTGAGTCATCTAAAATTGCCAGCACTTCTCCCGCTTTAACTTGCCTGCCTTCATCTACTAAAATCTTTTTAATTTGCAAGCCACTCGTTTGCGGTAAAACCAGAATCCGTTCACGAGCAGCAACCGTACCAGTCGTATCCAGAGTCCGAGCAATGCGGGTGGTTGTGGCAGTCGCCAAAGTTACAGCCTGTGCGGATGCAACTTTCGTTACGGTTGCTTTGGGAGTATTTGTTGCTTGCGGGGCTAGACGCGTACTAATAAGAGCGATCGCTACCCCCAATCCTGTACCCAAAAGTAATGGCATCAACCACCGCCAACTTCGCCGCTGCGAGGAAGATTTCTCTTCTTTCCAGGTGCTGTCATCTACCCTACTTGGTTCTTCCGCTTCAACTGTATACATTTCATCACTCATGGTGATACCTCCCCTTTTGCCACGTCGCTGTTTTATGTTTACTTAAGTTAATAAAAATTACAATTATTTTACAAAAAATAATATTTCAACCAGTATCCCGATCTACCTCATTACAGATAGACCCAGGTGCAAAAGACTCAATTCCATCAGCAATTTCGCGTAACCGCTCCGCAACATGCGATCGGTTCAACCAGTAGAAACCTTCCTGACCCACCTTTTCATACTCAACCACACCAGCCTCCTTGAGTACCTTCAAATGATGTGAAATCGCCGGACGACTGAGGCGAAAATTGCTAGCAATATCCCCAACATTACTGCGTCCCTTGTGAAACAACAGTGAAAGCAGTTCAAGGCGGACAGGATCGCCAATAGCAGTGAGAAACCGCACAACCTCCTCTTTTTGCATATACTGTACACCTCTGGTATTGGTAAATATGTTTGAACCCATTTACTACTTTATAACAAAGTTGCCTCAGATATGTAGTTTTGTCAAGGATAACTTAATATTTGATAAATAAGTGGTATTAAATACTCAAAAAAGCTATTTGTAGAAGTAGATATACTGATAATATTCCCCTGATGAAAACCAGTAAAACCCTGATTAAACAAGGAGAAAAAAACAAATTGCCGAAATTTACAATTCCCTCAATATCTTCAGAGAAATAAAATACTTATACCGCGTACTTAATATCCACCAGTAAAGAAAAAACTAAATATGTTTAATGCCACTGAAATTTTAATAGATGAATTCGTCCAACAAATTCGCCAAGGCTACCGTCGCACATATGGCGGACTCAAGACCGACTTTGAAGATATAATCGCTTGGGCAGGAAACATGGCATTAGAAAACATCGCCAACAGTGACGCGCTGTATCATAATGTAGAACATTCAATATTAGTCGCCCTAGTCGGACAAGAGATATTAAGAGGTAAACATATCCGGGAAGGAGGAGTTTCTAGCGAAGACTGGCTGCACTTCATGATCTCCCTAGTATGCCACGACATCGGCTACGTCAAAGGAGTTTGTCGGCAAGACCGCGAAGCCGAACATTTATATGCAACAGGTAGAGACGACGAGATGATCCACCTCCCACCAGGAGCCTCAGACGCCAGTCTCACAGACTATCACGTAGATCGCGCCAAAGTATTCATTGCCCAACGCTTCGGAGGACATAAACTCATAGACGCCGAAATCATCAAGTCAAATATCGAACTAACAAGATTCCCAGTACCCGCAGAAGAAGACCATCAAAACACCGCAGACTTTGCCGGATTAGTCCGCGCCGCCGACTTAATTGGCCAACTAAGCGACCCACGCTACCTCAAAAAAATCACCTGCTTATTCTACGAATTCGAGGAAACAGGAGTAAACCAAATCCTCGGTTACAAAAACCCCGGAGACCTGCGAAAAAACTACGCCAAATTCTACTGGGAAAGCGTCTACCCATACATCCAAGAAGGACTACACTACCTCTCCCTCACCCAACAAGGAAAACAAATAATCGCCAACCTCCACTCCAACGTCTTCGTAATAGAACACGAAAAAAACCCCAAACAAATAGTACAATAAAACCTCCGCGCCCCTCTGCGCCACCTCAGCGCCTCTCCGCGTTTCAAAAAACCCCATAATCACGCTAAAAACCTATGACCTGGTGGCAACGACTTCAAAAAAATCCCCTAGCTAGATTTGGAGCAATAGTACTCTTTATCCTCTACATTGCCGTAATTGGCGCAGACTTCATCGCCCCATATTCGCCAGTCGCAGATCAACCAAACGGTTCACTACTACCACCAACCCATATATATTGGCAAACCAAAGAAGGAAAATTTATTGGTCCCCACGTTTATCCCACAACCCAAGGACCAATCAGCCTAGAGACAGGTGAACGCAAATTAATTGTCGACTGGAAAAAACCCTCACCCATCCGGTTGTTTGTGCAAGGTTCAGAATACCCACTGCTGCGGCTGAGTTTACCGCTACCTCCGAAGTTTGAGGAAGTGGAACTATTTAAGGGAATTCCCTTACGTTGGCATTTATTTGGGACTGAAGGGCCAGGAAAAATCAACTTGTTTGGTACAGACGATCGCGCTCGTGATCAGTTTAGCCGTCTATTATATGGTGGTCGCATTAGCTTGTTTATTGGTCTCATTGGCATTGCCATTCAATTTCCGATTGGAATGTTGGTAGGCGGGATTTCTGGTTATTTTGGTGGCTTGACGGACACAATGATTATGCGCTTGGTCGAAGTGCTGATGACAATACCGAGTATTTATTTGTTAATCGCCTTAGCCGCAGTCATTCCGCCTGGGTTAAGTAGTACTCAACGGTTTTTACTGATTATTTTAATCACTTCGTTTATCGGCTGGGCGGGATTAGCGCGAGTAGTGCGAGGACAGGTATTGTCAATTAAAGAGCGTGAATTTGTGCAAGCTGCACGGGCAATGGGTGCTCAGCCACTTTATATTATTGTGCGCCACGTTTTACCGCAAACTGCTACCTATATGATTATTACGGCAACTTTGGCGATTCCGAGTTTTATTGTCTCAGAATCAGTGCTGAGTTTGATTGGCTTAGGCATCCAACAGCCTGACCCATCTTGGGGAAATTTGCTTTCGTTGGCGAGTAATGCTTCGATTTTGGTGTTAGAACCGTGGTTAATTTGGCCTCCAGCGGCGTTAATCATTTTAACGGTGCTTGCCTTTAATTTACTCGGTGATGGGTTGCGCGATGCTCTTGATCCTCGGAGTTTAAGAAGGTAGGTTTGTATACCGCGATTAGGGATCATAGCTACAATTTTGGCAACAGATATCTGATATATATAACGATAGTTAACCGGCGATCGCTGTGTATATTCTTGATCATCTCTTGTTTTTAAGTATGATCCATTCTTTCCTAGGTTTAAACGAAGCGCTGTGCGGTATCGTTTCTGTGGTAATTCTTGGATTACTTGCCTACACTTATTACTTGTTACAGAAGCAATCACGGGAATTACAAGTACAAGTTACTGAGTCGCAGCGTTATCAAACAGCACTCCAGGAAACAGAAGAACGTCTGCGGCTGGTAATACTTAATATGCCAGTGATGGTGAATGCTTTTGATGGCGATCGCAACATCCTCGTGTGGAACCAAGAATGTGAAAGAGTAACTGGCTATACTAGTGCTGAGATTGTGAATAATCCTCAATGTCGGGAAATGTTATATCCTGATGCTGATTACCGCCAAAAAATGATGACGGACTGGGTAATTGGTGGTAACAATTATCGTGATTGGGAATGGGAGACTAAGTGTAAAAACGGAAGTATTAAAACGCTTGCTTGGTCAAATATTAGCGATCGCTTCCCGATTCCTGGTTGGGTTTCTTGGGGTATTGGTATAGATATCACAGAACTCAAGCAGGAACAGGCGCTGCTTTCTACCCAAAATCATATTTTAGAATTAATTGCCACAGGAGCAGAACTACCACAAGTATTAGCAGCGGTAGCAACATTGATTGACAAGCATTCCGATCAAGACCAAGCTAAGTGTGCGGTGTTGTTGATGGATGAAGACGATCAAACCAAGTTGCAGGCGGTGGCGGGTACAAGTATTCCTGACAGCCAGAATGTTTCGATTTGTCCTTGTGTGAGTAGTTGTGGGACTACTACTTATGAATCAAAACCAGTAGTGGTGTCAGATATTGCTGAAAAACTACCTGACTCAGATTTTGGCAGTTGTTGGTCAGTACCGATTATTAATGGTAATGGCGATGACTTAGGGACTTTCGCGATGTATTACCCTTTGGCGCGTCAACCAAGCTCGCATGACCAAAGATTAATCGATTTATGCGTTTATTTAGCCGGAATCGCGATTGAGCGTCAGCGAAGTCAGAAAGCCTTACAAGATAGTTATAGTATTTTAGAGCAACGCGTTTTAGAACGAACCACTCAACTAGCCGTAGCGAACAAAGAACTGGAAGCCTTCTCCTATTCAGTTTCTCACGATCTTCGTGCTCCGTTGCGGAGTGTTGATGGTTTTAGTCTGACACTCTTAGAACGCTATGAGTCCCTATTTGATGAAAAAGGCAAGCACTACCTACACAGGATTCGGGCTGCTAGTCAGCGAATGGGTCAATTGATTGACGATTTACTCAATCTCTCCCGCGTCACCCGCAGTGAAATGCAGCGCCAAACTGTCGATTTGAGTGCCATAGTCACAGAAATCATCACCGATTTACAGCAAGGAGAAAAAGAGCGCAAAGTCGAATTTGATATCTTACCACAGGTCATCATTCAAGGAGACGGCAGACTGTTAAGAGTTGTGCTAGAAAATCTCCTCAATAATGCTTGGAAATTTACCTCCAAAACTCAGCATCCTCGAATTGAGTTTGGGATCTCCCCCCCTCTTACCCTCTCCCCCTCTCCCGTTTACTTCGTCCGCGATAACGGGGCTGGTTTTGAGATGTCATACGCCCACAAATTATTTGGTGCGTTTCAACGTTTGCACACGACAGAAGAATTTCCCGGTACAGGAATTGGACTTGCGACCAGTCAACGCATTATTCACCGTCATGGCGGAGAAATTTGGGCAGAAGCTGAACTTGATCGCGGCGCAACTTTCTATTTTACTTTGCCAAAATAAACTTCATGGTTCTTGGTTACGTCAAGAGCGCTACGAACTTTTGTTGATTTTAATACAAATTTTTTTTAATTGATGGCATTCCTCGCTAAGATTCAGCATGGTTTTGCTTTAATTTATAACATGACAAAAAAAATCATCCTCTTGGTAGAAGACAATGCCGATGATGAAGAACTAACGTTAATGGCGTTTGAGCAAAGCGGGATTGATACGGAAATGGTTGTAGTCCGCAATGGCGCTGAAGCACTCGATTATTTATTGGGTACAGAGAACTACATTCACCAAAATTTCCGTAAGCTGCCAGCACTAATTTTGCTTGACCTGAAACTGCCAAAAATAGGTGGTTTAGAAGTTTTGCAGCGTCTCCGTGCCGAGGTACGAACGCAATTTATCCCCGTGGTGGTATTAACTACATCGACAGAAGATGAAGATTTAGTCAATAGCTATCGTCTTGGCTGTAACAGTTATATCCGCAAACCTGTGGATTTTACTCAGTTTATGGATGCGGCACGGCAGATGAGCATTTACTGGCTTCACTTGAATGAAACGAGATCTAGATAAGGATTTATATTGTGAGTAAACCTCTGCGTGTTTTGATTGTGGAAGACTCAGAAGATGATGCTGAGTTGCTCGTGTATCAACTAGAACGCAACGGTTATGATGTGATTTCTCAAAGAGTAGACACTCAAATCACCATGTCCTTAGCTTTAGCGCCAGGAGAGTGGGATATAATTTTAGCTGATTATTCTCTACCCAACTTTAGCGCGACGGCAGCGCTAAAAGTGTTGCAGGAAACTGGCTTAGACTTACCTTTTATTATTGTTTCCGGTAATATCGGCGATGGCATTGCGGTAGCAGCCATGAAAGCCGGGGCGCACGATTATTTACTCAAGCATAACTTAGCGCGGTTGGTACCGGCTGTGGAGCGAGAATTGCAAGAAGCGGCAAACCGTTCTTTACTCAAAGAGAGTGAAGACCGTTGGCAATTAGCTTTGCTGGGTAGTAATGATGGAATTTGGGACTGGAATATTAAAACTAATATTGTATTTTTCTCTCAGCGATGGAAAACAATGCTGGGTTACGAAGACCAGGAAATTGCCAATAATTTTGATGAATTGACGAAACGAGTGCATCCAGATGATTTGGCTCATTTTCAACAAGCAATCAACGACCATTTGGGACAAAAAACCCAGTCTTATAATATTGAGTATCGGATTCAGTGTCAGGACGGCAGCTATAAGTGGATTTTGTCACGCGGTCGAGGACTTTGGGATCAAGAGGGACCTGTGCGAGTAGTAGGATCGCATACAGATATTAGCGATCGCAAGCAGATGGAGGTGACTCTACGCCAGCAAGCAGAATATTTAGCTGACGCGAATCGCTTGAAAGATGAATTTTTGGGAATCATCTCTCACGAATTACGGACGCCGCTGAATGCAATTGTCGGTTGGGTTGATCTGCTGCGGACTCACAGATTAGACTCGAATATGGCTAATTCTGCATTAGAAACAATCGATCGCAATACCAAAGCGCTGCATCAACTGATTGAAGATATTTTGGAAGTCTCACGCACTATTCAAGGTAAATTGCGCCTCAACGTCGCCACTGTCAACTTAGTAGAGATTGTCGAAGCGAGTTTAGCTACAGTGCAAATAGCTGCTGACGCCAAGAAAATTCAATTAAAAGCGAATCTCGACGCCGCAGCCGGTTCAATTATGGGTGATGCTGACCGTTTACAGCAAGTTATCTATAATTTACTCTCGAATGCTGTTAAATTTACTCCTAGCGGTGGCTCTGTGCAAGTGCAACTAGCGCGAGTCGCTGACAAGATGGAGATTAAAGTTAGTGATACAGGGATTGGCATTAAGCCAGAGTTTATCCCTTATGTATTTGATCGTTTCCTGCAAGCAGATAGCACGAGTACGCGGTATTACGGCGGACTGGGAATCGGCCTTGCGATTGTCCGTCAGATAGTTGAACTGCATGGGGGAACAGTTAGTGTTGAAAGTGTTGGTGAAAATCGCGGGACAACATTTACAATTAACTTCTCCTTAACGACAACAGCACACCAGAATGGGAGAATCCAGGAAGATGAAAAATCTTCTTCTCATTTGGTTAAGACTAACTCTCTGTCACTGTCGGGTCTGCAAATACTGGTCGTTGATGACGATCAGGATAATCGCGATTTACTAATGTTTGCTTTATCACAATATGGCGCACAAGTGCGAGATGCCGCATCCGCAGAGGAAGCACTGCTTGCCTTAACACAATATAGCCCAGATGTTTTAGTCAGTGATATTGGCATGCCTGATTTAGATGGTTATGCTTTAATTCGGCAAATCAAAGATTTGGAAGCACAGGGAGGGACAAAACTACCGGCTGTCGCCTTGACAGGGTATGCTAAAGAGTCAGACCGAGCGAAAGCTTTAGCCGCAGGTTTTGACTATCATTTATCGAAGCCAGTAGAAATTGATGAGTTGGTGACTGTCGTTTCTCAACTGGCTTCTCGCTGACTGGGATGAGGATACAAGGAAAGAAGATATTATGAAAATTGCTATTACTGGAGCTACAGGATTTGTCGGTAGGCGTTTGGTAGAAAGATTACAGACAGAACATCAGGTGTTGGTACTTACTCGTAATAGTACTAAAGCTAGAAAGATTTTTTCATCGCCTAATGTAGAAATAGTTACTTATACACCTACGGTATCTGGTTCTTGGCAACAAGCTTTATTCGGTTGTGACGCTGTCGTCAATTTAGCCGGAGAAGCAATTGGTGAAGGTCGTTGGACACCGGAACGTAAACAGGAAATTCTCAACAGTCGCCAACTAAGTACGCAAAAAATTGTGGAAGCTTTAGCCAATGCTAACCCCAAGCCGACTGTGCTAGTTAATGCCTCAGCTATCGGTTATTACGGAACTAGCGAAACAGCGCAATTTAACGAAAATAGTCCCAAGGGTAGTGACTTTCTCGCGCAAGTCTGTCAAACCTGGGAAGCCGAAGCCGAAAAAGTCAAAGCTTTTGGTGTGCGCTTAGTGATTCTACGGTTTGGGATTGTTTTAGGTATGGGTGGTGCTTTAGGTAAAATGATTACCCCATTCAAATTATTTGCTGGCGGGCCAATTGGTAGTGGTAAACAGTGGTTTTCGTGGATTCACCGCGAAGATGTTTGTTCCTTAATTATCCAAGCTTTAACTAACGCGCAAATGGAAGGCGTATATAATGCCACCGCTCCCAATCCTGTACGGATGACAGACTTATGTCGAACTATGGGAGAAGTGATGAACCGTCCTTCCTGGTTACCTGTCCCAAACTTTGCGATTGAAGCTTTGCTAGGTGATGGGGCGATAGTAGTTCTAGAAGGCCAACAAGTGATACCCAATCGCACTTTAACCACTGGCTTCAAGTTTCAGTATCCCGATTTGAAACCAGCGTTAGCCGAAATTCTCAACTAATCAGCCGAAAATTTGCGCGATATCCAACTTGCCAAACCGCTGAGAATTGCCCCACCCATGAGAACGCCTAGGGCTGGGGTAAACACAGGTTCCCAGAGTTTATACCATAAATCCAAACCTAATGGGACTCCAGCCCCACGACCGATGACAGCAGCCGCCAGCCAAAAAAAGCTGAACAGCACCAAGAAGACATCGGCTACCAGTATTAAGTTAAGCCAGTTTAAAAGTTTGTCTTTCATAAAATGGGGAGACCCACTCCCCCACTCCCCTAATTAGTTTCCAAAATCCAATTTTTAACTTTCTGTAAACTTTCCCAACCAGGCTTGCGCTGTAGACCGTCAGCCATACTTTGCTCGATTTCTTCACGCCAGTCTGGGTTGACAAAAATTAACTGTTGGGCGAAGCTGACATGTTCGCGTAAACCTTTTTGACCAGTTTCCAACATGGCAACAGCGAGGTTGACTCTGGCTTGGGCGTCTTGAGGGTTGAGCTTTACAGCTTTTTGAGCCGCTTTGTGAGCTAAGGCTGCTTTGTCGTCTAATAAATACAACCACGCTAAACAAGTCCAAGCTGGACTGCTTTTAGGAGCGCGATCGCACAAATCTTTAAAAACTGGAATCAGGTCAGTGGCAGGTTCTCCCGCTTTGTAGCGTTCGATCGCTGTATCAAATAAACCGTCGATAGTTTCAGGCATAGCAAATCTTTACAAATTTTGGATTCTAGATCTCACAATCTAAAATCCAAAATCTAAAATCTAAAATTGTTTGTCTGAATACTATTAAACACCAAAAGACTTACCACAACCGCAAGTAGCTGTAGCATTGGGGTTAGTAAATTGAAAACCACCGCCGATCATGGCGTCGCTGTAATCTAGCATCAAGCCATAGAGATACAATAAACTCTTAGGGTCGCTAACAATTTTGAAACCCTCGTAGTCAAAGACTTGGTCTTTGTCACTAATTTTGTTAGGATCTTCAAAATCCATCATATAGGACATGCCGGAACAGCCGCCTTGGCGGACTCCGACCCGCAGATACAGTTCTTTACCTTGGTTTTGTTGCAATAACTTAACGTGTCGCAATGCTGCCTCACTCAACATGATTCCTTTTTGTTGCGGCTCTATTGTTTGTGTCATGATGGTTAACTCCAGAATATGAACGATCCTAACGTATCGAACGTAGGCGACACTCAAGTATAGGTGGAAGTTTTTCGGATCTGAAGAGCGATTTCGACGCTTGAAGAAAGAGAAATTGGAAATACTCGCCAAATGTACCGAAAAATTCTTATTCTAGAATTGATAGATTCAGCATTTGATGCCTAAGTTGAAGCATCAACCTCGCTCTTTTGTGCCGAAAAACCTACTTGCTCGCTACGAATCCTTGTTTATGTCCAGTTTGCTGCTGATTGATGAATGTGCTTTATGACAAGTTTTAATCGCTCTACCAGTCGTCGGTTAAAAACATTAAACCAGATTCCTTCTGTATGGGAGGGCGATCGTCGTCCATTGTCAACTGATGTCAACACATCCGAGGCAAAGGGCGACTGTATTCTTTGGGTAGATGGCTCGCAAGGCGTGGTGCGGGCAATGGATGTAGTTGCGTCAGATACAGGGCCAGAAGCGATTGTGCGGACATTGATGCAAGCTATGGAGCATCCCCACAGTCCGGGTAAACCAGCCAGACCGCAGCGCATTGTTTTGAGAGACCGCGAGATCCAGTTTTTCTTGCGCGGAGTCTTACAAGATTTAGATATTGTCGTTGACTACGCACCGGAATTACCGTTAATTAATGAATTATTTCGTGGATTTACCGAAATACTCGATAGCCATACACCTGATTTACCACCGCAGTATGCTCAAAGACTCCGCGCACATGCATTTAAAATTTGGCAACTCGCACCTTGGGAATTTCTAGAAGAACAACAAATTTTATCAGTTGAGATTGATCGCTGGGATGTCGGGACTCTCTACGCCTCGGTGATGGGGATGTTGGGGATGGAGTATGGTATCTTGCTTTACCGAAGTGCAGAATCTTTAAAACGATTTCGCGCAGCGGTTTTAAGTGATGAGCCTTCAACTGAGCATTTAGAAGAAGCTTTCCTCAAACAAGATTGTTTATTTCTGACCTTTGAGTCAGATGATGAGATTGACGAAGACGAGGAGTTTAGCGATTTAGCCGATTTACCTTTGTCAGAAATTAACCCGACTTTCGGCAATATCCATCCTTTGGAGGGTTTGCGTTCTGTACTTTACGAGGAAGAGGCGCTGGCTGTCTTGGTAGCTTTAGAAGCCTTACAGCGCTTTATCCGCGATCATCGTCGCCAATTGTCAGAGGATGACAGCTTTGCTTCTCTGAGTCGTCGCTACCGCCTGACGGTGCCAACCACGGGCGAATCTGATTCATCTTTAAATGTCACTGTCTCTACCCTACCGGATTTAGCTTTAGAACTGGAGGAAATGGGAGGCTTGGACGATGAGGATGATGAGGATGATGAAATGTTGGCGATTCAATGCTTGCGCGACGATTTGGTTCCTGAAGATTCTTTCCTGAGTTTAGGAGTAATATCATGGGAGATGTTGGAATTTTTGCGCGAAGGCAACCACTATCAATCTGCTGGGGAAATTTACTCGAATGGTGACGGCTTGCCAGTCATTTTAATCCAAACTACCCGCCCCAAAGCTAAGACGGTGATTGAAAGTATCATCGAAAAAGGAGGATTAAAGGCAATTTGTTTTAACCCAGGTGCCGATCCTGATGGTAGCGATCGCTATGACCTAGGTTTATTACAAACTGAAAATGACGAATTATTTCTTTTTGGTGAATTTTTAGATGATGACCCAGTACACGTAGAAGCCCGGAGAAGATGGAATCAACGGTGTAAAGAAACACAGGGCATTTGTGGCTTGATCGTTGCCAAAGGATTGACTGGGGCGGCACGCGGTAATCCGCAATTACCAGAGATGATGGCTCTATTTGAAGGGCGAGCCATCACTGCCGCAGAACTAGGTCTAGGCGTTTTGCAATTAACACCGGAGAGCGATTAGTCGTTAACAACCCTCTAGATAATACGCGATCGCTGAGTGGGGATAAGTGCAAGTTCCATAGTTAACAGAAAACTCACCAAACTAGCGATCGCAATCAACTTGACGTAATGATTAACGGTTAAATAACTCAACCGTTAACCATCAACTACTTAGTGACCGGCAAAGACTGCGTCTCCTTCTACAGCATCAGCTTTAGAAACCTTAGGTTCCTTCAAGATGAAAGCGCACAAGAAGCAAACAATCACCGCAGCAACTCCTAACAACTCGAAGAAACTCCGGTTCCCGGCAACAGTCTGAGGTAACAAACTATACGCAGTAGCGTAAAGTACAGAACCCACACTACCAAATGCCCCGATATTTCCCGCAATCTGTCCTGTGACTCGACGTTTGATTAGTGGTGCAATCCCGAAGGTAGCGCCCGCGCCGCCAAACACGAAGAAAGCACACAACATCGTCATCACCACAGAAACAGGTAGCAGCCAATCGCCACTAATGCGGCTCATCATGAGATAGCCTAATCCCAAACCACCAATCATCACAGTCAGTGTCCATTTCCGGCTACCAATCTTGTCAGAAATCAAACCACCAGCCGGACGGGCGATTAAGTTCATCAACGGATAAGTCGCAGCCACAGGGCCAGCAATTTGATGACTCAAATTAAAAGTATGCTCGAAAAATTCTGGCAGCATGGAAACAACCGCCAACTCAGAACCAAAACTGACTGCGTAAGCCAATTCCAGCACAAACACCTGACTCATTTCGTAACGGTCTTCAAGAGGATAAGTTTTTTCACCCTTGACAACTTCCCGATTGACCTGAAAAGCCTGGTAAGCCTGAAGCAGATATAAAGCAGCTAGGAACACCCAGATTCCATACATTACCGACTCATTCAAAAACTTGACTTTCTGCAAGCGCCAAGCAATCAACGCCAGTGCGCCAAATAAAGGCACATTAGTCAACATCAAAGCCCAAAAGCTTCTCGCACTGGTAACTTCCATCCCGCCGTCGCGAGCCGGTTTTTGGTAAACTTTACCAGGAGGAGTATTTTGAACATTAAAGAAAAAGATTACACCGTAAATAGCAGACACAATTCCGGTGAGGGCGATCGCAAAGCGCCAATTTTCGTGCCCAGCATAGAGAAAAGCACTCCCCAGCGCAATCGTCGGTAGTATCGCTTCCGCCGCAAAAGAGCCAAAATTTCCCCAACCGCCGTAAATACCTTGAGCAAAACCGATTTGCTTCGGCTCAAACCACTCACCAACCAGCCGGATACCAACCACAAATCCCGCACCCACAATCCCCATCGCTAGTCGGCTTAAGACTAACTGATTGAAATTCTGCGCCGAAGCGAAGGCGAGACAAGGAATCGCCGCATATATCAGCAACGAGGAAAAAGTAATCCGGGGACCAAAGCGGTCTAACAACATCCCGATAATAATCCGCGCCGGAATCGTCAGCGCCAGGTTACATAAACTGATTGTTCTTGATTGGGCAACAGTTAAACCTAAATCTGCTTTGATGACCGTAGCGAAAGGCGCGTAATTGAACCACACCAAAAAAGTCAAGAAGAAAGCAAACCAACTAAAATTTAGAATCCGATAAGGACCCCGAAAGGATAACAATCCTCGCATCATAATAAGTAATTCCTCTGTAACAAAACGTCAAATCCTTCAACCAGCCCTAATCTTCTTGGCTATAAGTCAGCCAAAATCAGATTTTCTTACCTTAAGTAGTTTTGAGAATCCAATGAGTGTCGGTAGATACCTCACGGAGGGAAAATATTATATTTTTGGTCAGATGCCTGAAAAACACTACTTATCTAAAATGTGCTGACTTGTTACAAGTTTAATTTCATCAACCAAACTTAATGTATTAATAGTTACTTTTTCTCACAAATATGTGCAGGATTCGCATATCTCTGATGCTAACCGTGCATAACCTGTCAAGTATAGGCAATAAATATTTACCAAAACCAAGAAGCCGAATATGTATTCAGTATAAACACGGAAAATAAAAGCCCCACAGTTAAAAACTAGCGGAAATTACGCAAAATGTATGCAAATTGACTTTAGATTCTGGTATTTATAAAAATAGAGGAATGAAAACGTTGTCTTCGCCAAAAAATGAAGATGAAACAAAGATTCATTGCCTCTTAGCCGAAGAAATGGTAAAATTAGATACAGAATTATTTTCCCTTATAAAAAAATACATTATGAAATCCGCACTGTCCTTGCTCACAGTCACTGTTGCCATCTCCAGCACATTTGTCGCACCCGCCGCCTTTGGTCAAAGCCAGCAAAATGGCAAAAACGTCCAATATCTGACCTGCGTCGAAGACTCTCAAGGCTTGATGTGCAAACCTCAAGAACGCGATAGCCAACATCAAAAACCCGAAAACCTTTTACCCGCCAGCCAAATCAGCACAACATACGTACCACCCGTACTAAGTGCGGCACAGCTAGGATTTATTTGCAACATGCTTTTAGGAATTCTCTACTGTGTCCTCCCCACGGGACTAGTATTAGCAGTCTTCTTGCATGACAAACACGATGATTACCGAACTCAATTGCTAAGCACCCAAATCGAATTTCTAGAAAGAGTCTGGCACCGAAATTCTCATAATTAGAAATGCAGAGAGACGCAGAAGAAACGTAGAGTCTTCATAAACCCTCCGCGTAACTCCGCGTAACCTCAGCGCCTCTCCGCGTTTCCTTAATTCCCTCTCCGTAAAACCAACAGATAGCACCAAAAAGTAATTAGAGATAGCATATTAGCTATAGTTAATTTATTTAAAGCCGTGTTAAAACTTCAAGATAATTCTATAGAATCTTTAGCCCAACAATGGGCAAAAAAGTACATGCACAACCTCCAGGTTGAGGAAGAAGAAATTCCCGACCCGGATAATTTGGCTCTGGTTGTCTCAGCCGCCGGAAGAGCCAGAACATCAGAATTATTATTACAATATTTAAGGACGGCAAGCGTTCAATCTTGGAATAAGACAGAAGCATTGTTGTCTAAAGAAGTGAAGCGTCACCGCATTGACCCAAAGTTGATTGATCCTTGGGATATTGCCGCCGACGCTTTTAAAATTTACCAAAAAGTTTTGGATGTTTACACTCAGCAAGCGCCACTGCGTCAGTTGTCGATGGTGATGAAATTAGCGCGATCGGGTGAACCGCTTTATCAGAAAGCGTTGAAAGTGTACACTGAGCAGGTAGCGCCTAGTCAATTGGCAAAAGCAATTTCCAGTGAAATTGGCGCGATGCGACAAAAATATACCAAAAAAGACCCGCGAGTGATTGGTTTTGTCAGCATGCAGTTTCACTACACCAGTCAAATACTGTTAAATCAGCTCTCGCCTTTAGAGCGAACAATGGTGACTGCTTATTTTAAGGTGATTGATGATCACCTGTATATGCCATTGCAACGGGCTTACACGGCTGCAGCTGCGCTGGATTATGAATCGCCAGCTTTGAAAGCAGTGCAAAAATTGTTACCACATAGTACAGAAATAGCTAAGAAAATTTGTCAGCGGGTGATTGCAAATTATCCCACATACCGCTGTTATAGTGGTGCTCTGAGTGATGCGGTGATTCAAGTTTCCACGATTCGCGATATTGAGATGTTTCAAGTTTATCTTTGGGTGTGTGGTTTGGAGGGTAGTATCGCCGCCATTCAACAAGAGTTATTTCCACTGTGTGTGATGATTTACCCAGTTTTAAATGTGCAGTGGGAATTGATTCGCCAAATGTTGCACTTGCTAGGACAAGAAATCCGCGATCGCTTAGATCCCCAAGAAGCCGAAAGTTTAATGCCATATTTCCAAGTATTGTGGCAAATGTTCTCGCCGGAAGTGTTTAGTCAATTGGGTTTAGAGAAAAAACCGAGTCGAAATGAGTCTTATGAGTGGGAATCGTTATTTGCTTAGTCCCTCTCCTCAGTTACAATTAGTAAAGAAACTGAGCAAGGTATGAAGGCATGCGTGTTGCAATTGTCGGTGCGGGACTGGCTGGACTAGCAACTGCGATCGATTTAGTTGATGCTGGTTGTGAAGTCGAGATTTTTGAGTCCCGCCCGTTTGTCGGTGGTAAGGTTGGCAGTTGGGTGGATGCCGACGGGAATCATGTTGAAATGGGGTTGCACGTCTTTTTTGGTTGCTACTACCAGTTGTTTGAGTTGATGCAGAAGGTCGGTGCTGGGGATAATTTGCGTCTGAAACAGCATACTCACACTTTTGTCAACACTGGTGGACGCCTAGGACAGTTAGATTTTCGCTTCATTACAGGTGCGCCATTCAACGGTTTAAAGGCATTTTTTACAACTTCGCAACTTTCAATTCAAGATAAGGCGCAAAATGCGTTAGCTTTGGGTACTAGTCCGATAGTTCGTGGGTTGGTTGATTTTGATGGCGCAATGCGGACTATTCGTGAGTTAGATAAAGTCAGTTTTGCTGATTGGTTCCGCAGTCACGGTGGGAGTGATGGTAGCATCAAGCGGATGTGGAATCCAATCGCTTATGCTTTGGGTTTTATCGATTGTGAAAATATCTCCGCCCGCTGCATGTTGACAATTTTCCAGTTGTTTGCTACGCGCACAGAAGCTTCAGTCCTGCGGATGTTAGAGGGTTCTCCGGCTGAGTATTTACATAAACCTATTGTTGATTATCTCGAAGCTAGAGGTACAAAAATTCATACTCGCCGGCGCGTGCGCGAAGTTAAATATGAGGGGATTGGTAGTGACACTCATGTAACTGGTCTAGTGATCGCTAATGGCGAAACTGAAGAACTTATCACCGCTGATGCTTACCTTTGCGCTTGTGATATCCCTGGGATTCAGCGCCTAATTCCTCCAGATTGGCGTCAATGGTCGGAATTTGACAATATTTATAAATTAGATGCTGTTCCTGTAGCGACAGTTCAATTGCGATTTGATGGTTGGGTGACAGAATTGCATGATGCTCAACAACGTCAACAACTAGACCATGCAGCGGGGATGGATAATTTACTTTATACTCCAGATGCTGATTTTTCCTGCTTCGCTGATATGGCTTTGACTAGTCCGGCTGATTATTATCGCCCAGGACAGGGTTCTTTGATGCAATTAGTTCTCACACCCGGAGATCCATTTATTAAAGAAAGTAATGAAGCGATCGCGAATCATGTTCTCAAGCAAGTACATGAATTATTTCCCTCGTCACGGGAATTAAATATGACTTGGTACAGTGTAGTCAAACTCGCACAGTCGCTTTATCGCGAAGCACCAGGAATGGATGCTTTCCGTCCTGACCAAAAAACACCGATTTCTAACTTCTTTCTCGCCGGTAGTTACACCCAGCAAGATTATATCGATAGCATGGAAGGTGCGACAATTTCCGGTAGACGTGCAGCCAAAGTCATTTTGGAAACAAAAGAATTACTTAGCTCTTAATTCATTCAAAATTGAAAATCTTATGTCAGACTGGCTAGAGCATAGTGTACAAGTAGAAGTAGAAATCCCGATTGATACTGTATGGGGTCTTTGGTCTGACTTAGAGCAGATGCCAAATTGGATGAAGTGGATTACTGACGTTCAGATAATACCAGAAGATCCAGAATTATCTCGTTGGCGATTAAATACAGGTGGACTAGAATTTAGCTGGCGATCGCGTATCCTGAAAAAGATTCCTAATCAAATTATCGAATGGGAATCAATTGACGGCTTACCCAATCGCGGCGCGATCCGTTTTTACGATCGCAAAGATAGTACTATTGTCAAGTTGACCGTCTCCTACGGAATTCCGGGGCTATTAGCGAAACTTTTAGATAATCAATTTGTCCGCAACGCCGTAGAATCCTCTCTCCAAGCTGATATGGAGAGGTTTCGAGAATATGCTTTAGCTCATAAATAAAAAAAGATTATCAAAGGCAGTTTAGATGAAATTGCATTCGCTGCCTTTGAAATTATACATCTTAACTTTGCTTTTCTCGATCCAAAGCTATTTTCGCTTTTAAAATTGCTTTGAGATAAGCTAGTTCACTCTTCCAGCCTGAACGCGGAAGTAGAGGTATTTTCTGAGTATTATTAAGTTCTGTCATAATTTAACAGCCTCCTGTAAACCTGACCATTGAATGCGATCGCTTGTAAATTGCAGTGGATCATTTGGTAAGGGAGTATCCCAAGATTCTTCAACTAAAGCAAATTCGCCATTGTCAAAAGGCAAACCTTCTGCCTGTATAACTGGATAAACTCGCTCTCGAATACCGCGTTTTGCTTGAGTTAAAGCGCGGTGGTGACAGTAAGGATTGTTACCGCGACGATTGAAGAAGACGTGTGCTGTCCAGCTACAACCTCCGCGACAAAGTTCGGCAAATTCACAAGTCTGGCAAAAACCCCACAGATGCTTTGTACCTTCAGGAGTACCAGCATCGAGATTAAAGCGAAGTTCTGCGGTATGTTCGACAATATCTCGGAGCGATCGCGTGCGAATATTACCACCAGTATAAGCAGCAGTTGGTAGGGAAGGACAGCCTTTAATTGCGCCATCGGCTTCAATTCCCAAAGTTGAGAGTCCAGCTGAACAACCTTGCCAAAATCTCCACTCCTCACCTTTACCACGTAAAGTTCGCTCATATGGCCCGTAATAACCAATGTTATTACCCGGTTGCACCACTACGCCTTCTTCTCCAGCCCGAATCGCCACTTGCGCTAGCATCGGGTAAAGAGCGAGTAATTCGTAAGGTTGCAGCAGGATTTCGGCATGGTCGGCGGCATTACCCATCGGTACGGTCAGCTGGATTTGCCATGCAAAAATACCTGCATCTCGCAGCAGTTCGTAAATACGCGGAAATTCCGGTGCAGACAAGCGGTTAAGCTGAGTGTTGCAACCAAACTTGATACCTGCTGTTTGGAGATGGCTCATCGTTTGAAAAGCATGTTTCCATGATCCTTTCTTTCCTCGCAAGCGATCGTGAGTTGCTTCCAACCCATCCACAGACACAGAGACAGTGATAATCCCTGCGGCTTTCATGCGCTGCGCTGTTTCCAGAGAGATACCATAACCACCCGTGGTCATACCACACAGCATTCCCGCTTTAGTAATGGCTGCAGCAATTTCCAGCCAATCAGGACGCAAAAAAGCCTCCCCGCCAATCAGTGTCACCTCTTTAATTCCTACCTCAGCCATTTGCTGCACTAGGTCAAGAGCCTCTTCTGTTGACAGTTCATCAGTTCGTGCTTCTCCCGCCCGCGAACCGCAATGACTGCATGCTAGGTTGCACTTTAGGGTAATTTCCCAGACCGCATAACTGGTTCTGACGTAGGATTGTGTCATATTATTGAAACAAATCGGGACTGACAACGATGCCGTACATTGGCTGCACTCCACCGTATAGTGGTACAGGATGAAAGGGTGGCTTTGGTTTGTGCCACCACCAAATTGGTTTAGGAGAGATAGGCGGATTATCACCAGGTGCAATCACTCCATACAGCGGCTGGAAAGTAACATCACTTCCTTGTACTAACCCACCGACCACTGATAAAAGCTCATCTTCTGTCAATTCTTGAAACTCGCCCCGTTCTTTTGATTCCAAAAGCTCAACAGCAGTCGTCTCAAATTCTTGTGGTGAGAATCCATAACCAGCCGCTTGCATAATTTGATTGCCTTCTTCTATAGAGGAGTTTTCTAAGCGATCGCGGAAAGTTTGGTCTTTGACAAACTTCACCAAAAACTCTTTCACTCTTTCAAAAAGATTCTCAGACATCTCAACACTCCTGATAATAAATGGCACAATAAATATCAACGCCTTAGCAACAAGGGCGCGAGCGTTTAATTTGGCTTAGGGTGCAAAGCAATAATTGCAAATTGCTTAATGCACAACATAACCAAGTTCAGGTGACTGATGTTGCCATTTTGGCAAAAATATTTTATATGCAGGGTGAGACAAAAATCTTTGTGTAAGAATTATACTTACTGACGCTGAAATTTATCTATCTGAGCCAGAATCCGTTGTCGATTCACTGTGTCTCCTTTATCTTCAAACAATTTGGCAGCTTTCTGTAAGTCTTCCAGTGCTTCCTGTTTTTTGCCTAAGCTTTGGTAACTAGCACCCCGATTAGCATAAGCATAAATATACTGAGAATTAATCCTGATTGCCTGAGTATAATCAGTGATGGCGGCGGTAAAATTACTTAACTTATTATACGTATTACCGCGATTGTAATAAGCTTCAGCCAAATTGTGGTTAATACTGATTGCTTGATTATAGTCAGCGATCGCTTGTTGAGAATTACCTAATTCATCATAAACAATTCCTCGATTAACATAGGCTTCTGCATAATTGCGATCTGCCTTGATGGCTCGGTCAAAATAATCAATTGCACCTTTGGGATCTTGATGCTGAAGTTGAATTAAGCCTTGATTATATAAACCATGAGAATCTTTCGGATTTGTTTCAATCTGCTCTTTTTATTATTGACTAATTACAAGCTGGGATACTCCCCTTTGATACTTGTTAACTGTTCCCCAATTACAGAATTTAAATGTTTTTGTCCTACAGGAGAAATGCGATTTTGGTAGGCAGTCGCTGCTGTCATCTCTTTCATCCTCTCTGCTGACCAAGCCATATCTTTATATGGTATTATCATGCCTTCTTTATGAGTTTTTGGAAACTTTCTATCGTCGTGAATGCTTTGTCTGCCAAATACTACCTTGTCGCTAAACGTGTTACGTATATCAATTTCCGTAGCCGCAGCGTAATGATCTTTATTGTTCTTCATTCGTCTAGCAAAAGGGACTCTACCGTGATGGGCATTTAAGAGATATCTGCGATGGTGTTCGACGTCCTTCCCCGAACCTGTAGTCAATTTTCTTCGGTGTGCCTCATAAGGTAATGTAGCGGCGGGCAATGAGTGAGATAATTCTCTACCGGCAGGTGTTTTCCGTTTTTGCCCAAGGGGTTGGTGCAAGCTATCCGGTGTCATGTGGTCAACTTCCACACTATTACCGCTAGATGTTTTTTTATGTGTATTAAATTGTCCTGCATAGGTTCCAGGATAATTAGCAGGTTTATCTACTTGTCGAAAACTACCAGGTACAATTCCCAATTTTTCTTTAGCTTCTTGATCTACTGGTGAGCCTTGTTTTGGCTTTTTTGCTGATGGTGGGTTCTTCGCCGATGTATTTCTCTTCCTTTTCGGAGCCAACTGAACAGGTTTTCTTATCTCCATTTTTGGCTGTAATGCTTCCTGTTTTGAAACACTTATATCAATTTGATTAATGTGATGTCCGTAGTGTTTTGCTTGGATTAAAGATGTTTTTAAATCAGGTTGCTGTACCAGATTAGCTTTTTGCGTCTGTACTACAAATGGTCTTGACTTAAACATTCCTTGGTCTGGATTATTTGATAAATCCTGCGTTTTTTTCTTGGCAAGCTGGTTTTGGGTGCGTATTCGACTGGTCATAGCGATACCCTGACTGAGTTAAAGGTTAATCGTTTTTCTTTATTTTAAACTGAAGTCATATACAGAAGGAGTTACATAAGTAGGACTTGGGCAAAAAAACGCCCTAACTCTTATTTCACCATATCCTCTGTTTTGTCTGCGATCCATTTCTCATTAATGCTGTGTAAATCCTAACGAGACACTATCGGGGTATGCCAATATCGTACCCTTATCGAAAATATATGCTTAAAAGTTGTATCTCATTATTATATATAATAATTTATTAAGAATATTCATTTATTTTTTATTCCCATAGAGCTTTTTACCTTTTACCGTAATTAGTCACCGCAATCAGGGGCAGTAGTTAAGAATACGAGTAAGTGGTGCGATAGCGTTGGCGTGTGCCTCTACACACAGCACTGATTTGTAAGAAACGCACGCACGCTTTTTATAGTTGTGGTTTTAAATCATCGACTTGAACTCTCACTCTCTGGGCAAGCAGTGTAATACGTAATCAGTATATTATCTACGACTTAATTTTCCCGCTCAGTGGGACTGTAGAAGTAGTAATCGGCTGTGTAACCTGCGCGAATCTCTACGTTTTGGTGGTCGCGATCGCACTCTTGTGCAGGGGTGCCACCAGTCGTATGTAAACGCTGAATCCATTCTACGCTCTTCAAGCTGCCATTACCTTGATTTGATTTTACCTGTAGAAGCAACCAGGGAATTGAGGCGTTTGGTGCGTTCTCTTTCGCTTTTACAACTGCGGTGATTTTACTGCCATCGTTTGCTTCCCAGGTCGGTCCAGCATAATGCCTTCCTAAAACCGTGCCCTGAGAATTAAAGAGTTTGGCATCAGGAGCCTTTAACGTCCACTTAAACTGCGATCCATTGTCTGCAAGCTGATGACAAACATAAATTTGTGACCCTCGAGCTGTAGCCTTAAGTATGAGTCGTTGCAAAGGAGGCACTTGCAAATTTTTGGGTACTTGAGGGTCATCGTTAAGGTTGGAGCGAGCAACACCGCATAGCCCTAAACCAATCAGGGAGACAATGAGGCTAATATGTAGCCATGAAGATTTATGCATGAAAGTCCTCCTCTTAGTCGCTATTAAATAGTTATAGGGGGACTAAAACGACTTTATGCAGCAGTCATTAATTAATTACCTCCTAATAATGGAAGAATGCTTACCACGCTCTTACCCAACGTTCTTTGTGCCACACCATCACCTGTCTGAACAAAAAATCTTTAAACTGAGTATAGCCGCTTTCTCTACTGGCATCAGTTTAGTATAAGACAATACTTAGTCGCACTCAGTGTCTGTAAGTTCTGAATATGAGTAGGATTTTATACAATTAGCTGTAGACCAGATCCGCTCCAAGACTATTTAATCTTATATTCCTGATATTCTTTATCTTTATGCTGCCAATATTTCTCTACAGTTTCTTTTGCAGCAATAGCACTTTCATACTCACTATCACCTTGAGAGATTAATCGCTCTCTTACTTTTTTGCGGAGATCGGAGACAATTTTGCCATTAACTTTGCGCGTCTTTGCCCAATCTAAAATTGGCTGTGGATAGTAACTATCAGTATATTTACCCTCAATAATTTCGCTGAGGCTATAGCCTTGTAATTCTGGAATCCAATAATAAATAAAACTTAGGTCAGGGTCTTTTTCTTCAATATTCTTGTTGGGATTGTATATCCGAAACGTATCGCTCATGGGGTTAGTTATACCAGATTGCATCTGCCATTGCCAATTATCAATTGCTAAATCGCCATCTACTAAATAATTCATATAGTGTTTAGCGCCGTGATGCCAAGATATACCGCAATTTATTGTCAAAAATGTGGCACACATGGCTCGCATCCGAAAATTCATCCAGCCCATAGTTTGGAGTTGTCGCATACTCGCATCAACTAAGGGAAAACCTGTCATTCCTTCTTGCCAAGCTTGGAATAATTCTAGACTTGTTGGGCTAAGTTCGTCCGGTCTATACCACTCATCAAATTCAGGGTAGCGATTTTTGTAAGCTACTTCTGGATAAAAGTAGAGCCTTTGAGTAAAACTATCATGCCAACGCAAGCGATCGCGAAAAGCTTTGAGAGAAAATTCTGCTTTGTGTTGACCTGCTAGTTCTGCTACTCGGGTTTTGGTGGACTGGTAAACAGTGCGCGTTGAAATAGTGCCAAATGTCAGATGTGGTGAGATATGAGAAGTTGCGCCTTGTTGTGATAACCAAGGGCGAGAAAGTTTCCAATGATAACCGTGAAATCTACTATTTAGAAATGAGTTTAACGTACTTTGAGCATTGGCTTCACCTCCGGGAAAATAGACTTCTTCTACATCCCAAAATTCCCAGTATTTTTCTTTAAGCTCTGAAAATGTAAGTTGCGGTAAGTTTATAGATAACTCAGGTGTGTTAAGAGAAGGAGGTGTTTGGTATTGGGCTTGCCTTTGATAGGTGTAATATTCGTTAAACCACTGCTCACGGTTATCTTCTGATTGCAAAAAATTGTTTAGTCCCAGATGGCAATCAAGATTTAACTCTTGATAAAAATCGACTATTGCTTTATCCCGGCTAATACCATACTCTACTTGCACATCCCGGTTAAAGAAAAGCTTGGGTTGATATCCTTGCTGCATTAACTGTCCGGTTAAGTCTGGCAAAATCAGGGTTGAATCACCCTCAAATAATATCAACTGGCTACCTAAACGTTGCAGGTTATCATTTAGGTTTTCCAAAGACTCAAATAAAAACCTCACCCGCGCCTTACCTGTATCCGCCCATGTATAAAACCAAGGGTCAATGATAAAGAAGGGTAAAACTGGCGCATTGTTGGCAGTTGCTAATGTGACAATTTCGTTATCAGTTAATCGCAAATCCCGGCGAAACCAAAGAAGGTGCATAACTCAATTTTTTATATCTATAATACAATTTTAACAAAAAACATAGTTAAAACTACAGTAATATATTAAAAAACGCAAATTAAAAGGGTGGCGATACGATTGACCATTATCTGCTTTTACTGCTGCAACAATAATCATGACTAGCACAGAAAATCCTGTTAAACGCTTCGGCTATCGTCACGATTTGTCAGATATAGACGGACAAGCTTCATGAGAATTAAAGATTATGCTTAACATGATAATTTCTGATAAACTGTACTTAGAGTACAACTGGATAGTAAGAAAAATTAATCGCGATAGTAAATTCTTCACCTTTAATTGTTCTCTTCAAAAGCTCACAATTAGAATTAATTTTTAGCATTATCTTAATGACCAATAGTTTGCCAAAGCTTCTGTACCTCAACGATCTCTGTCAGCCGAAGCCAGAAAGACCAGGATGGTCACTGACTTTTGGAGCCACTTGTTCAGATGCCGCCGCAGTTTGCCTAGATGACCAAAATCATCCTCATCGTGTCGCCCTCCAAATCGATGGCATTCTCAACACTCAAGTCCTGCTTAAATGGAATACTATCGATGATACTATACGCCGCTTCAATGCCGACCAAGAAGTTGCTACGGAGTATGGAGCCTACGAAATTGCCGCATTAATCATGCCTTACCTCACGGGACTTACGATAATTGAACGATCTATTAAAGGCAAAGGTTTTGGCTTTGATTTCTGGCTCGGCTCTATTGATGAACCAGATGCTTTATTTCAACGGAAAGCCCGATTGGAAGTGTCTGGGATTCGTCAAAGCTCCCAAAGGATTGTCCAATCAAGAGTTAAGATGAAGCTAGAACAGATCAGCCCTTCGGATACTTTGTCTCCTGGCTACGTCTGCGTCGTTGAATTCGGCACACCACGCACCCACATTGTTGAAAAATGTCAGACGTAGAAACTCTTCATCGAGAAGCAATGGAACTAGTGGACCAAGCCGTCTTGGCCCGCCAACGAGGTGATACCATCGCGAAGACGACATTTACTAAAGCTGCTTTTGCTCAAGAGCGAGCCGCTGCCGATTTAGTGGCAAACTTATTTGATCTCGAACCAACTCGCTCTATTCTCCATCGTAGTGCGGCAGTGCTTGCTGTGGAGTGTTCTGAACTGCGAGAGGCAGAGCGGTTAATTGGACGGGCACTTGCTGGTAATCCACCTGATGATATTGCTAACGAACTGCGCGATTTATTAATAGAAGAAATTTACTCTCATCGGCAAGCGATCGGGCATTGAACTGTATTTTCCGAATATTCTTGCTCACTGTGATTTAAAAGGGCGACAATATTGGCAATCAAATAGGCATCTCGACCGTGTACTTAAAATTGTGAAGGGTTATCTAATCGTTGTTTAAGATCGCGGATGGCGGCGCTGGTATTGCGTTCATAGGCAATTTGTATGCAGCGATCGCAAGCCAATTGCAAATCAAAGTCTGGAAAATAGCGACTCTGAGTTTGAAGTTGGTAATCTGCACCTTGCAACTGATAAATTAATAGCTGTTGATTTTTAAATAGCCAAATTTCCGGAACGCGATAGGGAAGATAATCTCTCACATCGGAATAACTGGTAACATCAATTTCAATGACTAAATCTGGTGGCGGATCTTGTTGCCAGTCGATGCGTTTTTTGCCAGATATCGCTTGCCAATTGTTAATATAAAAGCAATAGTCTGGCTCAATTCCGCTTTCTTCAGGCATTGTCATAGTAATCGGGGTGAATGCATCATATTCTTGCTCATTGTGATCCAGAAGAGCGATCGCAATGCTGGCAATCAAATGGGCATCTCGACCATGTACTGGCAAAGGCGACATCAACAAAACCTCTCCATCATGATACTTGATGCGCGGTATCGAGCCATCTAAGCGCTGAGCGCACAAATTTTGGTATTCTTGCCATGTGGCAGGCAAGCGGACTACAGAACCAGGGGGCAATTGAATTTTCTCTAAAGAGACGAGGGCAAACATGGCTGATACTACCTTTTCAATCTTCCCAATTTTTTATTTTAAGGTTTGGAATTTGGGAGAAGTCTTTATAATTGCGTGTAACTACTGTTGCATTATGAATTATAGCAATGGAGGCAATTCTTAAGTCTTTTTCAATTTTCTTTTTTGCTAAACTTTTGTAGTTTTGCCGTAAGGTGTGGTAGCAGTTTTCCGCTATTGGGTCAAAATTCAATACAGCTATTACCTTTATAAAATCTGCGGTTTCCCAAAGTTTAGTGTAAAGGTGAGATAAATTATCCGTTTGGGCATAGTTATTTAATCTTCCAGCCCAACCATTAAATAACTCTTGAACGGTAATTACAGTAATTGCTACATCATTGGGATGTTTTGCAACTTGGGCAATGACTGATTTACTTCCACCTAGAAAAAGTGAAGCATGATCGGTATCTAGAATCCATGAGATCATATGTCATTGTCCAACTCGCGTTCTGCTCTAATTTCCTCCATAATTTCCATAAAGTCTGGGTCATTTTTGAAAATCCCAGCAAACTTCATTAAAGGGTGTTCTGTAGCAACTGGTTGTATTGGTGCTGGGATCTTAATAATTTCAGCTTTGGCGAAACGTTGTTGTAATAAATGCTGAATTTTTTCTACTGCTCCTTGTTTGGTTTTATCGGTAGTTTGACAGTTAGGGATTTCTAGAACTGTTGCTGTTGTCAACCCATCATCTGTACTTTCTAATAAAATATTCCAATTATCCATTGCTTTTTTACCTAACTTTATTTAGTCAACTTACTCTTATATTGCACTTTATTATATCTAAATATAAGTGAAAAATAACATAAGTTTTATATTAAAGTGCGTAACTGGAATTTAACCAAGGGGATGCTAATCTAGCAAGTTTTACCGCTCTAGAAAAAAATCAATTGCGATCGCTAATTAACTCGCTACATTTCGCGATCGCATCCTCATGAGCTAGTCTATAACTTTCTCCTCCCAACATTACATCACCATAATAAGCGTATGGCGCATCACCATAGATTGGTAGTGGCGGGTCTTCGGGATAATCTTCCTTGGCTTCTTCAATAGCGGCTTTGAGTTTTTTGAGGTTGAGGCGTTGGGCTTCAAAGTAGTAAACTTGTTGCGCCTCTTTGTTTAAATAAGAGAATGTCGGATCGATGAGAGAATTATCTAATTCGATCCAGGCGTATTCGATGGGTGCGGGTTCTCCGGCTAAGACCAAGAAGCCTTGCACGTAGGTTGCTGTTTCTAGAAGTAATGCTGCTTTGTAAGCATTATCGAAGCAATCGTCAGCTTTGCTCTTAATCGCAAGGCTAATTTCTTGGGAACGGGCGAGATCTAATGGTTTTTGCATTTTCCATCTAGGAGATTTACCAAGTCGGATCGGTAAACAGATTGATTGTGAGTGAAGAGCGTCCTGGTGGTACGCCGGTAATACAAGCGCGGATGACATCACCGTCTTCTACTTCTACAGTACAGGCGTGACAAGACCCCATCAAACAGCCTGTAGGAATAAATACTCCGGCGCGGTCGGCGACATCTAAAAGATTTTCACCGACTTCTGCCGCAACAGTAATATCATCTGGGAGAAAGTGGATGTGAACACTCATGATTATAGAAAAGGTGTTAGATCCAAATGTGCTTCTACTTTAGTCGCTAGAGAGTCTAAAAGTTGTTCCCGCTGTTCTCGATAGTTAGAAACGCCGGTTGGTAATGATTTTAAACCTCTTTGCTGTCTGAGGCGGTTTAACCAGGCTCGTCGCCAAGGACCATTATCAAAAATACCGTGGAGGTAAGTTCCCCACACTGATTGACATTGATCTACCATGCCTAAGTGAGCATCATCAAATAAATTGTAATAGGTAGGTGTATCTGTTGGTAATGATTCGACAACGCGCGATCGCCCTTGGTGAATTTCAAACCCCGTCACTGGTAAACCATTTTGCGGAAAGTTTGAGGTAACTTGGCGTTGGCGGGCAATTTTCTGACCAGTAATTACAGTTTTGATAGGTAATAGTCCCAATCCTGGATAGCGTCCGGCTTGTCCTTCTAATCCTTCAGGATCAGCGAGTAGCTGACCTAACATCTGGAAACCACCGCAAATTCCCAATACTGTACCACCGGCTGCAGCATAATTTTGAATCGCTTCTGCCATCCCGGTTTTTTGCAGAATCATCAAATCCGCAATTGTGGTTTTGGTTCCGGGAAGGATGACTGCGTCTGGATGTCCTAAGTCTTGTTTGGGACTGAGATATTTGACTGATACTGTCGGTTCTGACTCTAAGGGGTCAAAATCGGTAAAGTTGGAAATTCGGGGTAAGCGAATTACAGCAATATTCAGATCGCTTTGCAATTTTGGTGGTTTGCGTTCTAGTAAGTCGAGGGAGTCTTCAGCCGGAAAGACATCATCTAGCCAGGGGATGACTCCAACTACAGGAATCCCTGTACGTTCTTCCAACCACTTGATTCCTGGATCAAGAATAGATCGCTGTCCGCGAAACTTGTTAATTACTACACCCTTAATTAATTCACGTTCATCTGAATCGAGTAATTCTAGAGTTCCGACTACATGAGCAAAAGCACCACCACGTTCAATATCTACTACTAATAATGTTGGCGCTTGCAAGTGTTTCGCCACCCGCATATTAGTTAAGTCACGGTGCTTGAGGTTGATTTCGGCTGGGCTACCGGCACCCTCACAAACAATTAAATCAAATTCTGTGCTCAAAAACTGTAGCGATTCTTCAATTGTCCGCCAGCCGATATCAAAATATTGCTCATAGTATTCAGCCGCGTTTACCTTCCCCACCGGCTTACCTTTCATAATCAATTGAGAAGTCATATCGCCTTGGGGTTTGAGCAGAATTGGGTTCATTTCAACCCAAGGTGGAACACCCGCCGCCCATGCTTGTACGGCTTGAGCATAGCCAATCTCGCCTCCATTGGCGGTAACATAGGCATTTAATGCCATGTTTTGACCTTTAAAAGGTGTCACCCGCCAACCGCGTCGCGCCAGAATCCGACAAATAGCGGCTGTGAGAAGAGATTTACCAGCATGGGATGTAGTTCCCACGACCATAATTGATTTCATAAGATCTATAGCATGTATGGGTGATTTTGGGGTGTGTGGTAGAAGCAGACAGTTCCCTGTACTCAGGCTAACAGCATTTCTGTCAGCACACTTTGAGATCGAGCGTTCACCCTGTTATTGTTCCCAATATTCGCCTACTCCTAACTTTCTAGAAAGGTAGTCGCAACCAACGATTTATGGCATTATTCAGGCGATCGCTATTTGTTGCCTGACGCGGAGGATTTTTTTGATATTCTTCTACTAATTGACGACCTAGCGGTGTGAGGCGAAAACTATCTGTAATTCCCTGACCGTCTACCTCTCGTCGCAACATTCCGACTTGAATTAGCCAATTGAGACCATTATCTACAGCTAACTCATCTAAAGGTTGAATGGTATAACCGTGCTGGACACCAGATGAAAGTGAGATTGTGGGTACTGATACACTGCTTGACCGCATTTGCGAAAACAAGTGGATCGAGAATGGCGAACACAATAGGGCGATTCTGGCACGTTCGAGCGTGCGCTGGGGATAGGTAAAAGCTACAGGTGGTTCAAATACTGTCATTTTGGCGATGGCTGAATAATTTATGTGAACGCTTGTTATTAATTATTGTAAAATTCAAAGGCAGCAACAATCAGAAACAGGAAACAGAAATTATGCCTTTAACAGTTGGTACAGATGCACCGAGCTTTACCGCCAAAGACACCCAAGGCAACACTGTCTCTTTGTCTGATTATGCGGGTAAGACGGTAGTTTTATATTTCTACCCCAAAGATGACACCCCAGGCTGTACCAAACAAGCTTGTAGCTTCCGCGACGCTCAAACTAAGTACCAAAGTAAGGATGTGGTTGTCCTAGGAGTCAGCGTTGATGACGAAGGTTCCCACCAAAAATTTACCCAAAAATACAATCTCAACTACCCTCTGTTAGCTGACACTGATAAGAGCTTAATTAAAGCTTACGATGTTGATGGTGGTGGTTACGCGAAGCGCGTGACCTATGTCATCGATCCTCAAGGCAAAATTATTCACGTTGATACAACTGTGAGTACCGCTACTCATGCTGGCGATGTTTTAGCCGCTTTGGGAATGTAAGCAGGTAAAGACGCGACATTTCGCGTCTCTACATTTTGATTCGCACTTCCTTCAAGTTACTTGCTCACTGGAAGAGTAATGATTGATTGACTTGGTATCGGCTGTTGATTTTTCTTCAGCAGTTGACCTTGTTTGACGCGAAAGGCGGCTGCGGCGTCGTTGAGATTTTGATTTTGTTGAGCGTTAAACTCATCTGCACCGACTTGATTACCAAGAGTCACGCGATGAATTAAGTCCAAGACGCCAAAAGAATTGCCATCGTTAGCGCGAGAAAAAGGATCGGAGTTGGAATTCTGCTGGTTCAAGTCTTGGACTGGATTCGCAGTTTGGGCTAATCCAACTTGAGGTACAAGTAAGGATGCAAGGCTAATACCTGCCACGGTGGCAAGTAAGAATTTGGTCAAAGTTACAGTTTTCATGGTTTTTGGCGATCTTCTCGCAATATCTGCTTCTATCTTACGCAAGACCACGCTTGAGTAAAGGCTGAATACTTAACAAAGCTACAGTCGCGAAGCCAAATAATACCAGTAGGGCTGCGCCAAAAGTCACATTTCCCCAAGGTGCTGCCATGACTAAGCTATTTAAATCCCAATCGTTATGGAGATAAAGGTAACGAATTGGTTCAATCGCGTAGCTAAGGGGATTGAGGCTGGCGACAACCTGCAACCACTGCGGCATAAAGGATAAAGGCACTAAAGCTGTGCTGGCGAACAATAGCGGCAAGTTGGTAACAAAGATCACCGCAATCAATTCAATATGTCCGGGTAAAGCAAAAGCTAAACCTAAGCTGATGGCTGTCACTCCTAAAGCTAGGAGAAAGACAATTAAAGCGATCGTTGCCAAACCTGTCGCATTCGGTAATCCTGCGCCCAAAAATGCTGATCCAGCGACAATTACTGCTGCTTGCAGCAAGCTTTGGCTAATAATAAAGATTGCCGAAGCAAGGACTATGGAGAATCTGGAGGCTAAAGGTGCTACCAGTAAGCGATTTAAAAAGCCGAATTCGCGGTCAAACATTACCGGCAATCCGGAATTTAATGCTCCGGCAAAAGCGGTAAAAACAATCACTCCAGCACCGAGAAATTGTCCGTAGCTGTGGCTATTGCCAAAAAATCCTTGGGGGACATTTTGAAATAAGGCTCCAAATAGCACCAGCCACATCACTGGCTGAATTAGTCCGGCGATGAGTGTGGAAGGACGGCGCTGCAATTGAATAAACAGCCGTTGGGTTAAAGCTAGTGTCTCTTGTACCAACTCACCCCAAAAATTAGGGTTGGCTGTAGCATAGACTCGCGGTGCGGCTATTTGTTGCCAGTTGTCTGGTTTAGAAGGTGTAATTGTACTACTCATAATTCCTCACTTCATGTTTTGCTTGCGTTCAGCTTTGAGATCGCGACTGCTAGCAGCGGCGAGTTCTGCATCCATCAAGGTTTTACCTGTAGCAGCTAGGTAAACATCATCTAAACTTGGGCGAGATTGGGCAATGCCGAAGATTGGTAAACTAGCTTGGACCAGGGCTTGTTGGATGACAATTAAAGCGTCAGTTTGCGCTTTGACGACTAAATTGAGTGAATTACCTTGAGCGCTGTTAATGATCGCTTCTTGCACAAAAGGCAACGATTGCAACAGAGTTTTTGCGGTTTCGGCTTCGTCAATTGGCGAAAACTCGCGGATTCGCAAGGTGATGCGATCGCCACCAACTTTGTCTTTCAACTCTGTTGGTGTTCCTTGGGCAATTACTAACCCGCGATCGATAATTGCGACTCGATCTGCTAGTGCATCAACTTCTTCCAGATAATGGCTAGTAATTAGTACTGTTGTACCTGCCGATCGCAGCTTTCTCAAGAAATCCCAAACCACAAACCGGCTTTCAATATCCAGTCCTACCGTTGGTTCATCTAAAACCAGCACGTCTGGCGAATGTAACAATCCAGCGGCTAAATCTAGGCGTTTACGGATACCACCAGAGTAAGTCCCGGTTTTTTTATCCGCATATTCCTGTAAACCTAGTAAATCCAAAACCATCTCAATCCGCTGTTTTGCCACTTTACCCGGTAAGTGGTACAGCGCTGCTCCTAGCCGCAGCAATTCTCGTCCAGTCAGTACCTTATCTAAAGCTACTTCCTGAGCGACATAGCCAAGCCTTTGTCTCGCAGCTTTCGGGTTAGTTAGCGCCGAAATTCCCGAAATTTCTATTTTCCCTGCATCTGGTGTCGTCAGTGTACACAAAGCGCGGAGTGTCGTAGTTTTGCCAGCACCATTCGGACCTAGCAAACCAAAGATTTCTCCCGGTTCTATCTGGAAGGAAACATCCTTGACAGCTTCAACCGTACCGTAGCGCTTTTGCAGATTTTGAATTAAAACGGCGGGAGTCATGATTCCTGATCCCTCAATTTACAAATCTCAATAAATTCTATCTTTATTGTAGCTGTCACTCTCGTTAAGAATAGACACAAAAACAACAGGAGTCAAAAGTTACAAGCCAGAATCCACTTCCTGACCTCCAACTTCTGACTCCTGGATGATTGCATTGGCAATTCTGTTGTTACGGTTTTACCGTGCTGTAGCTAGACGGCGATAAGGCACTGACTTCTCGATATCAATGTTTAAAGCTGATACTCTTTGGGGAGGGTTGCCAGTAGCATTGATGCTTTGAGCCATTCCTCTGAACAAAGAAGGATCGCCAGCTCTGGCGACTTTTTCTTGTGGACGGTAGCTCTTGACTGTGGTTTGCCAGATAATTTGGGGGAACCCAAGTTTTGCCCGGTGATAAGCTTCGTAGCGCGGAGATTTAATGTTGAATGGTCGTTCACCTTGAGTGCGACCGGCTAAGATGCGGCGGCGTTGGTAAGGAACGATTGAATCACCAAAGTTTTCGATATACTCATTGCTGTTGAACAAATCATCAGCAAAACCTTTGATACCTCTGGTGGCGACGACAATCGACCAAGCGATTTTTTCTTTTTCGTCGTAAACATCGCGTCCCAAAACGCGCTGTATGCACTGCTCAACAAAACGGTAATTATTGTTGAGTTCGTAGAAGCTGCGCTTGAAGGTGTCAGAAAGCATCAAACCACGAATAAACTGACGCACGCTCAGTTGTCCGTTGCGAAGTTGTGATTCGAGGAACGGTTCGCGGTCTGATTTAAAAGCATGGAAGAACATCTGCCGGTATGCAGCTTCGATCAGAGTATCCATATCACTAGGCGAAAGGATGTTGTCTGTCGAGAAATACCGGGGTTGTTCATCACCGCCGATTTCGTATCCAGCTACCCGCGTGTTTTGGCTGGAAACTGAATAATCTAGTAAAGGAATAGCCACGCTTAGAAAAGCTCCTTATTATGAGGATATTTTACAAAGTTTATTCCCAATGATACAGGGATACGTCAGCCTCAAGTCGCTGTTGTCTGATAAAGTTTTACAGAACTTAACCTGACACTCCCCTACTTCCCCATGCTCCCACTCCCATCCAAAAGGCAAGCGGATCGGCAGTTGGTTGACAGTGTGGCCAATGACGCAAAACAGATTCTATCGCCTGTCTTGGTGGCTCTAGACCTAGTCCTAAGCATAAATGCGATAAAACACGCGCAAACTCCTGATTATGACCCGGATAGCTCAAATGAGCATGGGTGTACTCATGGACAACAAGACCTAGCCAATCTTCTGGAGTGACACGACCAACATCAATTAAAATTGTGATTGGATCAATTTGAATGTTGCACAGACCGTCAATCCCATATGACTGCGCTAGCGGAGTTGCCAAAATCCGCATTTCTCGCCGTTGCCAAGGATGAAAGCATTCGTGACAAGCATTTAAATAAACGTTCAGGAGGGCGTTAACTTCCTCCACATGGTTGCCAATCCACGTACAAATTTGGATGCGATCGCGCGAGAATGTAATCGCATCTACCATTCCCGGTTCAAGAGTCAAATATCGCACACCATACAGGTAATTTAATCCCCGCGTCACCGGATCGGCGTTGCCTAATTTACCAGCCCAAGAGGGAGTAAGGTTGTGATTCTGCACCATCGGCAAGTTGTTTGGTTGTCGCTACTTCAACAGTTTGAATCCGCGATTCTGTACAAAATGAAGCAGTGCTAAATCCACCGAAGCGTTTAACAATACTTGTTCGCATCCGTAAATCGGGACTGGGAAACCAGAAGCGTTCAACTGAACTCATGGTTTCATATTCAGTCACCAGCACTAACCCCTCTTCTTCATCCATCTCAAATTCACCGACTACTGGCACGATTTCGGCGTAGCCTCTTTCTCTGAGTAATTTACCTTTTTTGGGGTTATCAGTATCGGGAACCAGCGCAAACACGGTAGAACCTTCATGATTACCTTCGCCATCACGATCCCAAGACATCGATCCTAGCCAACGCACATGAGACCCACCGACTGTTAATTTAGGGTCGATTTGATGATATTCACACAAGGCAATGATTTGTGGGCTGTCGGCGACGAGGTTTTCTACCTGAATTTCCGAATCTCCCACCTCTGACCGTTTAAATGCTAGATGATGAGTTGTCCGTTGCGATCGCCACGTACCCGCGCTTTGTTGAAAAAACTCCATCGCGTCCATAGTACTGAAATTTAACTCCTAAGCCTGATTGATGCGAAAGTATCTATACCTATATTTTTATGATAGAACTTTTACAAGTTTTGTAACTCTGCTTAAATTGCATGGGTAAGATGAGTCTTTTGTCAATATGATTGTTGATTTAATTTACTACCTCTTTTGTCCTAAGATAGTTAGGTTAAGTATTGCCAGCCACAAAAACAGCCATTTTTAAAGGAGAAATTATGACTCGCGCCATCATGGAAACTGACAAAGGCACAATTAACCTAGAATTATTTGACAAAGATGCACCTAACACCGTCAAAAACTTTGTGGATTTAGCTGAAAAAGGCTTTTACGACGGTCTGAAGTTTCACCGAGTTATCCCTAACTTTATGGTTCAAGGTGGTTGTCCTTTAGGAACTGGAACTGGTGGACCGGGCTACCAAATCAACTGTGAAATTAACTCTAACAAGCATCTAGCAGGTACTTTGTCAATGGCACATGCCGGTCGTAACACAGGTGGAAGTCAATTTTTTATCTGCCACTCTCCACAATCTCACTTAGACGGACAGCACACTACCTTTGGCAAAACTGAAGACATGAGTGTTGTGAATGCGATTCGTCAAGGTGATAAGATTCTCTCTGTGAAAATAGAAAAGTAATTATCACTCCAGTCTCGCTCTTTGCCACATGACTCGGAATAATTGATTCTGTTTGGATTGATTAATCAAAAAGATACTTTCAGTGTGTGGCAAAGATCCAAGCAAAAAAGAATTTTAGAAGTATTTACTATCCTCAAGAGTTTTTTATTAATTTCAATTAGCATAGCCATTAAATATATCAGATATATCGAAGGCGTTAGCAATTAGAAACGTGGAATGGAGTGTACAGCGCTAAAGCACTGCACAATTCCATCTAGACAATTAAAAGACTAAGCGGCCATCATCTGAGCGACCATCACAGATAGACTAGGTACTCCTAAAATCATCATCAAACCAGCAGGCATAAACTTACGGGTTTTCGCCAAGCGGATCAGGAACACTACAACTAAGACGGCGGTCACAGATGTAGCTAAAATCAATCCCCAAGCGTGTCCCTGTAGTTGCAGTACACCACCTAAAATTAAAAGGATGCCGCTGATACTACCGGAAATTAGTGACATTTTGCTTTGAACTTGGTTGTAGGCGATGATGCCGCCAACTAAGGCTAAAACGCCATAAGCGATCGCTGCAATTACACTTAGATTCATTTTTTACCTCGTATACGCTCAATTACTGTCCGATTGAACTGACGAATGCGACTCGCGGAGCCGAGATTAGCGAATGGTGGCAATTGTACCAACTCTTGTTGCCAGCTTTCAATTAAAAGTTCTTGTTCTTCATAAGTCGCGCCAAAAAGACCGCAATTGTAACTGCAGCGATTGCTGGCAATTGTGGTTGCTACTTAAATCAGACATTTTTGACCGAAAACAGTAGCTATATTTAGGGCATGGCAAGAGGAAATCATCTCTCTATGGGTGAGAAAAATATTAAAAGATGTAAAGAAATGACAATTAATCAGGGTTTGTCATCAAAAAGTAGCCCACGACATTGTATAAAAGGTATTGAAGAGGGTTAAAAAACAGATGCAAGTCAGGCGAAATCCTGGCGAAAGCAGGGGTTTACGACTCATCCATGAAAAATGAAGTTTTTTTGCGATTCTTAATGAACGCGCTCATTTGTTAAAAGATTTTAATAAACGAGATTCAGAAAAGCTTCTAACTGTAGACTGATTTCTTGGTGGCTGTTTTAAACAGTCTTAAATAAACCAAACTTAACTGGACAAGCTCAGTTTTGAGCAAATTACTCAACTAAACAGATAGGAGATTGAGTTTATGTTAGACGCATTTGCAAAAGTTGTTGCCCAAGCTGACACACGAGGTGAATACCTCAGCGGCGCACAATTAGACGCTTTGACCGCAATGGTCAACGACGGCAACAAGCGCATGGACATGGTTAACCGCATCACCAGTAACGCATCGGCGATTGTTACCAATGCGGCTCGCTCTTTGTTCGCTGAACAGCCCCAACTGATTGCTCCAGGTGGTAATGCTTACACCAACCGTCGGATGGCTGCTTGCTTACGCGACATGGAAATCATCCTGCGCTATGTAACTTATGCATTGTTCTCTGGTGATGCTAGCGTTCTTGACGATCGCTGCTTGAACGGATTGCGCGAAACCTACCAAGCTTTGGGAACTCCTGGTACTTCAGTAGCAGTAGGCGTGCAAAAAATGAAGGATGCCGCAATTGCGATCGCTAATGACCGCACCAATATCACCCAAGGTGATTGCAGCAATATCGTTTCTGAGTTGGGTAGCTATTTTGACCGCGCTGCAGCAGCTGTTGCTTAAGCCAACTTAAATTGCCTCAAAGCAATCGCGCCATCAGTGCGTGAACCAAGTTTAAAAGCGCAAAATTTGCCTGAATAAATCGGAGATACCCAACAATGAAGACCCCTTTAACCGAAGCAGTAGCAGCTGCTGATTCCCAAGGTCGCTTTCTGTCTTCCACAGAATTGCAGACCGCATTTGGTCGCTTCCGCCAAGCTAAAGCTAGCTTAGAAGCAGCAAAAAGCTTAAGCTCTAATGCTCAACGCTTAGCAGAAGGCGCAGCCCAAGCGGTGTATAACAAGTTTCCTTACACCACCCAAATGCAAGGACCAAACTATGCCTCTACCCAAACAGGTAAAGACAAGTGCGTCCGCGACATCGGTTACTATCTCCGGATGGTTACCTACTGTCTAGTTGCTGGTGGAACAGGTCCAATGGATGACTATTTAGTTGCAGGTTTGGCAGAAATCAACAGCACCTTTGAATTATCTCCTAGCTGGTATATTGAAGCTTTGAGAAATATCAAAGCTAGCCACGGTTTATCTGGCGACCCAGCAGTTGAAGCTAACTCCTACCTCGACTACGCTATCAACGCTCTCAGCTAGTATTTCTAGTTGAAACCTAGCCCGGATAAGTAAACAGATTCTAGCAAGTTGTTGGTAGCTGTTTATTGATCCGGGCATTGTTTTGGGTCACGTATTAGTGCAGCATTAGTTGCAGAGGCGTACAAAATAGGACGAATGCAATACGCTTAAATATAGACTCAGGAATTACTTAAAAATTTTTAACATTATTTAGCGGTGAATATAATAATTTGTAATAAGTTTCGGTAGCAACGGCATTGTATAAAGGATTATGAGAGTAGCGGTCGCATACACAGCTAAGTAAAAAGCTGAATTGTAAATTTTTCTAGCTTTCTATCGCCAAATGTGAAATTTTTTCTCATATTTAAGAGTGGCAAGAAACACTCACAAAAATAGCGGATTGCAGCGTCACATCAGAAATATTTAGCTACTTTGACCGCGCCGCAGTTGCTGTTAGCTAACACAATTTTCAAACTCTTTGTAAATTAATTAACTGGAGAGATCACAATGAAGACCCCCTTAACCGAAGCCGTAGCAGCAGCAGATTCCCAAGGTCGCTTTCTATCTTCCACAGAACTACAAACCGCATTTGGTCGCTTCAGTCAAGCTAAAGCTAGCTTAGAAGCAGCAAAAAGCTTAAGTGCGAATGCTCAACGCTTAGCAGAAGGCGCAGCCCAAGCAGTATATAACAAGTTTCCTTACACCACCCAAATGCAAGGACCAAACTATGCCTCTACCCAAACAGGTAAAGATAAGTGCGTCCGCGACATCGGTTACTACCTCCGGATGGTTACCTATTGTCTAGTTGCTGGTGGAACAGGTCCAATGGATGACTATTTAGTTGCGGGTTTGGCAGAAATCAACAGCGCCTTTGAATTGTCTCCTAGCTGGTATGTTGAAGCTTTGAGAAACATCAAAGCTAGCCACGGTTTATCTGGCGACCCAGCAGTTGAAGCTAACTCCTACATTGATTACGCTATCAACGCTCTCACCTAGAAGTTAAAGAGTGCCTTGAAGAAGAATACGTGCGCGACTTCGTTCAGTCAGAATTAATTACTTGAGTACAGAATTGATAGTAAATTCTGAATTCTGACGAAGTCGCGCATGTATTCTTTATTGATAAAACATTTTAAATCCAAAGGCGCAAAAGTAATCCGCGTCCCGGAGAGCATAAATCCCTCTTCCCTCATTACCAAAAAGGAGAATTTTCAATGGCAATAACTACAGCTGCATCTCGGTTAGGAACATCCGCCTTTAGCGAGATGATGCCAGTCGAACTGCGTCAGAATTACACCAAAGACGACATCGAAACTGTGATTCGTGCAGTTTACCGTCAACTTTTAGGTAACGACTATTTAATGAAGTCAGAACGACTAATCAGCGCTGAATCTCTGCTACGTAACGGCAGAAGTACAGTCCAAGATTTTGTCCGCCAAGTTGCCAAATCAGAACTTTACAAATCTAAGTTTTTTTACAACAGTTTTCAAACTCGGTTTATCGAACTCAACAGCAAGCATTTGTTGGGTCGAGCACCTTATGATGAGTCAGAAGTAGTTTTTCACTTAGACTTGTATCAAACCAAAGGATATGAAGCCGAAATCGATTCTTACATCGATTCCGAAGAGTATCAAACTAACTTTGGCGAAAATATCGTTCCCTACTATCGCGGCTTCAACACCCAAACAGGGCAAAAAACTGTTGGCTTTAACCGGATGTTCCAGTTATATCGCGGTTATGCTAATAGTGATAACGCCCAACTTGGTGGTAACTTCTCTCGCCTTGCGGTAGAACTCGGTCAAAATAGCGCTTCCACAATCGTTGGTCCTTCTGGTGGTAACGAAGGTTGGGCATATCGTCCTTCCAGTAAAGGTGTGACTCCAAGTAGCGGATTTGGTCAAGATAAAGGTACCACTTACCGAATTGAAGTATCAGGAGTTCGTCAGGCTAGATACCCTAGCGTGCGTCGTAGCAGTCAATCTTTGATTGTCTCTTACGAAAATCTCTCCAGCGAATTGCAACGCTTACAGCGCCAAGGCGGCAAAATCGCCAGCATCACCCCAATTTAATTCTCTCCCCCATAAACATATGACTCAAACCACCGATATAGGTAGCCGTTGCTACCGCTACGAAGTTGTTGGCATGCGCCAAAACAACGAGACTGATAGAGCAGACTATGCGATCCGTTCTAGCGCTAGTATTTTTATTACAGTGCCTTATGCCAGAATGAATCAAGAAATGCAGCGGATTACGCGCATGGGTGGCAAAATTGTCAGCATTCAGCCTATGAGTTCGGAGACGGGATTAGGTACTTCACCATCAGCACATGGTCATGGTGAACATCACGAACATCAAGAACATCACGAACATCAAGAACATCAAGAACATCACGAACACCAAGAACACCAAGAACACCAAGAACATCAGGAACATCAAAAAAGTCGCGAGCATCGTAAAAATCGCTAACATCACAAATAAAGTGATGGGTTAATTTAGATTCATGCAAAGAGTGGAGTTTGATCAAGATTCAACATCGGCGGTTAATCCCGTCGATGATTCGTCTTTAACAGTAGAACAAGCGATCGCTAACTTACACCACCAAGACAAAGGACTCCGCTATTATGCGGCTTGGTGGTTAGGTCGATTCCGTGTGCGGATTCCCGAAGCGGTGACAGTGCTGATTGAGGCTTTGGAAGATGAAGCTGACCGCACAAGTGATGATGGCTATCCATTGCGCCGGAATGCTGCGCGAGCATTGGGTAAACTAGGTGACACGCGGGCTGTTCCTGGGCTAATTGCTTGTTTAGATTGCTCTGATTACTACGTGCGCGAAGCAGCAGCACAATCTTTAGGCATGTTAGGTGATACTACCAGTATTCCAGGGTTAATGAAACTACTTGCTGGTGGTTGCGCTGAGGCGACGCCGATACCGGGATTACCACATTTAGCACAGCCCTATGATGCCGCAATTGAAGCTCTAGGTGCTTTGGATGCGCGTGAGGCAGAAAGCCTAATTCAACCTTTTTTAGAGCATCCGATGGAGTTGCTGCAATATGCTGCTTGTCGTGCCATGTATCAGATTACCGCTAATCCGACCTATGGCGATCGCTTAATTCAAGCTTTGAAAAACGAGAAATTACAATTGCGCCGCGCCGCTTTAGCTGATTTAGGAGCAATTGGGTATATAAAAGCAGCAGACGCGATCGCGCAGACTTTAGCCGAAAACAGTCTTAAATTAATTTCTTTGAAAGGATTGCTAGAATCGGAAGTTAAGCAGACGAATGATACCCTTTCCGCTGACGCCATCCGAGTCATGGATTTAATGGACAACTTGCTATGATCGCCACCACAGACCTGCTAGCCCAAAAACTGATCCAAGCAGTGGAAGAAGCTGACTCCTCACAGCGACTACTAACAGCAGTACAAAACTTAGCACAAGCTCGTTTAATAGCAGCTATCCCGACTTTAATTCAGGTTTTAGGTTACAACAACCCAGGCGCAGCTGTCGCCGCCGTGGATGGATTAATTTTAATTGGTGAGCCGGTTGTGTCACCTTTACTCGAAAAACTCGATGACTATAATTATGGCGCTAGAGCTTGGGCGGTAAGGGCGTTAGCCGGGATTGGCGATCCGCGCGGTTTAAATACATTACTTGTGGCGGCTAAAACAGACTTTGCCATGAGTGTGCGACGGGGGGCGGCGAAAGGGTTGGGAAACCTGCATTGGCATCAGTTACCACCAGAACAAGTGCAAACGTATCAAGGTGAAGCATTAGAAGCTTTAATCCAAGTTTCTCAAGATCATGAATGGATTGTCCGCTACGCTGCTGTAGTCGGGTTGGCAGCACTTCTCAATGTGACATCCACTCGCCCTGATTGGCAAGCGCGAATTATAGCACAATTTGAGCAAATGCTGACAACCGACGATAACTTAGCCGTTTGTAGCCGAATACGGTTAGCGCAGCAATCAAACTAAGTCAGGAAATACCTCTTGGACTGCAGGATGCACAAGTTGATGATTTTGCACATTTACACCCTTAGCTAATGCGGGGTTATTTGTCAAAGCTGTGATTCCTTGATTTGCCAACTGCCGGATATAAGGTAGAGTACTGTTGTTAAGTGCCTGAGTTGCTGTCCAAGGTACAGCCCCTGGCATATTCGGGACACCATAATGTACTACACCCGCTTCTAAATAGGTTGGTTCGGTGTGAGAAGTTGGGCGAACAGTTTCCACACAACCGCCTTGGTCAACAGCTACGTCAATAATTACCGCTCCTGGATGCATAAGTTGCACCAACTCGCGTTTGACTAATATAGGTGCTTTGCGACCTAAAACCAAAACAGCACCAATGAGTAAATCCGCTGTCGGTACAGCCGCTTCAATTTCTGCACTTGTACTGTAAAGTAATTCTACGCGAGAACCAAATAAAGTTTCCAGATAAGCTAGCCGCTCAACACTCACATCAAAAATCTGCACAATTGCACCCATCCCGATCGCAATCCGCGCAGCTTCTGTCCCGACAACTCCCCCACCCAAAATTACGACTTTACCTGGTTTGACTCCGGGAACACCTCCCAAAAGTACCCCGCGACCACCCGCAGAACGTTCTAAGAATCTGGCTCCAAATTGTACTGCTAGACGACCAGCGATAATACTCATTGGTGTCAGTAGCGGTAATCTGTTACTACCTGGTTGCTCAACAGTTTCGTAGGCGATCGCAGTGATCCCACTCTTGATTAAATGTTCTGTAAGTTTCCGGTCAGCGGCTAAGTGTAAGTAAGTAAATAACAACTGATTTTGCAGGAATTGATACTCAGATATCAGTGGCTCTTTGACTTTAATCACTAAATCGCGATTCCAAGCGGCTGCGGCAGAATCGACAATCTGCGCTCCTAGGCGTCTGTAATCATCATCTGTAAATCCAGAACCAGTTCCAGCTTCGGTCTCAACAAACACACTATGACCATTTTCTTGTAGCACCCGGACGCTACTCGGACTTAAACCAACCCGAAATTCCCGATCCTTTATTTCTTTGGGAACCCCTATTTCCATTTTTTGCCTCTGATATCAAATGTTCTATTTTTAGCTTATCGCTACTAAAGAGCAATACTTTCCCCCTTGACTAACGCCTCAACCTCTCTAAAATATATAAGAGTATCTTTACAAAATGTAAGAAATACAATCTAGTTCGATTTGCCCAGATGTGATACCGGTTGACCGAGCTACGTAATTAAGTTCCCATACAGGAGGTTTTAGAGATGATGACACAACCACAGCCAACCACTACACCCAGGCTAGAAGAGCCGAAATTTGGCTTTAACGAATATGCTGAACGCCTGAATAGTCGAGCCGCAATGATTGGGTTCTTGATGATTGTGGTGATTGAATACTTCAACAATCAAGGCGTCCTCGCTTGGCTGGGACTGAAATAAGCTTCAAGAAGTGCGGACGCTGATACCGAATATTGATTTCAGGAAGTATGGCATGGCGTCGTTCTTTACCCTAAATTCAAAACTTCATCGAAAAATGGTATCAGCCTTCGTCACTCTCAAGCTGAAAGTATTAAGATCATAGTAAACATATATATACGGCTGAATACCTGTATGCTAAGTGGAATCTTTGTATTTGCACTCAGCACTACCGCAATCAGTACTGTGCTATTTGTAGATTGTAAATACATATTAAAATTTGAACAGGAATAAACCAAGCTGTGATGAATGCTGGATTACCTCGTTTTTTCAAGTCAGTTTACCGAAAAGAACCATTTCCCAGCATTTTGCTGACGATGGGGGTGGTAGAGGCTGTGATTGGTGGATTTGATGATAGTTGGTCGTTGTTGGTGTTTGGTATCGGGACAGTGAGTGTAGCCTTCGCTTTGCGGTGGTGGTTTATCCAACAACGTCGTCCTTTACCCGAAGAACCTGTGGTGCAACGTTTTTTACCTGAGAGATCGTCAAGTCCGGCAGCACCAATGACAACAGTTTATAAGAAAAAGCCTCGTGTAGATTGATGCTGGATTCGACTCAAGTAGAACTAAAAATTGGTGAAGTCGCCTCGCAGTCGGGAGTCAGCGTCAAAACTGTTCGTTATTACGAAGAAATTGGCTTACTTTCCCCAGTTGTGGAACGAAGTCAGAGTGGCTATCGTCTATTTAATTCTCAAGTGCTGAAGCGATTAGCATTTATCAAGCGATCGCAATCTTTGGGGTTACGGCTAGAAGAAATTCAAGATATCCTGAAGGTCTACGACCAAGGGCTATTGCCGTGTCCTGAAGTGAAGCAGCATTTAGAGTCAAAAGTAGAAGATATTTCCCAGAAAATTGCCGCACTCTCGACTCTACAGTCGGAGTTGCAAGAAATACTCGCTCATTGGCAAGAGCAAAAAGACCAAGACACAGTGATTTCAACTGTGTGTCCAAATATTCAATAAGTGAGGATTTCGCTGTGACCAGACAAGGGGATAAAGGGACAAAGGGGAAGTTATTTTTGATTTCCTTAGTTTCTGGTGCCATAGCTTCTGCCTTTTACCTTTTGCCTTTTGCCTTCCATTCGCATCCGGCTAGTGCAATTGTACCTGTTACGCCCGCCGCAACGACGAGATTTGCTAATCCCCAACTGTTTCACACCATCACTGGACATTCGGGAACTGTAGAATCTTTGGCATTTAGTCCAGATAGCAAACTTCTAGTTAGTGGTGGTGGTGAAAGTGACACGAGAATTGGTTTGTGGAATCCTGTAACGGGGAAGAAGATCGGTGTGATCGCCAAAGCGCACAAAGCAGCGGTAGAATCTCTGCTAATTTCACCCGATGGTCAAACCTTAGCTAGCTGTAGCGATGACAACACAGTTAATCTCTGGAACCTGAAAACTAATAAATTTACCCACACTTTCCGCGAACACAGCAGCAACGTGTTATCGCTGGCGGTGACTCCAGATGGCAAGATTTTGGCTAGTGGTGGGTTAGATGGGATTCGGCTATGGGATTTACAACGCCAGCGCCCTTTAGCAACTTTAGTGCGATATGATAACGCGATTCAAGCGGTAGCAATTAGTTCTGATGGCGAAACTCTAGCGAGTGGTGATAGTAAAGGCACAATCAAGCTGTGGGATTTGCGAACAGGTCATTATACTCGGAGTTTTTCCGCCCATTCTGGGGTGATTACGGCTTTAGCTTTTACTCCTAATGGTCGTAATTTAGTTAGTAGTAGCCGCGACCGCGCAGTTAAAATGTGGCGCGTTGGTGACGGTACACTAGTTCGCTCTTTTATGGGACACACTGATTGGGTGAATGCGATCGCCATTAATCCTGATGGCAATACCCTCGCTACTGCTGGTAAAGATGGTGTTCGTCTGTGGCAATTAAATACCGGCGAATTGATGAATTCAATTTATGAGCACACCGACTGGGTGCATGCGATCGCGTTTAGTCCTGATGGGCAAATGTTAGCCACAGGTGGATTTGACAAAACAATCAAGATTTGGCGCAGTCAATAGCCGCGAGTAGTAAAACTTGAAGCATGAGGGTTACTACGGCTACCAATTGTATATTTGCTCAACGCTTTTAGTGAACATACTGATGCTTCTGAATGCGATCGCAATCAACCCCAATAGCAATATCCTCGCAACGGTTGACTAAGATGAGATTTGCCTGTGGCAATTCAATACTAGCGAACTTATCCCAGGAATTGGTGTAGTCCCTTGATTATGCTTGCTATTGTTTTTCCTCTGTTACTTTCGGGCGGATGAAAAACTTTACTACTCCAGGGATCGCTAACGTTACTATCCGAGCGATCGCTGCCCCTAATAAACCCAAAATTATGCTCCATAGCATCACCAAGACAAAGGGATGGAGGGAGCTAGAGGGAGAAGGTCCTTGTAGGGGAATTTTGGTAGTTTCTTGTGGAAGTAAGTAAGGATAGCAAGTGCCAGCAAGTCCAGCAACCCCGACACCTACACCGACAACGGCAATGGTAGTTTGCAGCTCGCGATCGCGTCCCTTTTCCTCGCTATCTCGTTCCTGTGCGTGTTTCTCAGCCTCAATTTCGACTATGCCTCGGATTGTATGAATCATCTGCTGGAATAGCTCTTGAGCCGGAGTCAGATAGCGCAAGTCTACTTCAATCTGCTCTTTAAACTGCTTAGTGAGGTTGACGAATTTCTGCAAAAACTCTAAGTTATCTTCGTCCATGCTCAGAGATGCAATTATTTCTAGCCGGGAATCATAATTTTTTCTGTTGGTAGTAATCGCATTCTGATGGTCTTGCATATTGCGTAGCGATGTACTATATTTGAGCATCTTTAATAGCGTTTCCTTCAAGCATTTCTTCAGTTCATCTAGTGTATTTTTTGATAGTTCTGCTCTGAGGGGGCGACAATGTAGCCTGAAAATATTATTTGATAAAGGGTGTAGCGTTTTATGGTAAAAAAAAGATAGGTCCGCTTATGTCAACAAGACCTATCTAATGATAATGTTGTCTGAATTATACC
>Ga0209512_1000649_pt1 | contig 53422 bp, 46 predicted proteins | sample frozenSSSSmetaG_FD_184142 | JGI IMG/M metagenome (GOLD analysis project Ga0209512, IMG submission 184142) | Glacier valley bacterial and archeal communities from Borup Fiord, Nunavut, Canada, to study Microbial Dark Matter (Phase II) -... | ecosystem: Environmental > Aquatic > Freshwater > Ice >...
GACTGGAGAGAATTGGGCATCCCGTCCGCTCTGCCATACACAAGCTCCAGATCGGCAGATTAGTAGTTGGGTGGGTGACCACCAGCGAATACCTGCTGTTGTATGTTTTTGTCCCTTTTTTTTTGCCCTCTTACGTGGAATTTAAATCCTGAAGCTGCGCAGACACTTGAAGGTTGAATAGACTATTATTATTGTGCGGTGCTTTAGCGCGCACAGCGTCAGTCGCTAACTTGCTACCATGTACTGGCATTCCTTTGTTGAATTGGGGAAAGTGAGAAGGGAGCAAGGGACAGACGCCGGGTCTTATGCCAAAAACATCTCCTCCGTCTCGACACCAGAACTCCATTCAAAGACGAGAAATAACTACGGCTGTTCCCCTCCTCTCTGCTTCAACTCGTCTCGTCGTAGACCACAAGCCCCATTAGATCATCACGTCTCGCCGGCGTGAGATATTGGGGGTGAAACTTGTGGCAGCACACCACGACACCGCTCGCACATAAGCGTGTGAGGATAAGCCGTACCGTCTGCATCGCCAGCTGCTTGGGCACCAGGTAGACGAACACGTGTGTGACGTGGTAAGCTACCAGTTGGCTGAAGAGATCATCTTCGTCGGCATTGAAGTCGTAAATGAGCCACTCGGCATTGACGCCCTCTAATTCCGACCTCATACCCGCACTTTTGATGAGCGCAGCATCGTAGTCGACGCCGACGCCGTGTGCGGTGGTGACACGCTTGGCGAGGACGTTGATGTGATCAAGCAAGCCAATGACTTTATTGTTTCACAGTCAGTATTGAGACTATGTATGTTCTTAAACCGTAGGGAATAGACGCGGTCGGGTTCATGGATATGCCGCCGCATAGAGGGAGTGCGGCGGTGCGCAAGGAGAGTCTGAGAGAGAAAAGAGAGAGAATGAATAAGTACGGAATTCGCCATCGCCGCAGCCAAGGTCACATACGACAGTCCTTGCTGCCTCTGTGCTTGGGATAAGAGCGCTTGGGATGAGGTCGAGGCGCATGAGTGCTACTGCAGCGCGCATCGTGCCTGCGGGCGTCTCGATGTATGGTGCTAGGGTGCCACTGAAGCCGGATGGCACATAGTCCAGGTCCTGAAAGGCAAACAGCGGGCGGCCATCCTCGTCATCCATTGCCCTTGGTCCTACTCTGCTAGAGCTTCTGTGCGTGTTATGGTGTTAGAGACACGACTTCATTTTCCGTTTTCGCTTGGCGAAGCTGCCAAACTTGAAAATTTCAAAATCTCGCCTCCTTTTTCTTTCTTAAAAAAAAATATAGTAATGTACTTGATAAGCGAGTGAGGCAGACAAGCGTGTGAGGCATGGAACCGTAACGACATGACAATAACCATAGCAAAAGCGACCACATTAAAGGAGAATTAATTGAAATCCATCGAAATCGTCTTCCTCAGACGTTCCTATATCTACTTCGCACGTGCGTGTATTATGTCCAGGCTGCCTGCATGTTCATGATCTCTGATTTCATCAATGCCATCTTGTGCATGATGCTTCACACCCCTTTTGTCATGATCATACAGAGCAAGTCATGCAGAGGTAAAGTGCTAGATTCAATCTACGGAAGAAAAGAAGAGAGGTAGGTCTAGTTGAGGAATATATACAGGCGGGTTGCGCTCTAAGCGCGCGTCTAAATGAAGCTCTCGATGATGGCCTAAGGCTCTAGGCGAAGGCATAATTTGTAACACCTTTTGCAAACTAGTCAAATGCATTAAAAATAGATCTTGCTGAACTATTTTAATGTCTAGCAATACGACCTTTAAGAAAATCAGACTAAGAGGACTCTTTAGTTAGGTTGTTTAGCGTCTTAGAAACCCAAGGGGCGGGCATGTTAAGAACCCCCTCAACAGCCTAACAGGTGTTAAAGTCCGTAGCTTTACATTTAGCCTAGACTGTTACGAATGAAGCCTTTGCTTAAAGCTTTAGGCCTTCGTTTAGAGCTTCCACACGCTTATTGCTGTAAGTGCCTAGGTATTTCAGCCTGATTCTATGCGTTACGTTACGTATGTGCCCTTTTGCGATCTCATCATTACAAAATTATGGACAGGGATTGCATTGTGCACTCTCTCTCTTTATATCAACAGAACTCTGCTCTCTTCAAAACTCTCTTTTCACAACCCAGCTCTCTCCAGATCAAACTATCTTCAGCCGAGGCATACATACAATCACAGGTGCTGTGGTGGACAAACCCCTATTAATAGGAGAGAAGACGCAAGCTTTTTTTGAGAGTGGTGGGCAAACTCGTATGTATTAATAAGAGGGAACACGTAAGCTTTTCTTCAGAGTAGTAGGCAAACAAAGGTATGTATGTTGGCTCCACGTCAAGTATAATGCCTACCTACTCTGTAATATTCATAGCTGTTTGGGAATACGAGGCCAAGAAAAAAAAAAACCCCGGTGTTGTAGAGTAATAATATCCAGAGGGTTACTATTCCTATTCCAATCTAATAAATCAGCCGCCGCTCTCTTGGCGTCCTGGCCAAGCCTCTGCCATGTTTGTATCTGGATGGATCTGGCACGCATCGGCCACGCAATATTAAACGCCAAGGCTCTTTCTCTGTGTCCTGCATTCTATGGATGCATTGTTATAAAAGTGCTATAAACTACATAGGTACTGTATTTCTGGGAACATGACACGATATCCTTATTTCTTGGGGCGTTTGGTTTCTGCTTGCTTTTTTCGTTCATGTTAATGCTGAGATGTTACATTTCTGTCGCTTTCGGAGGATTCCGAGATCAATTTTTGCTGCATCTGGGGCTGTTGTCCTGCTGTCCTTCTTCTTCTTCATCCTCTTCGTCTTCGCCTGGACCGATCGACACCACAGCTTGCCTAAGCCTCTCCTAGCGGTGATAGCTGCTTCGCAGCAAGAGATAGCAACGCCGGGCAAGCAACCGCCATCAAACGGTTCGAGCCTCATTAAGAAATCCTTCTGTGAGATCGCAAGGCTAATTGTTGGCTTAGTTGGCGATGCATCACCTCTTCCTCCTGACTATTCGTCCGGAAATAACCCCAAACCACAGTGCGAAGACACATACGGTCTGCCTTACCTCTTTCATCTGAGAGATAGCCGCGCCTCATACTGTTCCGCGCACTCTGCTTCGAGTCTCCACTGTTTCCGGGCTAAGGTACAGGAGACGAGAGAGGATTCGTTCTGCCTGGTCGAGAATGTTCGGTTTGACGGCAATGATAAGTTTGATGTCAGCTGCGAGTTGCGAGACTTCCTCAAGGAAGAAGATCTCAAGCACGTACCTCCGATTAGCAACTTCCCGGTCTATATGTACGACACCGGTCCAAAGACACTCATTGATAATTTCTTGAAGATTCGCCCTGATTTCGCAGACGGTCTAAGAGAAGCGGACAGGATTTGTCAACATACAGGGGGTTCACCTGGATATAAGATCCTGATCAAGCGAGAGGGTGCAGGCAACCCATGGCACACTTTACTGGAAATTTTCTCGCTCTACCTGACCTTAGACGCCCTCTATATTACTCCGACGACAGAAGACGGAGCCGGATCGTTCTTCAACTCGTCCAATGTGGCCAACTCTCAAGTCGTGATCGTCGATAATAGCGAGGACGGCCCCTTTTTTGATCTCTGGGGCCTATTGACAGGGCGACCGACTGTTCGGATAAATCAACTCCGCGACGACATTGATTCCGTCACATGTCCACAGAACATTCTCCTCCCTCTACCAGGCGGCAGTAACCCGCTCTGGTATTCCGACTGGCACCCGCAGAACTGCCACCAATCGGCCCTCCTCGACGTCTTCAGCAAACGCCTCCGCGACTTCTTCCACGTCCCCGACTTCCACGAAGACAACAGCCAGCTGAGGATGACCATCATAGACCGCAAGGCAACCCGCAAGCTGCACAACCTCGATGCCCACATGGCCAAACTCCGAGTCGCGTACCCCAAGGTCAACATCAACGCCGTCGATCTGGCGGCTCACTCGTTCGCCGACCAACTAGGGATCATCCGCAATACGGATATCCTCGTCGGCATCCACGGCGCGGGACTCGTCCACAGCCTGTTCCTCCCTCCGCGCTCGGCCGTCGTCGAGATCTTTCCGGCAGACGTCTCGTATCCCGTCTATCGCAACCTGGCCAAGCTGCGAGGCCACCAGTATTTCAGCGACCACGCGCCCGCGGCCGCGTCGGGCCAGGATTGGCATGGGCTCGACGTAGAGATTGGCGAGGATGCGTTCATGGCTCTTGCGGATGCTGCCGTGAAGTCGATGTTGAATCGCGGGACCCTGAGCGAGGATGTGACTTGATCCCATGCGGTCCTTGCGACAAAAATCTGCCATCTCGGAATTGCGCGCTGCAGCCTAGACATCGTTGCTGCGTTCAGAAGAACTTCTGGGGTCACCGGAGATGAAGGGGGAACTGGAGTTATCAGATGGAAAAGTAAAGTAAAGAAGACCTCCACTCCTGTAACCCTTTCCTCCATATAAAATCCCCCAACTTCCGAATCCCCACCTTCCACACACGCTTCGCCTAGCACTCAGGAGCACAAGGGAAGCGCAGAAACATAAAACTGCAGGTATCGGTATCCGCTCTTGATCACCCACCTAGGTACTAACTTGGCGATCTGGAGCTTCCACCTGGCGAGTTCGCAGATGCCAAGCAAAGGAAGTGGAAGGGAGCGTAGGTACTAGTACTGATTGACGGCACACCAAGGCCCGAACAGTAAGCGCCGTCTCGACGCCCGCTCGCGCGAGCCACAGGGGTAGGAGCCATGGGATTGGCAAGGCCGCCGTGCCGTGCTGTGCCGGAGAAGACGTCACGGGAGTCCACGCGGCTTTGCGAGCGTCCGGGCGTGGTGGGAGGGCGAGTTTGTGTTGTGTTGTGTTCGTCAATGAATGGTGGCGGGTGAGCGGGGGCGGGTGCTGCTGATGAGAGGAGAGAAGGAAGGGGGGGGGGGATGGTGGGGGGAGGGGATAAGTGCAGGAATCCAGTAGGATATCCTCTCTCGGAGTGGTTGTGGAGGCGCAGAAGGAAGTTCCATATCGTATGTCCGACTGGGCCGTGGTCTCGCCCACCACGAGCTGCATGCGGGATCTGACGAGGAAGTGGCACGAACGGTCCAGTTCGTCCGACGCTCCCCGGCTCTATGTACTCAGAGTCTCGTCTGTCTACTCGCATTCCCCTGAAAAGTCACAATGAAGAATGGGCAAGAAGATCTCGCATTTCTCACTCGCTTTTCCCTTTCGCGGCACCTCGCAACTCTATAGTACATACAGCCTACAAGCATCAAGCTCTTCTCGCGCTCTAGATCCCCCCACACCCACCCCACCTATCACCTACGCAGACGACGCAGATACAAAAGGAAATCCCACCCGTCGCACCGCCCATCTCCCAACGCCGATAATGAATCCCGCTCACGACCATGCCCTTCTTCTCACATGGACTAGCCCGGACGTGGCTGAGAATATGGCAGATGACACACCGCAGCGACGCATCGCTTTTTCTTGACCCCTCCCCGGGATCTGTGCATCAATCGACCCCCAATGCCTCCTCCCACCCCCCTCCTCTTCCCGCAGACAGCCCAGCAAATTGCTTCCCATGAATGATGTGTGTGATGAAATGACGAAGCCGGTCTAATGAAAGGATTACAATGAGTGTATTGTGATAACTCGACGGAATCATGAACGAGGTCATGTCCGTGCCACGCGAGGCGTGCAGGTTTATGGTATAGTTTACGCCTTGCTGCCGACAGCTGCGGCGGCCTTGTGCTTGAGCATGACGACGGAGTAGCTGTGTGATTGTCAGCATCGGATGTAAGGGGCAGGCAGGATAGAGGCGGGACTTACGAGACGATGCCTCCGATGGCGACCAAGACGCCAACGACGCTCTTGTCGCCCACAGCGCGTCCCGAGGTCATCCATCCCAGTGCGACGATGGAGCAGGTCTTGAGATGTCCGACGACGGTGGAGGAGACGGGGCCGGTCTGGGCGATGATGAAGAACTGGGACATGTTGATCAGGCAGGCGAAGAAGCCGCTCATCAGGATCATGATCCAGCGGTTCAGCGGCACCTGGGTCCAGACGGGGAAGGTGTCGACGAAGGGGATGACGTAGAGCAGCATGAAGGCGCTGACGGGCGCCTGGTTGAAGAGGAGCTGCATGGGGTTCATCTGCAGCTTCTTGCAGTAGCTCGAGATCCAGACGGTGTAGAGCGAGGATGCGAAGATGCCGGTGAAGGCGAAGAAGACGCCCAGGCTCGAGGTGGTCTTGACGTTGGCATCCGCCGTCGGCAGGGAGTCGTAGTATGAGACCATGCCGACGCCCAGACAGGCCGGGATCAGGGCATAGATGGCGTTTCGCGGGAGCGTGACCTTGTAGAGGACGAAGTTCATGAGCGCGACGGTGGGGGTGAGCATGATGCGCGCGACCTGGTAGAAGGTGACGGAGGAGAAGGCGAGGGAGAGGTTGGGCAGGATGACGTTCATGGACATGGCGATGGCGAGCGGGATGATCTCCTTGATGGCGACGCGGCGCGGGACGAACATGGCGAAGCGCGGACGCGAGAGGGTGAAGAGCGTGAGCCAGGTGACGAAGAAGTGGAAGGAGGCGAAGGTCAACTGGGCGAGCTTGAGGGAGGGGTCGGAGAAGATGGCCTTGTTCGTGAAGACCTGGGAGATATCATGAGCCTCATTTGTGCACTTTCTAAGTGATGGAGCGGAGAGGAAGACGTACAATGCCAATCGTCGCCAGGGTGTTGACGACCATCCACACGACGGCGGCTCTCACGCTGCCCTTCTCAGGCTCCTGGACCTTCGGGATGGCAGGAGGCAGCAGCTCTGCCCTCTCGATGTCGCTGCCCATCTCCATCTCCTCCATGGCCTTGACCTTCACAAAGCTGCTGGTGGGGCTGCTCCCGCCATTCTTCTCGTCGTCGACGCGCTCGGCCTCGGATGAGCTGCGTGAAGGGTCGGCCATGGTGTCTGAGTATTGTACAGAGGGTATCGAAAGCGAGAGACGGAAAGACAGAAGGGCAGACAGACGCACAAAGGGGAGCAAACGAGAAAGGTCGTCGATATTATGAGGTTGTACTGTGCAGAGGTCGGTGGTCGGTTACAGGCAAGGCGATTACAGCATCTCCTTCTTTCTGCGTATGTCGGTACGTATGTATGTGTATGTGGGTATGTACATAGGTATGTATGTAGATTGTAGATTGTAGATATGTACATACTGTATACTGTACCTATTCTGAAGAAAGGGTGGCAGATTAGAGTATTGGGAAATGTGTAATTACGGATCGGCTCTAGCCACTATGCCGGAACAGGCAATTAGTAATTTAAATTCGCATCAACATTTCTCGCCAAGCTTTGAAGTCGAGTGTGTATGTTAGGTTACTCGAGTACATACCTATCTTACTATGTATCTCGAAGTACCTAGATGCATACGTATATGTTTTAATAGATAGATATTTTAACTTCCTCAGCCTTGCGTCAGCATTGGCATTGGCATTAGCATTGGCTCACTGGTTCATTATTGGCCGTCTTTTGTTCTTTTGTTCCTTTTCTTTTGTCTGTTGTCTTGTTAAAGCGAAGTTGGCACTTTAATGGTTGACCACAAATGCGGTAGGTAGTTGTTATTCCTATTCCTTTCCTTGTCTTATCATCTTATTTTATTTATGGCCAATGAGCATTTCCTCACGCACACGGAGTAGAGTACTGGAATAGAATACTGGAGCACGGAGGAGTGTACAAGAACGTGTTCACCTAGGTAGGTATTGATGCACGCAGAGTACTGGTACTGGTACGTACACTACTCCGTAACAGCAGAGTACGTGTCTCCTCCTGTGTCTCAAAAAAAGGGGGAAGAGGGTCTGTCTAAACTCGCCGCATTGGCATCGATCGCATCATTGTTCGCTTGAGACGAGACTTGAGACTTATGTACATATCACGATTTGATATACGAAGTAGGAGAGGAAGTAGCAGCATGCATGCATGCATGACATACAGTACAGAACTTCAAATCGCAGGGAGCATGCAACGAGTAGGTATCTTCTGTAGGTATCTTTTTTTTAATATCTTCATGTAGGATCTTCATGTAGGTATCTTCATCTTGTTTGATGTCCAAGTTCCTCATCGTCCGCGTGTAAGTGTAACTTCGACGAGGCAAGCCACATAGGAAGCTGTATTACTGTGAGATCTGAGGAAAGAGCATCTTTTGGAGAGTATGCACATATATATATATATCACATATATATATATATATATCTTACTATGTGATGTTTCTAATACCTAAAGGTACATATCTGGATATTTTAAGTTTCCCCCTTCTTTTCCCCCCCTTTTAACCTTTAGCTTGGCTGGACTGGACGTGGATTAGCTTTATCTCGCCACCTCGAAACCCAAGCGCCCCCTTTATTTCTTCCGTAGTACCTATTATACTGTATAATATATAATATATAATATATAATATATAATATTAGAAGTACATGTTATGTACGTTGTCACCGTACATACCTGACAGATCGAGAGATCAAGTGCTGCAGCCCCTCCCCCTTTAACACTCCTCCCTGCCCCTCGCAAATTGTACTGCACTCTGTAATTGTAGGTACTTACATTATTGAGTATATATCTTTTATATATATATTTTATATATATTTTATATAGATAGATGTATATTATATCTTATACATAAATTATATATACTGTACATACATACTACTACTACCTCGTATCATTTTGCACCAGCAACACACCACAGAGGTACCTATAGCACATATATACCTACATAGATACATGCAGTTGGCGCCGTTAAAATAAAATAAAAAGCGGGCTATTCGAAATCACCCCTCCACCCTCCGCCCACCATCCCACCCACACCCACTATCCCACCAACCAACCACACGCCAACCCTTCCTTCACCGTGTTCCTTCACTCCCTCCCCTACTCTACTACTAACTCTACCTACTACTCACTCGACTTCGACTGTTCAGAGTTCATATCTCCAAACTCTCTTTCCTCTCTCTGACAAACCTCCAAATTACTGCTTCTGGCCTCAATCAGCCTCGATAATACACTGTCTCTCGTTTCTACCTACTCAAATCCTCCCCCCTTCTCCGAATCTCCTCTCCAGACGTCCAGCATGGCTAGCTCAACCACATACACAAGGACTCCTGCGTGTAAGCTGCTCCCTCCCCTCATTCGATTCATTCGACTCCCTATCGCCCGAGCGACGTGCCACATTGCATGTGTTGATCCGAACCATTCTGACTCTCACTGTAGCTGCAAATGCCGAAGCATCTTTCTTCGAGGACAACAGTGTCTGGAAGAGGGCGCCCGTCCTCATTGGCTCCACAAAGTTCGAGCCTCTCCCAGATGTCAAGAATATCATGATCACTGGTGGTGCTGGCTTCATGTACGCACGCTTCCCCCTCCTTGCGCCATCAATTCTCCACCTCCCACCTCCAGACATCACATCACATCACATCACAACTGACACCTCTCCTCTCCAGTGCATGTTGGTTGGTACGTCACTTGACGCTCACATACCCCAATGCCTACAACATCGTCTCCTTCGACAAGCTGGACTACTGCGCATCTCTCAACAATACCCGCATCCTGAACGATAAGAGAAACTTCTCCTTCTACCATGGCGACATCACGAACCCCTCTGAGGTCATGGACTGCCTCGAGCGCCACAATATTGACACCATCTTCAACTTCGCCGCGCAATCCCACGTTGACTTGAGTTTCGGAAACTCGTACGGTTTCACCCACACCAACGTCTACGGCACTCACGTTCTTCTCGAGTCTGCTAAGAAGGTCGGGATCAAGCGCTTCATCCACATCTCGACCGATGAGGTCTACGGAGAAGTTGAGGATGACGATGATGATCTCCTCGAGAGCAGCATCCTCGCCCCAACCAACCCATACGCCGCCTCCAAGGCCGCCGCAGAGATGTTGGTGCACTCGTACCAGAAGAGCTTCAAGCTCCCAGTCATCATCGTCCGCAGCAACAACGTCTACGGTCCTCACCAGTTCCCAGAGAGTAAGTCTCCTCGCTTTGTATAGTCGCCAAACGAACCAGTTGCTAACCTTGCGGCAGAGGTCATCCCTAAGTTCACCTGCCTGTTGAACCGTGGCCAGCCACTCGTCCTCCACGGTGATGGCTCCCCAACCCGCCGTTACCTCTTCGCCGGCGACGCCGCTGACGCCTTTGACACCATTCTCCACAAGGGTACCATTGGCCAGATTTACAATGTCGGCTCTTACGACGAGATCTCCAACCTTTCCCTCTGCTCCAAGCTCCTGACTTACCTTGAGATCCCCCACGCCACCCAAGAGGAGCTTCACAAGTGGATTAAGCACACCCACGACCGTCCATTCAACGATCGCCGCTACGCTGTCGACGGCACGAAGCTCCGCAACCTCGGCTGGGACCAGAAGACTCCATTCGAGACGGGACTTGCCACTACCGTCAACTGGTACAAGCAGTTCGGCGAGGAGTGGTGGGGCGATATCACCAAGGTCCTCACACCTTTCCCCGAAGTCGAGAACAAGAAGATCATCGAGGCCAAGAACATTGTTGTTGAGAACCTCGAGGGCGACATGGTCGTCGACAAGAACGATGAAATGACCCTCAAGCATATAAATGGAACCGCCACTGCTTAAACAGTCAGGATAGACTAGACGTGCGATGATGTTATGGAGGAGCTGTCCAAGTAACGGGACATGGCGCGCTGTTTGCATTTGATCGGATATTGGCTTCGAAAACCAGGTGCATAGACTTGCTTCACGTTTCGATTCTTTTGAAGTTTTGCAATGGGGGGAACATATAGACACGAGCTGCCGGGATGTGCTGGTAGGAGGGGGAGATGGAAGCTTTCATTTTTGTAGTATGGTCATGTTATGCTGGCAAGGCACCCATAGGGTAGGGTCTTAGACTTGCCGGTGGTGTAGGCAGACTTGTCATGAGTGTGCCGGATAGCTTCGTATAATATTGAGTTTGGTGCACTGCAATGCGTTGTCCAGGATTATGTTCCAGTGAAGCTGTTCCTATCCGTATTTGCAAGGTCGTCTATGCACATATCTCTCTCGTGCTGAGATGGCTTGACATGTTGCATGGAAGGAAATGATGTATATCCAGCAAAGCAACGTTATCCATGATGTCCATGATGCCAATCTCGAGGAGAATAATAAATATCTCAATCAATTGCCAGACCAGCACATCTATTTCTCGCACTCCGCTTTCATTCCACTCAATATGTACACGCAGTCAGTTTCCTCCCTTCTCCCCATCCATCCATCCTCTCTTCCCAACCATCTATCGCGCCGCAGTCGTCGGCTCCCAGGCGCTGATCTTGCTCTTGACGGTGCTGTACGTCCTGTAGGCGCCGCGGCTGAAGGTCGGGTTCGGGCGGTGCTCGGGCAGCTCCCAGGCGCGCAGGCCCGTCTGCATCAGCTTGTCGTGCGGCGGCGGCGCGTCGACCATGTAGGAGATCCAGGCGTGCCAGCCGGGCTCGATGTGCGAGCTGTTGGTGGGGGTGGGAGGTCAGTGGGGGGGTTTGGAGGGAGGGAGAAAAGGGGAGGAGAGGGGAGGGGAAGGGAGGCACGTACGGATCCCATTCGTATTGCTTGAAGTCCACCCAGCGGGTGCGCAGCGGCAGCTCCTCTTGGAGGTTCTCGAAGTACTTGTTGCCGAAGCGGTCGATGCCGATTAGGGTGCCGGCCTTGGTGTCGCCGATGTGCTGTCCACATGTCAATCTCAGTTCTTCGCGGCAGCGCTGCGAATGCATCTGCATCTGCATCTGCATCCACGTCTCTCATCCCATCGCACATCCTCCAATCCAGCGACTACGGCGAGCTCGGGGGCGGGCGGACGAGAAGTTAACATACTTGCATCTGATGCAGAGCATCCTATCATCGCGTCAGCAGCGTCCTTCCAAACCCAGATGGCGAGCAGCAGCAGCAGCATACCTTAATCCCAGCTTTGCGGAGATTCCGCAGCGTTCTCAGCACGGTAGACATGGCAGCGTCGTCAACAATTGCTATCTCAATCGTCCTTCCTCTACTGCTCTCAACGCATGTTCGCAAACGCCGGCCGGCGGCTCCATCACACCCCGCCGAATCCGTCCTAGCGCCTCGCCTCGCGAATCAAACCTCCCCTCTGCCTCCGTGCAAGGCTGCGCCGCGCTTGCCGCGAGCCTCACCAAAAAAACAGGTCCCCAGCCCTCCTCCCTCCTCCCTTCACCCCGAACTCCTTCCCCCCCAGCGACCTTTTGCAGTGGGAATGCTGGCGAAGACGCTCCGCAGCCCCCTGCCGCGCCAGCTCCTGCGCGCGCGCCCGCAATGGCCGCGCCGCGGCCGCTCCGCAGCAGCACGGCGCCGCTTCGCGACAGCCTCGTCTGCGTCGGCGCCGCTGCGCGATGGGGCGGCGGCGGCGCAGCAGGGCCAGCTGGCGGCGTTCACGGAGGAGCTGGATCGGATTGCGCCGAGGTTCGATGTCAGCGGCGAGCAGGTGAGGGTGTTGCGGAGCCCAGAGGAGTTTTACGAGACGTTGAAGGTGCGTGCGGCTTCCTGGGGCGCGAGGGGAGGAAGAGACGGAAGGCGAGGGGAGATGGCGGACAGTGCTGATGGGGTCATAGGAGAAGATACGGACGGCGGAGAGGAGGATCTTTTTGTCGACGCTGTATGTAGGCAAGACGGAGCATGAATTAGTCAGTCCCCACTCGCCTTTCCCAAATCCAAAATCCCAATCCTCGGCGCTGTTCTCTGACATGCGTCTGCGTAGATATCGACACTCCGTGAAGCGCTCCGCTCGAAACCACAATTGAAGCTCAGCGTGCTGACGGACGCGCTGCGCGGGACGCGCGAGACGCCCGCGGCGTGCTCGGCGTCGCTGCTGGCGCCGCTGATCGAGGAGTTCGGCCCGGAGAGGGTCGAGATCAGGATGTACCACACGCCGAACCTGACGGGGCTGAGGAAGAAATACGTGCCGAAGAGGGTGAATGAGGGGTGGGGTTTACAGCATATGAAGCTCTATGGAATGGATGACGAGATTATCATGTCCGGGTACGCTGCTCTCGCTTTTCTTTCCTCATACCATACATCCTCTTGGCAGAAGAGAGAGAGAGGCTGGTCGCTGATATTGAAATGATAGGGCGAATCTCAGCAACGACTACTTCACCAACCGCCAAGACCGCTACCACGTCTTCTCCTCTGCCGACATAACATCCTACTTCCATACCCTGCACCGCACCATCTCCTCGCTCTCCTTCCTCGTCGTCCCCTCCAGCACCCCAGCAGGCTACACCCTCCTGTGGCCCTCCTCAAACAGCGCACCCTCCCCCCTCTCCAACCCCTCCGGCTACATCACCGCCTCAACCGCCCTCCTGGCCCCCATCGTGAAGCCGCCCCGCGCGCCCCCCACCCACCCCCCCACCGCCGACACAGCCATCTACCCCCTCGCCCAACTCACCCAGCTCCTCTCCCCCGACACCTCCACCGAGCTCCCCGCCGTGACCAGCGTGCTCCGCGCGCTCGCGGCGCCCGCCTTCGCCACCAGCCGCTGGACCTTCACCGCCGGCTACTTCAACCCGGACCCGCTGCTCACGCGGCTGCTGATCTCCTCCGCGTCGGCCGGCACCATCATCACGGCCGCGCAGCAGGCCAACGGCTTCTTCGGCGCATCCGGCCCCGCCGGCCTGCTGCCCGGCGCCTACACGCTGTACATGCGGCGCTTCATGGAGGCGGCGCAGCGCGTGGGGCGCGCGGGCGGCGCCGCTGGCATCCGCCTGCTGGAGTGGCGCAGGGGCACCGTGGGGATGCCGGGCGGGTGGACGTATCATGCGAAGGGGCTGTGGGTGGCGATGCCGGGGGAGGAGCTGCCGAGTCTGAGTCTGGTGGGGAGCAGTAATTACACGAGGCGGAGCTATAATCTGGATCTCGAGGCGAATGTGCTGGTGGTGACGCGGAATGAGGGGCTGATGAGGAGGCTGGGCGAGGAGGAGAGGTGGTTGCAGGAGGAGGCGAGGGAGGTGAGGAGCGAGGACTTTGAGCATGTGGAGAGGAGGGTTGGGTGGAGGGTTAGGGTCGCGATGTGGCTGGTGAGGATTGCGGGGGGTGCGTTGTGAGTTGTGGAAGCGAGGGCTTTGTATTGTGTAGCGTAGTGTATATAAGGCGGGCGACCGAGACGTATATACCCGGCCGAAGAAATGCTCTTGTAGAATTAATGTACAGATAGATTGCGAGTCATTCCTGTTCATCTTCTGGAGGCAGACTAAACATCGGTTGTGAGAAAGTTTCCTGATTTATATTCCCTGTCCTGTGTACACCTATACCAGCGCCATATTTTCCCTCCATTCCCAAAGTAAAGAAGCGCAAGCTACGCCGGGATATGTAGTTCTGTCTCCAATCTATCTGACATTACACCTTATCATCACAATATCCCCTTCTCTCCCCTCGCCTCCTTCCTACTCTCATTCCTGCGCATCCTCGTCCTCACTATCAACATCCACCAACCGATCCTTCCCCCACGCCAACCTCGCCGCCTTCATCAGCGACTCCAACTCCCCACTCGTCTCACACATGCCCCTGAACACCGCCTCCTCGCCCCTCTTCTTCAGCAGCTCATGAGGATGTCCAAACTCCACCACCTTCCCCTTGTCCAGCACAAGTACTTTGTCGTAATCCACGATCGTCTGCAGACGGTGCGCAATCGTGATGATCGTGCTCTTCAGCTCCCGGATCGTCTTCTGGATCTTGTTGTCCGTGCTGTAGTCGATCGATGCCGTCGCCTCGTCCATCATCAGCACCTTGGGGTTCTTGAGCAGCGCGCGCGCCAGACAGAGGAGTTGGCGCTGGCCTTGAGACAGGTTGTTGCCGGACTCGGCGACGGGGGACGAGAGGTTGAGGAATATATTCTTGTTGGTGGAAGGGGTTGAGATGCCGGAGCTTTCAGGGGTTGTAGTGCCGTTCTGGGTCTCGTGAGCTGCATCCTCTTCAGGGCCAGGAGGACTATCAGGACCTGGAGTTACAGGTCTCGAAGCAGCCGGCGTTCGCGCCGGTGTGTCACCGGGTCCGATGAGGTGGACGCGCCGGAGGGCAGTGAAGATATCTTCGTCGGTGAAGAGACTGAATGGATCGAGGTTGCTGCGGATGGTGCCGGTGAAAAGAGTCGGGTCTTGTGGGACAATGGTGATTGACTCGCGAAGATCTTGGAGGCCAATAAGGCCGATATCAACGTCATCGATGAGAATCTTGCCCTCCTCTGCCTCAAGGCCTCGGAACAAAGCTAGTGCCAAGGAACTCTTGCCCGCACCTGTGCGGCCGACAATGCCAACCTTCTCCAAGGGATTAATCTTGAAGGTGATGCCAGACAATACGGGCTCCAGGTCCTCTCTGTAGCGGGTTGTGTAGTTGATAAACTCAACTGATCCCTGGGTCGGCCAGTTCTTAGCAGGCTGCGTCTTTTCAATCACAGCCTCAGCTTCCTGCTCAACATCAAGATACTCCTTGATACGTTCCACAGAGTTCATATTTTGTTCATAGACTGAATATAGTCTGACCAGCCACAAGACGTTCTCCGTGAAACTGATGGCATATCCAAGAGACAGACCAGCAGACCCAGCATCAATTTTACCTATGCTGAGAATGACGAACATGCCTGCAAAGAATGCCACCAAATCGCCAACAACATCGATACGGAATGAGAGCCACCTATTGGCGGCCCAAAGGTAGATGAAGGGTCTGTTATACGTATCGACACGGTAAGTGTTATCGCGGATGAAGCGCTTCTCATCTCCATACGCACGAATAGTGGTGATACCTGTCAAAGTCTCGCCGAATTGCTGGAATAGAGGACTTCTCTGAACAGACTCCAGTCTCTTCAAATCTCTAGATGACCGAAGATAGAATCGTCCAATAAGGAAATAGATAATGCTGATTATGATTGCAGCAGCAAGAAATCCAGGAGTGATGGCGCTGATAAGAATGACTGTCACCAGGATTGAAAGCGCACAGCCTACAATGCCAATAGCCACCGGAGCAACTTCTTGATCGACGGCTTCAAGATCCTTGGAGAAGCGGTTCATAAGCTGGCCCAATGGTGTGACATCGAAGAACTTGAATTTGGCACGGGTGACAGCCTGAATGAGCCGATTGTGGATGGCCCAAGAAGCCGTGAGCGAACCATAGAAGAGCCAGAGATCTCTGAAGAGAGCAACGACCATACCGGTAAGACCAATCACGGCGTAGATAGCGAGATAGAATTTGACGTCTACATTTGGGGCGATTAAGGCTTTGAGAGACCATTGATCGCTAAAATACGGAATGAACTTTGCAAACCCAGGAGCATTAGTAATGGCGTGCGTAGAGGCGGGATTGCCGAGGAAGTTGTTCGCAGGCATGAATGTCGGATTAGACTCTTCTGACAAATCGTATTGATTGGCCCACTGCCTGATCCAGATATTCGCAGAAACGGCTGCGAGCTGTTGCACAGCGAAGACGACGACTGCAAGGATCCAGAACCACCAGGGGCCCATAGCTTTCAGGTAAAGAATCATGACATCGTATTTAACGCCGCCAGTTGCCTTAGCCTCGTCCATTGCGTCCTTCTGTGGTGGTGCACTTTTTGGATCTTTGGCTTTTGGTACCGTGGGCCCCCCGTTGGCGTGAGGATTTGAGATGATTTCAATTAACGTCGCTTCGCTCTCTTCGCCTACAGATGACGGAACGCTAGAAGGGATAGTAGAGACTCTGCCAACTGGATGAAGTGGTACATCCTCACCAAGCTTGCCGGAGGCAACAACACGAACAGCGCTGCCTTGGATGGCAATTCTGCCATTATCAAGCACAACTATATACTCGGCAGATGGAACACATAATGCAAGATTATGGGTGACCAAGATACAAGTACGGTTGATCATAAGAGGTCCAGTTATGCAGTTGTCGAAGATCCATTTGGCGGTGTGGGAGTCGACAGCACTTAGACAATCGTCCAGAAGAACGTGCCTAGAATTGGAATAAAGAGCTCTTGCGAGCGAAATGCGTTGCTTCTGCCCACCTGAGAGTGCAATGCCCTTCTCTCCAACAAAGGTTTGATCACCATTGTCGAGAATCTCGAAATCGCGCTCGAGAGCGCAAGCCACAATAACATCCTTATATCGCTTCTCGTCCAATTCTTGGGCGAATAAGATATTCTCTTTGATGTTCGCATTCACGAGCCAAGCTTGCTGAGCACAGTATGCGATGGTCTCAGTGAGACCTGTCTCTGGATCTGGTCGCACATCCTCACGGCTGTAGCCTCCAGGAAGGTAGACCTTGCCAGTGATTCTGGACATCTCACCCAAGAGGGCCATCAACAGTGAGGTCTTACCCGAACCTGTAGGTCCAGCAATAATATTGAGCTTGCCAACAGCGAATCGAATATCAATATCCATCAGTCTGAATGCTGCTGCAGCGCCTTCGGCAACAACTTCGGATTTGCTTGCCCAGGAAAAGCATCCATCATCAAAACCGATAATCTCATTACCATTCTCATCCACATTATCGTGGGCAAGTTGCTCGTACTTCTCCGTCTCCTCCTCATTAAGGAATTCTTCGACACGGGAAATAGAAACGCTCGACTCTTGTACATGTGCTATCATGTCCCCAAGCTGATCCAATGGGACTCTCAAAATGCTGAAAAGCGAAATAGCCGTGAATGCGACAGAAGGATAAAGTGGCTTTTTCTCAACCAAAGTATACACAAGAAACGAAAAGAAGGTGATTGCAACGGGTACGGTATTCCATACCGCCACTGCGAAGGACCAAATAATGTACTTTCCGCGCAGAGCCTTAAGCTCGCCCTTTCTCTTCTCATTAATAAGTTTGCTGAAGCGATGCTCCCAAGCAAAGAATTTGATGATGCGGATGTTTTGCAGAATCTCGTTGGTAGCATGAATACGCTGATCGGTTGCAGCCATGATCTTCTTCTGGGCTCTTCCAAAACCAAATGCAAATCCAATATTGATAGGCAACAGAAGGAACATGACAATAAGTCCTGGAATGGAGCTTAGGCCAAGGATTTGATACAGCAGGATGATGCAGACAGCCAGTTGTGTTGGTGCAGATGAAAGTAGATAATGTAGATATCCACTGATCTCGGCAACTTTAAAAGAATCGACCGACATCAGATTGATGATGGTTCCCACATTAACCTGGGCATCAGCATCGCCCTTCTCGCCGCCAGCCACTACCACTTCCGGTTCCTGAGCAGCTGGCGTATTATCTGTCTCCTTCTTCTTGGCGCCGAAGATTCGTTTCAGGAGACCTGGTTTCGCAGCATCGGCCTTGTCTTTCTTCTCTCCGAGCACAGTCTCGCTACTTGAAGCAACCTTTCTACGCAGAGCCTTGGCATACACTTCGCCAATGATTATGGCGCGCAACTGGATGCATACCTTCCTGCCAATCCAGAGAGCCTGCTGATCAAGGAGAGATCTTATGATGTCGGAAAAGGCCAGAAGAATGACGTAAAGCCATATAACATTCCTCGGAGTTCCATTTGGCGCTTCAATATACTCCAAAATGGCCTTTAGCAACAGCGTTGGAGCAAAGGTAAACCAAGCCGAGAAGAACGCATAGGCACATTGTGCAATAAGCTTAGTGCGGAAGAAGTAAAGCAGATGCCATGTCAACTTCACGGTCTTTGGCAATTGGCGGTACCGCTGTAGAACAGCTGCTGTCTTGTCCTTTGGCGCCAAGTTCCAAACATCAGACATCTCCAAGGTCTTCATATATCCAGTCCAGACAATCGAATCTACCCATGAAAAGGTGGCAATAGAGAACAAGCTGGCCAACGGCTCTTTGGAAGGCTCGAGGCCGTTTTCCCATTCCAGAACAATTGCCTTGTTGCCCTTGCGCGTTGTGATAGCGATGCCGAATAAGAGCGACGTAAGAGCAAAATCCGAGATGATTAGTACCTGGGTCAACGCCGAGCGTGGGTGGATGAGAACCGAACGGAAGGTGACTATTGCGAGAAGCCACATAATCGTATATAGCATAGCAGTATGATTCCAAAGTCTCGGTACTCTGTATTTGGTGTTTGACAGAGTCAATCGCAGTGTGCCCAGGATGAAGATATATGTCCAGATCATAGCCTGCGTCAAGGCTGCCGTGCCGCCGTGGGGCCCATATGCCTCTGTGCCAAAGGCGGTAGCGCTGATGGCAATGAGGCCAAGAAGCGCCAGCTCTTCGATGATGACCATGCTGTACTGAGCTCTTGGGCGATCGATCATGCTCACTGAGCCGGTTGTACTTTTCTTGGCTAAAGCGAGCCTTCCAGCACCCATTATGAGGCCCTCATCTTCCTCCTCCTCCTCTGATTCATCGTCTGATGATGCTTCGCCATTCACATGATGTCCAGGGACGCCGAAGACGTTGTGACCATTCGGAAGTTGTTCATAAGCGCGGTTGCGACGTTCTATGATCTTGCGTTCGATTGCCCGGTATAGTATCAGAAGAAGGGAAAGGCCGACTGCGATAATGGGCAAAAGCCCTTTTAAATAGCTATACTCCGTCAGCGGTACACCTAGATTCGTCGGGATCTCAGTACATACTCTCGCTGGAAGCAATTCGTAAAATCATCGACCTGCCATATCGGCCATGAGCAATGGGCAAGCTCATGCATCGCTCCTGCTCCTACTCACTCTCTATTCACAGTTGCGACGAGCCTCACCTGCGCAAACCAACAGCCTTGTTAGCCCCGCATGTACGATACTTTCTGCAACTCCTTCCTAGAGGTCTGGGGAGCTGTCGCGGCAAAAATGTTGGACCTTGGCCGTCAGACGAGGCAGGTGACGATATTCGGTGGTGACTCTGTAGTCTCTAATCTGATGGGCGTCTTTATTTTCGTCAGATTTCGTCTATCTGAGAGCCGAAGGTACTTTGCTTGTATTGTACGTACATACAGGTATGTCAAGATTGGCAAATAACTTAGCGTGCTTGATGATACAATAATCTGTGGAGCAGCACCCAGCGTGCCGTGGGCAGGAACAGAACAGTCCAGGTCTTATGTCCAGGTCTTATGTCCAGGTCTTCAGGTCTTATGTGGAATTCTGGATTTTGATGGTCTTGATGGTCTTTACTTAAGGTATTGATTAATAATTAATTTATGTGCATGCCTTTCTTCCTTTCTACTGTGTGAGCAGGCGTGACGCCCTCTGAGTCTCCCCAGCTCTATCTATCTACCTCACAATTCGAGTCGAGTCACCAGAAGCCTGTGTTGGACTGTATATATACATAGGTACGCAGCAAGGTATTTACGTAACTTACATACATACATATGTATTCTGCTCCTCTATCTAAATCCCGACTTCGGGGCTTCCCTCTCCATTCCTCCTTGATCAACAACGATGCACCTGCCCTGTCTGGCACAGCATGACCATGTGCACTTTCTGCTGCCAGAGGTACTGTACATAGTACTGTACATAGCGAGGATTGCAACATGGAATTTGGAATTTGGAATTTCTATTACTGCAGAGCGATTTAGCTGCAAATGCAGCTCACAGATGTAACCCACCTTTGGGCTTGATGTAGAAGGTGTACATCCTTGCACAGTGTAAGCTGCATACCTACTGTGTAGATACGTGTGGAGAAGCTGCAGGTAAGGTACCTAGATATGTAGGTATGTATGTAAATGTAATCCTGCACTCTGATCAGTGCAATTTGGCACCGGAATTTGATTTTCCTATACATACCCCAAAGCTAACGAGAACATTTCGAGAGATCTGCATAGCAACAACATCTGAAGACTTCCCTTCCAGAATTTCTCTATACTAATTCCATGAGTTCTCCGAGCGAGATACTAAATATCCTGTCGCCTTCTTGAGACTCTTCAATGACAAGGTATGGCTTGAGTCTTACTACAAGATACTTCCCATACTCGGATGCCGTGCCACCTCCCCGCCGCGAACGAGGTAGATAAGCCGAGCATACAAGAATAAGCTGCATGACGGGGCACCAGGATCCATCGTATAAGCTCGCTGCTCCTGCCGGTTCTCAGTCTGATAGGTAGACATGGGTACGGGTCCTAGGGTTGGCGGTCAGGAAAGTTCTCCAATATTCACTTTCCAGTCATGCGGGCTGACAATCTCGAAAGCCTGGCTCGGCCCGGCACCACAGCATCTCGGGATGCCCTGGTTAGAAGCGAGGCGTGCTCCATGATCCTGCTTAGAGCCTCACGAAGAGGAGAGAGAAGAAGCAAGGAAAAGGAAAAAAGAAAGTACTGGGCTGTATCGTACGTCGCATCTAACAATTTCATCTGAGCCTCACGCCTCGTTTTTGGTCAGACGCAATAGTCTCCAGGAAAGCATCTGCAACTCGACATCCTGTGGAAGTAATGCAAAAAAAAAAAAAAAAAAAAAATGGATTTAGAGTATCTATCCTCCCCGCTCGCGACTCGCAGATAGGTACACGGCCTGTGCATTTGCCTCTAAGATATAGATATTCAGATCCACCGCAAATGCATTCGTATTTTTTTCGTTATAGAACAAAACTCCCTCGCTTTTGCCATAGATTTACACGAGCTCCGGGAAATCCTTGGGGCCCGGGCCCCTATTTGCACAGCCTATTCAGTCCAACATCTCGCTCCACATTAGCCCATGACCATACCTGCGTAGATGCGTCAGTTATCATGCCAATAAAGTTGCTAGAGTTAGAAATATATTTACCCTGCATGCCAGCCATGTCGCCTTCCTTAGCCGCAATCTCGAAGTAGCCGTAGATGATACTGTCGAATAATCAGCACATAGAACAGATCAAGGCATGACAACAATACTCACGTAACAGCCAGAAGAATACCAGTTCCAGATCCAAGAGCACCCATCAAGTCGCTGGCAACGGAAAGGGCACCAATGCAAGCACCGCCGAAGGCGGCAGCAGTTGGGATGATTCTCTTCAACTCCTTGTACATGCTTTGCTCTCTGTGACCAGCCATAACAAGTCCCTGGTCCTTGAGCTGCTTGGCAACGTCTCTTGGGCTGGAGCCGGAAACCTCAATCCAGGTCTTTGAGAAGACGGCGCATGCAATAAGCATATAGGCAATGTAGACAGCAGTGTGGATTGGGTCGAGGAGAGCCTCGGTGAAGTTCAATGGAGGAGACATGTAGTACGCGATACCAGAAGTAGCGAAGAGCTGGGCAGATCCCTCCTTAGCCTCCCAGGTGCCAAAGAGACGGACAAGAAGATTCTCGGAGAAGCGGGAGTAGAGCATCTGGGAAATGAGGAAGACGTTGGAAGATAGGGCGGACTGCAACATAATTGGCATGTTCGAAGTGTAGAAGAGACGGACTGGGTAAGACCCGCGAGCACCACGCTGGCGGGAAGACTTGACTGGGATCTCGACACGGAAACCTTGGAGGTAGATAACAGCGGCGAAGACGATAAGTGTGGCAATCAAATTCATGATGTTTGGGAGATTTTGGCGGTAGAAAGCCTCTTGAAGGGCGCGCTGCTTGTTTGGCCAAGTCAAGAGCAAGTGGAACAGGGCAATAACTGCGCCCTCGAACTCAGGTCCACGTCCGGTATTGATGGTGGTCGGGGAAAATGCCTTCCAGACGATAGACTCGCAGATGTTGGTAGCAATGAAGAGGGAGATACCGCTTCCGAGACCGTAGCCCTTCTGGAGAAGCTCATCAAGGAGGATGACAATGAGACCAGCAACAACCAACTGGAGGATCAAGAGGAAGACCACACCGGCGCCAAGGTCGGATGGCTGACCGTACAGGCCAGTGAAGACGTATACGGTGGCTTGTCCCATAGAGAGAATAATAGCGAAAAGCTTCTGCGCAGTCTGGTATAGCTCGCGATCTGACTTCAAGTCAAGGTTGACATCGATGAGATGGGTTCCAGCAAGGAGCTGGAAGACCATTCCGGAGGAGATAATTGGCGTAATACCCAATTCCATGAGCGTTCCTCTGTTACTCGCCATCATCATGCGCAGCCAGTATAGAGGATCCGAAGTATCTGAGGACACGATACCATACAATGGCATCTGGCTCATCACCAAGAAGATCAGGAGTGTCAAGCCAGTCCACATCAGCTTTTGGTTGAATGGCACCTTCGTCTCCGGCTGCTGGACCTCAGGGAGGAACGGCGTGAAGGGCTTGATGAGATCGAGAAAGCGGACTGCGCAAAGAGCAACATGTCAGCCATTGTCCTGTCCTCTGGACAGCTTGCGCAAGGAGACCCCGGCTCTCATAGTTGGGGTCCTGGGGCAGACTCACGGCCACTCATCTTGGCGGTTTATTCTCTTAAACCTCACAGACGTGGAATAGAATGAACACCAGTTAAGGAACGACAAGAAACGAAAAGAGTCGATCTTCTTCTGCTGCTGTCGCGAATCGCAATGTGTTCGCGTGATGATGTGTCCAGAAGGAAGCGATGGGGTTCGGTGGTAGCTTCAGGAACAGCTTCGCTTGGGCTTTTTGTGGGGATTCTAGAAAGACACATTTACCTCATGGCCAGCACGTGACCTAGATTATGCTTGGTCTTGGCGACCTCCTTTTTGCCCCTGTTACACAGACGACATTCCTCATAAATAAGCACGTTGATGGCACTTTCACCTGAAGAAAACTTCAAATCCATAATTGATCAATTCTAGAATGTTGATGCGATATTTACGATTATGGTGAGCCAAATTACGGCGATTGCAACACAATTCTTCCTTCAAAGAGCATGTCTCATTCTTCCTTACATTATATATAGTACAGCAACTACAGCATTCGTAATACTCATAAAGCAACAAGAGCTCCTAATTCAAAGCTCATCATGACCACCAACAACCCTCAGCCTGAATACTTTACATCCGTGTGCTCCTACTTTCGCCGTGATTGTGCCTGATGGCACAACAGTTGCTACAACACTTCCCAGCAGACGCTCATCTTTGTTCCGCAGCCCTTCCGCATAGCTTGTTTTTGTTGCGTTAAAGCGAGCGGCTCTTACAGCACTTGAATCATTTGAACCGGTTGTTGAGTTACCAATGATCCAGCGTGCCTCCTCGTCGTTCATACGGTTCGCCCATAAGTCTCGAACTTCCCATCTCATTTTGAATTGCCTGGCACGTCTATTCGGTCTACTATCTACAAAGATATCGGCGAGAGAAGCCGTCATGACTCTCGCATTCGAGAGTCCGTTGATGAGGAGGACTATTACGTCGTTCTCTTCGCCCCCAGTTGTTGATAGGAGGTTTCCGGACCACATTTGGAGTGATTGACTGCCAGGCTCTGCAGCTCCTGGCGGATTGGGATAGTATAGATAGCGACGACTCGCAGAGGATCCCAGGGGATCCTGATTGACGGCTATCATTGGAGCATGCGAAAGAATAGAGAGAGTCGGGGCATCAACAATCCTGAGATCGTTGCCCATTATCAATGGACTTTTAACAGCTGCCCAAAGGCTGAAGTGGGAGACATATTCTGCATCCGTCATGGCCCCATTGCCGACTTCCAGCATATCGAGGTCATTCCAGCCGCCGGGTTGAGACTTGGAAGGGACAAAAGCTACCTTGTTGACGATATTTATGATTGAGCAGTGAAAGCCAGGAAGCCCACAGTCCCACGCATTCTGGCCGTCACAGGGACACCTAGCGTCTGGCGTGTCCCATATGTCGTCGATATCTCCTGCAATCCTCCAAGAGTTCGCAATTGTGCTTGCCCAGTTCCATGGATAATCTTCTCCCCAATTGCAAAGCGAGTAAAGAATAGGGCGGCCAGTAGCGTTGAGAGCTTTAGACATAATCGCATATCTAAATGGTTATTAGTACTCCGTTCTTGTTGAATGATTCAAGCTTGATTTAATTTCGATATTTCAATGACCCAAGAGATCCATTAGACCGAAGAATGACAGCTTACCGGTTATAACTGATCAATTGGTTTCCGGCTTGTCCCTCGTTGTGACAGTTATCATATTTCAGATAATCAACTCCCCAACTTGCCCATGTTTGCGCATCGACATCTTCATAACCCAAACTTCCAGCGAAGCCGCCGCAGGTATATTTCCCGGCATCAGAATAGATTCCAAAGCCAAGTCCCAAGGCATGTATGGCATCTGCAACAGCTGCCATTCCGTCTGGGAACTTCTCTGGGTCAGCAATGAGAGAGTTATTGCTCGATGCATTTCGCCCGCTGCTCCAGCAGTCATCCAGGACTACATAGTGATATCCCAAGTCCTTGAGACCAAGATGGACGATATGCGCCGCGGTGTCGAGAAGGAGTGTTGAAGAGACTGAGCAACCGAAGGCGTTCCAGTTGTCCTGTGAAACTCAGTAAACGCAGTAAACATGTCAAACAGCGAACAGCGAGACAGCTTACCCAGCCCATCTGAGGAGTCCGCGCAAGGCCATTATCAGATGCATGAATGGTGACGACGAGGACAGCCGTGATGGCTGTCGTAATGACAATCTTCGACATTAGCTCGGGAGCTCAAGCGCCAGTTCTGCACGCGAGTAAAATGTAGTTCCAGGATGGCCAGAAATAATATTGATTAGTCGGGGAAGGGCCTCCCTCGGACCCAAGTGGCAAGTTGGATGGTAGAATCTGTACCAGCAGCACCTGCCGCAAAGACGGTTCACATTATCCAGACGAGACAGAGCTTCTCGATGACACAAATGGCCTGTTGACAGCAATATCCTAATGGAGGTTCAACGGGGATAATGTTCGAAAGATCAGTTAGAATTGCTCCAAGCGGAGGTTTGATGTCTGACTTAGTCCAGCCCTTGTAGCCTTGCATGCGGGGAAGTTGAAGGTAGGTCAAGGACAGCTTTCTGGTATGGCGGTCAGTACTACTTTCTCAATGAAAGGCACTCTATAGTAATGGCATAGGCATTTACTGCTCCTTGAATTTAGTGTCTTGCAGGAGTTTGGCAATCATAGAAACATTGATGTTTATGAACAAAATGCTCTGGAGTCTCTAAACAGATACCTTGTGGGCCCACATGTACGATAAGGCCGATAAGGAATTGGTCGTGTTCGCGATTTGTGGCATTCCTCATCCTGATCTCCGAGTCTGGATTCTGTCAGATGAAGCATTCAGTCCTTATTTGCAGCTGAGATGGACCGTCCATGTTTCGGCCAACGTTCAGATATCTTAGAAGCACGATCATGTCGCGCAAACCTCGACACAATCCTATCATAGTAGTCCTAGGCGCAACCGGGACAGGCAAATCTCAGGTAGGCTATGCGCCTCCAACCTGCTCCTTTCTCTATTCTGCGGAGCTGATATTTGCCTAGCTGGCAGTCGATATAGCCCTCCGCTACAATGGTGAAATTATCAATGGCGATGCTATGCAGATGTACGCTGGCTTGCCCGTCATAACCAACAAAATCACTCCCTCAGAACAACAAGGCATCCATCATCATCTCATCGGCAATGTGTCACTGGAAGAAGAGCCTTGGACCGTCGCTCAGTTCAAAAGCAAAGCGGAAGGCATCATAAAAGAGATACGGTCTAGGGGACGCCTGCCGATACTGGTTGGCGGCACACATTATTATACACAATCATTACTATTTGAAGACTCCTTGGTTGGAGATAGCAATGAGAAAGCAGCAGACGGAGCAGGCGACTACCTGAAAAGAGAAGAGATTGTGAAGAAATTTCCCATTCTAGAGGCGAGCACGGAAGAGATACTGGAAAAGTTGAGGGAGGTCGATCCTGTCATGGCGGATAGATGGCATCCCAACGACAGACGCAAGATACAACGCTCGCTGGAGATTTACTTGACTCAGGGAAAGAAAGCATCGGACGTGTATGCGGAGCAGAGAGAACGCAAAAGCGCCCCGAATAAAGCCGATTCCGTCACAAATATTTCAATCTCAGATTCAACAGTCTCACTATATTCAACCCTCCTCTTCTGGGTGCACGCCGACCCTGAAATCCTCAAATCCCGCCTGGATGCCCGCGTCGATAAAATGCTACAACAAGGCCTCATCTCTGAAGTCCAGACCCTCGACAAGTTCCAAGGGCTTGAAACCGCCGCCGGGAGAGTCCCAGATCGCACAAGCGGCATCTGGGTCTCCATCGGCTTCAAAGAATTCTCTTCGTACCTGTCCGCCTTGGCCAACCCAGCAGCGAGCGAGAAAGATATCGAGAAGGTATTAGCGCTGTCGATTGAGCAGACGAAAGCTGCGACGCGGCAGTATGCAAAGAGGCAGGTGCGGTGGATTAGGCTGAAGCTCCTTACGGCGCTGAAGGCTGCGGGGGCGTTGAAGAATCTGTATTTATTGGATGGCAGCGATGTTAGCCGGTTTGCGTCTGACGTCGCGGATCCCGCTATCAAGATATGCGGGGACTTTTTGAAGGGAGAGGAATTGCCTGAGCCGACGAGCATGTCGCCTATTGCGGCGGAGTTGCTCGTTTCGGAGCGGGAATTTGACTTGGGTGCCAGACCAGATCTTTGGGTCAGACAGACTTGCGAGGTTTGTAATACCACTGCCGTGACTGAGGAGCAGTGGAAGTTGCATTTGCAGAGTAGGGGACATAGAGGGAGGTTGAGGAAACTGAACAAGCCGCCAAGGCAGGTGAGGGCTGCTCCTCCCGATCTCATACTTGATACGGAAGTCGAGTCACGGCTCGACATGGTTGACAGTCCGAGTCCAACCGAATCTATATCAGAAGATACTCCCATATAATTTCAAAAATCCAGTCATCACATTCTAGTCAGACATTTCAAATTCTCCGAGTCCTCCAAGCCTCATGACATTCTGCTCAGACATTTCAGATATTCCAATTCCACCCCGGGCCTCACGAGTAGTCACCCCTCCTTATTCCTCCTTGCCTCCTCAGCACTGCGCACCATCCCATGGCTAACAAGCAAGTACTTGCCAAAAAGTTTCTCCGCGAAATCATCAAACTCGACATACTCCGCGCCCAGCCGATACGCCGCCGCAATCCCGCTCACACACGCCAATTCATGCATATTCACCAGCGTCCAGCTGCCGGCAAACAGCGTTTTGTTCCTCCCGTTGATCCACATCATGCCAGGCACGACCCGGAGGTAGTGCTGCCAGCGGTGGCCGAGCTGGTGCCACCACTTGCGCGCGATGATCTTGGAGGGGTCGATCTGGTCGATTGTCCAGAGATCAGCGTTGGATCTGTCGAGGAAGATGGTTTGAAAGACGTGATCTTCGTATGGGACCGCACAGACGCCGGAGGGGCTGTCTTCCCGAAATTGGTGCTGGTAGTTGGTGCAGTCGAAGGACATCTCGATTTTCTGGGGATTAGAGCCGTAGGTCTTGGTGTAGTACATGGGCCTAAAGCCGGGTGGCTCGCCGTCAGGACCTGGCAACTGCCCTTTGGCGAAGGCGATCTGCTCTTCTTGGGCCTTTGACTTGGGTTCTGCGCATAGCTCAGGTTTGAATTTCGTCTCGTAATGTCGTTGGAAATAATCAGAGTCGGTATGAGTGACAGTTATATCATCGAAGAATTTTGCTCCTGAAAGTACGAATTTCTCACGCCATGTAGCGTTCTTGCCAAGGATTTTGAGGGCCTCATCAGCGAGAACACACAGAACGAGATCATCGAAGGTCTCGTGGGTGTGTTCAGGGGCTTCGGCGCTGACCGGGCAGGTTTGGATGGTTACCCCCTGCTTATCGCGGCTGAGCACTGCGGTAGCGTTCAGGCCGAGGCGGATATCAACGCCTTTGGATATGAGATCTTTGCGCCAGTCTTCGTAGAAGTTGTGCAGATTGGGGAAAGTGACCATGGTGGGGAGATTGGGCAGGAGAGTGTCTGGAGAGTAATCCCAAAGTTTCATGTTTCGGTCATCGAAAAGGCGCTCGAGAATGGCACAAGAGACGTTGGCAGTCTGGTTTCCTGTTCCCAGAAAGAGCGCGATGAGAGGATAGACCATTTTGTCACCAAAATCTTTGCTGAAGAAGAACATTTTGAGCATTATTCTGATAGGGATTATGCCGAGGATAGGCATCGACCACTTGATGATCCTGAGGACACGGCCGAACTTTTTGATGTCTGAGGAATGTTCTTCAACAAGTTTGCTGGGGAAGCAGTTGGACCAGAATCCTTCTGGTCCCTTGCCGAAGGCAACTTGCAGCTTGACCTCTTCTGGCTTGTAGCCATATTGCTCAAAGAAACGAAAAGTGTGTTTAAAAATCTGACAACTGTGAATAGGAAGCTATAGCATTGAAAGAAGGAGTCTTACAGGAGAGCCGCCCTGAACGCCATCATTTAGCCAGTCTGCCCCATACTTGGACTTATTCAATGGAATCGACGTAGCTTGTCCTCCGCACACGTCTGATCGCTCTATCACTGTAACTTTGAACTTGTCTGGATGTTGAGCAAGTGTTGCCGCACATGACTATCCACGTGTCAGATCTGCAAGTCTCTGATGTGAATGAAAAGGATACCATTCCCGCAGCTCCTGCGCCGATAATCACTATATTCTTTGGAGGCACGAGCTCTTCCATCAATGGTTCATCCATGTTCTTGCGACTGCACTCTTCAATGATTCCTCGCTCATCAGATTCCGAGGGCAATACACAGTGTCGAGTGCAATATCGATCAGCTTGGAAGTCTTATGCAATGAAGCCTGAACTAGGTAGATGATAGATGATAGACGATAGATCGACTTCTGCCAAAAAAGAAAATGGTATGATGATTTCTGACTTTATCTTTCACAGTTTCACTGTATTCAGGGCAACAAAAACGGCAACTAGGAACGCCTACTTACTTCTTTTAAGGACCCCAAAAGAGGAAATTTGTAGAAATTTGTTGCTATTGTACAATACGTCACAATTCACGACTCACGTTACTTTTTGACATATGGCCTGCGGGGGGACCATTGGTATGGGCGGCATAGCTCAGAAGCGGAAGTCTTGGAAAGAGTGGTTGTTGGTTGTTCTGTCAACTTGCGCTCGCTTGAATATGATTGGTTATAAATCTACTTGGACGCATAACCGACGCTTGCACAAAAAGAGAAACGAGACAACGACGTCCACTGTTACAACCTCAATGTCGTTGCCATCTCAAACTCCTCAACACCAGCATTTTTGGGTGGATTCTTGTACGCTTGCTTAATCATTCGGATTGCGCATAGATCAGATATTGTTGTTGGGTATTTGCATCAGTTTGGGACACCATCCATGGAATATCATTTGGTCATATTGATGCACCGTTGCTAAGGAATGAGCGTTTGACTGCCACCAACAGCACAACACTGTCTTTTTTCATCGGGAATCTTGCGATACAACCCTAACTTTTGAGAGGCTGCTGCTGCCTCCTCCCGATATTCTGTCATTCATTGCTCTCGAGGTTCATTGCGCCCGCCGCCTGCTCTCTTTGGCGAGTTCTCATGTGTCGTGCATCTTCCCACTGAAGTACTTTCACATTTCACGCTTTGTTCCGCTGCTCTGCTGTGCAAACTTGGGAACCATGCCTTACGGATTCGATGGAAGCAGTGAAGATGAGGACCTGAAAAGAGCTATTGCTCTTTCAATGGAAGACCCTGGGCTGCTTCCGACTTCTGCTTCGGGTGAACGAGTTGTTATAGATCTCTCAAGTGATGAGGATACCGACGACCTGGACCGAGTGGCCCCAAAGCAAAAACCTTCTAGTTGGAATTCCGAGTCAATCACTTCTGAGCATCCCTTGGCGAGCGACACGCATTCTCATTCGACTTCATCCTCAGACAAAGTCACCATAACAGGACTCGGTAGCAAAGCTCACGAGGACTCAACTACAGTAGTAAAACCCCTCCAAATCTCACGCAGCAACAAGCTAACTGGACAGGTTGCAATGAAACAAGAGGATCAACATATAGAGAAGCATTTTAAGCACTCCGGACCGGGCAAAGGTGAACCCGTGATTGCTGGACTCGTCGGACTTGATCGCAAGAAAATGGAGGAAGAGCGACTAGCAAGAGCCACTAAGAGAAAAGCGCCCCCTTCACCATCATCAATACGAAGAGAGAGTGCTCCTAATGGTTCGGAGACGTCTCAGTCTTGCTCAGCTTCCCTTCCCGATATATCCGATCGTCAGCCTTCAAAGAGAGCTATGCTGAGCTCGGACTCTAAGATCCCTGATCGGCGCAAGCTACTCGATGATGCTGGTCCGGAGGACGGCAAGAGGTTACCTGATAACAAGGTACCGTTAGGTCCCAAGCACATGCACCTTGCAACTGGGTTTCTGATACCGTTCCAGCTCATGAATGCTGAGCAAGCAACGTTAGCGGATATCGAGGGCGATATATTCAACTCCAAGACCGTCGTTAAAGTCGAAGAGATAGTACGAGATGTCCAATCATTCAAGCAACAACAAACTCGGCTGCATCCAGGCGTTCAATATCCCAATGGTACTGTCAAAAAGACGTGGGCGTATGGCTTTCCTCGGTCCAATGATATAAAGCTTGAAGAGGTGCTACAGAAAAATGACCTTGATTTAGCAGTTCTTAGTGCATTTCAATGGGACGACGAGTGGGTTCTGTCAAAGTTTGATCTAAAGAGAACGAAGCTCATATTCGTGGTTCAAGCGAAGAGTACAGAACAAGTACGCCACAAAATTTCCTCTGTTGCATTGTCTCGGAAAGGTTTCTGGGCCGCGTTCATCCTTCTAAACTAACGTTACGCAGAAAGACTTGATGAAAAGAAATGCTCCGCCAGGCGTCAGGTTTTGTTTTCCTCCCATGGAAGGACAGATCAATCTCATGCATTCAAAACTGCAGTTACTGGCGCATCCAAGCCATTTAAGAGTCGCCGTACCAACTGCAAACCTCGTACCGTACGATTGGGGTGAAACAGGTGTGATGGAAAATGTAAGTTCGAATAGCACATTATGGTCTCGAGCGATAGTAAAACTGATATTTGCAGACTGTGTTTATCATTGATTTGCCTAGGCTTCCTAACAATCAAACCATTCCAGTTGAGCAGCTGACGCCATTTGGCAGAGAGCTTCAAAGGTTCTTGACAGCAATGACAATGGACCCAAAAATCATCAATTCAATTCTGAAGTTCGATTTCTCACAAACCATGAACTTGGCTTTTGTCCATACAATGTGAGTAATATATCGTTGATCTTTCTCAGAAGTTTGCTAACATTTTTTTAAGTGGTGGATCACATTCAGGGGATGATTGGAAAACAACTGGTTATCCTGGCCTCGGCTCCGCAATTCGAGAGCTTGGGCTTAGCAGTAGCGCCGCGCTGAATGTTAATGTTGTCGTAAGTTGGGAAGCCGTATTTAAGTGGTTGTGAGCTAATTTGAGTGGTCTGCGTCAATTGGGGCACTTACAGATGCGTTTATCAAAGCTATCTATCTTGCCGCTAAGGGTATGTGAAAATGTTGAACGAATTACCCAAACACATGCTGATACTGCTTAGGAGATGATGGCTTGACAGAATTGAACTGGCGAACAAGTGGACCTGCGACAGAGAAGGAGAGCACTCCAGAAGAGCGGCTACTTCTTATGCAGATTGAGGAAGGGTTTCGCATCTTCTTTCCCACTCGTGAGACTGTCGCAAACAGCAAGGGGGGTATTGGTGCCGGCGGCACGATATGCCTTCAGCAACAATGGTATGATCGGTCAGATTTTCCGAAGGAGTTATTTCGTGACTGCATCAGCAAGCGTGCTGGACTGTTAATGCACAGCAAATTGATCTTCACTGCGCCAGCGGACCTCAACAGTACCGGAGGACGAGACACTGGATGGGCATACGTTGGCAGCGCTAATTTATCAGAAAGCGCCTGGGGACGTCTTATAAAGGACAGAAGAACGAAAGTGCCGAAATTGAATTGTCGGAATTGGGAATGTGGTGTGGTCATTCCCCTTCGGGACTTTGCACCAGCCAGGTCACTTGGCTCAGCCACTCCCGCAAGTACGCCGCCAAGAACTGTCCAGGAGCATGACCTCGATCCAGTTTTCGGTGGGATGATCCCAGTTCCAATGGTGACCCCCGGCGCTGAGTATAGCGACAGAAGGCCTTGGTTCTTCATGGAGGGTTAGGTTGCAGGATAAGGATATCGTCAGCAGAACAAGGAGATTGACACTCGGACACCAACATTCGAAGGCGCTGAACGGCCTTCGAGTTGCTGATAGTCAAAGGCCACGCCTAGAAATGGATGCCTGAAGAGGAGGTAATGGCAATCTGCTGATGGTTTCGAGGTATCGCATGAAAGAACCAGGTGTCACTCCCAAACATACAATAGGTAAAATCAAGAATCCCGATCCTCTTTATCACTGAAGGCATTCTGAATGCAAATTCCTTTCCGTCACATGAGCATGAATACAGTCCACAAATATCACAACCAAGGTTCCATTGAAGCTGCTACGCAGAATTTGCCTTTTCCCTGTGTATAGGGTTAGATTGGACGGAAATTCGATGCTACAGTCCATTATGAGCTGTATCGATGACAATTTGCACCGATATGGGACGACAGGACTTGTCATGAATTCGAGCTATCTTTACGTCAAAAATGGCAGATCCAGGTAACAAGAACCGGTGTTCTGACAGGTAGGTCTAACCCAAATCAGCGAATAAAACGTCATTATAGTTCTTTTTCTGATTTAAGCTTCAACTGTCAATCCGGGTACCTGGTTTGAAAGCAGTTTGACAGCTTTTGACAGCTCCTTTAGCTCCATCCCTCGATGAGCGCCTATATCTCATAGAGTTCTTTCCTCTTTTGGACAACTCCTTCTTGACAATGTCCAATCATGATGGTTCCTTCCCAATTGAAGATATTCCATATTTCATGTCTGGTACACCAGAGAATTTTATACTTTCCCATCTTCTCATATCAGTCATCGGCGCCATTCCTCGCACCTGCCAGTGAGTGTATAGCGCGCATCCGCTCCTTTCAAGCAGACCAGCCAATCTATTCAGCACAACAAGCTGCTGTTTCTCCTCAAGTCCACATTTTCTATCCTCTCTGCCACTCAGAAATGCATAAAACCCAGCATCCGTCCACTTTACTTCATTATTGTGCCAACTTTTGATTTTTGCCTTCAGCTGTCTATAGCAGCTCAAAACCGAGAAAGTCTTCTCTTGGAAAGCTTCTTAAAAGTATGTGACACATATTCTTTGCATTTGGTTATGAGCCTCTTCCACATTACTCTTGCTTTAACTGATCTGTCAAAGTCTCTCTTGCCGCAACAGCCAGTTACCGGGACTTTCAAGACCTAATTGCTTTAAAGTCTCAGGAACAACCCTCCATTCAAAGTTCCTTCCTCATCTGGCAAAGCCAAAGCTCTCAAAAACATCTGAGTTGTATATCATCACATCACTTCATCAAAGCGATACCCAAAGGGATATCACCACTACAGAGTTGGAACTGCGCAAATCGTAGCGCTGAGCTCTGTCTCACGCGGTCTACTCCATTTTATCGGCTTGTTGCTCACAAGGCTGTGGATTCGGCTGAATATTCGTTCGTTTTGATAATTCTTCCCAAGTAGAGGAAGGTTGGCAATTGCCTTTGACATACAAACCTTCTCAACCTTACGAAGCATTGTTCACATACCGCAAACTCTCGACGAAATAAGCTTCAGGTACAATGAACCCACCGATATCTGGAACATATGGTTTGCAACCAACATACGAAGGCTTCGTTGTCTCGACATTCGATGCACTCATTCTCTTCGAAGCTTGCCTGAGAGGCCGCATTCACCATGTCTCTCGTCGGCCCCAGGAAAGAGAGAGGGGAGGAGTCATCCGAAGCGGAAATATCTTTATTTACGAAGAAAACACATCTGGCATAAAGCGCTGGACCGATGGCGTCTCTTGGAGTCCCAGCAGGATCCTCAGCAACTTCCTCATATATCGACAGCTTGAAAAGGCATTTCCTCCAGGAGAGAAAAAGAAGGCCAAGAAGCCAACGGCGACCATCAAATCGCCTGGAAAGCCGATTGGTGTTACGAAGATTGGATCTCCAAAGAAATCGAACATTAACCCTGCTGGCCTGGAGCGGGCGTTGCCAATGGGTCCTCCACCACTCCCATCTCCACGTGGAAGTCCAACTACACAATCTGAACGGTCAACCATGATCTCAACTCTTGATATCGAGCTCGAGAGATCGCTTGTTGGTTCTCTAACAGACTCATACGACTTTATGGATGGAGGCTTGGTTAAAAAAACAATCAGCGTCACCATTGGAGATATCACACACCATCTCGTCTCATATTACACTGTTGCAGACGCATTAATTCGAGGAAAATTCCAAGTACCTGCACAAGACCCCAGATTTGCGGGCATGTTGATTCGAAATCAGCTTCTTGACCAACAATCCTTTCGCTCAAGTCCCCGTGAAATTGACATACTCGAACGTGCGATATATGTTTATTTGGGAGGTTACGAGACCACTCCAATGCCAACTTCATTTCTAGGAACACCCGGTTTCTTGTCTTATCCTTTTGGAGGCAATCCATACCAACAACCTTCGGGAGTGATACCCGTGCTGCCATCGGCCCCAATGATGCATAGAGTGTACGATAACAGTCCAAGGATGGATCCATTCTCCGTTTCGAATGGCAACGATTTCCGCACGACCAATTTCGCCGATGGTGAAAACACCAACGGCAACCAAACCTTCATGCCCGTACCGCCACCAACCCCAATGATGAATGGAGGGTTCGACAACGCCTATCAACAAAGGATCGATTCCTTTTCTATTTCGAATGCCCACGAATTCCACGTAACCGATTTCTCTAATAGTGGAAACGTCGACATCCACCGTAGCGTCACGTCCATCCCGCCACCAATGCGAGAGTCGCTGATTTTTGAGAGACCTGGAAGCCTCCCAGACCAGACTGGACTCGACATGCCTTTCGCTGGTCTTGAAGGCCAAGCCTGGTTTCTTCCAACGCCCGATTTCCCACCCATATTGAACTTCGATCCTCGGGATGAGGGAAATTACATCGAGGGCAATCCAGGCATTGGTCACGGTCATAGTCCATCGTGGGGCGGCGGTCCACCACTCCTATAACTGGGGAAAGATTCGGACTCGTACGGTATGTCTTGGAGTTTCTTGCATCTTTACAACAAACGTGTCTCACTCTGCTGCCGGCACGGAGAAAACAACTCACGATACACGATTGACGACAAGACGGGTCATAAAATACCCAATATCAGTACAAATCCAGTAGCGAGGTGGGAAAACAGCGCGCTTTCATATATCCAACCTCGGTATATACAAAGTTGCACTTCTTTTTCCTTTTACTTTGTCGACGATAATAACGAGAGACGATGGACAACGAGATAAAATTCAGAGAAAAATAGCAAAAAAATCCCTTAATGGAAGGACGGTGTCTCGTCGCTGTATGCATGCATTGTTCGTATCAGTTTCTTTTCATTCGGTGTGTACGGACCAAAGCCCTTCTGGCGCAAAGGCACATAGATACCTTTTTAGGACTTGAAGGGAACGGCATAATGGGGATCTCGGGCATCGAATGCGGGCAAAGCATGAGACCTGCTTGGGTGGGATGGTGAAATTGTGTTGGAGTTGGGAGTTGACAATGATAATGGCAAGGACCTGGTCTGATGATACCGGGAGGAGGAGAGATGAGAGGGAGGGTTATTGTTATTGTCTCGAGGGATGCTATTGTGTTTCTCTGTACTAATCGTTTCATTGTTATCGTTATACAGTCAGTTATTGCTTGGAACTTTGGGGAAGTCGGGGTGAGAACACGGGACCAATGGGACTGGTGGTTGTTTTGTTCTGGCGGTAGAAGAATTGAATCGGGCTTCCACAACCTTCTTCTCATTTGGAATTCTCGAATCTCAGTAATGATTGCAATTGTTCTGGTGGAACCCTCTCTCCAAACGGGAGTATCCGTAGTGGAGCTGCGGCCCGCCGGGTTGCTAGTGCTAGTGATCTCTTAGACGTGCAGGGGTGACTTTTTATTATGTATATGTATACTGTATGTATGATGCACAGCCAGTGTTTGCTAGTCGTCGGCGATGGCGGCGATTCGCGAGTATCAGGCTGATAATGTCGCGTGCTGGAAAAAAATCCTCGATTCGCTCATTATGTACGAGTCGTATCTGTTTGAAGTGCCCATGTCTGGCGAAGTTGAGGCTCAAAATATGCTGTGTTTCTTGTCTGTCACATCTCGGTGAGCATTTCTAGACTCAGAGGCTTAGAGCCTCTTAGATCTTTACGGCGCTGCCTCCTTATATATCACAGCCTTACCCAGAGAGATTGGCCTTATGCAAGCCTTTGCAAAGCCCATTTGCTCTTCAGAATCTTGTGGGACACGGTTCAATATTAATATCGGCTACGGTACGACGACCTTTCCTGTACTCTGGCGCACATGACACATGTTAATCAGCCAAATGAAAAGACTTGATGTGTATTCGACTCTACTCGACAAAAATTACTCGACGGCAGAAACACTGCCCCCATTTACACAACAGATGAGCGTCGGGACCTCGCCATTGGGCTGTGTGTTTGCCAACATTATATTATGATGGCAACAGCTCCTCCATGGAAGTTCGAAACTCTGATAGAATGTTGCGCGCATCGATTCATTCATAGGAGTTACGATTCAGTCCTATCATGACATTACCATCCAAGTTGTCGGAAGAGACATTGTTTAAGGAATCTTGCAATGAGCCTCTCAGATTCCCGGAGAATCTCGTGTACCACAATACCTATAGTCACGTCCTGAAAGCCTATGTCAAACGACTCGATGATGAAGAGAACCGGCTTTTTGACGTTGAAACAGAGGCTAGAATATGCATGCGTGATTTCGACGATACTCTGAAAGGTCTATTTTCACAGCAGTTTTTCCAGAAAATAAATGAGAACGGCTGCTAATAATTGGCAGTCTTCAAAAATGCGAGTCCATCCCGAAACTCTGAATTCAGGGACTATGTCTACAATCATGGAGATCCGAACTGCAGATTTGTGTAGGTGCAATGATACAAAGTGGCCCTTTTTCATAGTCTAATGCATCCATACATAGTTTCATCCACGCGCCAAGCTCTCGTGATAGGCTCTGGACGACAAGGGAAATGCTCATGATAATCCTTACATACCATCAAGTCATGCCGGCGTTTTTGAACTTCTTATTTCCATTCGGAGACCACTATCATGCAACAGACTTCAACTCCTCCGGGTTCTACTCCGAAAATCGACTTTCAGATGATATCAAGGCTCTGCACCACTCAGAACTGGGCCGCTCCGGCAAAGACTTTCGTATGTGCTACAATCTCAAATCAGTCGAGCCGAGTCAAGACGAAGGGCAATGGTCAATATGTCACACTGCAGTCTACCATTCGTTTGATGTTGTGGCCGGAAAAGCTGTCTGGATATTCATTAAAGGAAATCTACTCATCAGAAGGCGGATGGAAGACGTAACGGAAGCCACAGTCGCATTACGGCCAAGATCCTATAGCTCGCGAATGGAATCATTGTCATTAGCACTAGCAGTACACTTACTCATCTTTGATTGGTGTCGAGAGAATTGGCGTTGGTATAACAATTTCCTGCAGGAGGAACTACGAAACACTACTGAAGAAGCGACACTGGTCAGCTTTGAGAACGCCTTCAGAAAAGACCTATCACAGGAGAAGTCACTGGCAGATACGAGCCCCAGATCATCACAGACGTCTCTGGCCGAGGAGAAAGACTCCTCATTTGCTAGCCTGCAACAAGTTCAGCATTTGGAGGACAAGGCAAATGAAGCTCTTCTAGTTCTGGAAGGTAACATAAACATTCTCTCGAAGATCAAGGTTCACTATGAGCACCTCACTACTGACGATGACTTTCCCGACTGCCTGAGAACCGAATGCGCACGAGACATCTCAAGGTTCTTCGATAGCATTGGCAGCATCATTGATGATCTAGCCGCGCAAAAATCAGGGACAGAAATGCTGCTGAGATCACTGGCCGATCGAAAAAACCTTGTAAGTTGCAAGTATTCACTGCTTAGTGCTTAGTCCAAAACAATTACTGAAGTCTCCAAGCTATACGGAATTCTCAACTATCGCAACATGGAGTCCAACAAATCCTTTTCTGTAAAGGCTCATCAATCCACAAAAAATATAGTCAAATGACAAAGAGCATGCATGACATTGCACAGAAAACCAAGCAGGAGACCGTCACTATGAGAATCATCACTTTAGTAACTCTATTTTTCCTTCCGGGAACATTCATATCGGTAAGCTTACCTTATGCTCCCTTCCCCGAACGAACACGAGTAATGGCAACCGTCCTGAACACTGATGAGCACCGACATTGTCCGCTACCAAAAATCCGATTCTGGGCTCTCCGAGAAAATCTTTCAGCTCGATGCACTACAGCTCTTTCTTGAAGTTACGTTGCCGCTCATGGCCGTAACGTTTGTGGGGTCATATGGCGTGTATTGGTGGGTCCATCGAAATGAAACTTCCCAAACTGGGGAGGAGAATGTAAAGCACATGGTATAGCGCTTCTGAAGGTTCACGTTTGTTTGGCCAAACTGTGGATTTATGGACATTTCTGATGATTTATATCATTTACTATATATATTTTTCTAGGGACAGAAGTCCTCTAGCCTATAATAGGTAGTGAGTATTTAAAGCCTTAAGTCATGAGCTATACAGTCCTAAAGTAGCTCTGATACTGAAAATGGCTAGGTTCTTTCGATTCTAAGTTCTTAATGACCTAGTTTAGCACAGTTTACGGCATCAACTGGCTGACTATTTGTGGATGTAAAGCTACAACTGAAAGAAGAGAACTGCAGTAACGAAATGGACCCGGATCTGAGCTCATCATGCGGGAAGGCAGAAGAATCGTGCGCACCTCAGCAATAGACTTCTAAGTAACGAGCCTCTGGAGCAGACCTTGAAAGAACATGAAGCAGGAAAAGAAATAAAACCGATTTAAAACTCCTGTAGCCGGTAAATAATGATCAAACTACTAAAAAATGGCTTCTAATGAACCCAATCATGGAATCCTACTTCGTGATCAACTAATCGCTTGGGGAAAGAAGCTTCATCAGCGCTATGAAATATCAAAGCAGCGTCACTGGCTTTATTTCAAAGGATCGAAGGGTGAGCCATTGCCACACTGTGAAAGAGTAGCATCAGTCCAAGATGTTGCCGATCTGGTAAATAGGACACGAGAGCCATGGAGATCTACCCATGAAAAGTTACTGAAATGGAGCAGGCATCTGATACAATCATTCCTTACATCCATCCTCGCAGGCGTGGGATAATTTCAATAGAACTTGCAACATTCTGAAGAACAATGAGCTGTTATTCAAACCCGTTCCCTGCGAGAATGAGTATTTGAGCATTCTCTGTGGAAGTCTGCAAATTATCGTTTGTGCAAGTATCTGTGGCTAAAGTAACGGTATCCAAGTAATGGCAGACTAGGATTCCTTCCATAATGGGAGAATTGAATACGGCGATGGCATTTCCTTGCCCTGAGGTCGAAACAAGCCCTTCCACCACAAGATCGGCGCTCGGACCATCTGGAGAAAGATGCGTCTTGGCGCGCATCGCATCGCATCGCAGCGCATCGCCTCGTGACGTGAAACGTGAATTGGGCGAACCTTGCTCGGAGAAGCGCAAAAGAGGTGCACCATCTGGCTTCAGCCGTCTTATGATTTCGCTCAATTAAGTGCCTACCGTTATTGCCGCCGTCGCATCGGAGACTTTGGGGAGCTGCTGCAGCGGGAGCTGGACTGCGACGAGAGCGGCACACGACATTCCGGGACCGGCGGTGCCTCTCAACAGGCAGACCAGCGGAGAGCTGTGAGACTGCGCTCAAGATGGCGATGGCGACGCTCCGCCTCCTTCATCAGCCTTGTCGCCAGCATATCAATGTCCTCGGCGCTGTCCGGACAGCCTCGGTGCAATCTTCCTCCTTCCTCCAGTCTGTCCTCCAGTCGCAGGCCCTGTTATGCAGATTACCACGCCGTAGCAGAGCATATCTGTGGTCATGGTCGGGCCCATCACTGCCCACGACTAGAGGCATATCACAAAAGGCACCACAAAGGTGCGTCACATCTGTCTTTCCTTGACTACTTTCAAGGGCGGGGCTGACGTGATTTTCTCAGGAGGGGCACGCCAGAACAGCGCCTCGGCTTGCGACGGAGTTTGTCTTCGGAGCCAGAGAAGAAGCCAGAAGCCCCCGAAAGGTAAATCAGAGTCATTTTCTAGTCCCTGATACTCTGCCCCATCTCGAAATCACCACCAGAAACCCCTTGTCACGTGCAATACCCCTTTTTCATCACATGACATCCATCCCCTTCGCAGCCACACTGACAATCTGCAGCACAAGCACGCCCACGCCCGCGCCCAAAAAGGTCCTCAAGCCCCTCAAAGCTGCTGTCGCCAAATCCCTCGCCCAACTCACCCCCCACGAAAACATCTACACCATCCCCAACATCCTGACGCTCACGCGCCTCATCGCCGCCCCCGTCGTCGGCTACCTCGTCCTACACGACGCGCACGCCTGGGCGCTCGGGCTCTTCGCCTACGCGGGTATCACGGACCTAATCGACGGATGGATCGCGCGGAAATGGAAGCTGCAGACCGTGGTGGGGACGGTGATCGACCCGCTCGCCGACAAGACGCTTATGACGATCCTGACGGTGACGCTGGCGATGAAGGGCATGCTGCCCTTGTGGCTCGCGGTCATCATCCTCGGCAGGGATGTGGGACTGGCGATCGCCGCGATCTATTACCGCTGGATCAGCTTGCCGCCGCCGAAGACGATGGGCAGATATTGGGATTTTAGCCTGCCCAGTGCCGAGGTCAGGCCGACGATGGTGAGTAAGTGGAATACGGCGCTGCAGCTTTGTCTTATTGGGGCGACAACGGCATTGCCGCTGATACCCTATGAGGTAGGCACGGCGATGATGGCATTACAGTGTGTGGTGGCGGCAACGACGGTGTGGAGTGGGGCGAGTTATGTGTATAGTAAGGATGCGGTGAAGATTTTGTATAAGAAGGAGGAGGAGAACAAGGAGGAGAAAGAGAAGGAGACAAAGTTATAATGAGGCAGCATAAGTAAAAGAATACTTGTAAGATATAACAATTCACGATGAATGACAATTCAAGTGGGTCCTCTGTATGCGACGATTGTCATTTGATTATGGCTCTGTCCTTGCCCTTACAGTTGATTATTTTCTTCTCTTTCGCCATCCATTTCAATTTTGAACCACCAATAATCTTCTTTCAATATCCTTGCGACTGCCATGTGGACTTGAAATTTGCCTGCGTTTTGTTAGATATGACGTTGCCAGGAGAGTAGTTCGTACTTACTTTGTTATCAGGTGCTTCGTTTCTCCCGTAATTCATATTGACTGCTGTGCTGTCAAAACATTAGTATCTAAAATGATTTGGTACGTGAGGAATTGCTCACCTAGTTCTGGACTTTGACGGTCATTATGTGCTTGTCCATGGCTTTTCATTCTCTGTCTGTGCATGATGTCTCAATTCATGGTCCCCTAGTTTCCTTCAGGCTTGGCGTCTCTCTCCCTCTCCAAGTCTTCGACGATCTCTTTGACAATCTCAGCAAGGCCTCTGAACGAAACAGGTTGCTCAGTCATATCCTCGATAGTATTCACACCCTCATCTGCCAGCTTCAGAAACTGCCTATCTTGCAGTTCCTGTACCCAATACACCATGAACATGCTAATATCGCCATCGTCTATCTTGCACGACAAATCTCTGCCCTGTCAAGACAGCCCTTCAAATCGTCACATTGGCCCTGCTTGAGAGCGAGGATCTGCCGTATCATCTTCCCTTGATGGTTTTTATTCACATCCGGCTTCGGAAATGGATATTCCTCGCGCAAGTCTCGGGCAAGGTCGTCGAAGGAGATGGATGGGGTTTTGAATATGATCATCGACACGAATTTGGCGGGTTCGCCACGAAGAGCCTATCGAAACATCGTGATCTCGCAGAGATTCGTATTAAGGAGATCGTTCGGGTTCTCATATTGCTTCGCGCAGCCTGATGCGCGATAGGAGACTTGAACGCTATCGATGAGGATGTTGACTGGGTCGTCTCTGTTGCCAGAAAAGGACGAGTGTGTACGGACGGCTACTTCGGGCGTCGTAATAGGCTCCGAAATAACTATACAGTTCGATGGACTTGAGGGTTTCGGAAAAGATAGAACGCAGTAACGACAAAAACTGTGGATTTGGTTGTGTACGAGTAACAGTTAATATGACATTGTGGTTGATACAAGGCTGAGAGCGAGGCTGCGTCTTCTGTGATTGTCGTTGTAGTAAAGACCAATCAGCGGGGTCTTACGGGGAAACCTCGGCTTATGGGAATGACGTTGGAGCTACGAGGCTGTTGGACGTGGATTTTCAACAGGAGCGCAGTCCACGAAAGTTCATGCCTTGAGCTATCGAACAGCTGTTAGAGATCACGCAGCAGACAAGCAGCTTGTCACTATTCCCAGTTTTCCTCAGCTAGAGCTCGCAATGCCCTCACAAGCCTGGCATTCGTGATCTCGCTCGCTCACCATGTCCTCCAATACAACCATAATCCGGGCTGAGTCCTCGTACACTCTCCTCTAGGTCCCCGTGTTCTATACCACCTTCTGACTTACCCAGTCTCTCCTTCACGCAAGGCCTCCTCCTCGGCCAACTGTCCATCGTCCTCCTCATCGGCGCCTTCATAAAATTCTTCATCTTCGGCGACCCGCCATCGCCCGACGTAACCGCTGCCTTACGAGCCACCGAGCGCCGCTCTCGCACCCTCGCACACAAGCGCTCCCTCCTCTCCATCCGACCCCCCAGCGCGCACTCCCACCCCGGCTCTTCCCAGCTCTCCCGCAAGCGCTCGTCGGTGCTCCGCCAACCCCCGCCGCTCACAATCACCACTATCCTGAGCAAGACATATTACAACGTCAACGCCCACCAGCCCGAGTCGCTGGACTGGTTCAACGTGCTCGTCGCTCAGACGATCGCGCAGTTTCGCTCCGACGCCCAGCATGACGACGCGATCCTCACCTCCCTGACCCGCGCGCTCAACAGCCCCAGTCGCCCCCCTTTTCTCGACGAGATCAAAGTCACCGAACTGAGTCTCGGCGAGGACTTCCCCATCTTCAGCAACTGTCGCGTCATCCCCGTCGATGACGACGGCTTTACTACAAATAAGAGTGATGGCAGTGGGAGAGAGAGCAAGAGATTACAGGCACGCATGGACGTCGACCTCTCCGACTTCATCACCCTCGCCGTCGAGACAAAGCTCCTGCTCAACTACCCAAAGCCGCTAACCGCCGTCCTGCCCGTTGCGCTCGCCGTCTCCGTCGTCCGCTTCAGCGGCACGCTCTCCATGTCCTTCATCCCCTCCTCCACCTCGCCGGGCCACAACTCCGCGACCACCATGGCCTTCTCCTTCCTCGACGACTACCGCCTCGACTTCTCGATCCGCAGCCTCGTCGGCAGCAGGTCCAGACTGCAGGACGTGCCCAAGATCGCGAGCCTGGTCGAGAAGCGCCTCCACGACTGGTTTGACGAGCGCTGCGTCGAGCCAAGGTTCCAGGAGATCGCACTGCCCAGTCTGTGGCCACGGAAGAAGAATACGCGCGGTGGCGAGGAGACGCCGAGCGAGGTGCCGGGGCTGGGCGCGGCCTTGGGCAGTCTGAGTCGCAAGGAGGCGAAGAGTGCGGCGAAGGAAGTGGAGAAGAATATTATGGCGGAGGCGAGGCGTGAGGTAGAGCGGGAGGCAGAGGAGAGGGCAGAGAAGGAGAGGCAGAGGCAGAGGGAAAGGGATGCGGCTAATGAGGCAGAGGCAGAACTAGAGGGGTTGAGGAGGAGAAGGAGGGCGAGGGGGGAGGATTATGCGATGCCCGGGAGCATGCCTGGGATTCCTATGACGTGATGCGCTCGAGGGTTCTGAAATGTGATGATAGAGAGGATGCGATGGAAACGGCGCAGCATTGCAGGCGTTGTAGATCTGTTATCAGATATGAGAAGAAAGAATCTCGGCTATCTCCAAGTCTTCATTTCATAATCTTACTTTCTGTCAAACTTCGCTAAAATGCAATCATTCTCTCTGCTCTATGTACATACAATGTAACAATATGTTACAGATCACTCATCGTCCTCATCGCTACCCTCATCGCCATCCATAACCCCTAATACCAGCCCCTCCCGCGCATACCACACCCTCCTCTCCTTCGCTCCAAGCAATGCATCCATCATCGCCCCGGTATTCGCCCTCTGCCGCCCCACCTTCTCCCTACTCCCGAAATCCCTGCTTTCCCTGCCCCCCTCCCCCCACAACCTCGTCTCCTCCACGCTCGCCCCAATCTCAAACTCCCCTCTACACAGCGCCGTCATCGTTATTCGCACGTCCACAGACTGATGTCCAGGCAGGGGAGGTAACGTGCGCTGCAGCGTCCCGTCCCAGACGATTTTCTTAGACAGGTCGAGCGAGTGCGCATGTGCGCTGTTGCGGAGGCACGGCTGCAGTCGGAGGAGCGGGTAGATGGGCTGGGACGTGCGATTCGTGATTGTCACGACGAGATGCAGGAAGTCGTCGACGTCGACGATCGTGCGGGGTTTTCTGGTCTTCGGCGCGCCGTCGACGCGGAGAGAGATGCCGACGTCTTCGATCTTAATCGCTTCGATCATCCGCGGCACAAGTCGCATGCCGCGCAGCTCGATATCACCTTTCCTCGGCATCCCCGACATCGTGGCCCAGGTGCCGTGCAGGGATTTCAGGATTTCCTCTCGGTACCAGAATGCTTCTCTCGACGCCCTCTCCGAATCCGCAGAGATCCTTCCCGAGCTAACGACGAACTGGCGCTGGCGAGCCGGATCGAGAGTTGGGATCGCTTTGTAAGGATCTGGGAGGAAAATGCGTTTATGCGGGAAAACAATCCGCGAGGTGCTGCCGGGAAGAATCTCTTCTTCGATTCTACCGCCGTGGCTGATTTCGAGATTGACGCGGAGGGGTGCTGGCCAGGCGTTGCGCAGGTCAAGCATTAGGAGGCAGTAATCTCGGGGGTCGATGTTCACGGTCGTATCGTCGCCAGCGGGGTCCATTGGCCAAAGGTGGCCTGGAACGTCGCCGCCGAGTGGTAGAACGTCGATGCGCGAGAGTTCAATGCCAGCGTTTACCGTGACTGTAATTGGCAGATTTACTTGTCGGGTATGGAAATTGCCTTGGACATCACTCGCAGGCTTGCCCAGGTACGCATAATCAACCAGAACACTTGCACTCATCAAACCAGGTTTGCCCAAGATTTCAAAATCGCAAACTTTTGTTCCATTTGGTGGAATGTGCGTTTCATCCTCACCGTCACGCTCGATATATCGCAAAGCAGCTTTGCGAGCAAGGATGAGTTCGTACTCATACAATTCAGCCGGAGAGGCGTCACGATTGCTGAGTGCTGTCTGAAGCGGAGCTTGCGTGGAGTCCTGAAAAGAGAAGAGGAGGAGATCGACTGGTGTAGTGGTTGAGAGGTTTTTGAGAGTGATGGAAAAAGTCTGTCGCTCGCCTTCTAGGACCATGGTAGCCGCTTGTGAGAGGGTGGTGGAAGTAATGATGACGATGGGTTGGGGGGCAATGGCCGTGAGGGATAAGGTCGCAGGTTTGGGGATATTCGGCTTGACAGTGGGGCGTTTGGATATAGAGACGTCCGATATTGGACGAGCTTCCCGCCTGCGTGGGACTGCAAGGCCAACCGCTTTGATTTTAATCTCTGACTGCGGCGACCATGGCTCCGAGAAGATTGGAAATCTCCGTTTCCTGCAGCCTCGGACCTTGACAATGCATCCTTTGATTTTGAATGATCCTGCGGCTTTCGGCGTTCCTGAGACACTCAAGATCTGTGTCCGATAGGGGCCTACCACAGTTTCTTGAACAGCGGATTCGAATTCTCCACCATCACCTTCCAAATGAATGCTGTCAATGATGATGTCAAACTCGTACGGATTTTGCAGTGTGACTTTAAAGACGGCACTTTCGCCAGACACTAATAAGCGCTCAACGGCTGCAGCATCTGGACGCTTTGCAAACGGATTGTAAATGAATGGATTCTTGCCAGCTTCGGCACCTGTAACTGATTCACCGAGCTCAGAACTTCGATGAGGATTAGGAGTTCGAGACGGAGCTAACGGTTCGAGTTCAACGCCACGTACCAGGAATTCATCCCAGTACTCGGCTTCTAGATCTTGCAGGCCAATCTTTCGGGCAGCATCAACCGTTCTTATAATATTGGTAGATAGACGCACTTGCTCGTCTCGCGTCATCAGCGGGCCCGCATTCTCCGTGCGAGGCCCTGGTGCTACTCCTGTACCAGCCGTCCGCAGTAAATCAGCACTGAATCTCAAGACTCCTTGAAAGTCGGGGAGCGCTTCAGCAAGGTTTATGCAGGCTCGAAGCACATTCATCTTTAAAGATTTGCCGCCGAACTGGCGAGCTGCTGCGTTTTCCATGATGCGTGCAACAACAGTCTCGTCAGAGTCATCAAAGACTAACTTGCTCAACCGATTGCTCTCGTCTTTTTCCGAAAGCTGAAAGCTCACCACACCATATATCCGACCCATAAGACCAAGTAAATCATCCATTCCAGCCTCAACATCGCCTTCGCCGAGATCTAGGGTACCAGCGCCGTTTGTATTACCATTAAGATGGCTTAATGCAGCCAATCCAGCGGCAGGATGGATGCCCATTTCTGCCGCACCAGCCATTCGTGCTTTAACCAAACCAGGAATTAGAACAGACACCAATTCGCGCATAACCATTGCCTTCTTTCTCTCGTAGCCAAGAACCCCAAGGACAGAAGCAATTCCAGCCAATATAATAGTACGATCGATGACAGAAAGCTCCACAGCGACGGCTGATGAAGGGAATGCTCGAAATAACGTAGAGACGATTACGGACCTCGTAGGCTGGATATTCAATCGAGGCGTATGTGTATTTGGAGATGTTGAGAATGGTGTGCCTAAAACCACGTATTGTAAAGAACCGTCATCAAGCTTTCCTCCGGCTAGATGTACCGCGGAGAGCAACTTGGCAAATCGAATCGCAGACTCAGAATATGGCAACTGTGGTAGTGATTCGCCACTAAAATTCGAAGCACGTTCATATAGGCCAAGTATTCTGTCTAACAGTTCCGGAAGAAGTGTCATGAGGTTCTGCAGTGACACTAGCCGATTGCTTATGCCAGCATTCTGCTGGTCGAGCGCAGTGCCTGTCGGCGTATGGTATGGCGCTTTATCCGATGACGTGTAGCATAGCGGCGGAATCTGAAAATCCAAGCCAGCCCATGCAAGCATCAACATGCCAACGAGCATGCCATCCAAAGCCTTCGCATGCCAAAGATGGTCATTGTTGGTTCTGGCGATCTGTGCTCCTTCGCTTAACTCCTTCAGCGCATCTTGCCAGCGTCCAGCCTGGAGGTATAAACCTCCTATAGCTACTGCAATGCGACCCTTTGCTTTATTCCTTGACCTTTCGCTGAGGCTGCCAGAACCGAATCCCTGTACTGATATGCGATCGCGACTGTGCCCCTGGAACTTCTCCGTGATACTACTTTCGCGACTCAGAGAAGGTGGACTTTTTGTAGTGGAGGCGTCATCAACTGGTGTGCCGGGTCCACTATTCGGTGTTGCAGGGCGAGAGGTCGATGCTATGCCGAAATGTTCAGCATGTTGTGACCCGAATCGGACAGGCATTGACATCCGGACCTGACTTTTATCGGCTTTTGGTGGCAGTGGCGATCCAGTCCGAGAGTCTATCTCGGGAGTCCCATATTGAGATACGGGCCTTGAGAGTCCCTGAGAAGTCCCACTTTCCCATGAGTACGCAGAATTCTGCCTTCTACCTAATCCTTTGTTTGGTGATTCAATTGTAGCCATTCCTTGAAAAGATTTCGCCATTGTCGTCATCTCGGCCAGCAGCAATGACGATAAGTCACACATAACAGTCTTCATGGTTGTGATCGTAGACTCGGCTAGCGATGGCACAGGCACCAAGCCATCGGGCAACTTAGGAGAAGTACTGTCATCGTGATAATCGAAGAGCAGAGCCTGGTGTACCAACGCCTTTGGATACTGGTCTCTGACGGACTCCAGCTCTTGGTCTACTTCTCGTAATTGTCGTAAATGCGTCTGATAATCATATCCATTCGTTTCATTGCCCGCGTCATCCTTGTTTGAGACATGATCGAGCTCGGAGCCATCCCCAATCCCAAGAATGACAAGCGGCTCGCGGTATAGTTCGAAAGGGGCTAATGCTAAATGCGAAGCAGGGGGTAGAGAAGTCGTAAGGTCGTAAACAATCATGCCAGCTTGGAATGCCAGAGGAGAGAACATATCTATGAAAGCGTGAGCCAGGTACGAGAAAGCTGCGAGGTAGAGGTACAAGAGGAGATCTCTTCCACCCAGAGTTCCCAACTCACTTCTATTAGGCCGTCTATCGGGACTGATGTCCCCAAGACGGACAACATTTTCGGGATATAGGCGGGCGATAAACGTCAAGAAACGCTCCCTTCTGATTCGGCCCAAAGGCAATATCAAGACTCTCACCCTCGCTGGCGCGATGGGCGACAGAGGGTCAAAGACCATACTGTCATTTGGATCTGCGATTGCTCAACCAGTCTTGCTCTAAGGAGAATGGCTTTTATCCTTTTATTCTATCTGTGTCGCGCGATCATATTTCATATATAGCGCAAGAGCACATGAGAGACTTTGAAAGGACAAAATGTTCGTTGATCGTTAGGAAGATCTTGAGTCTTGGCTTCGCGATCAACAGCTCCTACGGTGTGTCCTTGGGTATTTGTGGTTGCGACCGGAAGTTGCCGACCCCACGACCCTGCCTGTCATCATGGTCCGTCCGCTAACCTAATTCAGTTCCAGTGGTGGATTGGAATATCAAACCATCCATCCCTGGACGTTACGGAGTAAAGTGATTTCCAGTCAGCAGTGAAAAGAAAAATCCGAATATTCGGAAATCACATATCGGATTTTCTCAGGACTCAGGATTTAATTATTTGATATATATATATTTCCTTAGCATATCTATCTCCTTCCCACCGAAATAAACACCCCGCGTACCTATCGCTGACGAAGATGCGAATTCGATCAATCTCCAAGTTCCAGTTCCTTGGACTTTGCAGCATCTGGTGATATTGGTGAAACTTTCGGTTTGGTTTCTTGTTCATCTTTTATACGTTCTATGTTCTTAAAGGATCCTCATATGAGCAAATCCATTGAGATTTGAGAAATCCATTCTCCAGGAACCAGCCGGCAGCACAGGCAGTTTCGAGATGCCTGAGCCGGGCTTCAAAACTATTTGCAGCAGCTTATTTCTTGTTATTTTTTTCTGATAACAAAACATCTTGGTACCAGTCACAGTGGCGTGCACCTGATATGTGTCCCGCTCGCTGTTTTGACATAAGATGTCCTCGAAATCATTTCTCTGGTTCCGGCGCTCTCTCTACGTAACACCCTCATCACCCTCATCAAGCGTCAAAATAAGGGTATCTGCCCAAATACCTATTCTGCTGCTATTCATTATTTTCTCATTCTACCAACATCTAATCTCCTCGTCTCTCATCACATACATCGTCCTTACACTCGTTCCTATTTATTTTCATTTCCTCAATACCTCAACCTCCTCAATGGAACGGTCTGGCGGCTCCCTACCCAGCATCTCCTCCCACACCCCTCCCGATTCCTCCTCCCAATATTCCTCCCAAACCGCAGCCCTCCACACCGACATGGGCGGTCCCCACCCCAGCGCCACCCACCCCATCCACCCCGCGTCCACCAACTACTCACCGGGCAGTGAGTTGCCTCCCTCATCCCCTCCTGCCCGACCCTCCAGCTACCCCCGCGCATCCACAGCCACTGCTCCCCGTGCCGTACGTCCCCCACCCCCCCTCTCTCCTCAAACTAACCCCTCCCCAAAGCCCGCCTCCGAACCCGCCCCAGATCCAGACAACAGCCTCAACCGCGGCACAGGCTCCGTGTCACAGTTCTCGCCGCAATACATGTCCCAGCACGCCCAGACCCAAGGCCTGCACATGGGCATGGCGGGCGCGGCACAGCCAGTCAGTCCGTCCTCGTCGCGTGTTTCGCACAACTGTGTCATGCTGTAGCGTGTGCGGCGGATTCGGCATGAGGATGGGAAGAGGCTCACGATGAGGAGTAGGTGCTGCAGCCGCCCATGAAGGTGCCGCCGGACCCGGACCAGCAGATACGTCCCAGGGGTCTGGAGGTGGGGGATGTGTGTTGTGGGATTTGTGCGGGGATTGTGTGTTTTGCGTGTTGCAAGATGTGTTGCCTGTGAGATCGGGGGTAGGAGAAGGGATATGAATATGTGTAGGACGCGATAGAAAGGGACGAATACTATACGTGGGGATTGAGGTGATAGCCTGATACCACAGAACGTCAGAGCTGTGAAATAGGCGCAAAATTACAATGACCAAAGGAGAATAATTCCCAGCTTACCCCCGCTATGAAATACCGAATTCTCACACTGTATCTTGACACTTGATCTCATATTAATATAGGACCACATAGCGTCAACAGGGCATGATTATTCTCAGAACATGATTATTCTCAGAACATCAAGATATCAAGTGACTTTTATTCGCCAGAAACCCAGTCCAAGAAGTATTTTATCTATTCGTCGATACCCCAAATCTACGAGATGGTCTTCTCAACCATGGTAATGCCATACTTCTTCAGCTCCGCCATCAACGGGTTGTTAATCTTGCTGGTCATCGGCGCGATAACACCCTTCTCGGAGATGGTGCCATCGAGCACTTGCTTAACAGCCACACCACAGGGAACACCCACAGTCTTAGCCATGGCGCTGTAGCCCTTTGGATCGCCATACTCGCAGAGCGTAGACGTCCTCGTCTCCCTGCGGCCATCCTTGTGCTCGATCTCAAACTTGTGCTGCAGCATGACGAAGTCACGCTCGCCCGCCTCGAACTGCATCTTCTTCTCCAGCGTGGCGCAGAGCGTGTCGAGCGGGTTGCCGCGGGGGATGATCTTCTCGTCCGAGAAGATCCCGATCCACTTCAAGCCGGACAGGATGCGAGTCTCCTCCTCGGCGGTGTTGAAGATCGCCTTGGACTTGATGGAAGCCTCGAGGTCGGCCTCACTGGCGGACTTGGCCGCGAGGATCTGCGCCGTGGCATCTTTCCAGGAGATGGGAGTGTTGAGGTACTCGGCCGGCTCGTCGGAGAGGAAGCCCATGTCGACGAGGACTTTGATGAACTCGGGGAAACCCTGGTAGCGGAGGGTGCCGCGGATGATGGTCTGCGCCTCGGGGATGTTGTAGCGCTCCTTGTATGGGGTGGAGTCGCGGTTGGGGTAGGCAACGAAGGCGTAGCCGGGGTAAATGAAGTATGGCTTGGCGGTAGCCATGAGGTCCTTGGACTCAATCTCGACGACCTTGCCGTCCTTGTAGTACTTGGCTGCGTTGCGGAGGGCGAGGAGGACACCGCGGGAAGACCAGGAGAACTTGTATCCGAGAGGGTTGTCGGAATCCTCTGGTGCTGGGAGACCACCGCAGTAGGAGAGGAAAGAAAGGATTTTTCCGCCCTCGGCGTGGACCTCCTCGATGGTCTTGATGGCATACAAGTGATCAATTCCTGGGTCAAGACCAATCTCGTTCATGACTGTGATACCGGCATCCTTGGCGGCCTGGTCGAGCTCCAACATGGCTGGGGAGACATAGCTGGTTGTGACGACGTGCTTCTTGTTGCGGATGGCGGACTTGATGACCGTTGCGTGGAAGGTATATGGGATCAAGGAGATGACGAGGTCGTGCTTTGCGACTTCAGCATCGAGAGCTGCCTCGTCGGTGACGTCGAGAGAGATCGGATGGGCATTCTTGACGCCTTCGGAGAGCTTCTTTGCGCTTTCGAGTGTACGGCAAGCTTTTCAATGTCAGCGGTCGAATAATAATGGTAATAATGATAATAATGACGAGGCTGGAGGGCATCCGTACCAACAGAGACCTGGATGCCAGCGTCACTGAGGACATCGAGAGTGGGGCGGGTCACAAAACCCGAACCAAGCATAAGAACCTTCCTACTTGCTGTCAGCTTCCACTTCCATTGCCTCTGCTTCTATGGAATGTGATATGAGACCTATGGTCACTTACTTGTCAGACATGATTCTAGTGTATCAATCTGTGTAATTGAGGATTGTTGTTCTGGGAGAGGTTTAAGTATGCGACTCTGTCAAACGGTGTAGGTTCCCACCTCCAAATGTTTTGGCGGGGCAGGCCGCGATCGGGAAGACTTTCCATTTGGTGTAGAGGGGGCGGGGCAGCAGCCAATGATGACAAATCCGACAAAAATTATATCATTTCTACGCTCCCACAGAGCCTTTTCTTTACATTTGAGATTAGATAGGTCCTCGATAAAAGTTGAAGACAGTTTTAGGAGTACTAAAAGGTGTAGATGGCTCGGAATATATCCAGATATATATATATATATGAGAATTGATTTTGATTTTGATTTTCGCTACCTGTGCCCCC
>Ga0209512_1000650_pt1 | contig 53282 bp, 48 predicted proteins | sample frozenSSSSmetaG_FD_184142 | JGI IMG/M metagenome (GOLD analysis project Ga0209512, IMG submission 184142) | Glacier valley bacterial and archeal communities from Borup Fiord, Nunavut, Canada, to study Microbial Dark Matter (Phase II) -... | ecosystem: Environmental > Aquatic > Freshwater > Ice >...
TTGACCCGACTGAAGTAAGCCAGAACATGAGTAACCGCTTTTGGCAAAGCCTCTATCAAGAGACGTTTCGCTTCTTGACGACAGGCAGAGCAAGCGCGGTTAACCTCAAAAGCCTAGAGCAAGATGCAGATCTTCCGATCGTTCCGTCTGTTTAAGAGTACAGATTTCTGAATCTAGTAGAGACTCTATGGAACGCCTCTACTAGATTCAACTTCTTACAACATCCCATAGCCTCGCCAAACGCCCACCAACACACCCTGAACATCCACTTGAGCCGCCGAAACTTCGGTGACAGGGTAAAGTTCTCGGTTGGGGTTGCCGGGTTGCAGAATCACCTTGTTGCCTTTTCGCTGAAAATATTTGAGGGTCGTTTTGCCTTCGACTCGTGCCGCGACGATCGCGTTGTTCTTCAAAATCTTTGGGTCGGGCACGGGCTGCATAATCACGACATCGCCATCATCGATCAGCGCGTCAATCATGCTGTGTCCTCGGACTTTTAAAGCAAAATGCTGGGGTTTAAGCAACAGGGTAGAGAGATCGAGATGCTCAACTTCAGTATCAGAAAAGGTTTCAACCAGACTGGTTGCCGCGATCGCGCCCAAAATCGGCACTCCTTTGGGTTCTGGGTGCAGGAGCCGAATCGTGCGAGCCTGTCCTTCTGTCCAAGAGATGTAGCCTTTGTTTCGCAGATGCTCTAGTCGGCTCTGGACGGGGGCTGGCGACTTGAGATTCATCGCTGCCATCATCTGTCGAATCGAGGGAGAATGCTGATGTTGATGAATGTATTCAGCTAACCAGTCGTAGAGTTGCCGTTGGGCTTCAGTGAGTGATTCCAGCATAATATAGTACAAATTACAGAACTTTTAGAACATTTGTATCACGTATTAGTACAATCGTCCAGTGATTTAAGCAAAATATTTTCAAGAACACTTGTATCATTAATTCTAACATTTGTCTTGTGCTCAAAAAAAGATTGCGATCGTTCTCAGTGCAGTTCGTTTGCAATAATAAGTGTGTTGATAAAACGCTGTTCTAGATCGGTGACTTATGACTGCTGTTGAAACCACTCCTCGTCTCGCCTCTCGCGTTGTGAATGGCATTCTCGCCATTAAACCGCTCTTTAATTTGGCGAAATATCAAGCGCGTCAAATGATGATTAAGCGGGCAGAATCGATCGGCGTGAATTGGCTTCAGGATGCAGAAAAGTTACGATCGCGAGATTGGACAGTCGAATTTAATCAGGTCAACGATCCCGACTTAGTCTATCCCGATTATTATTTGCGTCCCTTCCACGCCTACACAGAAGGAAATCTAGGCTGGGAGCCTGCTGCTGAAGTCGAAGTTGCCGCTCACGCCGTTCATGCCCGAATTTGGAAAGATGCGGGAGCAGCAGGCGATTCTCGACTCCGACAAAGCTATCATGACGTGTTGAAAGCTCAACTGCTTACAGCCCCGGATGATATTGTGGACTTGGGCTGTAGCGTTGGCATGAGCACCTTTGCGCTACAAAAGACGTTTCCCAACGCCAAGATTACCGGAGCCGATTTGTCGCCCTATTTTTTGGCGGTTGCCGACTACCAAACCCAACACTCAGACCAAAACTCGCCGACTTGGGTTCACGCCGCTGCTGAATCGACAGGTTTGCCGTCTGCCTCATTTGATTTAGTGTCGGCGTGTTTGATGTTTCACGAGTTGCCGAGAGGGGCAGCGATCGAGATTTTGCAGGAGGCAAAGCGATTACTGCGTCCCGGCGGACATCTGGCAATCATGGATATGAATCCTAAATCCGAAATTTATGCCAAGATGCCGCCCTACATTTTGACGCTGCTCAAAAGCACTGAGCCGTATATGGATGATTACTTTTCGTTCGATTTAGAAGGGGCGATCGTTCAAGCAGGGTTCACTCAGCCGACTCTAGTGGGTAACACTCCACGTCACCGCACGATCGTCGCTCAATCGAAATAACAGGGCAGATAAAATATCCGCCGTGCACAACCAGCGCGACTTTCCTAAAACGTCGGCAAAGACTGCCCTCACCCTAGCCCTCTCCCGCAGGAGAGGGAACCGGAACTTTCCCAAAGCCCTTCTCCACCGGGAACTGTCCGAAAGCCCTTCTCCCTGGGGAGAAGGGTTGGGATGAGGGCAGTCTCTGCACGTCGCGCCACATAATTTTTGATGATTTTAAACGATCGCCATTTTCGGTTCGCGCATCATCATCGCGATCGCATCTGACACACCCGCCCCGTAAACCTCACAGGAATTGTTGGGACTTTCGATCAGTTTGACTTTATAAAGCTGTGCGCCAATGTCACGAATGGGATTTTCCAGCAGATCTCGGATGTGAACCGCAATGTTTTCAGCCGTGGGCACGACTTTTTCAAAATAGGGAATATCTTTGTTCAAAAAAGTGTGATCGAATGGTTCAACGACACGATCCTCTATCGCTGTCTCAAATGCTACTAAATCCGCTAACATTCCCGTTTGGGGATCGATTTCACCTTTAATCGTCACTTCTAGATGATAGTTGTGACCATGACCATTCGGACGGGCACACTTGCCATAAATCTCGCAGTTCTTCTCAAAGCTGAGGTCAGGGCGAGCCAGACGATGAGCCGCGCTGAAATGTGTACTGACGGTGAGAAAAGCTTCCATAGAATTTCCTTGGTAATCAGCCCAGAGTTCGGGGTGTTCATAGAGGCGAATGTTGACGATCGGCAGATGAGATTCGAGGCGTTGCCAAATCACCCGTGCGATATTCTCGGTCGTGGGAAGAGCCTGCTGAAAGTCTGCCCACGCCTCGTTGAGAAACGAAAAATCAAGCTGGCTAGTGACTTCTTTTTTGATGACGTGCTTGACATCCGACAAGTTAAGCACCATGCCATATTCGTCTAAGTCACCCAACATCGAGACATAGAGAACATAGTTGTGTCCGTGCCCCATCGGGCGAGCGCAGGCACCAAACCGCTCAACGTTTTCGGCTTCGCTCAGTTGGGGCAGCCAATAGCGATGACTAGCCGAGAATTGAGCACGGCGATCGATGATGCATTTCATAAATTGGTTAGGGAAGATTGTAGGTATTAAGTTTCATAAACTTACACTTTCTTTAGGATACCGAATTGAATCAAAGATTTCAGAGTCGCTGAGTTTCATAGCGTTTCTTGTTTTAGTGAGGTATCGTCATCCCCCAGCCTTCTCCCTACGGTCTGCCTCACTTCTCTGGATAGTTTTCCACACCAGACATCTAGGGCATAATCAAACACAATTAAACCTGAAGGCTAAGGAAACACCTATGAAAGTTCCATTTTACGACTGGTATCGCAACCTCATCCGCAACTCAAAATATCGCTGGGTCATTATTGTCGGCACGCTGCTTTATCTGATCAGCCCGATCGACCTGTTACCCGACTTCATTCCTCTGATCGGACAGATTGATGATGGCATCGTTGTCACCCTGCTGGTTGCCGAATTATCTGGAATGTTGCTCGATCGAGTCAAAGCTCAGAAAAACAAAAATGTAGCGGCAGATACAACGGTGGCATCGGCTGAGACGGTGGATGTGAATGCAACGTCAGTTAGGTAACCTGAACAGTCAATTTGAAAGTGGTTTGTGATTAGCAGAACGTCTGATTATGAGCCACTTTTTAATGTACGATCAAGCGAAAATTCAGACTCATTCAAATGTTACAGAACGTTCTATTGACGAGAGCGTATCTGAGTCGTGTGTTAGGCTTAGTTCAGCAAAGATTATTTTCGGCTGTGTAATTCGTTCTCACAAGCGTTTCTCCGAATCTAACTCGCTACAACTTCTGATTCTGGAGATATTTTATGTCGATTTACGTAGGCAACCTGTCTTATGAAGTCACTCAGGATGACTTAACACAGACATTTGCAGAGTATGGCAGCGTTAAGCGCGTTCAGTTGCCAACAGATCGGGAAACAGGTCGGTTACGCGGATTTGCCTTTGTCGAAATGGGAACCGATGCAGAAGAAACCGCTGCGATCGAAGCATTAGACGGTGCTGAATGGATGGGTCGTGACCTCAAAGTCAATAAAGCAAAGCCCCGTGAAGAAAGAGGTTCGTCAGGTGGCGGTGGCGGCGGCGGCGGTTGGTCAAATCAAAATCGCGGTTCACGCCGTTATTAATTGACAAGAGCCGTTCGCTCTTAACTCTTGAGGGCAGACGAGATAGTCTGCCCTTTTTGTTAGAACATCAAAATCTGCCGTCCTACATTCCTCAAAAAACATGAATACGAAAGAGTTCTTGAGCCGATATGCGGCAGGGCAGAGAGACTTTAGAAATCTTAATCTGATGGCAGCTAATCTGAGAAACATCAATCTCAGCGGCGTTAATCTCAGCGGTGCTAACTTAACAAAGGCAAATCTGACCAGAACTAATTTAAGCCATGCCAACTTGAGCGACGCGATTTTGACAGGAGCGGTCTTAACCCAAACCAATCTGACCAAAGCAAATTTGCTTAACGCTGACTTAAGCCAGACCAGCTTGGCAGATGCAGAGATTGGTCAGGCTCGTGTCAGAACGACGATCGCCGCCGAAGCCGCAAATATGGTTCGTCAAACGCCGACCGTCCCAGATTCGGTTTAGGGGCTATAAGTCTTAGCTGAGGTCAGTCACAAAAGCTTTTCTCACACTACAGTATTGAGAAGCTCGCAGTGCGCCAGCTACGTTTAGTGTGACCTCAGATGACCCTGTGAAGCCAACTTTCACCCAATGCTGCAAGCGTCTTAGACAACCATTGTAGTGGCAAGTTTGGTGAATGAGGGTTTGAAAGCGTTTGCTCGTCGCCAACCTGACGTTTGAGATTTAGACTTTAATCAGACGATCGCAATGGGCTTTTGGAAGTTCTTAGGGCGATCATCTCAATATCTGCCATCACCAGTTTAAGCAGATTGTCGAGTTAAATATTCAACAACGATTTGTAGGGACGTTCTCATTAGAGCGTCCCTTTGCGTTTTATAAACTAAACGTTGAATCGGAACAGCATTACATCGCCTTCCTGAACGACATATTCCTTTCCTTCACTGCGAACTAAGCCTTTCTCCTTGGCAGCGCCCATCGATCCAGTGGTGGTTAGATCTTTATAAGCCACAGTCTCAGCGCGAATGAACCCCCGCTCAAAATCAGTATGGATGACCCCTGCCGCTTGAGGAGCCGTCATTCCAGCGTGGATTGTCCAGGCACGGGTTTCTTTCGGTCCAGTCGTGAAGTAGGTTCGCAGCCCCAAAAGCTCATAGGTAGCGCGAATCAGAGATTTTAAGCCGCCTTCTTCAACGCCGAGAGAGGCAAGAAAATCTAACCGATCGTCCTCACTCAGCTCGACTAATTCGGCTTCGACTTGGGCTGAGACGACCACGACTTGAGCTTTTTCCTGCTCTGCCAGGTTTCGCACTTGTTCGACAAAGGCGTTTCCAGTTGCCAAGTCATCTTCTGCTACGTTAGCGGCAAAGATAATCGGCTTGCGGGTGAGCAGCCCTAACGGTTTGAGCAAGAGTTCTTCTTCTTCGGTGAGCGTGACTTGACGAGCAGGCTGACCCGCGTTTAGCACCGGGATGAGTTTTTCTAGAGCAGTCACTTCGACTTGCGCTTCTTTGCTGGTGCGAGACTGTTTGCGGGCACGATCGACGCGTTTTTCAATCTGTCCCAAATCTGCAAGGATCAGTTCTAAGTTAATCACCTCAATGTCGCTGACGGGATCGACCGCCCCAGAGACGTGAATGATATCGTCATCTTCAAAACAGCGCACGACATGGACGATCGCATCTACTTCGCGAATGTTGGCTAAGAATTGGTTGCCCAACCCTTCACCTTTGCTGGCACCTTTGACTAAGCCAGCGATATCGACAAACTCGACGCGGGCAGGCAAAATATCGATCGAGCTAGAAATCGTGGCTAATGCCTTGAGACGCTCATCGGGCACTGAGACGATGCCGACATTTGGCTCGATCGTGCAAAAGGGAAAGTTGGCGGCAGTTGCCTTCGCATTGGCAACAAGCGCATTAAATAAAGTCGATTTTCCAACGTTGGGAAGTCCAACAATCCCGGCTGTTAGCATGTTGAGTTATGAGGGTAAGCGAGAAAACGGTTATACGGGTTCTGGAATAGTCTGAGGAATCGGTGCAGGAACGGGTTCGGGCACAGGGCTAGGAATTGGCTCAGGCACAGGACTAGGAATCGGTTCGGGAACGGGACTAGGAATCGGCTCGGGAACGGGACTCGGCACAGGTTGAGGAAACGGAGGTTCGGGAGTGGGGTAGACCATAGAATATCCTAACGAATAATTTGACCTTCCCAACGTAGATGACACCTTTAGATATTTCATCTTCCCAAATGGCGACTCCGTTGCTTGACGTTTTAGAGACTTGCGCTCACAGCTCAAATGCTGCTTTTTATACGCCTGGACATAAGCGAGGGCAGGGAACACCAGGGATTCTATCCGATTTGTTTGGGGCAGAGGTGTGGCGATCGGATCTCCCAGAATTGCCCGAACTCGATAATTTATTTGCTCCTCAAACGGCGATCAAAGCGGCTCAAGATCTGGCAGCAGAGGCATTTGGTGCCGATCAAACCTGGTTTTTGGTCAACGGCTCAACCTGCGGAGTCATCGCCTCAATTTTGGCAGTCTGCGAACCGGGAGACAAAATCATTTTGCCGCGCAACGTGCATCAATCTGCCATTTCAGGACTGATTTTGTCGGGTGCCGTTCCAGTCTTCGTCAATCCTGAGTATGATGCTGACCGACAGATAGCGCATAGCGTGACTCCTCAAGCCGTTGAAGAGGCTCTCAGACAGCACCCGGACAGCAAAGCGGTGATGATAGTCTACCCAACTTATTATGGAGTTTGCGGGAATGTGAGGGTGATCGCTGACCTTGCCCACCAGTACGACATTCCTCTGCTAGTCGATGAAGCGCACGGTGCTCATTTTGCCTTTCATCCTGACTTGCCCGACTCTGCGCTGTCGGCGGGGGCTGATTTGACGGTGCAATCGATTCACAAAACTCTGTCTGCGATGACTCAAGCCGCGATGCTGCACTGTCAGGGCAACCGAATTGAGCACGATCGCGTCAGCAAAGCGCTCCAGCTTGTTCAATCCACAAGCCCAAGCTATCTGCTGTTGGCATCGCTGGATGCGGCGCGTCAGCAAATGGCAACGCAAGGAGCGGCACTGATGGAGCAGACGCTGCGATTGGCGGATCAGGCACGATCGCGCATCAACCAAATCCCCAATCTCTCGACGCTCAACCCTGAGCAGTCTCCTGGATGTTGGGCATTCGATCGCACCCGTCTCACCGTCACCGTTTCTGAGCTAGGGATCGACGGCTTCACCGCAGATGAGATTCTGCACCAAACGCTAGGCGTAACGGCTGAGTTACCGTCCTTGCAGCATTTGACCTTCATCATCAGTTTAGGAAACACTCAAGCGGATATCGATCGATTAGTGCAAGCCTTCGCAATTCTCGCAAAAGAATCCAGACCAGTAATTCCGCAATTCAGACAATTTGAATGCCTCACGCCTCAATCGCTCCTCACGCCTCGTCAAGCTTTCTTCGCACCTAGCGAAACTCTTCCGATCGCTCAAACTGTCAATCGCATCAGCGCCGAGCTAGTCTGCCCCTATCCTCCTGGAATCCCCGTTTTGCTGCCCGGAGAGCAGATCACAGAGGATGCGATCGCCAATCTGCAACAAATTCTCGCGGCTGGTGGCATGATTAGCGGCTGTGCAGACTCCACTTTAGAAACGCTGCAAGTCATCAAACGCGCCTGAGGATTCCAGCATCGCCGAATCTAGGTAGGAATCGCGGCGTTGCTGAATGCAGATATGAAATGCCCTCCTCACGAAGTGGGGCAAGCCCTCGCCAACCCTTCTCCCTAGGGAGAAGGGAGCCAGAATTCCTGTCCCCTCTCCATTAGGGAGAGGGCTAGGGTGAGGGTAGAATCTGTGCTCCATAGATCGATTCAGCAATGCCGGAATTGCCTCAACTGCCTTTGGCGTAGTTCATCGGCAGATCAATAAGCTCGATCGAGAGATTCGTGAACGACTCTAAAAGACTCATCAACGACTTCCAGAGACTCATCAACGACTTCTAAAGACTCGTGGACAGCTCCCAGAGACTCGTGAACAACTCCCAGAGACTCGTGAACGACTCCCAGAAACTCATCAACGACTTTTAGAGACTCAGAAACAACTCACAGAAACTCATGAACGACTCACAGAAACTCATCAACGACTCTTAGAGACTCTCGAACGACTTCGAGGAGGTGAGTCAGTTACTATTTCATCTCCTCGAAGAATCTCCGTGGAATTTGGGTTACGCTAGGAGCGACTCCCAGGCAGTTGTACCCGCACTCGATGCACAATTCAGCCACGCCGGAATTCCTCGCTGCGTCGTCTGTGAGTGTCAGCTTCGCTCAACCCACGATCGACCCATTGAGAACTAAGCAAAGTCGAAGCCCGATCGAGTGAACCGCGAGTCTATTAACGTGAACTCGACGAATTCGCGTCAGAATTAGGATGAACTCATCACTCTCCATTCCTCCCGCTTATGCCGTCTCCTCTCTGGTCTTACGTGACTCCCGGCATTCCCGACGACTTGTTTGAGAGTTTGCCCGGAATTCCGATGAGTCAGCGAGAAGTTCGGTTATTGCTGCTTTCTCATCTGCGGCTAAAAAGCGATTCGGTGCTATGGGACATCGGCGCAGGGACTGGGACGATTCCCGTTGAGGCAGGCTTACTGTGTCCGGGAGGACGAATAATTGCGATCGAGCGCGATGAAGAAGTCGCCAGTTTGATTCGTCGCAACTGCGATCGCTTTGGAGTCAAAAACGTCGAAATCATTGAGGGCAGTGCCCCAGACTGTCTGAAGGGATTAGCGCCTCGCCCCGATCGGGTTTGCATCGAAGGCGGACGATCGGTGAAAGCCATCCTCAAAGAAGTCTGGCAACACCTGCAACCTCAGGGGCGAGTGGTGGCAACGGCTACCAGTTTAGAAACGCTCTATCAAATTTCAGAGAGTCTTGCCGAGCTTCAAGCCCGTAATATTGAAGTGGTGCAATCTGCCGTCAACCGTCTTGAGACACGCGGCACCAATCAAATTTTTGCGGCAGTCGATCCGATTTTTGTGTTGAGCGGCGAAAAGCTCTGACCCAAAAATCCTTCACCCGCCGCCCGTTCTCCGTTAAAGTGTTGCAAAGCACGGCTTAACTTTCTTAACCTTTGCCTGACGCGATCGAGGGCTGAGAAGACGCATTTCTAAACCGCTCCACTGAGTCATCTTCATCCAATATTAGTGCTATGCCTTGGTCTCGAATCGGTAGTGGAATTGTCGCGATCGCCCTTGCGCTAGGCATGATGTTGCTGGGCGGATGGTACTTTACGGCTGGTTTTTGCATCATTGTCTACCTGGGGCAGATGGAATATTTTCAGCTTGCCCGCGCTAAAGGGTTTGCCCCAGCCGGGAAAACAACGCTGGTAGTGAGTCAAATTCTGTTAGTGGTGTCTAACATTTCGCCCCCGATGGCAGATGCGATTTTTCCCGTCGCCGGGACGTTCATCTGTTTTTATCTGCTGTTTCAGCCCAAATTTGCCACGATCGCCGACATCTCGGCTTCGATCATGGGCTTATTTTACGGCGGCTATCTGCCCAGTTATTGGATTCGTCTGCGATTTTTAGGTCAAGCCGAAGTCAGCAATCTGCCCTTCAACGGCTTTTGGACCACTTCCTGGCAAGGCTTAGATCAGCTTCCGATCGGGCTAACCAATACGCTACTAGCCTTTCTCTGCATTTGGGCAGCGGATATTGGCGCTTACACGATCGGACGCTGGATCGGGCGAACTCGGCTCTCAGACATCAGCCCCAAAAAAACCGTTGAAGGTGCCGTGTTTGGGGTGGCGGCGAGTGTTGCGGTTGCCGTCCTTGGCTCGTGGTATCTCGACTGGTCAGGGTGGCCGATCGCCGGAGTTGCCCTCGGTCTGCTGATCGGCGTTGCCAGTCTGCTGGGCGATTTAACCGAGTCGATGATGAAGCGCGATGCCGGAGTCAAAGATTCGGGACAGCTAATTCCGGGTCATGGGGGAATTCTCGATCGGGCAGACAGCTATGTGTTTACGGCTCCGCTTGTCTATTACTTTGTGACGCTCGTACTGCCGTTATTGCCCAAATAATTAAGAGACCTCTTGCAAAAGTCCCTGCCCCTCACCCTAAATCCCTCTCCCAAGCTTGGGAGAGGGACTTTGAAATCTGGCTCCCCTTCTCCCAGCTTGGGAGAAGGGGTTGGGGGATGAGGGCAGCTTCGGACTGCAAGAAGTTTAAGGACTCACCAACAGCTTGGCATGACAGGTAATCTGTCCCAGTTCTAAATTGAGTCGCTCAATCTGGGTATCTGCTCCCAGGTCAAACGTGTAGCCGTTGAGGTCGCTCAAGGGCAAGCCGCGCTTGGCGGTGGCGTGGGGCAGCCACTGAGGATTGACCAGCCTTAGCTCGTGAGGGCTGGCTAACTCAAACCCAGTTCGGATAGCGATCGCCGTTGCATCACCAGTTACTGAAATCAGCGACGCACTTAATGTCACTAAACCCTCATCTAATATGATTTGAAGATGTTGTAAATTCAGCCGGGGATCGGATTCCGACGGCAATTCGCCCAGGTCGCTCGCGCTCAAGAGCGTCAACAAAAACTCGGTTACGCCATTTGCCAGCAAAGGCGCTGTGAGAGACGCGTTCAGGTCAGCTTGTTGCAGCAGAACCGTTCCCTCGACGCGAATCGGTTCTAGCACTCGTAGCGGCTTTCCTCTCAAGACTTGCCCCAAATTGATGCGAATATTTTGCCCAATCACTCGAACCTGGCTCAGGTGCAGCCCTTGATAGACCGCTTTTCGCGCAGAAATTCTGACCTGCGGAATGCAGCCTGACAGAATCTGACGATCGCCCGCTTCAATTTCAACCTCCAGATCTTCGATGTGCTCGACTTGCGATCGTAGCCATAATCCCACAGCCGGGGCTAATCCCTTACGGATCAAACCGTGTTTTGACGAGCGATCGGGCTGGCTTTCTCGCGTCTCAGCATCGCTATCCCAGACATCAGACTTAGAGGAATTCATACACACCGAAAATCGGACTTTACAGCAGTTTACAGGAAACGATCGAGTTCCTGATTATTCGTCCCATACGCTCAAGTCAAGAAAAAATGACATTTAGATTTCTCTTGGGATCCTTGTACTCTAAACCTCGAATCACTCGATCCCCGACTTAAATAAATGTTACAGTTTCCTGACATTGCGATCCCCGAATTGCCTGTAGCTCCGTTGATCGTCCATAAATTCAACCGTTTCAATCCTTGACCAAGAGATGTCCTTTCTGCAACATTCAGAAGGACAAGCGATCCCCCATTGTTAACAACGAACTTAAACAATTTCGCTATTCAGAAAGAATCCGTCTGCATAATTGGAGCTTGTTTTTATGGCAACCGAACGTCCTCCGTTAGACGAAATGACTCTCCGGCAACTGCGCCGCGTCGCCAGTGAATGTGGTGTGTCTCGCTATAGCCGGATGCGAAAAGACCAGCTTCTGGCAGCGATCGAAGTAATTCAGCACAACCGACTCTCAGCCACTCAACCCCGCAAACCTGAGGCACAAGAAGAAGTGGAAGCAGCAAAATTTGATGTTGGGCAGAGCGATCTGACGGGTAGCGTGTTGGCAGCAGTAGACGCAGACCTTGCTGAACTTCCCGAAGGCTATGGTGAGAGCCGCGTTGTGATTATGCCGCGCGATCCCCAATGGGCATATACCTATTGGGATGTGCCCAACGAGCACAAAGAAGATTTGCGTCGTCAAGGAGGGCAACAGTTAGCGCTGCGCCTCTATGATGTGACCGACATCAGCATCGACTATCAAAGTCCCCACAGCGTTCAAGAATATCCCTGCGATGAGCTGGCGCGGGAATGGTATTTGCCGATCCCCGTCAGCGATCGTGACTACACGGTTGACATGGGCTATCGATGTGCAGATGGTCGCTGGCTCATGTTGGCACGGTCTGCCCCGGTTCGCGTTCCTCCTGTCTACCCGTCCGACTGGGTCGAAGATCACTTCGTCACCGTTCCGTGGGAAGAAGACTTGTGCGGTCAAACCGTTTTGGAATTGGTTCCTCTCAGTCAGCACATGGCAATGACAACAACTGCTCTCAACGGCGGCATGGACAACCCCACTTACGATCGAGTCTTTGGCATAGCAGAAACCGCCGAGGCACAGCGCATCGCGGGTTCTCTCTATGGCTCAATGCAGCAAGCCCCAATTCACGAAGAAGCGATTAGCTCTTATGTCTTCCCTTCAGGCGTAGGGCTGTGGGCAGTTCCGACCACTTCGGGCTTAACCATGTCAGGAGTCAGCTTCGGCGCGTCGGCACCTCCTATTCGTCCGCGTCAGTTTTGGTTAGTGGCAGATGCCGAACTGATTGTCTACGGCGCAACCGAACCCGATGCCACCGTGACGATCGGAGGGCAACCCATTAAGCTCAATTCCGATGGCACCTTCCGCTTTCAGATGTCGTTCCAAGATGGGGTGATTGACTACCCAATCATGGCGGTGGCAGTTGATGGCGAACAGACTCGCGAAGTCCACCTGAAGTTTGAGCGCGAAACTCCCAGCCGCCGCACCAACACCAAAGAAGAAGCTGTTCAAGAGTGGCTGGTTTAATCGTTTCATCCCAATAATCTCCCTAGTTTCTCCCTCGATCGCCTGTCGATCGGGGGATTTTTTTCAGACCTGCTCAGGGTGTAGGGTGGAAGAGAGATACTTTATAGAAACCATGATTACAGAAGAAATCGCCAAGACATTGACTGATTCATTTGGCGCATCGGTTCAGACCTTAGATACTAATTCTTATCAGGTAGAGACTGAATCTTTTCGGCTATTGGTGTTGCTTTCAGACGATCAGTCTTGGCTGAGAGTTTTAGTGCCGATCGCCCCGGTGCAAGAAGCCCAACCCTATCTAGAAGAATTCTTAGAAGCCAACTTCGATACGACTCAAGAAGTTCGCTATGCGCTGCATCAAGACGTGTTGTGGGGAGTCTTTCAGCACGGTTTGGTAGGGTTAACGATCGCTGATTTTACCGCCGCCATTCAACGATTGCTTGCTCTCAACGAACTGGGCATCAACGATGGGTTTAACACTTTTGCTGAAAAGCGAATTCGTCAAATCATTCAAGCTGCAAAACGCCAGGGGCAATCCCTAGAATTGACGATGCAAACCCTCGATCGCTTCTATCAAGAAGGCATGATGGGCGAAATGGAAATGGGAACGCGATCGCGAGAAGAAGTCTTAGCCGCATGGCAACGCCAGTTAGAGCGCCTTTGGTCAGAGGTAGAACCTTGACGAACATGAGAAATTCCACCGAAACGGAAATGAGACGTTCCACCGAAACGTCTCTACGGGGATTGGGTAAATCCACGATCGAGCCACGTTCTAATATTGAACGCGGTACTTGGTAGAAACGTTTCGATGGAACGTCTCCACGCCATCGGGTAAACGCAAAAACTATTGCATTTATAAAATCGACATTAAACAAAAGGGCGATCGCTCTCTTTTGAGAACGATCGCCCCGCTAACGATTCTTAGAAGGGAACATTATATAACGAATGTCCCCAGCGCGCGATTAGTAGTCGAAGTCGCCGCCGCCCATGCCGCCGCCACCCGCAGGTGCGCCGTCTTTAGGCTCAGGCTTGTCAACCACAATGCACTCAGTGGTTAGCACCATGCCCGCGATCGAAGCCGCATTTTGCAACGCAGAACGAGTCACTTTTGCAGGGTCAACAATGCCAGCCTCGAACATATCAACATATTCGTTGGTTGCCGCGTTGAAGCCCACGTTGAACTCTTTCTCACGAACTTTTTCAGCGATGACTGCACCGTTTTGACCTGCGTTTTCAGCGATCCGCTTTAGGGGAGCCGCTAACGCACGTCCGACAATCAGCGCACCTGTGAGTTCTTCACCCTTCAGGTTTTCGTGTGCCCACTTCTCTAATTCGGGAGACAGGTGAGCCAAGGTCGTGCCACCACCCGGAACGATGCCTTCTTCAACGGCGGCTTTGGTTGCGTTGATCGCATCCTCTAGGCGCAGTTTGCGATCCTTCATTTCGGTTTCGGTTGCTGCGCCGACTTTGACGACTGCAACGCCCCCCGCGAGTTTAGCAAGACGCTCTTGCAGCTTTTCTTTGTCGTAAGAAGACTCGGTTTCGTCCATTTGACGACGGATTTGCTCAACGCGAGACTTGACCTGAGACTCGTTGCCTTCAGCCACAATCGTGGTGCTGTCTTTGGTGATCGTGATGCGACGTGCTTGACCCAGCATTTCAAGCTTGACAGCATCAAGCTTGAGACCTGCATCTTCGGTGATCAGTTGTCCACCCGTCAGCACTGCGATGTCTTCAAGCATGGCTTTACGACGATCGCCAAAGCCAGGAGCCTTGACTGCTGCCACGTTGAGAACGCCGCGCAGACGGTTCACAACCAACGTTGCAAGCGCTTCTTTCTCAATATCTTCTGCGATGATCACAAACGGACGACCTGCACGAGCCACTTGCTCTAGCACGGGCACGAGGTCTTGCACCAAGTTGATTTTCTTATCGGTGATCAAGATGTAGGGGGTTTCAAACACCGCTTCCATGCGTTCCATGTCGGTCGCAAAGTAAGGCGAGATGTAGCCTTTGTCAAAGCGCATCCCTTCAGTGATTTCCAGCTCGGTGGTCATCGACTTGCCTTCTTCAAGAGAGATGACTCCCTCTTTGCCGACTTTATCCATCGCGTTGGCGATCATTTGACCGACTTCATCATCGTTACCCGCAGAGATAGCGGCAACTTGCGCGATCGATTTAGAATCTTCAACCGGACGGGCGTGTGCCGCAATCTTTTCGACTAAGAAACCGATGCCTTTGTCGATGCCGCGCTTGAGGGCGATCGCGTTTGCACCTGCGGCAACGTTTTTCAAACCTTCTTTGACCATCGCGTGAGCCAAGACGGTTGCCGTGGTGGTGCCGTCTCCAGCCGCGTCATTGGTTCTAGATGCCGCTTGACGAATTAGGGCAACGCCAGTGTTTTCGACGTGGTCTTCGAGTTCGATCTCTTTTGCGATCGTCACGCCATCATTGACGATTTGGGGTGCGCCAAACTTCTTCTCTAGCACCACGTTGCGACCTTTAGGACCGAGGGTGACTGCCACCGCTTCAGCCAAAATATCCATGCCGCGCTCTAGAGCACGACGGGCGTTTTCGTTGTAAATAATGCGCTTTGCCATGATGATAATCCAAGGTGTGGGGAAAGGATAAACCGATTGAATTCAGACGTGAGGACTCGACGTGAGACCTACTGAACGATCGCTAAGATGTCTTTCTCAGACAACAAAACATACTCTTCAGAGCCGAGTTTGATGTCGGTGCCTGCATATTTTGAGTAGAGAACTTTGTCACCAATTTTGACTTCTGGGTCTTGACGAGAACCATCGTCGTTGCGCTTGCCAGGTCCGATCGCTGCGATCTCGCCAACTTGGGGCTTTTCTTTTGCGTTGTCGGGCAGAAAGATGCCCCCTGCGGTCTTTTCTTCAGCGGCGCTGACTTTAACAAAGACGCGATCGCCCAAGGGTTGAACTGTGGACACGCTTAGGGATACGGCTGCCATAAAAATTCTCCAAACTATCTAGATGAGGAACAGGAAAAGGATCAGGAAGAAGGATGAGGGAGGAAACCAAAGGGCTGTCACGAATTCTTTTTCGATTTGTCCTGAGAAACTCAATCCTGCTAATCAGTCATGAGCGACAAATCTAATTTGTCCCTCATTCTTCCTTACTGCTTCAGTCTACAAGACTTTGCGCCTGAGTTAGCACTCTCGGCTCCTGAGTGCTAATTTAGCGGAGGTTCGCACTAGATGCAACTTTGTTGGGTGTACGGGTTTCCGAACTGATGTTAATTTTGGTGTTGCTGAATCTGGCTGTGACCCAATGAAGTCGCCCTCACCCTAGCCCTCTCCCGCAGGAGAGGGAACAAGATTTCTAGCGCCCTTCTCCTGCGGGGGAGGGTAATTAATTTTATTCAGCACTGTCCCAGTTTTGTCCAGACTATTGAATTGCGGCAACCAGCTTATCGAGCAACGCATCTCCCTCTCTCGCTAAATAATCTTGAGCGACTCGAATTAGTGCATTCAAATTCTCTGAGTCAGAGCGATCGATGCTATCGAATGCTTTATCTAACGGAGTCTGAAATCGAAAGTATTTTGTCTCGCTTAGAATCTGACGGGCAATGTAGTCTACAGAATCGGCAGAGCCATCAAACAAAACATCAATTAACGGCAACACCCATGCCAAGGCTCCCCACGTTTGGGAGTTTTGCAGACTAATCAAGCGAGTGGGTTCACCCGTGCCAAACGAGGCAACGATGAATTGATCGAGTCCAATTTTGAGCGCGTCGGGCTGAGAGTCATTAATTCTCACCGCCTCAGCGATCGCGCACGCAGTCGGATTATTTGCCACCACACCGCCATCGATCAGCGGCACCCGTCGCCCCTCAATCTCAGTCAAATGAGCCGGAAAATAGACGGGAGCCGATGACGATGCTTTACAAATTTCCCAGATGGGAATGTGATTATATTTTGTGTAGGTGTCGTTTGCGGGGTCATTGGACGTTTTCATCGTTTTAAACACCAATGCCTCGCGACTTTCCAGGTTATAGCTTGTGATCAGCGTCGGCACCTGCAGCTCTCCAAATCGCCGATCGCCAAAAACGCCTCTCAACACCGATTCCAATCCTTTTGCATCATAGCGAGGCGCATCAAATCCCTGGCTAAAAAACCGCAACCACCGACTCCACAGTCGGGCAGGTGGGAGCGGAAAATATCTTGAGAGCGATCGCGGTAGAGACTTATGATCGCCTCGGTTCTCATGCCAGATGCCAAGGCGCAAGCGGTCAGTGACCCGGCAGACGTGCCTGCAATCAGATCAAAAAATTGACCGATCGGGGCACCCAGTTTCTGCTCAAGACGGTTTAGCCAAACGGCTGTTACCAAGCCTCGCACTCCACCTCCACTGAGCGCAAGAATTCGATAAGTCTTAGGAGCCACCATGTTATTTTCTCCTGTCTTTCTATCTACCTGAAGTCTACCGCTGCCTTCGCGACTTCGCCTAACTGCAACCCTAGCGGATAAGCTCCTTCTTCTTTAATTTGCTTAATCGCCGCGTCAGAAATTGGCAAATTCATCTTTTTGGAGAGCGATCGCACCACATCTCCCCGATCGATTACGCCTGAGATCGCCCCGGCAGGTGACAACACTGTCACACGAGGAAGCGCTTTCGTTTCCATTAAGTAGATCACATCGACTAAAGACGCTGCTTCTTGAACTGAGGGAATCTCAGACAACGGTTTCACAATGCTGGATAGAGTTTGTGTTTCCCACTGGCTACGCTCGATCGCGTGCAGGGCATCAGCTTCGACCATGCCGCGATAGCGCCCATCGGATGCCGCAAAATAAATCGGGGCACGAGTCGCACTCAGCAAATAATCGTCGGCAAACTGACGCAGCGTTAATTTAGCCTCCACCACTCGAAACTCACGGGTCATCGCGTCGTCAGCTTTGAGGTTGAGAAGAACTTCTTGCAGATCGGTGAGACGATCGTAAGCGGTGGCATTTCGCAAAATAAACCAACCAATTAGCGCCATATAAAGCCCCGTAAAGGTTGGAATCACTCGTCCAAACACGCCCAAAATTCCGAACGCGATCGCTAAACCGCCCAGCGTTTTGCCCGATCTAGCCGCCCAGTGAACGCCTTTTGAGTGACTTCCGGTGATCTTCCAGACGATCGATTTCAAAACCAGTCCACCATCCAGGGGCAACCCCGGAATCAGGTTAAACAGCGTCAAGACTAAATTGATGGCTGCGAGTCGCTGAGTCAGCACCTCCACGGGGCTATTGACCGGGAGAACCACGGTCAGCAGGCTCAACAGGACAAATAGGCTGAGACTGACAAGCGGACCCGCGATCGCGACCTGAAACGCTTTGCCAGGAGTTTTGGGTTCTTGCTCGATCGCTGCAACGCCGCCAAAAAAGAACAGCGTAATCGACTTGACCTGAATGCCCTGTATTTTTGCGACCAAGCTATGACCTAGCTCATGCAGTAGCACGGAGGCAAACAACAGCAATGCCATCAGTAGCCCAGTGCCCCACGCGATCGTCGTTCCCCACTCAGGATGATTTTGCTGAAACACTGAGCCGTCTGACAGGGTAATCAGAGCCAGCACAAAAAACCAAGACGGATCGATTAATAGAGGAATTCCAAATAAGGAACCCGCGCGCCAGCTTGACTGCATGAAAGGTGTCCTAACTCATCGAAGCCCCAAAAATGTAAGGCTCTTCCTCCAGGATAGTTGAGATGGGAGAGGTTAACGGGAAGTTTGGGTTCGGTGCCGCGATTTTTGATGGCGGTTCGTCCGATCGTCACCGCAAATAAACAGCAAAGACTCATCGTTAAGCCCACCAGCGGCGACCATTCGATCGTGCGTGCCATCGCCGCAACCCCCAGTAAAGTAGAGTAGATCAAGGATTTTTCTCCTAGTTCTAAATGAACAAGCACAAATGCTCAGTGATTACAGGCTCTTGAGTTCCGAGGTTTGAAGTTTGAGAGGATTCTGATTTAAAACTTAAACTTACTTAAGATCAACGAATGAGTTTACGAATCAAAATTTGCGGCATCACGAAGGCAGAGCAGGGACACGCGATCGCTCACCTTGGTGCAACCGCATTGGGGTTTATCTGTGTCGCAAATACGCCTCGCTATGTGTCACCCCAGCAGATTCGCGCCATTGTAGATCGGCTACCGAGAGAGTTGACGACGGGGAAACTCGTCGATCGAGTGGGGGTGTTTCTAAACGCATCGCTGCCAGAAATTTGTGAAACGGTCGCGATCGCCCACCTCAACAGCGTCCAGCTTCACGGCGCTGAGTCACCCGAATTTTGTGACAAACTGCGGAGCGCGCTTCCCGATGTTGAAATCATCAAAGCGTTACGAATTAGGGTTCCTGAAGCATTAAGTCAGGCAGACGTTTATCAAAATTGGGTTGATGCCCTTTTACTTGATGCTTATCATCCCGATCTTCCAGGCGGCACGGGCGAAACGTTGGATTGGTCAAATCTGCAAAGATTCCGCCCCAGTTGTCCCTGGTTTTTAGCAGGCGGACTTAACTCGGACAATATATTGGCTGCGCTACAAATCATCGACCCCGATGGAATTGATCTGTCTAGCGGCGTTGAAAAAGCCCCAGGCGACAAAAACCTGGAGCAAGTTGCAAGGTTATTCGAGCGATTAAACCGTCGCGACAGTTTGTAGTGCCAATTTTATTTTTGAATGCGATCGGTCATGACAAAATCGGGTCGAGACGTTTCGGTGGAACGTCTCGACGACATCGGGTAACCGCGTCATTTTTGAATACGATCGGTTATCGGTAGATCGCAACGTTGGAAAAAAAGACGTTCCGGTGGAACGTCTCTACAGCATTGGGTAAATTCATGATGTTTCGGATGATTTTTACACCGATCGAATAATCATTCTTCTACCAAAAAGAGGGCTGGTGACGAATCAGATTAAGAAACTCTTCACGGGTTTTATGATCTTCTTGAAAAACGCCCACCATCGCACTTGTAACCGTCCAGGAACCTGGCTTTTGCACCCCGCGCATGACCATGCACATGTGACTCGCTTCCATCACAACAGCAACCCCTCTCGGCTCCAAAATCTCTTTCACCGCCTCGGCAATTTGACGAGTTAACCGCTCCTGCACCTGCAAACGGCGCGAATACATCTCGACAATTCGAGCTAGCTTGCTCAACCCCACCACTTTTTGGTTTGGGATATAGGCAACATGCACTCGACCCATAAACGGCAGCATGTGATGCTCACACAAACTAAACGCATTGATATCGCGAACCAGCACCATCTCGTTGTGCCCTTCATCAAAAATGGCACCATTGACGAGATCTTCTAGCGACGTGTCATAGCCGCTGGTCAAGAATCGCATCGCCTCCGCCACTCGTTTTGGCGTTTTGAGCAATCCTTCTCGCTCAGGGTCTTCACCCACGCCCAGCAGCATCGTTCGCACTGCCCCCATCATTTCGTCTTGGCTGACCTGAGCAGGACAAGGCACTTTGGCTTCTTGCCCGTTGTGCGTGTTGCGATCGGGTCTCGGCTCCAAGCTCTTCGCAGTTTTAGAAGACGAATCAGGCGTGTTAGAACCGTTTGGGGAAGCAATAGTCATAATGAATCCAGATAGTGTGTGAACGAAAGAACAAACCACGCCCATAACCGACTCGCGGCTTAAAAAGCGCCCGCGTTGGGCATTAAAATCAGTTCTTCGACGACGGCTTGATGGGGCACAAGTGTTGCATAGAGAATTGACTGAGCAACCGTTTCGGGAGTCAACATCAGGGAGCGATCGAAGTCAGCGTTTACAGTGTCAGTGTCCCAAATGGGCGTGTTGACCGAGCCAGGAGACACGGTAACTACCCGAACGCCGTTGGCACGCTCCTCTGCCGCCAGCGTTTTTGACAACGCCAATAAACCAAACTTGCTCACGCAATAAGCGCCCCAGTCGGGAAAAGTTTGATGCGCGGCGATCGAGGCAACGTTAATAATCGTCCCGTTCTTTCGCTCACGCATTCCCGGCAACACCCCCTGAATGCACTGCAAAACGCTGGTGACGTTCAAATCCATGACGCGCTGCCAGTCGGTCAACGACATATCCATCAGAGAGCCTGTATAGCCCATGCCAGCATTGTTGACGAGAATCGTGAGCGGACTGAACTCGGACGCGATCGCCTCAATTTGAGAGCGCACGGACTGAACGATCGAGAGGTCGATCGAATAGGTCTGCACCTTGACACCAAACTGACGTGCAGTGTCTGCTACGGCTTCCAACTGAGGTTGAGAGCGGCTCACCAATGCCAGGTGAATTCCAGCTTCAGCAAACGCGAGGGCAGTTGCTTTGCCAATTCCGCTGCTCGCGCCCGTGATTAAAGCGCGTCGTTCTAAATTGAGGGTCATGCAATATTCGGTTAACTCAAAGGTGAGCAGGCGTTCCAGACATCAGCCGCTAATTTCAGACAACCAGTTTACGGAGGAGGCGCAAACCATTGCATGAATCGGGATACGGGAGCACCACAAGACACGAGATATGAACAAAAAACTTTCCGGGCGTTATTCAAGACTGCATTTCTACAGCTATTTGAAAAACTCAGTTGCCACCTCGATCATAATCCTCAATAGCGCTAAACCGTTAGTTCTAGTGAAGACCGATGAACCTAGGGAATTGTAAACAATTATTACGCTTAGATATAGTAACGCAAAAAGAAAGTTTTCTCTCAGCGTCACTCTGTTACTAAGCGGTCACTTCGGCAAACACGCCAATGCTGCGGAACTTTTGATAGCGAAGCTCGCGACGCTGTTGACCCGTCATCTGATCCAACTCGCTCAGATTTCTGAGAAGCGCTTCTTTAAGAATCTCAGCCGCTTTTAGAGGGTCAGAATGGGCACCTCCGATCGGTTCGGTGAGCAGTTCGTCGAGAATTCCTAAGCCTTTCAAGTCGGCAGCGGTGATTTTTAGCGCTTCAGCCGCTTGATGAGCTTTTGACATATCGCGCCAGAGAATCGCAGCACAGGCTTCAGGCGTGGCAACTGTATAGACTGAATGTTCAAACATCATCAAGCGATCGCCCACCCCAATCCCCAACGCTCCGCCAGAGCCGCCTTCGCCAATCACCGTGCAGATAATCGGCACATCAAGCCGAAACATTTCTCGCAGGTTGTAAGCGATCGCTTCGCCTTGTCCAAGTTCTTCGGCACTCAGCCCTGCATAGGCTCCAGGGGTGTCGATAAACGTCAAGATAGGCATTGAGAAGCGGTTGGCGTGTTCCATCAGCCGCATCGCTTTTCGGTATCCGCTTGGCGATGCCATGCCAAAGTTGCGCGTAATGTTGTCTTTGGTGTCGCGCCCCTTTTGTTGCCCCAACATCATCACAGGTCGCCCGTCAAGACGAGCTACGCCGCCTACGACAGCGGGATCATCATAGCCGCCGCGATCGCCGTGCAGCTCCATCCATTCGTCGCTGATGGCTTGGATATAGTCAAACGTGCTGGGTCGTCGAGGATGCCTTGCCACCTGCAATCGCTGGGCTGCCGATAAACTGCTAAAAATCTCTTGACGAAGCTGCACAGCCTTAGCCTCAAGGTGACGAATCTGCTCCGTCACATCTACGTCATTTTCTTCCGCAAGTTCACGAATTTGACCGATGCGAGATTCTAGCTCTGCGAGAGGCTTTTCAAAATCGAGGAGAATGGGTTTGCGATCGAGGGTCGGCATAGCTGAGAATCGCTTTGTGGGGGGTGAATAGAGTTGGGCTGCTCAACAAAAGCGTGAAGGTCTCTAGTATCGCACTCAGGGAAGGGCGTTTTTCGTGCGAAGAGCGGTTAAGCTTCAGCCTACCGATAAACTCAGGAAAATCACAGCCCAATTTTTAATTTAGCTGGTTTTGGAACGGGCAAATTAATTCTAGAAAGGGTAAAGCGATCGGATGAAATCGTAGACGATCGCATTGTTTCTAGACCCAGACTTGGCGTTGCTGTTTTATCAGACACGAAACAAAGGGTTCCTTGATAGCGACCGCCCAACCACTGAATCAACTCAGCAATTTTGGGCGGCGCATATGGATTGGGATAATTTTGTGGGAGAAAGCCCGATCGTCCATTAATTACAGGAACACCTGATTTGATACCAATCCACATCGCAGCCGTTTGTTGAAAGTCAGAGAAGGTATTCGATGAAGGTGGCAAAATATCCTTTGGAGTTGACCATGTTGCATAAAATTGCTGAATGCTTGGCTCAACCGGAAACGTAGTTCTAGACATCGAAATATATGCCACGTTGCAACCGGAACTTATGAGCGTTTGGACTTCAGCTTCGGCGGCAAGAAGAGGACTTTTTTCAAAGCTGGGGAGGTCAAAACTAATTTGTTCTAGAATTCCGGCTAGGCAGATTAGAGTCACGATCGCAATCCGACTTTTTCGAGTCCGAATCATAGTTTTGATAAACGAATCGAAACACACCAATGTGGCAATTATTAGATAAAAATCAATCACTAGCCCAATGCGAGTCACCGATCGAATTGCAGTTGCTCCTGGAATAATCGTGTATACGATTTGCCAAAGTGACCAATCGGCAACGCTCAGAGAAAGGATAAAAAGAATTAGCGCAGTCGTGAGACACACTTTAATCAGTAGCGATCGTTCACAACTAATTGCGTTTGCTTGAAAGCGCAAACAGTAGACAGAGAATCCCGTTAATAGACTGAATATTATCCCGATAAATAGCTGATGCTCCCACGGCATTGGCAGGTCTTCAGGAATTTCAGGTCGGAGAAAATCCCACAGAGTTCCGGCAGGAGGAAAAAACCAGGAAGACAAGCGAGGCAGCATTGTTGCCACTTCTGCAAACGAGCGAACTCCGAAAGTATGACTAACTTTTAGATACGGCAAAAATAGTAAAACTGTGAATAACAACCATACTAAAAGAGTGCTTAAACAAGCCTTCCAATATTGTTTGAAGAACTTGAACAAGCGAAGTCTTGAAAACGGGTCAAAGTAAAGGCTAACCGGAATCATTATCAACACGCTGAATAGGAACAGCCAGCCTAAATAAATTCCTGAAAGCACCTGTAGGTAAGTGAATAGAAAAAACAGTCCAACTGATCGGATCGTCGGGCGGCGAAGAAAATTCCATAGAAACAGAAACGCGATCGAAGTCCAAAACTGCACGAGTAACTGTTCGTGGTTAAGCTGTCCGATTCTGGGCATCCCAAAAGCGAAGACAAAGCCGCCCAATGCCGAGAGAATTGGATTTACTTTTAACTGACGTAACAGAAAAACTAGAGAGAAAAAATTCAGAATCGTAACGGCGATCGTCCAAACTTGAAAGGATGTCTCAGGGGAATTAAAGAGTCTAAATAGCCAGTAGAGCGGACTGGTTCCTAGCAGATTTTCTGTCAGCGCGATCGTATTTTTTAGGGGATAGAAAAAGGTCGCTGACCAAAAATCTTTTGGGTAATTTGGGTTAAAAATAAACTGAAAAGAATGCTCTAAAATGTAATTATTTAATCGGCTGTCGGCAGGATAGCTTTGCATTCTAGAAAACCCACTAAAAATCGTGGGATGGAACATAGCTAGAGTTCCGATCGAGCAAACAATTAAATAAAAACCAGCAGAAAGTAGGAAGCTGAAGTTCATTACAGGTAAAACCCGATCAGCAATCTAATATAGCCCACCAGTCTACAGAGAGCCGCAAAAATGAAAACAGATGGATCTACTTACCCGTTTGCGTGACTAATGCCCGTTCATCGTGATTTTTTCTTTATTGACCTGATAGTTTTCAGTAATTCGTCGTTCGGGGTCAACACCGCTAAAGGTGGGCGGAAGCCAGACGCGCACGATGAGCAACACTGCCATCACTAGCAAAAACGCACAGGTCGCCAATACTTGAGTCCATTCGACTTCTAAGACTCCACGCACGATCACTTCTCGCAACACAGAGACGATCGCTACTTCGACCGCAACACCGATCGAGACTCGCTGTTCTTGCAGATAAATAATCAGCAGTCGAAATAGCTCAACCAAAATCAGCGAAAACAAAATGTCTGCGGTGACTTCTCGAAAGTTGAGAGGAGGCAGCAGAGAAATAAACATCTCTCTAAGCTGAATCACCATGACGCAAAACAGTCCGATGCACAGCGAGATGACAATTCCATCCTGAACGGTTTCTAACGCTCGAACCAGATGGCTCCGGTTCAGCGTCTTGATCCAGGAAGGTGATGAATTTGAATTCTGCATAAGAGAAAAGTCTCGATCTCTGGACATCTCTATTTAACGATGAGATCAACTTATTGCACAAGACCTAAGTCATCAGTCTATTTGATAGTTTCTATCGACAGAGAGTATTTATGACTGATTAATATCTTCTTCGCCTCGAAGATGCCCTGACCTAAACAACCGCGATTTGCACCCATTTGATTTTTGAACGCGACCCGATCGTCGATCGTCGCAAAATTGCTGTAGAGACGTTTCGGTGAACCGTCTCCACGCCATCGGGTAACCGCACAATTTTTGAATGCGATCCATCATCGGTCATGGCAAAATCGGCAAGACGTTCCACCGGAACGTCTCTACAGCGTTGGGTAGATTTGTTATTTGCCGTATTCAAAATGAAATTGGCATGATGCTCTTGGCGTAGATTGAATATAAAAATGGGGCAGACATTTTTGCCCACCCCGTATAACTAATTCTGCTTGGAACCCTCTAAATCATTTCAGAAGCGGTCTCAACCTGCGCTTGCGCCTGCGGCTGGAACTGGAACAGCGAGTACACAACGTCTCGACGGATGTTGATCATCATTTCCAAGAACAGTTCATAGCCTTCGCTCTTATATTCGATCAGCGGATCTTTCTGTCCATAGCCCCGCAGACCAACCGACTCACGCAGCGCATCCATTTGCTGAAGGTGTTCCCTCCAAAGCGTATCAATGCGGTTGAGAATGAAGAAGCGTTCGGCTTGACGCATTAAGCCAGGTTGGAGTTGGTCGACCTCGGCTTCCTTCAAGTCGTAAGCAATTCGTGCCTGTTCATGCAGGAAGGTTTTGATTTCTCCGATCGTCATGTCTTCTAACTGATTTGGCTCCAGGTCAGCCAGCAGATAGACAAACTCTTTGACCTTGCCCACTAGCTTGTCGAGTTCCCACTCTTCGGGCGGCAGATCAACGTTGATGTAAGCCGCCACAATGTCATCCATTGTTTGCTCGGCATATTTGACGACCTGCTCTTTGAGGTCTTGCCCCTCTAGCACTCGACGACGCTCGGCGTAAATGGCACGACGTTGATTATTCATCACCTCGTCATACTCAAACACCTGCTTCCGAATGTCGTAATAGTAAGTCTCGACTTTCTTTTGAGCACCTTCGAGCGATCGGGTCAACATCCCTGACTCGATCGGCATATCTTCTTCAACCCGGAAGGCATTCATTAAACCCGCGACTCGATCGCCGCCAAAAATCCGCAGCAGGTTATCTTGCAGACTGAGGAAGAATTTTGTCGAACCGGGGTCGCCTTGTCGCCCTGCCCGTCCGCGCAGTTGGTTGTCGATGCGGCGTGACTCGTGACGCTCGGTGCCGATGACGTGTAAGCCTCCGAAGCCAACGACTTCTTCATGTTCGCGCTCGGTAAACTCATCGTATTCTTGACGAATCAGCCGATAGACTTCTCGCAGTTGTTGAATCACCGGATCGCTGGTTGGCGCTTTTTCTGCCGCCGTTGCGATCTTGTCTTCTGCTTCCAATTCGGGCAGGCTGCGTTCGCCATATTGCCTGACGGCGGTAGTAACGGCATCTTTGAGCAGTTGCTCAGTTTCACGAGACAAATCGGTGGGATAGATGTCAGATTTGACCTTCCAAGTCTTGATCTTTTGACCCGCGCCAAAGCCCTGTCCGCCGCCGCGCACATCGCCAAAGCCTCTGCCGCCGAACTGATCTTCATCTTCGGGCTGGACGATTTTGGGCATAAAATATTCACGAATCTTCAGCCGCGCCATATAGTCGGAGTTGCCGCCGAGAATAATGTCAGTGCCGCGCCCTGCCATGTTGGTGGCGATCGTGACTTTGCCCTTCCGTCCGGCTTGGGCGATAATCTCAGACTCTCGCTCGACGTTTTCTGGTTTTGCGTTCAGCAAGTTGTGAGGAACGCCCTGATCTGCCAGCAAGCCTGAGAGCAGTTCTGACTTCTCAACGCTCGTGGTGCCGACTAAAACCGGACGACCATCGCGGTGCATCTCAGCACACTCTTCGGCGATCGCGTTCCACTTAGCGTCTTCGGCTTTATACACTACGTCCGATACGTCTCTCCGCTTGGTCGTGCGGTTCGTTGGGATAATCGTGACTTCGAGCTTGTAAATTTTCTCAAACTCAGCTTCTTCAGTCTTGGCGGTGCCCGTCATTCCGGCAAGTTTGGGATAGAGCAGGAAGAAGTTTTGGTAGGTAATCGTCGCCAGTGTTTGCGTCTCGTTTTGGATCTCGACGTGTTCTTTAGCCTCGATCGCCTGGTGCAAGCCATCACTCCAGCGACGACCCGGCATCACCCGACCCGTAAACTCATCGACAATCACCACTTCGTCGTTGCGAACGATGTAGTTTACGTCTTTGATAAACAGTTCTTTGCCTTTAATCGCGTTGAAAACATAGTGCGCCCACGGGTCTTCTGGGTTAAACAGATCCTTGACTTCTAGAAGGTTCTCGGCTTCGATGAAGCCCTCATCAGTCAGCAGAATATTGCGCTGTTTTTCATCTACCTCGTAGTGTTCATCGGGTTTGAGTGCGCTGGCGATCGTCGAGGCTTGCAAATATTTCTCAGTCGGTCGCTCAACCTGCCCCGAAATAATTAACGGAGTTCGGGCTTCATCAATCAGCACCGAGTCTACTTCGTCAATCACACAGTAGTTAAATGGACGCTGCACGACCTCTTCCATTGAGGTTGCCATATTGTCGCGCAGGTAGTCGAACCCTAGCTCACTGTTCGTCGCGTAGGTGATGTCACAGGCGTAGTTCTTCTGACGTTCAGCAGGACTCATGTTTTGCTGAATCAGCCCGACGCTTAAGCCCAAAAAGCGGTGAACTTGACCCATCCATTCGGCATCGCGTCGCGCGAGATAATCGTTAACCGTGACGACGTGAACGCCCTTCCCTGAGAGCGCATTCAGGTAGGCAGGCAGCGTCGAAACGAGGGTTTTGCCCTCTCCCGTTTTCATCTCGGCGATTTGACCATTGTTGAGCACCATGCCACCCAAAAGCTGCACATCAAAGTGACGCATTCCTAGCACGCGGCGACTCGCTTCTCGCACGACCGCAAACGCTTCGGGCAGCAAATCATCTAGAATTTGCTTCTGCTCGTTGTCGTTTTTTGCCTTGGCAAGCCGTTGCCTAAATTCTGTGGTTTTTGCGGTCAACGCCTCGTCTGAGAGTGCCTGAGTTTCATCTTCTAAGAGTTTGATCTCAGTGATGTAGGGTTGATATTTTTTGAGCTTTCGTGCGTTGGGGTCGCCCAGCAGAGTTTTAAGCATGTCAGGAGGGATAAGACGTTTTTGAAACTTTTGGGATTTTTAGCCGTTTGAGTGAGCATCAAGCCACTGCAAAGCCAGCAAATTTAGCGTATGTCAATCCTATCACTCTGAGAGAACGGGTGAAGGGTGAGGAGTGAAGGGGAAACCCGTACTTTCGATCGTACAAACAATCTACAGCCTCTGCCTCAGTTTGAAACGCCTCCCATCTCCTTTTTTAAGGAGAATTCTCCCATTCAGCCGTCAGACTGCGGAAGTTAAATTGACTCGCCCCAGGGTGACAGGTGACACAACTCGAAAGATTTAACTTACGGGGTAACTCTACTTTGGGGTGCAGCACTTTGAAATATTGAGACTCAGACACGCGGTAAGGGATTTTTTCATCTGCTGCGACCTGGCGAGAGAAGGTTTGCAGATAGTTCCACACTAGGTAACGCGGAGGGTCAATGAGGGGCGTGATCTCAACGCCATAATGCTGTGAGTCTTGGAGCAAATTAAGCCAAGTTTGAGACGGCAAAACCGCTGGAGGCACCCCAATATGGCAGGTTGCACAGTTTTCTAGATAAAGCTCTTGTCCAAGCTTATAGCGATCGGGCACCACATCCACGGTGCCCACCACGGCTGAGGGTTTCGGAGCTTCGATCGCCTGTGCTAACCCCAATCCTAAACATAGGCTCCAGCCCAACAGCAGCAAGACCAGCACGATCGGAGAACGTCGGCGCTTGCGGAGTTTAGAGGCGTTGATTTTGCTACGACGAGGGAATTGGAGCATCGGTTTCAACCATTTGGACATAAACGCTACAGACTTCGTTGCCATCTAGACTCACTATTTCATCTGGATGTTTCTCTGTTCAGGAAAAGAGGCGCGTCAGTATTTTGCTGGACGACCAACCTCAATCAGAATAATTGAAATCGCCAGTGCTCAGAGTATAAGGTTAGGAATGGATTGTCATCAGATTCAGCTTTGCGATCGCCCACAGCAGATCGAGCTTTCGCAGCTTCAAGACTTGTTTCAACGGGCAGCATTTTGGGCAACTGATCGCAGATCGGAGGAGTTAGCGATCGCAATTCGTCACAGCAATCCGGTAATCTCGGCGTGGGACGGCGATCGATTAGTCGGGTTTGCGAGAGCGACTTCTGACGGCATCTATCGAGCCACGATTTGGGATGTGGTGATTCACCCCGACTATCAAGGGGCAGGGTTGGGACGCAAATTAGTCGAGACGGTGCTGAGTCACCCTCACATGAGTCGAGTCGAGCGAGTCTATTTAATGACGACTCATCAACAGTCATTCTACGAAAAGATTGGATTTGAAGTCAATTCTACTACGACGATGGTGTTGTTGAATTAACCGATCGAGCCGTTGGGGGTGGGGCGCTCGATCGAAGTTGAATAGATTTTCTGTGCCAACTATTTGATTTTTGAATGTGATGGATGGTGGGTCATGGCACGCTCGTCTGGAGGAGAGACGTTCCACCGAAACGTCTCTACGGCATCGTGGGTTAAAATTTTTGCCCGAAACCAAATTGGACGCGGCTATCACCCTGATCGTTTAATCCAAAATCGGCGCGGATGATTCCTAGGGGTGATTTGAGCCGCACACCTGCACCGATGCCAAACCCTGATCCGGGTCTGCCGCGCTCGATCCCAGGTTGCCCTAAGACTGATGCACTCGATCCTAAATCGGAGGCAAAATCGGCAAACACCGCCCCTCCAATGATGCTGTAGATCGGAAACCGATATTCTGCTGATGCTAAGACATAGCTTCGAGAAATGCCCACATCGCCAGCATCGTAGCCTCGAACCGAGTTCGGTCCGCCCAGTGAATAGGCGTTGTAGGGAGGCAAATCTCCGATCGTGGTGCCGCCCTGCAAATTAAGAGCAAGCGTTTCTGGCTCGTTCTTGGTTTGCAGCGTGTTCAAAATATTGACAGGCATATATCGCGTGTAGTTTGCCTGAATGCGATTGGCGAGAATGCTGCCACTGCCGATCGGCAAAAATTGCTCGGTGCTCAAACTCAAGAAAGAGCCGCTGGTGGGGTCGATCACGTTATCTCGCTTGTCGCGAATCGCGTTGAAGTTGAGCGATACCAGATCATCAATGCCCGTGCCGCTAAACGAGAGCGGATTGCCGTTGCGATCGCGCCTCACCACATTGCCACTCGCATCGCGGAGGCTGACTCGGTTATAGTTCAACCCTAGCGACCCGTTCCAGTCTTGATCAATTGGGCGGTTGACCGAAACGCCTCCGCCAAATCGCCCTTCTCGAACTCGATCGTCGTTCGCCAATTTCACGTTGTCGTCAAACACGCGAGACAGCCCTCTTCGCCGGAAGGCATCGACGCTATAGCCGAGTTTGTCCGGCTCGTTAACGCGATAGGGGCTGACAAATCGCCCGTCAAATTGAGCGTCTTTCGTGCCGATCAAGACATTGGTGCTGAGTTGTTGTCCAATTCCTGCGATGTTGCGGTCTTGATAGTTGAGTCCGCCATACAGCCCCAAGTCTGTGTTGTAGCCGCCCGTTGCGTTGATAGCACGAGTGCGGGCTTCGGCGAGGTTGTAGACCACGATCGTGCGTTTTGCATCGCCTTCTAAACCGACACGAGCATTCGTGAATAACCCGGTTTGAACCAATCTTTGCAGGTCTTGTCGCGCCAGATCTTCTTGAAACACCTGTCCTGGCTTGATTTGCACCTGCTGTTTGATAAAACTCTCTTGAGTTCTGCCGCGAATCGGGTTGCCTTTGTCATCCACCAGTTTGCCCTGATCATCGGTAAAGCGAATCTGCACATCACCGATCACTCCTTCAGCCACCTCGATCGTCAACACTCCGTCTCGACTGGGCTGCAAGGCGATAACTCTTGCCAGGTTGTAATTATTTTGGGCATACCACTGATTGATTTGTCGCACACCTTGATTGAGAGCCGAAGGACTGGCGATCGTGCCAATCTGCGATCGGAAGATGTCGTTGACCACCGTAAGAGGCAATGCTTGAGCGTTAACTAATCGCACGGATCGCACCACGATCGGCTGCACTTGAAAGGTGACGCTCAACCCATTCGGATTTTCGCGACTGGCGACGCTGGCAGTGCTGAATAACCCCGTTTCTAAAATCGCCGCGACATCTTCTTGAAGCTGACTTTTACTCGTGCCTCCCCCCAATTGCGTGCGAATGGCGCGACGGATAATCTGCTGAAGTTCGGGGTCTGCTGCGCCGACGATTTGCACGTCGGTTGCCGTCACGACCAAATCCGACGAGAGCGGTGACGGATTGGCGATCGGTTTAGGAGTCGAAACCGCAGGTGGAGTCACCGTCGGCGGAGTCAGATTCTTTTGAGGAATCACCCAGACAGGTTGATTGATTGAGGCGGGTAGGGTTGGCTTAACCGAAGCTGTCGGCGCGATCGCAGTCGGCTGTGCAGATTCTACGGTCGGTGCAGCAGGCTGATAGTCTTGATAATAGCGAGACGTGTCTTCGATCGTCACCGTTGGCTTTGAAGAGGATGAAAATTGCTGAGAGACAATTGTTTCAGGAGGAGCGACCGTTTGAATGGGCGCAGGCTCGATCGCGTCAGTCGCCACCACCACATCGGCAGCTTTCTCAATAGAGGGAGCTTCTGGAATAGCCGCGTTTGCGTTTTGGGAGACATCCCAAGTAGAAAGAGCGGCGAGGGTGCAAACTGTGACGGTCGGGAGGCGCATAAGGGTGAAGAGTCGAAGTGAGATATTTATAGTCTGAAATGAATGGTTTGGACGTGAATTTAAGGATTAAACGCAGGACCCTACTCTAAAAATTAGTCAAATCACTTATAAAGAGGTTGTCTCAAAAACGATCGGTTTCCTGATACCAAGAAGTCCCCTACTGCAACCAATCCCATTACGATCGCAAAACCCCGTAGAGACGTTCCGGTGGAACGTCTCCCCGCCATCGGGTAAACCAGCCATCTATTGCATTCGTTCACAAATTTGACCTAAATTCGTAATTTTATGAACAGCACGAGTGAGACATTCGTAGTAATCCATGAAGAGTGATCCCCGATCGGAGTTCCCCCAAGCCCCGATCGCCGCTTCCAATTCTTTCTCAATCACCCCCATGAACCCATCTCTCAAACCGCTAGGAGTTGCCCCCAACGCTTGGGCAGTCGATGCAGCAACCGCCGATATTACCCGTCCGCCGTTAGAACCAAAGCCGATCGTCGTTGCCACCGACACCAAAACGCTGCGCCTCGACTTGGCAAAAACCGCGATTCTGATTATCGATATGCAGAATGATTTTTGTCATCCTGACGGCTGGCTGGCGCACATTGGAGTCGATGTCACTCCGGCGCGAGAGCCGATCGCGCCGCTCCAAAAATTCCTGCCCGCGCTGCGAAGTCAGCAAGTGCCGATTATTTGGGTGAACTGGGGCAACCGTCCTGATTTGCTGAACATTAGCGCGGCTTCTAGACACGTCTACAATCCAACCGGGGCAGGGATTGGGTTAGGCGACCCGTTGCCCAAAAATCAGGCTCCGGTGCTGACGGCAGGAAGTTGGGCAGCGGCGATCGTCGATGAGCTAGAGCAGACCTCCAAAGATATTCACATCGATAAGTACCGCATGAGTGGCTTTTGGGACACGCCGCTTGACAGCATTCTCCGCAATTTGGGCAAAACGACGCTCTTTTTTGCCGGAGTCAATGCCGATCAGTGCGTGATGGCAACTCTTCAAGACGCGAACTTTCTAGGCTATGACTGTCTCTTGATCAAAGACTGCACCGCGACGACTTCACCCGAATTTTGTTGGCAAGCCACTTTGTATAACGTGAAACAATGCTTTGGATTTGTGACCGAATCTCAGGCGATTTTGACGGCGATCGAGCCGTTCTAATTCTCAAGATTCGTGCAGTTTGTATCAGACGTGGCGGATAAGTTGGCTATAAGAGGGTGAAATCGGACTATTTGCCGCTTCTGGAGGATCTCATGCTTGATGACAGTTGTGTAATCGCCGTAGTCAAGTCTCCGCGAGACTATCAGGCTTATCGCATTAGCCCTCACGACTCAAACCGATTGGCGATCGTCTTCGACCCAGCGATCGCGAATTTCTCGATGACGTTTTGTGTCGAGATTTTTGATGTTGGGGGCAAAACGCCTCCCAATCGTCACCAAATGGCGATCGAGATGTTTTTCGTGCTTAAAGGGCAGGGCATCGCGATTTGCGACGGTAAAGAGGAGCCAATTCAGGCGGGTGACAGTCTTCTGGTTCCGCCAACGGGCATTCACGAAGTCAGAAACACTGGGTCTGAGCGTCTTTATGCCCTCTGTTTTATGGTGCCAAACGAAGACTTTGCCGAACTGATTCGCAGTGGCGTTCCGGTTGAGCTAGACGACGAAGATATGGCAGTCTTGCAGCGAACTCCCATTCCTAAGTTGTCTCATGTTTGAGGTGTTGCCCAAACAAACTGACTCGATGCACACTCGCGACGGGGCGCGGCTCGATGCGGACGTTTATTATCCCAAAGCAGACGGCGCGTTTCCGGTGCTGCTGATGCGGCAACCTTATGGACGCGCGATCGCCTCTACGATCGTCTATGCCCACCCGGTTTGGTATGCAGGGCATGGATACATTGTCGTGATCCAGGATGTGCGCGGTCGGGGCACCTCTGAAGGAGAATTTCGGCTGTTTGAGAATGAGATTGAAGACGGTTATGACACGGTGAATTGGGCGGCGACGCTTCCGGGCAGCAGTGGCGTGGTTGGGATGTATGGGTTTTCGTATCAAGGAATGACTCAACTCTATGCAGCGGTGAAGCGTCCTGCTGCGCTCAAGGCACTGTGCCCTGCTATGTTGGGCTATGACCTCTACCACGATTGGGCGTATGAAGGCAGCGCGTTTTGTCTGCAAGCAAATTTAGGATGGGCGATTCAGATCGCGGCAGAAACGGCACGACTCAAGGGCGACGAAGCGGCATTTCTGACACTCTCGAATGCGGCACGAAATTTGCCTCTGCACGATGCCATTCCCGCCCGTCCCAAAATCATGAGCGAGTGGGCAGCCGATTCGTTCTATCACGACTGGCTCGATCGTCCCGCCTCTGATCCTTATTGGCAACGGCTATCTCCTAAAACGTATCTCCAAGAGTTTGATCTGCCGATGCTGCACATTGGCGGCTGGTTTGACACATTTATGCGCGGCACCTTGAATTTATATCAAGCGATGAGTCAAAGCCAACATCGCCAACATCTGCTAGTCGGGGCGTGGGCGCATTTGCCGTGGGGGCGAAAAGTCGGTGCTGTTGACTATGGTTCAGAAGCCGCAAGTGTGTGCGATCGCGCTCAGATTCGCTGGTTTGACCAGTTTCTCAAAGGCATTGACACCGGATTGCTTGCTGAACCTCCCGTCAAATTATTTGAACTGGGAAGTAATGAATGGCGATCGTTCGACGAATTTCCCAATCTCCCCAGAACGCCCTATTTTCTTAGCAGCAATGGACTCGCCAGCATCCGCGATTCTGATGGGATGCTCACACCCGATCGGGGTTCTTCCTCTGTAGATGTCTTAGTTCATGATCCTTGGCGACCTGTCCCCGCGTTGGGAGGTCACGCTTCTGCGCCGTCTGGCTCGTTCGATCGTGCCTCTCTCGATTGCCGCAGTGATGTTCTCACCTACACGTCTAAACCGTTATCTGAGGCGCTGCATTTGCTTGGAAATGTCATCGTAGAGCTTGACTGCACGGCTGATACACCCAGTTTTGATCTGTCGGCAGTGCTGTCCGAAGTTCGCCCTAATGGAGGAGTTTATAACTTCACTCAAGGCTATCTACGAGTCGATTCTAGTGATCCGCCCTTGAGAATCGTTCTTCAACCGATTTGCATTCAAATTCAAGAAGGAAGTGCGATTCGATTGAGTGTCAGTGGAGCCTGTTTTCCTGCCTATCCCGTCAATCTGGGAACCGAAATGCCAGGAGAAGGACGGGCGATCGAGGCTCAAATCATCACCGTGACCTTACAAACAGGCAGTTCTCAGATTTTATTACCCGTCTTAACCTAGAGCCTCGCAGGAGAAATCTCGACTACGATTGGCAGAACTCACGGATGCTGACACACTGTAAAAAAGTTGTGACTCGATCGCCATGAAGCAACTGACTGTCAAAATCGCCCAACTGCCCGACGATTGGGAACCCATTCGCACGATTCGGGCTGCGGTGTTTCAGCAAGAACAGGGAATCGATGAAACCTTAGAATTTGATGGAAAAGATGAAGAAGCGGTGCAATTTTTAGCTTATTTGAACGATCGCCCGGTGGGAACGGCTCGGATTCGCTTTGTTAATCAATCGATGGCAAAGATAGAACGCCTTGCCGTTTTAGCGGATGCTCGAAAACAGGGAGTGGGGCAGCAAATTATGAATGCCGCGATCGAGTTCTTAAGTAAAAAAGATATTCCAGAAATCCGTATTCATGCACAGGAGGCTGTAAAAGAGTTTTATCAAGCACTGGGATTTGAGGTCGAGGGCGATCGCTTTCAAGAAGCGGGCATTCCTCACCTGAAAATGAGTAAACGATTAGGGTTAACCAGTGGGCGCAACGAAACCAGATTGGATTAAAGGATTGCCGATTTTGGGGCTGATCTGGCTCACTGGAGCCGTGATCGATCGAGTCTGGTTTGCGATCGATCAATCCGTTCCCGGCTGGGACCAAGCCGACTATCTTACCGGAGCGCTGAACTACTGGCGAGTCTTGCAGTCTCCTGAGTGGTTTTCTCAAGACTGGTGGGCAACGTTTTGGACGCTATCCTCCAAAATTCCGCCGTTGGTCTACATCTCGACGACCCCGTTTCTGGCAATTTTTGGCGCTGGAGTCGAGCAGTCTACGATCGTCAATCTGTTTTATGGAGCGATCTTGCTTGGCTCAGTTTATGGGTTGAGCGCACGTCTATTTGATGTCCAAGTCGGTTTATGGGCAACCGTCCTTTGTCTGCTGTTTCCAGAACTCTATAAAATTCGCTTAGACTTTTTGATCGACTATCCGTTAGTCGCCATGATCACGTTAAGCGTTTTTACTCTGACGATGTGGGCAATCAGCGATCGAGCCTCAATCCTATCCGATCAGCGTTCTGTCAAATCCGAAAATGATTCCGACTTTCGTTCATTCACGCCTCCTTGGATTCGTTCCTGGCTGTGGTCAGTCGCATTCGGAGTCTCGTTTGGCTTATCATTATTAACTAAGCAAACCACACTATTATTTTTAACCGTACCGATTATTTGGTTATTCGTCACCTTTCTTTGGCAGAAAGCGTGGATAAAGCTGATTCAACTGCTGTTAAGTTTAGCGACCGCGCTCTCAATCTGCCTCCCGTGGTATCGCATTAACTGGCTATTGATCTTAACGTCAGGTAAACGCGCCACGATCGACTCTGCGATCGCTGAAGGAGATCCGCCACTCACCACGATCGATGCCTGGATTTTTTACCTCAAACTGCTGCCCTCTCTCGTGTCTTATCCATTGCTGCTACTAGGATTAGTCGGGCTAGTGCTGTATTGGAAACGCTCGGTGATTCGAGGAGAATGGTTTGTCTCAAGCGGTCGGCTACGGCAAAAAATAGACTATGGTGGATTGCGAAAAAAAGGCTATCGACAAGCCACCTATCGCAACTGGTGGCGATCGTTGAGGTGGTTAGCGATATTTTTGATAGGCGGTTATCTACTAAGTTCGCTCAATGTCAACAAAGACGATCGTTACATAACGCCGTTGTTGCCTGTGTTTGCGGTGCTGTTAGCGCAGGGATTAGTGCTATTTCCCGATCGGCTGCGTGGGTTTCGCTGGGGTGCCGTTGGGCTATCAACGCTGCTGATGGTCTTGAGCTTAATGCCGATCGAGTGGGTTCCAAAAGCGTTGTCAAGCCACGATTCTCATCGAGCAATGCTAGCAGAAGACTGGCATCACGCAGACGTAATTAGTGAAGTGATTCGCACCGATCCTTATCTCATCACCACGCTGGGAGTGCTGCCGTCTCTTTCTAGCTTTAATCAACATAATCTCAACTACTTTGGAGCGCTGCGAAACTTTCAGGTTTATGGGCGGCAAGTCGGCACAACATTAAAGCAAGTCGAACAAGATGCTCGATCGCTCTCCTGGTTTGTGACCAAAAGCGGCGATCAGGGTTCAATTCGTCAAGCGGCGGCTCAAACAGCGTTAATGCGAACGATCGTCCAAGATCCAGATCTTCAGCTCAAGAAAACCTGGACACTCCCCGACCAAAGCACCCTTGACCTCTATCGTCGTCAGGTTCCCACCGTGCAAGTTCAGTCACTGGGAGCACACGGTCAGCCCGTTCGCTTAGAGCAGGTGCGAGTTCCCAATCAAGCCGCACCGGGAAAACCGTTGCCTGTCACTTATCGCTGGTCTGGCTCTTGGCAGCAGTTGCGATCGGGCGTGGTGCTTCTCACTTGGAGCCGAGCCGATAGCGGAGCCGAAAATCGCTGGCTGCACGACCACGCGATCGCGTTAGGAATGCTGCAACCCGGCGCAGCAGAAGACACGGCTCAGTTTCAAATTGTTGAACGACTTGCCATGTTACCCCCCGCCAATGCCACAGGCATCTATACCCTGGCAGCCACCTATCTCAATCAGCAAACAGGCGAGACTTACAGAATTCCGGTGCCAGATGTGCGATTAAAGATCGATGCCCAGGCGATCGCGATTCCAAATGCGTCCATTGATCGGGTTACGAGGCTACGATCGCTCTCTGCCATGATGCCCAGAGGAATCAGTTCTTTAAGTAACATCTTTGAGCAAATCAGCCGCATCAATCAATATGATCCGACTCAAAACTATGTCATTCAGGCGCGTCAAGCGTCAGATTATCGACTTCAGCAAGAGCCGAATAACCTTGCGTTTGCTTATAATCTGGCATTAGCCGACGTGTTGAGCCGCAAAGTCAATCGAGCGATCGCTGCATTCCAACGAGTCACTCAACTCGACTCAAAAAATCCTCATGCCTACGCCTATCTTGCCTTTGTAAATCTCTACGACTTTCGCCCTAAAGCGGCTCAAACTGCTCTGCAATCTGCATTAGCACTCAACTCAAATTTGCCAGAACTGCACGTCCTTAACGGGGTTGCCGCTCTTATGCAGGGCAATGTGGTGCAAGCTTGGCAGGAAGTAAAGGCATTTGAACGACTCAATGGAATGCTGAGTTCTGGATAATCTCCATTGACGCTTGGTGCGATCGACTTTCTTCGCGAGATGATATTGAAATGTTGACCAAAGTCTGTAAAATACTCTGAGAGGTTCCGCCCAAACCACTCCAGAAATTATAGAAATTTCGATTCGACCTGGCAGCAGTTCAGCGCGTCTTCTTGACGGTTGTGGTAGTAAACGCCCAAAGCGATCTGCCACTGCGATCGACCTGAATTGCGCTGGCAGGGTTTTTTAGATTGACTTTGAGGTTGACCATGAGCTATCGCGCTTTAATCGTCACACTTTTGGCACTATGCATGAGTGTGTTAACCGCTTGCAGTGAGGCTCCCGCCAGCAGCACTGAAGCCATGACCTACGACCAAGTTAGAGGAACTGGTTTAGCCAACAGTTGCCCCCAAATTGAAGAAACGTCTCGTGGCATTATCCCCATTGAGAACGGTAAATCCTATTCCATCAATAGCCTTTGCTTGCAGCCGACTGCCTTCTTTGTGAAGGGAGAATCAAGCAACAAACGCAAAGAAGCCGAGTTTGTGCCCACTAAGCTCATGACTCGCTACACGTCTTCGATCGACGCGGTCTCAGGCTCTCTGACTGCAAATGCAGACGGCAGCTTGACCTTTAAAGAAGAAGACGGACTTGACTTTCAAGCAACCACCGTTCAGCTACCGGGTGGCGAACGGATTCCCTTTCTATTCACTATTAAAGGACTTGTTGCCAACAGCCAGCCTGGTCAAAGCAGTATCAGCACCTCGACAGATTTAATCGGGGAGTTCCGCGTTCCGTCCTACCGGACTGCTAACTTCTTAGATCCGAAAGGTCGCGGTCTGACTACGGGTTATGACAACGCAGTAGCATTGCCAGGTCAGGCAGACAGTGAAAAACTGCGAAAGGAAAACGTCAAGCAATTTCAGTTGGCTAAAGGCAAAATTGCTCTTAGCGTTGCCAAAATTGACAGCACAACGGGTGAAGTTGCAGGTACCTTTGAGAGCTTACAGCCCTCAGACACAGATATGGGTTCTCGTGAGCCGAGTGAAGTCAAAATTCGTGGGCTTTTCTATGCGCGGGTTGCCCCGGACTCATAATTCCTTGAACAGACTCTATAAAGTTTCTATGAAGCTCCTGAGTTTTATCTGACTTAACAAAATGACTAATTTAAGGGGCTAATGCCCCTTTTTTATTGAAAACAGGTCTTTTCTGAAGCATTTTTAATAGTTAAAAAAATCACTACGTGTCCGAGAAAAGAAAATTTTTGTTTAGGGATATCGGGATTAATATCGAAGCAAAAAAACCGCTAGAACTAGATTCAGTGGAAATGCCGTGGTAAGTAATTAGATATAGAGAATAGGTTTAATCCAGCACTTCAAAAGATGCGTATTAGGAAATGAGTGATCAATCTCCGTCCGCTAGATAGAGAACTTGAAGGTTTACTACTACATTCAGTGAGATCTTTTCAACGATTCCAAATTCCTGTAGCCTTCTGAAAGTGGCGTTAACAATGACAGTAGTTTCTGAAAAACCCTCAGAACTGAGTCTGACGTATTTATTGACCCGCTCTACCCACTGAACTTCGTCATGTCAACTCTCATCGCCCATGAACTGAGGAGTGAAAGCTTACAACTCTTGCGGGACTACCAGAAGTCTCCGTCTTCACAGGCCCGCAATCAGCTTGTCGAGCTAAATTTTGGACTGGTTAGAAAGGAGGCTCATCATTGGATTCACCAATGCACAGAAAATTATGAAGATTTGCTGCAAGTTGGCTGCATTGGGTTGATTCGGGCGATCGAGCGATTTGATATGTCTAAAGGTCACGCCTTTAGCTCGTTCGCGGTTCCCTATGTTCGAGGCGAAATTCAGCATTATTTGCGTGATAAAAGCCCCTCAATGCGAATTCCTCGACGGTGGCAAGCGCTGCAACGTCGATCGGTTTGGGTGATTCGCGACCTGCAAGCGACGGCTCAGCGCAATCCTACCGATGCAGAGGTGGCAGCCGTTTTGGAAATCTCTCTAAGCGAGTGGCAAGAAATCAAGGTGGCGTGTCAAAACCGTGCGCTTCTGAGTTTAGATGCACCGATTAGAGATGAAGATAACGGCAGCGCGACGATCGGAGACTTGGTGCCCGATCACCAATACCGGAGTTTCCAGCTTGCTCAAGAAGATCAAATTCGTTTACAGCAGGCGCTAGTTCAATTAGAAACGAGAACTCGACAAGTTCTAGAATTTGTCTTTTTGCACGATTTGACTCAGAAAGAAACAGCAGAACGTATGGGCATCAGTGCAGTCACGGTCTCCCGACGAGTAAAAAAAGGCTTAGAATCTCTGCAAATGTTGATGGTTGGAAGCGAGGACTGAGCGAGATTTTGTTAGCAGCCTCTCCCATTCTTTCTAGTGATCGGCTCTTTTGTCTAAAACAAAGTATGTCGATCACCGAAAGTTTAGGGCATACTAAACATATTCAAAGGTTCTCTTGTTCAAAGTCGAATTAAGAAGCCTTCGAGAGCGCAAATTATCTCTAAGAAGCGATCGACTTAATTCTCTTCAGCTTGAAGAGCTAGAAACACTTTGGTATGGAGTTTTGGAGGAGAGAAAATGCAGAAAAAGTCTTTAATTGCTTGTGTAGGAATGTTCGCTATCTTAGTAGGCGGTTGTGCCTCAGAGCAATCGAGTAATCCTCCTGCAAGCCCTTCTCCAGTTGCGGCGCAGCCTTTCTCAAAGCCTTTGGTTTCTGAGAAGAATGGCGACAAAAAAGCAAATTTAGCCACCACTCGAATTCCTGGTCTGCTGCAATTGACTGACCCTGATGAGCGGGCACGTCAAGTTCAGTCTGGAATTAACGTCAAAAAAAGTCAGACTGATCCCTTCGCGAATCTGGCTCCATTAATCACTTTTAGAACTCCTGCCGGAAATTCTGGCACACCAAGAGACCCCAATGCAACTGGATCAGGAACGGGAACAGGGGAGCGCACAGGACTGCCTCAACCTCCAAGTTCTCCTCAAGCATCTCAAGGTTCCCAACCTCCTCAATCTAGAACTTCGCAGAGAGCAGCGTCTCGCTCATCCATTCCCACAACTGCATTTAGACCTTCTATACCGACGATCGCGGCACTGCCGCCACTGCCGGAACCAACTCTGGCTAGAGCCGTAGAAGTTTCTGGCGTTGTCGTGATCGGTGGCGTTGCAGAAGCGATCGTCAAAGCGCCTAACGAGGCAACCACCCGCTATGTCAGGGCAGGTCAGCGTCTCTCAAATGGGCAGATTTTGGTCAAGCGAATCGAGGTCAACGGTGGCTCTGACCCGATCGTGATTCTAGAACAAAACGGCGTTGAGGTATCAAGAGCAGTGGGGGATAAGCCCTCTGTGGCAAGCGGCTCACCGACGGCGATGGCAGCACCGACCTTTCAGTTTCGCGGTTAGACTCCCCCATGCGATTTACAGCAGTCTCATCTCCTCTGAACTAGGTAGACGCTAGAGTTAAAGAGTTACTTTAGCTGCTGGGTCTATCTACAGTGGAGCTATGCTATGACGACCACAGATTACGAAGCAAATTCTAACGTCTGGAGTGCTGCATTTCCGGCTCCTCAACCCAATCAAGATACTGACCTACTCAGACAGATTGGGTTTATTCCAAGGCTAAAGGAAGTTTTGACACTGCGACAGGTGCATGGGTTAGAGCACGCGACGGTCTGGATTTTGAGCGGCGCGGCTCATGCCTCAATTTCTGGAGACAACCGTAATCAGGCATCCAAAAACAGCGATGGGCTAGGTGGATTGTCTACCGAGCAAGGATTTTATCTCTATGGTCAGGTGAAAACGTCGGAGGTCAGCCGTGCTGTGAGTGAGGCGCTCAGACGAATTAAAAGCGAATGGAACCTAGCCGTTCATCCTCGCTGTGGCACCAATTTATCAGTAGAGATAGTTTTGACAGCAGGGCTAGCGTGGGGGGCATTTATGCTGTTGCCTAAAGGACCGATCGAGCAACTTCTTGGCTTCGGGGTTGCCGCTACCGCAGCCGCTCAACTCACACCCGACTTGGGTCGAGTGGTTCAGCAATATATCACGACTGCAATTCCATTTAACCTAGAAGTGCAGGATATTTCTGTTGTGCAAGATGCTTGGGGTCGTCCTGCTCATTTTGTGGAGGTGCAGTGGATCGAATAAAAAATGTAGCCCGATCGGACAGGCTACACCGATGATTTTTAGAAAAATTGAATCAATTAACCAATTTCAACCTGGTCGGCATCGACTGCCGACGCGCCGTTGACGTTATTGGCGATCGTGATCAGTTTGTTTAAGATCTCTTGACTAGGGGCTGTGCCCTTGAGAACAACCGTGCTGCCCGTCTGCGCTACGTAGACATGATCAACGTCGGCGACCTCAGAATCTTGGTCAAATGCTAGAGCCACTCGTTTTGCGAGTCCGCTTTGATCATATTCGCCATTTAAGCCCACTCGCTCGATCGGAATTTCTTCAGCAGCCAGGGCATCCGCAGAGGCATCCGTAGGAGCACTCATCGGTGCTTGAGCCACTGCTTGTCCACTGATTGCCTGCTGAGGGTCTTGGGGTTTTTCCTGTCCAAACAGTCTTTGTAACCAACCCATAAAAGCCTTTGCTCCGCATAAAGTCTACGCAACTTGATTAGAATGGCTAGATCGCTAAAGCGCATCTACCCATAGCAAGAATAATATTCGGTAGAGAGGATATCAGGCGGTCTAGGTAAACACACTTGCTAATTAGGGCGCTCGATCGCAACTCGTTCCCGGTATTCGTGAGGTTGCGCGATAGAATGAGAAAATGCAATTTTTCTATTGAAAAACACGGTGATGAAGCACACCCTTTCTGTTTTGGTTGAAGACGAAGCCGGGGTTTTGACTCGGATTGCGGGCTTATTTGCCCGTCGGGGGTTTAATATCGAAAGTCTGGCGGTCGGTCCAGCAGAGCAGATGGGCGTTTCGCGGATCACGATGGTGGTACCAGGAGACGATCGCAGCATTGAGCAGTTGACCAAACAACTCTACAAGCTAATCAACGTAATCAAGGTGCAAGACATCACCGAAGTTCCATGCGTGGAGCGGGAGTTGATGTTGCTAAAAGTGAATGCTGGAAGCACGAGTCGATCGGAGATTGTCGAATTGGCTCAGATTTTTCGCGCACGAGTGGTCGATGTGTCAGAAGACTCGCTGACGTTGGAAGTGGTAGGCGACCCAGGCAAGATGGTGGCGATCGTTCAAGTGCTCAACAAGTTTGGGATTCGTGAAATCGCCCGCACCGGAAAAATCGCGCTGACCCGCGAGTCAGGCGTTAACACTGAGTTTCTCAAACTGCTGGAAGCCAAGGTCTGATGCAGATGGCTGTAGAACCCGTGATTGATTAAATCGGATACGCGATCGTCACTCCAGATCCGCCATCTTCAGGAGGAGCCAACTCAAATCGCTGAATGCGCGGATGCTGCTGCAAAAACGCATGAACGCCCTGCCGCAGTTTACCTGTGCCATGACCGTGAATAATCCAAATCGCTCCACCGACTTCCGAAATGGCTCGATCGAGCAAAATTTCGGCATCGGCAACGCGATTGCCGCGAATGTCAACGGTGTTGCGCGACGTGCGAATAACGGGAGCAGGAGAAGGCGGCGGAGTTTTTTCCTCGGAACGGCGATCGTCCGGTTTACGCTCTCGTTTGGCAGGTTTCTCGCCCGTCAACGATTCAACGTCTTGCATAGGAACGGTCATCTTCATCAAACCAAACCGCACGACCAGTTCTTCATCGTCTGAGACGTTAATCACTTCGGCAGTTTGCCCCAATCGAGGAATGCGGACTTTATCGCCCACCTGCGGACGAAATCCCGGTTTAGGTTTGGCAGGCTGACGAGACGGAAGCTGTTTTTCAGCAATGCGGTTTAGGGCATCGGTGGCTTGCTGGGCATCTTGAGCAGTGACATTGCCCTTTTGCAATTGGCGAATCACCGTCGCGATTTCAGCTTTTGCCTGCGTGATCGCCTCCTGAACGGCTTTTTCTTGCGCCTGTTGCAGCGATCGCTCCCGTTCATGTAGATTGGCTGCTTTTTCGGAGACTTGCCGATACAACTGCTCGGCGCTCTCTAAGATTTTTGCCGCTTCTTGGGCTTTGGTTTCCTGTCGTCGCCGCTGAGATTCTAATCCGGCAATCACCTGGTTGACATCTTCAGACGCGCCACCCACCTGTTCTTGAGCGCGTTGAATCACGTCTTCGTTGAGTCCGAGGCGGCGGGCGATCGTCAGCGCATTCGATCGTCCAGGAATGCCCCACAGCAGGCGATAGGTGGGAGACAACGAGACATCATCAAACTCAACCGAGGCATTCTCAAAGCGATCGTCTTCATATTTCAGCGCCTTGAGTTCGCCGAAGTGAGTCGTGGCGATCGTCAGTGCCGCGTGTTCGGCGAGATATTTGAGAAGAGCGATCGCCAGAGCGCTGCCCTCCGTCGGGTCAGTTCCGGCTCCGACTTCATCTAATAGAACCAGAGAATTTGAGGCGAATTTTGTATCAGAATCTTCTGACTTCAGTGAGTCCGAATCGATGGTCAGCGCATCCAGAATGCGACTAATCCGCCGGATGTGACCCGAAAATGTGGAGAGGCTTTGCTCTAGGGATTGTTCGTCGCCAATATCGGCAAGAATTTGGTCAAACCACGGTAATTCTACAGGCTCACGAGCCGGAATAAATAGCCCGACTTTTGCCATCAAAATCGCTAGAGCAAACGTTTTGAGCGTAACGGTTTTTCCGCCTGTGTTAGGACCTGTGATCGCCACCACTTTAATATGAGGCTGGATCAAAAGGTCGATCGGAACCACCGATCGACCCTGTTCGTGCTGCTGTTGCCAAACCAAAAGCGGATGGCGCAGTTGACGCAGGGTAACGGGTTCTGAAGCCGCGTTTTCTGTCGCGACGTAATTGATAAATCGCGGCGGATTGGCTTCCAGCCAAAGGCTGTAGCGCGCACGAGCTGTCGCCAAATCCAGGGTAGTGCAGATTACAAGCAGTCGTTCTAGATCCTCGTTGACCGCAGACACCTGTTCGGTCAAAACTCGTCGAACGGCTTCTTCCTCAACTTGTTCTTGACGCTGTAATTGGCGAAGTTGATTATTAAACTGCACCGTCGAATTTGGCTCAATATAAAGCGTTGCTCCACTCACCGACGTGTCGTGAACGATGCCAGGAACCGCATCTTTTTGAGGTGCCTTCACCGGAACAACATATCGCCCGTCTCGCTGCGTGATTAGCTGCTCTTGCATCGCATTTGCCTGACGCTGAATCAATCGCTGCAAGACATCGTAGACCCGATCGCGCAGTTGCTTTTGCTTTGCCCGAATCTCAGCCAGTTTAGGACTCGCCCGCTCACTCACCTTGCTGTCATCATTGATGCAGCGATAAATCTCTTGCTCAAGGTCAGGATAGGTTCGCAGCTCAGACACGAGGGCACTTAAGACAGGAATCTCGTCCTGGTTGTCGATCGTGCGTCGCAGTGTTCTAGCACCGGATAAGGTTTTGGCGATCGCCAGCAGTTCGGCTCCTGACAAAATTCCTTGCAGGGCGGCACGTTCGAGCGCTTCGCCAATGTCATCAATGCCATCAAAGCGCAACCCACTGGGCAGACGACTCTCTAAGCTATAGACTTCTTGAGTTTGCGCTAACAGCGTCAAAGTGTCTTGCTGACGAGCCGGAATTTTGAGCCGACGAGCGGCGATCGCACCGAGTTTTGTGGCGGCAAAGGTCGCTAAATGCTGACAAAGGCGCGACCACTCCAATAGTTCTAACGTCTCCGATTGGATCAAAGCTTAAAATCTGTAAAGGCTACTGATCTCATTCTAGAAGGCTGCGGGAGGAAGATTGAGGGAGGAATCCGACAATGGATAGATCTGATTTTTTAAGTAGTAGATTCTGCTAAAACTTACCTTTATATTTTTGGTAGATTAAACTATAAGTATTAGAATAGAGATTCGTCGTTTTCGGGCTGCCACTGTGTTTACTACTCTTTCTTCTCCCAAGATTGGCTTGCCTCGTGATTTGTTTGGCGCGATCGCCGATCTCAAGCGCGAACTCAATGCAGTAGTTTTGGCGCACTACTATCAAGATCCTGATATTCAAGACATTGCCGATTATTTAGGTGACTCTTTGGGGCTTTCGCAACAAGCCGCGAAGACCGAGGCAGATGTGATTGTCTTTGCAGGCGTGCATTTCATGGCAGAAACGGCGAAGATTCTCAACCCTAATAAGCTGGTGTTGCTGCCAGATTTAGAGGCGGGTTGCTCTCTAGCCGATAGCTGTCCGCCCGATGCGTTTGCTCAATTTAAGACAAATCACCCCGACCATTTGGTAATTTCTTACATAAATTGCACAGCAGACATCAAGGCAATGAGTGACATCATTTGCACCAGCGCGAACGCTGTGTCGATCGTGCGTCAAATCCCCGCCGAGCAGCCGATTATTTTTGCGCCCGATCGCAACCTCGGCAAATATGTAATGGAGCAAACCGGGCGAGAGATGGTGCTTTGGCAAGGAAGCTGCATGGTACACGAAACCTTCTCTGAGAAGAAGCTGGTGCAGCTTAAAGTTCAGCATCCCAACGCGGAAGTGATTGCTCACCCAGAATGTGAACCCGCGGTGTTGCGCCACGCAGACTACATCGGTTCTACAACGGCTTTGCTGAACTATTGCCAGAAAAGTTCGAGTCAGGCTTTTATCGTGGCAACCGAAGCGGGAATTCTTCACCAAATGGAGAAAGCTGCACCGAACAAGACCTTCATCCCCGCTCCGCCGATGCAAAACTGTGCGTGCAACGAATGCCCTCACATGCGGCTCAACACGTTAGAAAAGCTGTATTTGGCAATGAAGACACGATCGCCAGAAATCACGTTGCCCGAACACACTCGTCTCGCTGCCCTACGTCCCATTCAACGAATGCTAGAGATGAGCGTTTGACCTCCATTTTATGCAACCTCACCGAACTCTTACAAACCCTGCCTTCGCGATCGCGTCCTGCCCCTGATCTGACAGCAGCAAATTTGCGTAGGCTTCTCCTGCCTGTTGTTCGGTGCCTCCGTTTTGCTTCACCACCACAAATAAATTGTGGATAATCGGGTAGCTGTCATCCTGAAACGCCTGAATATTTAACTGATTGCGTCGCGCTGGGCACTGATTAACTAAAGGCTCTTGATAAGGAGTCACTAGCTTATCTGCCGTTTGCCCGATCGCCAACGGTTCAACGGTGCACTGAGGCACCAATTCGGGCGCAGACGCAAAATAAATTCCGCCGGGCGTGTTGGCGAATTTTTACAGCGCCTGAGTCGTCGAGACAATTTAAGCGTTGCTGAATCTGGCTATGAAACAATTTCTGAGAGCCGCTCTGTCCAGAATCTAGCGAAATCATAGTGTCATTCAGCAACGCCAGAAAATTCTCATCGTTGAATCGGAACAAAATCGAAGCCTGAACCAAACCGATCGCCCCGTGACACTTTCACAAGCTGAATTCCTACATTACGATCGCCCGATGGCAAAAATCGCACCGTCTCTGCCGCACCCGTCGCCGAAAAATCGGGAGACAGCAGCGCTTGCTGAACTCCAGATCGAGTTGGGTCACGCTGAAGGGCTGCCGCCAACGCCTGCACCGCATCGTAAGAGATCGCTGTCCGCCAGTTGACATCGCCGCCCCACAGCGATCGAGACTTTCCTGCAAAGACAGAGCCAGGATTGCCATTGATATGCCACGGCACTGAGATCACCATATCGACGGCTTGCTGTCCACCAACCTCCAAGGTTTTGGGCGCATAGACATCATCCCCTGCCAGCAGACTCATCCGACGCTGATTGACCTGAACGACCTGAAGCGCCTTGTCAAGCGTGCCCGTATTGGGTGCCAGCATTAGCGCCTTTACGCCCTGTTTCAGCGATCGATCAACGGCTGTCGCCGCGCTAAAATCAGGAGCCGACAGATCATATTCACCTGACACCTGCCCCCCGGCTAACGCGATCGCTCGACTGAATTCCGATTTGAGCGATTGACTATAAGCGCTTTGAGAATTGAAAAACACCGCTATGTTCTTCTGCTGTAACGTTTTGACGGTGTAGTCTGCCAAAGCTCCCGCCGCGATATAGTCGCTCGGCACCGTGCGAAAAATGTATTTCCCGAAGCCAGAGAGCTTGACGGTGGTGCTGATTGGAGAGATGCACACCAGCCCTCCCGTATTGTAGACACTCGCGGCAGCAAGAGTAACATCACTGGCATAGTGTCCCACGACTCCTAGCACTTCGGGCTTTTGCACCAAGATGTTCGCCATTTGTTGGGCGATCTCAGGATTGTTGTCATCGCTGACGATCGCCACTTTTAACGGCACCCCTTTTACACCTCCTGCCTGATTCACCTCACTCTGTGCCTGAGCCACTCCGCGCAAAATCTCTAAACTCCCGTTGGGGTCAGCGCTCACCGGAACGGCAACAGCGATCGTATAGGATTTGTTCGTTCCAATCCGAGCGTTATTGAGATAGAGCACCGTTTCGGGCGAATTGCGAGACGTTTGCAGCGCTGACTCAAACTGGGTCACAGCTTGACCATATTGTTGAGCCGCCATCGCTGCCACCCCTGCCTGCTTTGCTTGAGCAAACGCGGGATTATCCGCCCTACTTTCGACCGGAACTAAAATTCTTTCACCCTGACTAAGGCGATCGCTTGTCGAACCCATCTGGCTAGCGATCGGATTATTGAATGAAATGGGCGATCGTGGCATCAACAGCCAAAAACCTGCTCCCAGCAATCCAGCCGTGATCAGAAGCGAAAGAACAAGAACTGGAGTTTCGTTTTTTTGAGACATAAGCAAAGAGGTTAGCAACCTACACGATTTTCAGCCACAAATGCAATATCGCCAATCAATTGCCTATAGATTAAGGCTTCACGGGCTTAAGCGTAAATTCCTCAAGACTATTTACCGAATTCTGTCGGCTTCAAAAAAATCTAGCGAGTAGTTTGTAGATTAAGCGAAACAGAGCCGTCACCGCGATCGCACTCAGTCCTCCAGAAACCGCTAGCACTGCAACCGCTAAGAATCCGCTCCCTAAAGCCAGCCCCGCCACCACTGCATGAAGTGCAGGGAGGAATCCAATCACTGCAAACGTGATGCCTGCCAAAATTACCAGGTCAACTTTCTCGATAATGCGGCGAGACTGAACGACCACCAGCCCGATCGAGAGCGCCAGCCAAAGCCCTGCACTGATCGGGGCGGGAATCGGGAGGCTAAATAGCGCGATCGCTAACAATGCCCCTTCGCAGCCCGTAAATGCGGCGGCTCCCAATAGCTCTAAAATCGAAAACGGATGCACCGATGCCCGTTGTGGAATCTGCTGAGACTTTGAGACCGCAGCAGGTAGAGACGTAGTGGGAGTGGGTAAAGGCGCTGGCTGAGGTGGCGGTTGGGGTCGCTGTGGGCGAACGACAAGTGCCTCTAATACGTCTATAGCAGACTGGAATCGCTGATCGGGAACAGGCAGCAGCATTTTATCGAGCACATCAGCAAGCTGTTGGCTCGTCTGCACAAAGCTCTGCCATTTCCAAGAATTGTTGTAGGCATTAAATAGCTCTGGAGGCTGCTTTCCAGTTAGCAGCATAATGCAAGTGACTGCCAGCGCATACAAATCGGTAGAGGGATAGACTTCATCGCCCGACACCTGCTCTGGTGGGGCAAATCCTAAAGAATAAATGCTCGTGGATGCTTTCGAGCCGCCTGCGGTGGTAGCATATTTTACCGCACCAAAATCAAGTAAATAAAGCCGTCCGTTGAGGTTCCACATGATGTTAGATGGCTTGATATCGCGATGGATCGAGCCATTTTCGTGAACAAACTGCAAGATCTTCAGCGTTTCTCTCAGCACGTCCAGCACGTTAGACTCAGAAAATTTGCCCTGCCGAATTAGCCTTTCTTCTAACGTCTCACCATCAATAAACTCTTGAACGAGGTAAAAGAATTTATCCTCGGTCGCCTGATGAGGGCTAGGAATCGACAGCTCGAAAAAGGCAAACAAATCAGGAATTTGAGAATGCTCTCTGCCCAACTGCTCAAGCGCTTCTGCTTCTCGCTCAAACAGATCTTGAGCCATCTGCAACTGATTAGGCGTGAGCCGACCCGACGGCTGAAACTGCTTTACCACACACTGCCGCAAACCGGGAGTATAGCGATCGCGCGCCAAAAATGCGGCTCCAAAGCCTCCTTGACCAAGCAGTTTTGTCGTCAGATATCGGTCAGCCAAAATCAGCGACATGCCGCAGTTAGTGCAAAACTTTTGCTTGACTGTTTTTAGCGTGGTGAGATGATCGAGATCGTTGAAGAAGTTAGTCGGTTTTGAGCAACCCGGACGGGTGCAATAAAGCTGCATACAGACGATCGAGGGGCGTTTAACGTTTAAATTAGCCTATGATCGCCCGTCTCAGGCGATTTTTTGAGATCTCTAATCACCGTCGGGGGCAACTCGACTGAGATTTGACGCGTGCAGCATGGCTCTCAGGTTTTGTGGCTCTACAGCGTTTGGTGCCTGTTTACGCTCAAAGCTGACGGGCTGATTGGTAAATCGGGGCAAAATTTCTCGACAAAACGCCTCGGCTGCCTTCGATCGATAGCGATTGGGATTGATAATCACCGACAACATCCGTTTCACCACCACGTCATTGATCTTGGCACGATGCAGCAGTCCCATTTGCAACTCTTTCTCGATCGCTGAAACCGACACAAAAGATGCGCCTAACCCAGCCTGCACTGCATTTTTGATGGCTTCGATCGAGTTCAGTTCCATCTCGATTTTGAGGCGACGGGTTTCAATCCCACAGCGAGCCAGAACCTGATCAATCACCTTCCGAATCGTCGATTGAGAGTCAAGCGCGATGAATTGCAGCCGATACAAATCATCTTTTTGAATCACTTCAGTCCGCGCTAACGGATGCAAGGTGGGGAGAATCAGTGCGAGTTCGTCTTCGGCATAGGGAATGATCTCTAAAGAATCTTGCAGTTCGGGGGAAATCTCGCCGCCGATAATCGCCAAATCGATTTGCCCGTTTGCCACACTCCAAGACGTTCGCCGTGTGGAATGCACATGCAACTGCACCGCCACGTCGGGATATTGTTGTCGGAACATCCCAATCATTCGGGGGAGTAAATAGGTTCCTGTCGTCTGGCTTGCGCCGATAATTAGAGAGCCACCCTGGAGGTTTTGCAAATCTTCTACCGCTCTGCATGTCTCTTGACAGAGGGTGAGAATCTTCTCGCCATAGTTGAGGAGCAGATGTCCGGCTTCTGTCAATTGCGCCCGTCGTCCGCCCCGATCGAACAACGGCACATCTAACTGTCGCTCAAGATTTTGCACCTGCAAACTCACGGCAGGCTGCGACACATAGAGGCTATCAGCCGCACGCTTAAAGCTGCCCTCGCTGGCGATCGCTTTGAGAATGCGTAACTGATCCAAAGTAAACGGAAGGTCAGACATACGGCTAAACCTAAACTGTGTAAGGAGCTTCGAGTAAACATCAACGCAGGAGGGCAACCGATTAAAGGGGCAACAGAAACCATTACCGATTTATAGAATCTCCTTAAATGCAAGATGTGACGCGGATTGTAGAGAAACGTAACTTAAAGAATCTATGAAACAGGAGGGAATCGAAGACTTTCTGAATCTACCAGGAATCGTGAGCGTTGCCCTAATAGATGGGCAATCGCAACCGTTTTTTGCTGACCTCGATCGAGCATTTAATCTTCAGCAAAAGGAAGCCCTTTCTCAAGGCGTTCTTCAAGTGATTGAAACGATCCCCGAAGGCTTTGAATCGTTTGAATTTCAATTTTCAGCCTATCAGGTTTACATTTATAAAATAGTGTTTGGGCGAGTTCTTCTGGTTTTAGCTCGTCAAACTTTAGATTATTCAGATTACTTGCAAAAGATTGAATTCGTTCGAGAGGCAATTCAAGCCGATTTTGAGGGCGTGATCGCCACTCTGAGAACGCTCACCGTCAGTCAAACTCCTGACGAACCGATCGAGAAACCCAAACCTCAGCCCCCATCTGCAACGCTTCAAGATCTTTTAGCTGCCCTTAACCACCTCAGCAGGTTCACCACTCAATATTTGGGGATTCCGGTCATCGTCAATTATCTCAAGTCCACCCGTCCTGATCAGGAGTGGTTGCAGCAATTTCAGATCGATCGAGCGGCTCACATCAGTTTCTCTAGTAAGTAGGTAGGCACAATTAAACTGAAGACCCTTATCCCCTAACCCCTTCTCCTCAAGGAGAAGAGGAACTAGATTCTGGCTCCCTCTCCTGCGGGAGAGGGCTGGGGTGAGGGCATCTCCGGCATTTTATGTTTAATTAAGTCTGTCTACTTTTAGGAACCGATATCTCTCTCAGCACTGAACAACAGCAGTGGATTCGAGACTGGATAACGGGATTTATTCGACGCTGTTCGCAAGTGGTGCGCGACTTTGCCGTGATCGTGGAGCAAAAAGCGCTCAATCCTCAGCAAATCGCGCTGCTGCTCCCCTAATGTTTCACCTACTTAGATAGAAATCATCATGGCTAAAACTGTCAGACTCGAACCGATCGCTCAAGAAACCTCCGTCGAGACCAACGGAAATCTCCTCTCCATACTTGATCAACAAAGACTTAGACGTGCTGAGAGAATGTGGCGGACGTGGAATGTGTGCCACCTGCCACGTTTACGTTCAAAGCGGCATGGAGTCGCTGTCGACGGTTAATCGGCGACAGCAACGCACTTTAGAAGTGATTACTTCCTGCAAGACAAATTCTCGCTAACTCCTAAGAAACACACTCCGGAGCAGTGGATTTAGGAACAAGGTCAAACCCCAGAGTTAGCGCCTTTTTCTTCAGGTTTTTAACGATCCGTTCTTGATACTTCTGCTGG